>PDVJ01000521.1_pt1 | contig 13081 bp, 11 predicted proteins | sample 1369811 | NCBI WGS metagenome assembly PDVJ01 (sample SAMN07795376, study PRJNA414565) | Alkali sediment metagenome, whole genome shotgun sequencing project. | reverse complement strand
GACGATGAATCATGACATCCAGAATTCGGAATGCGGAATGCGGAATTCTTACGCTGCCTTCTGCCTTCTGCCACCTGCCTTCTTATATTGCTATACCCCTTGAACCCTAGACCCCTCGAACCCTTTTGTCTTGCGGGTGGTTCTCCAACTCTCTGCAATCATATACAAGGTAGGTACAAAGACCAGTGTGAGGAAGGTGGAGACTAAAAGCCCTCCGATCACAGCGATTGCCAAAGAGGCATTGGCCTCAGCACCCTCTCCTATTCAGTCCACAAATGGTGGTGAGTGTTGTCATCAAGATGGGTCGGAGCCGAATCCTTCCGGCCCGAATAATGGCATCTTTCAATTCAACCCCTTCCTCTTTCCGGAGGCGGTTGATGTAATCGACGATGAGGATCGCATTGCTCACCACAATTCCAACCATCATAATGATCCCTATAAAGGAGACCACGCTCAACGTATTCCCGGTGAGGAAGAGGGCCCAGATGACTCCGATGAACCCGAGAGGAACAGAGAACATAATTAGAAAAGGATGGAGTAAAGAAGCGAATTGAGAAGCGAGCACCATGTAAATTAATAGAATGGCAAGACACAGAGCAAAAATGAGCATCTTGAAAGCTTCTTTCTGCTCCAAGCGCGCTCCTTTGAGCAAAACTGAGAACCCTTCAGGGATCTTCATTTGAGAAACCTTGGTCTCGATCTCGCTGGCAATCGAACCAAGGTCACGTCCGGTCGTATTGGCGGTCACATGGACGATCCGTTGTTGGTACTTTCGTTCCAGTTGGACAGGAGTAGACATCCGTACGATCTCTGCCACATTTTCCAGGGGAACAACCTTACCACCCAACGCTGGCATGGGCAACCGGTTCAAATCTTCTGGCCGCCTTCGGTCTTCCTCACGGAGTCGAACCCTGACGTTATGCTCCCGACCCGTTTGTGGATCAACATAGATGGACGATTCTGTCCCTTCAATCGCCCCTCTCACAATCTCTGCAACGCGTGACGTCGTTAATCCCAAACTGGCGATACGATCCTGCCGAACTCTGACCTGATATTCTGGAAAACCTTCCTCACGGCCAACCTGGATATCGGTAACGCCCCGAACCTCCTTGAGGATCTGATCAACCTCTTTTGCCAGACGACTTCCTGTAGCCATATCATATCCGAGAATCTCCACGTCAATGGGTTCATCTGCTCCAAAGGTCATCACCCTCGAAACAATCCCCCCTGGATTGACAGAAATCATTGCCCCTGGAATTTCTCGAACCTTTTGCCTCAAAGAAGCGGCTACCGTCTCAGAGGAGCGATCTCGATCCGACTGGTCTACCAACATGACCGATGCGGACCCCGTGTGAGGACCTGAAAATCTTCCACTGAATATTCCCGCGCCTCTTCCTGAACCTGACCTGCTCCAAAGTGAATAGAGTTCCGGTACATCCTGAAAAACAATTCCTTCAATCTTACTCATCACCCTTTTCGTCTCCTCCATAGGGGAGCCGACAGGAAGTCGCAAGGCGATTCGAAGCTGACCTTCATCTGAGGCTGGGAAAAATTCCGTCCCAATTAAAGGGATGAGAAGCAGAGTCCCCGCAAAAATACCAATGACCCCTGAGACAACCACCTTTCGATGTGACAGGGAAAGTTGAAGGACATTCTGGTAATACTGATCTACCCAGAGGAAGAAAGGTCTCGTCTTCTCGAAGATTTTTTGCGTCCAAGAAACCCTTCTCGGTGCCCCTTTGGGTTTGAGGAACTTCGCGGTAAGGACTGGCACGAGAGTCAATGAGTCGAACAGGGAGGCAAGCAGTGAAAAGGCTACGGTATAAGCCATCTGAACGAATAGTAATGCTGCAATCCCCTTGACAAAGGCAAGCGGAGTGAAAACCACGATGCTTGTGATGGTGGCTGCAATCACGGGTTTGGTGACTTCAGAAGCGCCCTTGTAAGAAGCCTCCACAGGAGATTCTCCCAGCTCAATATGCCGGTTGATGTTCTCCAATACCACGATGGCATCATCGACCAGCCGACCCACTCCGAGAGCCAGACCTCCCAGAGTCATAATATTTAAAGTAAATTTACCAAAATGGAGGAGCACAAAGGTGGCGATGATTGAGATGGGAATGGAATGGGCGATAATCAACGTGCTCGTTCCGCTTCCAAGAAAGATGAGGATGATCGCCACAGCCAGCAGAGCGCCCATGATCGCCTCATGCTGGAGGTTCTTGATCGATTTCCGGATGAATTTCGATTGATCTGAGACAATCTGAAGCGACACTCCTTTGGGGAGTTCTCGTTGAATCTGAGGAAGAGCTTTTAGGACATTGTCCACGACGGAGACCGTGTTGCCCCCGATCTGTTTCTGGACAGCGACAGTAATCCCTCTCGACCCGTTGACACTGACTTCGGTCTGCGTATCCTCAAACCCGTCCTTCACCCGGCCAATATCTCGTACACGAGTGGGAACTCCATTATGTTGTTGAACGATAATCTCTTCAATATTCTTAATCTCTGAGGACCGGCCAAGCGTCCGGACGCCATATTCTTTTCGTTCATCCTTGAGGCTTCCTCCCGGGGTGTCCATATGGGCGATCTTTACAGCCTGGGCTACTTTGTCGACTGAAAGATTCATCCCTTCGAGTTTGGCCCGATCAAGCTCCACCTGGATTTCCCGGACCACGCCACCCCAAACATTGGCGGAAGCCACTCCCTTCAGGCTCTCGAGTCTTGGAGCGATGAAGTCCTCTCCGAGTTCCCGGAGACGAAATTCGTCCATGGGGCCGGTGATTGCGAGAGTGAGAACAGGAATCTGAGAAGGGTCGAATTTGTAGATGACGGGCTGTTTGGCATCCTCGGGAAGATGATCTATGATCTGGTTGATGCTTTGCTGGATATCTGAGGAGGCTACATCGAGATCGGTTCCCCAGTAGAATTCAACAATCACAGTCGAGTAACTATCTCTCGAACGGGAAGAGACGTATCGAACGTTCTGAATCCGGCTGACCCTTTTCTCGATGAGACGTGTTACCGAGATCTCAATATCTTCTGGGCCTGCTCCCGGGTATTCGGTACTGACCGAAATGATGGGATAGGAGATATCCGGAAAGAGATCAATCGCAAGATTTGAAAAGGCGATCATTCCCAAGAGGATGATCCCGATGGCCACCATGAACCGGGCCACCGGGTTCTTCAGGGAACCTCGAATCATATCCATGAAGGCTTAGCCCCCTTCTATGACCCGGACCGTTGTGTTCTCTCTGATTGCCTCTTGACCTCTCGTGACCACTTGATCCCCCTCCTTCAAGCCTTCCTTGATCTCCACAAAGCGATTCTGTTCTATTCCGGTCACAATCGGTCGTCGAGCCGCTTTATTACCTTCCACCACATAAACGAACCGCTCTCCCTGGTCTAGAATAACCGCATTACTGGGGATCGCCAATACTCCGGGCTTTTCGAGCAGAACCACCTCGATTCTCGCAAACATCCCAGGTTTGAGCAACCGGTTCGAATTAGGAATCTCAATCTCGGCCTGAAGGGTTCGAGTGGACAATTCCAGACCGGTGTTAACCCGTGCCACCTTTCCCTCAAATCCTTTTCCCAGGTAAGCCTCCGCTTGAATCTTAGCCTTCATTCCGGGCTTGAGAAGAGGGATATCTTTTTCCAGCACATTGGCCACAATCTTAAGGGTCATGGTATGGACGAGGTTGACGATGGGAGTTAAGGAAGAGACCAGAGCCCCTGCATCCACATACTTTCGAACCACCTCACCTTGGAAGGGGGCAACGATAAGTGTATTCTGCAAGCGAATCTGTTCCTGCGCTAATAAAGCCTCCATCTCTTTTAACTTTGCCCGGCTTGCCTCTTTCACTTCCTGACGAGCCCCTTCCTTAATGAGTTTCAAATGTTGTTGGCTACTTGCCAATTGCGCCTCAGCGACCGTGTATTCCATGTCAGCAAGATCTATCTCCTTTTTTGACATGACTTGCTTTTTGAATAGGGCGTCAACCCTTTCACGGTGTAGCTTGGCATTATCAAAACGGGATTGGGCTTGACGGACCGCTTCCTCCGCCTGGCGCAATTCCTCAGGCCTTGAGCCTGCTTCGAGCTCGGAGAGCTGGGCCTTTGCATGGGCCACTTTTGCTTCACCCTCTTTTACCTTCTGCACAAAATCGGCCTGGTCAATCTGGGCAATCACCTGGCCCTGGCGTACAGAGTCACCCAAATTTACATGAATCCTTTCCAGATACCCAGATACTCTTGGAAAGAGATCTACCTGCATCAGAGGGGCAATATCTCCCGTTGCAGAAAGGGAGTAGGTCAGATCCTTACGGACGACAGGAGAAATTTGGACTGGAATCTCAGTCCGGGCAACTCGCTGGGAGCCTGATCTCTTTTGCGTGAAACCCCATACTTGATAAAGGGCTAAGGCGGCAACGCCTATTACGACCAAGAGAAGAATCCATCTCTTTGGCCCTTTCACCTTCTTGAAAGGGGATCCGCTGTTCTTCATGTTCCCATCTCCCAGGAAGCTAAATAGTGCTCCTGTTCATCGGTGAGTTGATCGATCTGGATGCCCATGGAAACGAGTTTCATCCGGGCAATTTCCCGGTCGATCTCATGAGGGACTTCGTAGACTCTCTTTTCCAGGGTCTGATGGTGTCTCACCAAATACTCGGCTGAAAGAGCCTGATTGGCAAAACTCATATCCATGACGCTGGAAGGATGGCCTTCGGCTGAGGCCAGGTTGACCAATCTTCCTTCTCCCAATAGGTAGATCCTCGCCCAGATCAAGTTCTACGTTAAAGTGGCCTGAATTGGCGACGATTGCGCCGTCTTTCATCTTCAAGAAATGTTCCTTCCGGATCACATTCACATTCCCAGAGACCGTGCAAAAGATATCTCCAGCCTCGGTAGCCTGAGCCATGGGCAACACACGATATCCATCCATCACCGCCTCTAAGGCCCTTAGGGGATTGACCTCTGTGACGATCACATTGGCTCCCATCCCATCGGCCCTCATGGCAAGACCCTTCCCGCACCATCCATATCCGGAGACAACAAAGGTTGACCCTGCAATTAATCGGTTCGTGGCCCGGATAATTCCATCAATCGTGGACTGTCCGGTCCCATAACGGTTATCGAAGAAGTGCTTGGTCTCCGCATCATTGACGGCGATGATAGGGAATTTCAATACTCCTGTTCGCTCCATGGAGCGGAGTCGTATCACCCCAGTGGTGGTCTCTTCGGTTCCGCCGATCAGACCTTTCACCATCTCCTCCCGTTTGGCCCGAGAAAGTCCCTCCACCCATTGACGAACTCCTGGAGACAGCTCTCCCCATTTTTCCAGGGCAATGAAATGGAAGGAAGAGACGAGGTCGGCCCCGTCATCCATGGTCAGGTTTGGAAAAAAGGCCAAGGCCTTTTGGATATGGCTGTAATAGGTATCACCGTCCTCTCCTTTGATGGCGAAGACAGGAAGATTCAAATCTTTGACCAGGTAGGCCGCCACATCATCCTGAGTGCTCAAAGGATTGGAAGCGCAGAGAGTGACTTGGGCTCCTCCGGCCAAAAGGGTTCTCATCAAAACTGCCGTCTCCGTCGTCACATGGAGGCAGGCTGAGAGACGGATCCCCTTCAGCGGCTTCTCTTTTTCAAAACGGCTTCGGATCAACTTTGAAACAGGCATCGCCATCTCCGCCCATTCCATCCGGAGACGACCCTTCTCCGACAACGAGATATCCTTGATGTGATAGTCCATTTTTGCTCAAGCCCGTCTTACAGATGGAGTGTTGGAGTAATGGAATATTGGAACACTGGGCCAACAGAATCTTAAGAGCTTTTCAATTCTTTTCAAACCCATTATTCCATCACTCCACTTTTCCATGACCCCCTCCTCAATCTCCCCATCACCCTATCGCCCAATCGTTCTTCTACAGTCCTGCCGCTTTTTTCAGTTCAGCGGCTCGATGGGTGTTCTCCCATGTAAATCCAGGTTCATTCCGACCAAAATGGCCATAACAGGCCGTTTGTTTGTAGATCGGCTTGAGAAGATCGAGGTATTTAATAATGGCCTTTGGCCTCAGGTCGAAAACTTCCCGGATGATCTTTGCAATCTGATCAGGAGGAATCTTAGATGTCCTCGAGGTATCGATCATCAAGGAAACGGGCTCCGCCCTTCCAATGGCATAGGCAATCTGAACTTCGCATTTCTCCGCAAGCCCAGCGGCCACAATGTTCTTGGCGACATGTCGAGCCATATAAGAAGCACTGCGGTCCATTTTGGAAGGGTCCTTTCCGGAAAAGCACCCTCCCCCATGGCTGCCCACTCCTCCGTAGGTATCAACGATGATCTTTCTTCCGGTCAGACCGCAGTCTGCCTTGGGACCTCCATGAACGAATCGTCCTGTGGTGTTGACATAATATTTTGTTTTCTTATCCCGAATTTCTGCGGGGATGACCTTGTAAACCACCTCTTCGATGATCCCTTCTCTCAACGCCTCGTACGCTACTTTATCTGAATGCTGGGCAGCGATGACGACGGAATCGACCCGAACGGGCTTTCCATTGATATACTGGATCGTCACCTGGGATTTTCCGTCGGGCCTCAGAAAGTCCAGAATCTTCTGTTTTCGCACCTCAGCGAGCCGCCGGGTTAGCCGATGGGCATAGATAATCGGCATGGGCATAAGCTCCGGGGTCTCATCACAAGCATACCCAAACATCAATCCCTGATCTCCCGCTCCCTGTTCATGCTCATTGGACCCCTCTACCCCTTGAGCGATATCAGGGGATTGTTCGTCGATCGATGTGATCACTGCACAGGTCTCCCAATCGAATCCCATGGCCGAATCATTGTACCCAATCTCTTTGATCGTCTCCCGCACGATCGTCGGCATATGAACATAACAGGAAGTGCTGATCTCCCCGGCAATGATCGCCATTCCTGTCGTCACCATGGTCTCACAAGCCACCCGGGCATTTTGATCCTGCCCGATGATCGCATCCAGGACGGAATCGGAGATCTGATCCGCAACCTTATCAGGGTGTCCCTCTGTCACCGATTCAGAGGTAAATAAAAAGTCTGTCATCGCCATGTAATTTTTCCTCCTTCTTTATGTTTTCATATCCTCGATATAAACCTGGATAAAATCTTCAGGAAATCGTTCCGCCATCCAGTTTCGAACATGACCCTCAATCTCTGAGGCGGTGGGGAATTGGAAGATTTGTTCAACCAGGCTTTGAGTCTCTTCAAATCTCGACATGCGGAGCACCTTTTTCACTTTTGGGATGGCCACGGGGTTCATGCTGAATTCATCCAATCCAAGGCCCAGCAGGACGAGCGAATAAGCCGGTTCGGCTGCCATCTCTCCACAGATGGCCACCGGGATTCCCGCTTGATGGGCGGACTGGACAACTCCCCGGATGATGCGCAGGATCGCTGGATGAAGGGGTTCATACAAATAGGAAACATGTTCGTTGATTCGATCCACGGCCAGGGCATACTGGATCAGATCATTCGTTCCGATGCTGAAGAAATCCACTTCCCGGGCCAAGATATCGGCCGTGATGGAGGCAGAGGGGATTTCGATCATGGCCCCGATCTCAATCCCTTGATCAAAAGGGACCCTCGCCTTAGCCAGGCTCTTCTTCACCTCTTCCAAAATGGCTTTCGCCTGCCGGATCTCTCCAACCCCTGAAATCATGGGGAAGAGGATCCTCAGTTTCCCATGGACGCTCGCTCGAAGAATCCCCCTCAGCTGGATCTTAAAAATATCGACCTCCTTCATGCTGAACCGGATCGCCCTCAAACCCAGGGCCGGGTTCATCTCGTTTCCTGCCGAATAATTCGAAAGGAATTTATCTCCTCCGATATCCAACGTTCGAATCGTGGCTACGGCAGGGGAGATGCTCTCTGCAAGACGGCGATAGGTTTGGTAATGCTCCTCCTCGGTAGGAAGGTCCTTCCGATTGAGATAGAGGATCTCGGTCCGATAAAGACCGATCCCCTCCGCCCCGTGGTTCTTTGCCGAGGAAACCTCTTTGACCATTTCAATGTTGGCATGAAGGCGTACACGGACCCCGTCACGAGTTTCTGCAGGCAGAGAGGCGTATTTTAACACCTCTCGTTCCATCGTTTTGATTCGTCGCTTCCGCTCAAAAAAAGATTCGGAGACCTTCTCCGTGGGATTGATAACTACTTCCCCCGTATCCCCGTCCATCATGAGAAGATCGCCTCCGTTGATGAGAGAGGTCCCCACCTCCAGTCCCACGACTGCCGGGATTCCCAGAGAGCGGGCGAGGATGGCGGTATGGGAGACCTTTCCACCGATATCGGTGATAAATCCAGCCAAGTTCTTCAGATTCATCTGCAAGGTATCAGCTGGGGAGAGGTCATGAGCCACCACAATAACCTTTCCTTTGATCTTTGCAATATCGTCGTGCTTCTTTCCGAGCAAGTTCCTAAAGATCCTGCCTGAGACATAATGGAGATCGCTCCGCCTCTCTCTCAGGTATTCGTCTTCGATGGCTTTGAAGGCTGTGTCCAACTTTTCCAGGGTGAGGTCGAGGGCCCACTCGGGATTCACCTTCTTCTTCCGGATGGTGTCGATGGTGTCTTGAATCAGCATCTGGTCATCCAGGATCATGAGATGGACATCGAGGATGAAAGAATGGCGGCGTACCTCTGGATCGAGAATCTTCTCTTTGATCTCCATCAATTGGTTTCGGGATTCTTGAATGGCCCTGAGAAACCGTTTCACCTCATCATCCACCTGTACCGATTGAATCCGTTTTTCTGGGGCCCGAACCTTGGACCGTTCGACCATAAAGGCTTTTCCCGTAACGATCCCGGGAGAGGCTCCGATCCCCTGGATGAATTTATTGATCTGTTGTTGAACCGCCACCCTTATTCCTCACCGAATTTATTTTCAATCAATCGCCCCAAGGTCTGCAGGGCTTGGACCGAATCCCTACCCTCCACCTTCAGGGTGATCTTGGTCCCTTTGGAAGCCGCTAGCATGAGGATGCCCATGATCGACTTTCCGTTGACTTCGAGGCCATCCTTCTCGATCGTCAATTCGGAAGCAAACTTATTAGCGGTCTTGACCAGAAGAGCAGCTGCCCGTGCGTGAAGCCCCAGTCGATTCTTAATCGTAAATGTCTGAACGTCCATATCCATTAAACGCAAAGAGCCTGGGGCATAGAGCATAGGGTTTCGTATGAGCGCCCCATGTACGGGCGTATGGCGATACGCCCCTACTTCTTCTTCTCCACTCTTTTTTTGAGTACCTCGCTGGCTAGATTAATATTCCTCTGACCATAATCGGTAATAAACACAGCCAACGATTCCAGATCCATATCGTTCTGATAGGTGGCCAGTTTGAGTAACATAGGGAGGTTCACCCCCGTGATCACCTCGATCTTCTTCTCTTCTAAAAAGGAGAGGCTGATATTGGAAGGGGTCCCTCCATACATATCCGTCAGGATGAGGATTCCCTGGCCCCCATCCACTTTTCGTATGGCCGAGATGATCTTCGTCCTGATCTCTTCCGATCCTTCCTTCGGATCAATCGACACAGGCTGAAATTGTTTTAAGTCTTCTCCCACCACCAGTTGGGCGGCGGCAATCAACTCCTCTGCTAAATGACAATGTGTGACAACAACGACCCCCACCATCTCTCTCACCCCTTCTCTGAATCGCGGTGTCGAACCGTCAGAAACACACCTTTTTGAGCCAATTCATCACTGAGCATCTCTTTCACTCGATTAGCGATGACGATGGAACGATGTCTTCCACCGGTACATCCTACGGCAATGGTTAAATGGGTTTTCCTTTCCCTCATATAAAGAGGAAAGAGAAACCGAATGAAGTCCTGGACGCGTTTCAAGAATTCTTTCGTCTCTTCCCACTGGAGGACATATTCAGCCACTTTGGGATCGTCTCCCCTCAACCGTTTCAGTTCCTCCACAAAGTAAGGATTGGGTAAAAACCGAACATCGAACAGGAGGTCGGCTTCATAGGGAATGCCGAAACTGTATCCGAAAGAGAGAAGGGTCATGGTCATCTGGCTCGAGTTCAATCCCTGCTGGGCATACTGCTGGATCTTTTCTTTCAGCTGATGGACATTGAAATGGGAGGTGTCGATCACCTGATTGGCCATATCCCTTATCCCTTGAAGCCACTCCCGTTCTAGACGAATCCCGTCCCGGATCGATCCTCCAACCGCTAAGGGATGTTCCCGTCGGGTTTCACTGAAACGCCTCATCAATACGGCATCCGATGATTCCAAAAAGAGGATCTCCATGGGATAGCCTTCACGCTGGAGATTCTGGAGGATCCTTCTCGAATCTTCTAAAAAATCTTTTCCTTCTTGGGTCTCCGCCTTCTGCCCCCAATTTGGATAGGAAACCGTCCCCCGAATATCCTCCACGACGGCCACCTTGGTGATTTTTCCTCCGGATTGTTCACAGAGTTCTATGAATTTGGGTACGAGAAGGATGGGGAGGTTATCGACACAATAAAAACCAATATCCTCTAAGGCCTTAATGGCCGTTGTTTTCCCTGATCCGGAAAGACCGCTGATGAGAATGACCCGGATGTCCTTCACTCCACCTCACCCTCGATCTCAGGTTTTTCCTCTCCTCGTTCCTCCATTTTCTTCAGAAGATTCTTTTCAAACTCCTTGGCCGAGTCATAACCCATCACTTTCAGAAGATGGTTACGGGCTGCCACCTCGATGATGGTGCTTAAATTCCGTGCAGGGGTAACAGGGATTTTTAACATCGGGAGCTCAATCCCGAGGATCGCATATTTTTCTTTCTCAAAACCCAGGCGATCATATTCCCGGCTGGTATCCCATTCAACCAGTTCCAAAACCAGCTCGATCTTTTTTCGCTCCCGGATGGCCTCCACTCCAAAGAGGCTCCGGATATTGATGATCCCTAATCCCCGGATCTCCATATGGTGTTGAATGACCTCAAACCCACTTCCGATCAACGCGGACGGGGCGCGCTTCTGGATGTAGACCATGTCGTCCGCCACCAAACGGTGCCCTCGTAGAATCAGATCCAGCGCACATTCGCTCTTCCCGATTCCGCTCTTCCCCAAGATGAGGACCCCGACCCCAAAAACATCCATGAGCACGCCATGGATGCTGCTCGTGGCCGCCAGTTTCTCTTCCAGGAATTGAGTGATTCGCTCAATGAAATCGGTTGTGTGGAGATGGGTTCGGAATAACGGGATCCCCTTCGCATCGGCCTCTTGAAGCAGAGGTTCAGGGATCTCCAGATTGCGAGTGAAGACCAGGCAGGATAATTCCAAATGACAGATCTGATGAATGATTTCTCCCTGCCGTTCTGGAGAAAGGGTCACGAAGTAAGACATTTCTGTATTGCCGATGATCTGAATGCGTTCGGGTTCGACAAACTGGGTGAATCCCGTCAAGGCCAGGCCCATTTTTTGAACCTGTGGGTGAGTAATCCTTCTCCTCAGCCCTTTCCGCCCCGCCATCAGGGCTAGGCCCAGATCGATTTCTTTGTTCTGTTCCAATTCTTGAACCAAGATACCGCTCATAAAAAGACCATTTCAAAATGCAAAGTGAAAAATTATCATTGCAAAGTTTCTTCTCGTTTTGAAATTTGCAATTTTTAATTTGCAATTTTCAATTTGCAATGAGTCTTTAGTACTTTTCGTCTTCTTCCGAGATGATCTTGAAGAGCTCTTCCCTGGTGTGAGCTTCCGTTAATCTCTTTTTAAAAGAGGCGTCCTTCAACAGAGTAACGATCCGCCCAAGGAGTTTCAGGTTGTCCACTGCCGAATTCTCAGGTGCCATCACCAAGAAGAAGAGCTGACTGGGATGGTGATCGATCGAATCGAACTCCACTCCCTTGACCGAACGGCCAAAGGAGATGAAGAAGGTCCTCAGCTTTTTTAATCGGCCATGCGGAATGGCAATCCCTTCCCCAATCCCTGTGGACCCCAGTTTTTCTCTTTCCAATAGTACCTGGAGGATCTCTTCCCCAGAGGTCACCTGACAGGGTTTCACCAACACACCGGACAGTTCCTTTAGAATAGAACGCTTATCTGGATCTTCATTCTTGGTCCTTTACCCCGTTAGACATAATGCCCCGCCTGTGTGGCCGGAGCCACTTCGGCGCGGCGAAGGCCCGCTGCTCCCTCCGGGCCCAGAGGCCCTCTGGGCCAGCGGCTGCGGCGGGGTTAGATTTTAGAACAAATCCGGCGGGGTTTAACCCGCTGCGCCAGCGCTTGCGCGGCGAGTGCCCCGCTCGGTTTCGAGCCGTTCGATCCCACGCCTCGCGGGACTCACGGCCCTGAGTATGTCGAAGGGTCGCAACGACTGGAATTTCTAACAGGGTTTACGATTTCCCCCATTTCAAAGAGGGTTCGATCCATTCATAACCCCCGTCTTTACTCCGGCAAAGGACATTCACCTGCTCGGAATCTGGATTCAAAAAGACCAAGAAGTCCCTCCTTGAGATTTCAAGTTGGACAACGGCTTCTTCCAGAGACATGGGTTTAGCAAGGATGTGCCTCTTTTGAATCAGGGAGGAAAAACCTTTCTCCTCAAAGGGTTCCTCGCCCTTGGAGACAACGATTGCGGAAGGCGTAGCATTCACCCTCTTTCTTCTAGCTTTCTCTCGACGTTCCCGGATCTGACGCTCGATCTTATCCACCATCTGATCGATCGCCGCATAAAGATCCGCATCCCTTCCTTGGCTGTTGAGGGTCATCCCATTCCCGATGATCGTGATTTCTGCGATGTGCCGAAATTTTTCTTCCGAAAGAACCACGTGGACTTCCCTGGGGTTCTCAATATATTTCTGCAACCGCTGAACCTTCCCCTTCACATATCCCTTGGCTCCTTCTTCTGCTTCCATATGCCGGAATGTAACTGCAATCTGCATCGATTCGCTCCTTCTTCAGTTATGAAATTCGAAATCCGAATATCGAAACTCGAAACAAATCCAAAATTCAAATTTTCAAAATGAATACCCATCCCTTGCATGGGACATCTGTATTTTGGACATTCGTGCTTGTTTCGGATTTCGTGCTTCGGATTTCGAG
>PDVJ01000519.1_pt1 | contig 13105 bp, 12 predicted proteins | sample 1369811 | NCBI WGS metagenome assembly PDVJ01 (sample SAMN07795376, study PRJNA414565) | Alkali sediment metagenome, whole genome shotgun sequencing project. | reverse complement strand
TATAATGTTTATTTCCAGAGGGAAGCGAAAAAAATGCTGGGTCAAAACCAATAGGCTGCTGCTTCGATATTATTGAATTGAAGTGGCATTTCTTTTCCATTCTTCATTAAGGGCAGAACTGGAAATGGTCCTGCCCTTCTTTGTACACATTTCAACCAATAATCATTGGCCTTCAGAGCCACCTTGGAGTGGTGGCTTATAGGTGGCGCAAACGGAGAAGACTCTGAGTGAACTTTCTGAATAGCGGGTAAGAAATTTATGAAATGCCCCAGATTTCAGTATGCCGTGAATTACAGGAAACATTAGGCCGCCGTCCCAATAATACATCAATAAAGAAGGAGGAATAAAAGATGATCAAAATCAGCGTGCTTTATCCAAAAAGCGAAGGCAAGAAATTTGACATGGACTACTACTGCAGCAAGCACATACCCATGGTCCAGCAAAAGTTAGGAGCTGCGTGCAAGCGCACGGATGTGGAACAGGGATTAGCCGGCATAGTGCCTGGATCTCAACCGACCTATATTGCCATGTGCCATCTCTATTTTGATTCGGTGGAGGCATTTCAAAACGCTTTCGGTCCCCACGCCAAAGCGATCATGGGAGATATGCCCAACTACACCGACACCCAGCCAACGATGCAGATCAGTGAAGTGAAAATGTAGTAGCGTTAGAAGCGTACGGCACGATTAGCGGTTCGGCAGAGTCCAGTTCACCTTACTACCGTATGGCAAGTATAGGTATCAACGCAGAGCTTTACAGAAGGATCGAAACGGACCAGAAAGAATGCGTCTGCGTTTTATCCTGCCGGGTATCAAACATCAAAGTACAGAGAGATTACTTTAACGCCATGGAGGTGATCATGCTACGAACGGCTGGCAACCCAGATAATCCTTGACGAAAGAATAAACATATGCACACTTAAATACCAGCTAACATACTAATATCAATAGATAATACTGATTATGTTACGTATAGGTAGGTGGAGTCAGCAATTCCACCGGATGGGCAATCTTTAAAAAATAGCAATTGGATTTTTTGTTTAGTCCTTCCTGACATCCTTAAGTTTTCAACATTGGTTGATATACAGGATTACATGCGGTAATAATTGATGGGTATCTTCTCAATAATTATGATATGTGAGCAGACAAGAAATCGCTGATAATGATTGTCCATGGCGACAGAACCGGCTGATGTGGAGGGTGGAGGAAAATATATGGCAAGAAAAAGCAAAAAGAAACAAGCGGCAGTTCCGTATGAGTTTATTCAAGAAGTAAATAGTATGAGCAAAGATCAGATTGTCAAGCGATTCATCCAGGAAGAGAATGATATTAAAGCGATGAAAAAGATCCAAAAGGAAGATGTGCAACTTTCCGATCTTGTATCCCAGATCAAGGATAAAGAGAGGGATATAAAAGACGACATCGATGTGCTAAGAGAAAAGATAAAGGCTGTCCAGGAAATAGATGAAGACCTTGTGGAACTCAAGCAAAACAAGAAAGCTCTTGAGGGCGGCTACCGGGATGAGAGGAAGCAGCGGAAGGCGTATCGTGATTATCTCTACGACACAATGCAAAAAATTTATCAGGAATGACAACGTAATTGTAATTCCGGGAACAGTTTACTTAATCACAATAAAGTAAAATAACAATGTTTTTATCGAGAATTCATTGTAATCGCAAATATCCGAGGGCGTTTGTTTGTAGGTGTTTTCAGCAATCACTCCTTCCTATAAAGAAGTAAAACGACATTTCTTTTTTTATTGTCGACTTCAAATGATGATCGTGATAGTAGGCACTTCATATTTAAAAAAAGATACCGGATATTACAACAATGAATTCATCTCACAAGATAGTCATCAGTGGTTCTGGGCTCTGGACACCATCGAATGTGATAACAAATGAAGAACTGGTGGCGAGCTATAACCTCTATGCGGAGAAGTTCAATGCCGATCATGCGGTAGAGATCGTAGCAGGTAAAATCGATGAAAAACCATTTTCCAGTGTGAGGTTTATCGAAAAGACTTCCGGGATAGAAGCCCGGTACGTTTATACCAGAGAAGGTATTTTAGATATCGATCGTATGCGGCCCAAGTTTCCCGAAAGAAAAGAGGAGGAACTTAGCAACCAGGCAGAAATCGCGGTCTATGCAGCGCGTGAAGCAATGGCTGCCGCCGGAAAGAGCGCTTCCGATATTGATACTGTTATTGTTTCCTGTGCTTATACACAGCGGGCATATCCTGCCATTGCCATCGAGGTGCAGCATGAACTCGGTATTGAAGGTTTTGGATTTGATATGCTGTTGGCCTGCTCCGCAGCGACATTCGGTCTCCACCGGGCATATGACAGTCTGGTGTCCGGTTCCTCAAAATGTGTCTTGGCCATCAATCCGGAGCTGGTCACTCCCCAGGTAAATTTTCGTGACAGGGATAGCCACTTCATTTTCGGTGACGTCAGTACTGCCGTAATAATGGAGCGGTCTGAAACCTGCACGAGCCCGAACAGTTATGAAGTCCTGAGCATTAAAGCGCTGACACGGTATTCCAATAATATCCGCTCAAATTTCGGGCATATGGCATATGCTACAGATGTGGATCCTTTCGGATGGGACAAGCTGTTTCATCAGTCCGGCCGCAAGGTTTTTGAAGAAGTAAGTCCCGTTGCCGTCACGCATATCAGCGATCACCTGGCAAACCTAAATTTGACACCCAGGGATGTAAAACGTTTCTGGCTTCACCAGGCAAACATCAATATGAACAAGATGGTGATCAAACAACTTCTCGGTGAAGAGGGAAATGAGGAAGTAACGCCAACAATTCTCGACCGGTATGCGAACACGGCATCCGCAGGATCAATCATCGCCTTTCACCTCTATAACGACGATTTGAAAAAGGATGATATTGGCGTGATTTGTTCCTTTGGCGCCGGATATTCCGTTGGCAGTTTGGTGTTACGCAAACGGTGAGTGGCGAATTGACTGCCTGAAAGCATCGCCTGGACCTTATCAAAATCAAACGACCGCTCATTCTCCTGTCTTTTCTCTTTCAACACTACCATTCACGATTCACATAAATGATTACGGGGAGGCAAAGAAGCATGAATATGCTTCCTTCGTGACCAGTTAACCTCCGTCTCCTTTATCTCAGAATAAGATCCATCTGCTCATGATAGAGGGTGAAGTCACTTAAATTGTTATGCCCGCCGCCCGGTATGGTTACTAACTTTTTCTCCGCTTTTATCAGAGTAAGCAGCCGCTCGCTTGAACTATAAGGGACAATATCATCCTTCGTTCCATGAAAGAGGTAGACCGGACAGGAGACATCGGAAATCAAAAGATCCGTGCGCAAAGGATATTTGAGCACCAATGTAAGGAGCTTTTTAGGCATATAGGGATGGTGATATTTCGCTGTGTCGAGAAGACTGAAAAACGGTGTCTCTAAAATGAGAAGGCGCGGTTTCGCTGACTTTGCCAGATAGACAGCCATGCCCGTACCGATTGATCTGCCATAAAGAATAATTTGATTTTCAGGATAACGCTCTTTCAGGTAATTGTATGCGCGCGCCGCGTCCTGGTGCAGCATATCCTCGTGTTTTAACTTTCCCGTACTTTTCCCAAAGCCCCTGTAATCGGGAATGAATATGTCGTAACCCCGGTTCGTAAATTCAGGGGCGATCTCACCCCAGCCCCGCAGGTTGCCCGCGTTCCCGTGAAAGTAGAGAATAACGCCTTTAGGATTATCCGCTCTGAAAAGAAGGGCGTTGATGTCGGCGCCATCGACTGGAAGTGTAATCTCCTCGAAGCGAAAAGGGAAACTGTATTTGAAATCAGGCGGAAGGGGCTCCGGATAAAAAATGATATTCTCCTGCTTGAGATAAAACAAACCGCAGCCAAGAGCAAAGCTTACGACAACGGCAAAGGTAATTTTTATCAGTATCATCATGCACTATCCCTGAAGATTGGAAGTAACTACTTCATCTATGATATTTTCTAATCACGGCGGTTACAACTCCTCCGAGGCGCAGTTCCGTTTTTGGTCTGATGGCCTGATATTTCGGATTGGCTGCCTCAAGGATAACGTTTTTCCCCTGTTTCCGGAAGTACTTTATGGTCCATTCACCGTCTACTTCGGCAACAATAATGTCACCATTTTTAGGGTCGCGCCCTCTTTCCACAATTACGAGATCCCCTTCCCTGATGCCCTCCCCCTCCATGGAATCACCGCTCACTTTCAGGAGGAAGGAAGATTCCGGGCGGGTGACAAGGTACTCGTCAAAAGAGATAATATCACGGAGTTCCTCCTCGGCGGGGGATGGAAATCCCGCGGCGACTTCTCCCACCATAGGCAGGGCAAGCGTTCGGCGCAAGGGCCTCAAAAATCCACGGGCGTCTTTTTCAAGCAAACCTTCAGCCAGAAGTTTTTTTACCCAGAAATGGACTACGCTCTTGGATCGCACACCAAAGAGATCGACCATTTCGGCGTAGGTCGGCATCCGCCTGCTCTCACGGAAAAAGACCGCGATCATTTTCTCTATAGTTCTGGCTGTTCGCCTCTTTTCTTCCATGATGGGAGCATAATAGAACCACCGTTCTATTGTCAAGAAAAATTTTATTGCAATAAGTACATTGCGTCTGTGGTGATCAGCATGGTAAGTACATCGACAAAATAAACCATCCCGCCCATGTAGCGGTGTATCAGATGTCATAAGGCCTGGACTTGCTCTAACATCCAGATTCTTGGAATTCTGGATTCCGGCCTTCGCCGGAATGACGACTCGCGGCAAACCGCGGGGAATTTCATCCATAGAGATTAAAAAAAAGAACTATTACCTCAATGATCGAATTCCTGTTACATATCCCTGCGTACATAAAAGTGGGGGTTTCCTTTGCGGGCATCCTCCTGATAAACCGGATCGGCATGTCCCTGGGATTCGCCATAATATTGTGTTCCCTCGCACTCTCCCTATGGTCGGGCACAGGGATACCTGGCCTTATCTTCCAGGCAAAGAGCTTTGGCCGTCCCGAAAATTATCTTCTCCCTGTGGTCATTCTCCTGCTGTTATTTTTTACGGAGTCGCTCAACAAAACAGGACGGATGGAGCGAACCATTACGACGCTCAAATCATGGTTCAAAAGCAGGAGAATGCTCCTCGCAGGTTTGCCCGCGTTAGTCGGTCTCCTTCCCATGCCCGGAGGAGCCGTTTTTTCCGCCCCTCTTGTCGCATCTCTCGACAGTCCCGGTGAACTTGATGCCAAACAAAGAGTCGCCATCAACTACTGGTTCCGTCACATATGGGAATACTGGTGGCCATTGTATCCCGGCGTGATACTCGGCATACGCTATGCCGAGTTGCCGGCGGTTACATTCTTTCTGATCCAGATCCCTCTTACATTTGCCGCCGTGCTGGGGGGCTATTTCTTTATTCTCAAGAAAATAAAAAAGGGGAGTCTGGAAAATCCAGGGGATGTGACGCCGGAGTTTACGGATATCTTTTCTGCTCTCGGGCCGATTGGAATCCTCGTGATTATATCGGTTTTGGGATCTGCGGTGTTGCCGAAAATCGGATTAACCGGTACGCTTTCGAGTCTCCTGTCTATGCTCATTGGCTTGATCCTTGCGATTGCCCTTGTGTTTTCGGGTAATTCATCGGCGTGGACATCCTCCCTCGGTATGCTTAAAAACACAGGTACATGGCAGATGGTGCTGCTTGTTATAAGCATCCTTGCATTTTCGGCTACGATTAAAGCACCCCTGGACCCGGCAGGCTCAACCCTCGTCACTCTCATGCGGGATGAATTCATAAATGCCGGCATCCCCCTTGCCGCCGTGATTATGCTGATACCATTTATCTCCGGTATTGCCACCGGTGTCGCTTTCGGGTTTGTGGGCGCCAGTTTTCCCATTGTATTTGCCCTTATAGGACACAATCCTCCTCTCGGCGTCACCGCCGCGACGACGGTCTGCGCATACGCCTTCGGGTATATGGGCATGATGCTTTCCCCCATCCATGTGTGCTTCGTCGTGAGCTGCGAGTATTTTAAAACACCTCTGTTTGAAAATTACCGGTATCTGATCGCACCGATCGCGGTTATTCTTATAGCCTCCCTGATTCTTTCAGGGCTTTACTATACGCTGATGTGAAGAGTATGAAATACCTTGATAAACGGGGGGTAGTGAGGCCCTTACTGGGGCAGTTTGATCGAGGACATAAATTTTGCCGGGCCGTTGTCATTCCAGCTCTGGCAGAAGCACAACACCTTCCGTTCACACTGCACTCTCTGTGGAATAATGTGCCGGAAAGCGTTCTTCACGACACCCTCATCCTGGTCGTCGTAAATAATCGTTCACTGGAATCCGTGGAAAAAGCCCGCAGGAGTGAACTCAAAAAACATATTGACGATAACGCGTTAACCCTAAAGTGGCTGGAAACGCAAAGCGGGAATACACCGTTTCCCCTTGCATGGATCGATGCCTCTTCCCCCGGAAACGAACTCCCTCCCTGGGGAGGCGTGGGACTTGCCCGGAAAATCGGATGTGACAGCGTGCTCACGTTGTTGGTGAAGTCACCCACACCGGTCAACCTCCGGGATTTTGTCTTCTTCAGTCTTGATGCGGACACCGCCACATCACCGAACTATATAGAAGCCGCGGGAAAAGAGCTCCGCAACAGCCGGTGCGTGGGCGGCGTTATTCCCTTCAAACATCAGCAGGCAGATTCAGCAGAAGAGCAGGCTGCCATAGATGCATACGAAGCATTTTTGCATTACTATGTTGCAGGTTTGCGCTGGGCCGGTTCGCCTTATGCCTTTCACACCATCGGCTCCTGTCTCTGCTTCACTGCCGACGGTTATATACGCGCAGGCGGGTTTCCCGCCCGCAGGCAGGCGGGAGAAGACTTCTACTTTTGCGTGGAACTTGTGAAAGCGGGAGGCATCTGTGAAATACAAAAGACCAAGGTCTTTCCCTCGGCCCGTATCTCACAGCGTGTGCCCTTCGGGACGGGAAGGCGCATGGCGGAAGCCATGCTGAGCGGCAATAACACTTTCCTGGCGTATGATTTCCGGGTATTCGTGTGTGTGCGCGAACTCCTTGCGGCTGTTACCACGCATATAGATGAGGGAGCTGACCGGATATATGCCAGCATGAACAATGCCGCCACCATAGATTTTCTGGATGGGCGCGGCTTTCCCGTCATATGGGAACGTTTTCATCGCCAGCACAAAACAAACCCGGCGATTTTGTCTGCCTTCCATCGCTGGTTCGATGGATTCGTGACACTTAAATATATTCACTGGTTGACGGAAAAAGAATGGCCCCGGTTGCCCATTACAGACATTCCCGAGGCCAAAGTATTTCTTACCGTGTAACGTATTAACAGCGAATCTCTGCCGGACCGGCAGATCGAGAGATCATCACCCCTGATATATGCCGGGTATTATACCGGTTAGCTCAACATCGATACCATGCTCCGCGAGTACTTTCAGCATATCTACAAGGCCGCTTCTCCTGTCAGGCACAACTTCTACCGCACCGGAAGATTTTCTTACGACAAAGCCCTTTGCCATAAGCGCATCTGTAGCCCCATCGAGATCACTTACCAGGAGCCTGAGAATACCGAGATCCGAGGTATATGCGAGAGGTAAAATCCTGGTTCTGAAATTTTCATCAAGTACCCATTCGCAATGAGCATGTCCATTGTTCTTATTCTCAAGAAATATGGGTAAATATCCTACCTCCATGACGCAACCTCCTTAACGCTACTCACGCACGTGCTATCACTCTCGTTCTAGTTAACCTTTCTGAACATTTCTCCCTTAGCTCCACAGACGGGACATATTCCGGGTGCTTCTTTTTCCACGGTAAAGCCGCATACGGGACACACATAGTAAGGATTATTTTCCTGGGCCGAACCGAGGGTATCAAGAAGTTTCTGGTACAGTCCTGCGTGGATCTTTTCCACTTCATTGGCAAACCGGAAAGATCTTTCTCCCACCTTATGCCCTTCTGCTTTCGCTTCCTCAATCATTTCGGGATACATTTTTTTAAATTCGTGGGTCTCACCATCTATGGCCGCCTGGAGATTATCTTTTGTGCTCTTCACTCCATTGAGGGCCCGCAGGTGGCTGTGGGCATGGACCGTTTCGGCTTCCGCCGCCGCCCTGAATAGACGGGCTACCTGGGGATATCCTTCCTGATCCGCCTTCGCTGCAAAGGCCAAATACTTGCGGTTCGCCTGTGATTCTCCTGCAAATGCCTCTTTCAAATAATCTTCTGTTTTCGACATAATTTAAAACCTCCTGTATATTTTATAGATTTTTTCATTTAGTTGTAAAAAAGGATTCGAGGGTTCAGGTGTTTACACCATTCGATTAAATCCTTATAATACCAGCCCCTCTTGCAGGGACAAATTATTCTATTTCAGCCTTTCTTCAGATAAGTGCAAATGGTCCGTCTCAATTTCTACCAATGACGTGAAAATCTGTTTTACTCTCGCATTATCGGATTCCCCGGCTGCCTTTGTATAGAACGCAATAGCCCTTTCCTCGCGCGCATGCGATTCCTTTAAATTTTCAACATTCGCGCCGTGACACGTTTCATTCCCCGTGGGAACCTTGGAAAGTTTCAGTATCTTTCTCCAGATAGCCGCATGTTCCGCTTCAATCTTGCCAAGGGCCTTGAATAAAAGTTTTCCTTCCGCATCGTCAGTTTTTTCCGCGGCACAGAAATAAAATGTAGAATTGCTTACTTCCACCTGCAAAGCCCTCTCCGCATTGGCTTTGTCTTTGTCAGTCAACACAACATCAAAACTTACATTGAGCTTCTTCGCCTCCTTAATATAGGGAAGATGGGCGCCACAGAAAGGACAATTCTGCGGCGGCGCATTCCCGATATAAGGATCTCCACAAATTTCACATCTCCAAAGTTTTACCATTTTTTCACCTCCACATTTTTATTTTTTCTTCTTACATCCAGGACAAATTCCATAAAAATCTACATGATTTCCTATTATTTCATAATCGCACCGCTCGCCTTCGGGGAGGTTGAGGGCGAATTTTCTATGTACATCGGTAATATTTTTGCATTGAACGCATATCAAATGGTGGTGGGGCTTCGTATTGGGATCGAACCGCATCTTGCCGGAATCGATGGATAACTCAATAACCCGACCTTTTTCCCTCAGTGTTTGAAGCGTATTATACACCGTTGCAAAAGACATTGTAGGATACTTTTCGGAAACCACGCTGTATATCTCAGCCGCGGACGGATGCGACGTGTTTCCCTCCAGGCATTCAATAATTGCAATTCTCTGGGGCGTTAATTTTATAGAATCTTTTTTCTTTGTATCCATTTTAGTTTAGAATCTTTATTATTTTAGAATTATTATAATGTAAGAATTATTTTTGTCAAGTCTTTTTTTAATTTATTTTACCACAAATGTGACGGAATCAAGGACACGATCTTCTTTGTCTTTGATGGTCAGGATGTGGCTGCCCTTCTCGGGTTTCCAGAGCAGCGTGCTTTTCATTCCCGCAAAAAGCGACCTGTCGTTTAAGGACCACGCAAAACTCCTCCCCTCAGGCTGGGCTTGAAACGAGATACGCTGGTGCTCCTCGGGGATATCCGGGTCAATAGTAATAATGCTCCCACCCGCAGGATACACAATGGAGGGCTTTTCATGCCGTGTATTCAAGGCAACACTTACTTCGGGCTCCGTGCTCCTGATAAACCATTCCTGCCTTTCTGGTTCAATACCGTGTGTAAACTGCACTGATTTTGCCAGAACGCCTGAAGGTGGTTTCGGCCCACGGGAACCGCTTGACGCATGGAGGGTGTTCATTATCTCCAGCCAGACTGGTGCGGCGCCGCTTATACCGGTCACATTCCACATGGGTTCGCCCGAAAAATTTCCTATCCAGACGCCGACAGTATATTTCTCTGAGTACCCGATGCACCAGTTATCTCTCATATCCTTGCTGGTGCCGGTTTTCACCGCTGTCCAGAACCGCGTAGAGAGAAAATTTTCCAGACCGAAGGTGGCGCTTCGCGATTCCCTGTCCGCAAGTATGTTTGAGACAATAAATGTCGCATCCGGGCTCATTACCTCCTTCGGCTTTTCCCCTCTTGCGCCGGGAATAAGGCACGGTTCGCTCCACCTTCCCCCCTGAGCCATAGTCCTGTATGCATTCACAAGTTCATAGAGGCTTATATCGATGGAACCAAGGGCGGCGGAGAATCCGTAGTAATCCGGCTCTTGACGGATACTTTCAAATCCCATCTGTTTCAGCCTTTCTACGAAAGGTTCCACACCCACCAGAAGCAGGCTCCGCACAGCAGGCGTATTGAGCGATGATGAGAGGGCAGTCCTTACGCTCACCGGTCCCAGATAATCATTGCAATAGTTCTCCGGTATATAGAGACCCGTAGGTGTCGCGATTTGCAGCGGTGCATCTTCCACGATGGATGCCGCGGTGAGAAGCTGCCGTTCAATCGCGAGTTCATACAAAAACGGCTTGAGTGTCGACCCGGCCTGCCGGACAGCCCTGATACCGTCCACATGGGGCGCCGAGGAAGACTGGCCGCTGTTTCCCATGTAGACAAGGACATCCCCTGTCGCGTTTTCTATAACAAGGACGGCGCCATCGTGGACATTGCGGGATTTTAAATCTCCGAGACGGCGATTCAGAATTTCGTACACGCGCTCCTGGAGCCTGCCGTCGAGGGTCGTCTTCACTCTCTGACCGCTCTCTTTCAGCAGCATGCGTGCCACGTGAGGTGCAAGGGCAAACTGCGGCCTTACCATGTAGGGGCGTCCGATTTTTTCATAGACCACGGCTCTGATATCTTCCGGAGCAATGTGCACCCCGAGAGAATTGCCGATGGAGCATGCCCGGAGAGCGATGCGGTCGAGGGATGTGGAAGTGGACGGTATGAGAGATGCCAGAATGAGGGATTCATTCTCATTAAGCCCGCTCGGCTCTTTGTCGAACAATCCTCTTGATGCGGCGGCGATTCCCTGAATTTCTCCCCGGAATGTAATGAGATTGAGATAGGCCTCCAGGATTTCTTCCTTCACCCACACCTTTTCCAGGCGCCACGCGTAGTGCATCTGGTGCCATTTTTCCCCGAACGTTCTTCTGGCGCCGCAAGGCCGCAAATCCTTCTGCAGCCGTGCCGCCAACTGCATGGTGATCGTGCTGGCGCCACGCGCCTTACCGCCGGTAAGGCGACTGAACCCGGCAGCACCGACAGCCTGCCAGTCCACGCCGTGGTGACGATAAAACCGCCTGTCTTCCGCATGAATCACTGCGTTGATCAACGCAGGCGATATATCCGAAAGACCGGTCCATTCCAGACGCCTTCCTTTCGGGTCGATTCTCAGTTCATGGATCACACGCCCATACCGGTCGAGGAGGAGGGCATCGGATATAGTGTACTTATTCTTGACCTGCTGAAACGAAGGGGGAGGAGTGCCCTCAGCGGTGAACAACGCAACCGCCGTATAGGAAAGGAGGACAAGTGCCGCGAAGAATATCGAAATGGCCCAGAGAAAATTTTTTTTCTTCATACGTACAACGTCTATGGTAGTAAGGAGTTATCCTCCCTGTCCCCCGATGGGGGTGGTTCAATTGCCCCTGCAAAATCCCTCTATATCTCCCTTTACAAAAGGGAGACTTTTTAAAAACTGCACTCTCCTTTTACGAAAGGGGGATATTAAAAGTGCCTATTTCCCGGCTCCTGAATTAACAACCATCGGCTTGTTGGGAATCTCTCCGAACATTTCCGGGGCATAGAGGGCCTCCACTCTCGTGGCCGGCAGATGGAACATCCCCTCATTGTTCAGCCTCATCGTATATTCTAACGTCCATTTACCTTTCGGGACATATTCATAGTAGTTCCGGAATGCCTCGAAGGATCGTTCTGTGAAGGCTACCCATGCCCACCCCCCGCTTCTCTCTCCCGCCGTAAGAAGGGATGACCCTCCCACATCGGCCCTCATGATAGCGGCGCCCGCCGGTATAGGATCACTCACTACAACCCAGGTCATATCGGACTGTGCCTCCATATCCAGATTCACCCGGAGAATGTCTCCCCTGCTCCACGTTCCCTTTACCTTTTGCTCAACGGGTGTAACCGTCTTTTTGATTGTATAGCCGCTCGATAAGGGTTCCTTCAGCGGAATCGCGGCCACACTGCGAATCACCGCCCACGGCGCCCCTGTCCCTTTCTGTTCTATACTGAGCGTCTCTTTTCCCCGGGGCCAGGAAAATTTATGTTCCCCCCCTTCCGGAGTTTTTCCCCACTCAACCGTCATTGTATTTTTCTTGATCCGGGCAGTCATTATTCCCGTCACCGGCGCGGCTTCAAACTTTTTCGAAAATTTCTCCAGGGCAAGCACACCCCAGGCATTGGCTGTCGTCGTATCCCAGTGCCCACGCCTCATCCTCCCCAGCGCCCCCGCTGCCATGCGCGGGATATCCTCATGCCAGTCATCAAAAGGAAGGAGGGCAAGGATTGCTTTTACCATAGTGCTGTCCTGCGATTCCATAAGCCACCAGAGGGAACTGATTACCTCCGTAGAGAATCCCATCGTAGTTCCCTGGAGGTTTAACCGCGAACGGACTATATGCCGGGCCTCCTGCAGTCTGCTTTCCCGATCCTTGATGTCTTCTGCGCGCGTCAGGATGCCAATCCAGTTGATGACCGCCGATGTGGGCCAGAGATTCGGCTCGATACGAATGGAACTGATCACTTTCGCATTAACCTTTTCATGGCGGGCAATGGCCTCCACTGCGGCTATTTTTCTGATGGCGAGGTCCGCCGTAGGCAGCGCACCGTAACGGATTACCCTCCCTTCAATAAAGCCCCTCAGTCCCGAGGTCATCCTGCTCTGCAGGTACGCGGGGATTTTATAGTCTGATTCATGGGCGACGGCGAGAACATAGGCCGTCAGGACATCGCTTCCCTGCCGCATAAGGGGAAAATATTTCAGAAGACCGTCCGAATCGAGGTATGACGGGAGATATTTCATCAGCGACTGCCACATGTCCCCGTTCCGGAGCGCGACAGCCTTGGATATTTTTTGTTCCAGACAGGTGTACGGATATTCCG
>PDVJ01000518.1_pt1 | contig 13142 bp, 12 predicted proteins | sample 1369811 | NCBI WGS metagenome assembly PDVJ01 (sample SAMN07795376, study PRJNA414565) | Alkali sediment metagenome, whole genome shotgun sequencing project. | reverse complement strand
GTAAGCGCGCAAGGAACCACGTTCTTCCCGGCTGAGGCCTGACCGGCCACGCTCTCTGCCTTTCAGGCAAGGCGGAGGTGCGCGGTGGCGAGGGATTTGACGGACAAGCAGCGCAGCGCGTTGGAGGCGCTGCGGGCAGCCCAAGCGGCCGGCCAGGGATTGTGCGCGTATGCGCGGGCGCACGGACTGAACGCGCGTCAACTGCATGATGCGGTCGCGCAGCTGCGACGCCGCGGCGTGTTGCCGCCGGTGCAGCGTGCGGGACAGACCCCGTCGGCCTTCGTCGCCGTGCGGGTCGTGGACACCGCGGCGGCGGCGACGAAGGAGACGGCGCCATCGACGCCGCGCACCGGGATGGTCTGCCGCGTGCTCCACCCGAGCGGCGTGGTGATCGAGTGCGGTGAGTGGCCGCCGGCGGCGTGGCTGCTGTCGCTCAGTGCGGGACGGCGGGATGCTGCGCCCTGATCCGAGCATTGAGCGCGTCTATCTGCATCGCGCCCCGGTGGACATGCGCAAGCAGATCGATGGCCTCGCGCTGCTGGCGAAGGAGGTGATCGAGCTCGACCCGATGTCGGGCGCGATGTTCGCCTTCATCAACGCACGGCGCAACAAGGTGAAGTTGCTGGTGTGGGAGCGCAACGGCTTCGTCGTCTGGTACAAGCGTCTCGAGCAACATCGCTTTCACTGGCCACGGACGGGAGAGGCCGTGATCACGCTCACCGGCCAGCAGCTCAACTGGCTGCTGGATGGCTACGACGTGTGGCGCATGAAGCCGCACGAAGTGCTGCATTTCTCGGTGTTTTCGTGAGTGCGCGACGTTCGCATGCGATATAATTTCGCGCGTGAACTCGCTCTCGCCAACGCCTCCGACATCGACCGATGTGACGACGATCGTCGCGCGGCTCGCCGAGCTCGAAGCGCGCGATTCGGCACGCGATCAACGGCTGCGGCTGCTCGAGGAAGAGAACCGCTGGCTGAAGGCGCAGCTCTACGGCCGCTCCTCAGAGAAGCGGCCGGTGGAGGATCGCTCTCCCGATCAGGCGTGGCTGTTCAACGAGATCGAGGTGCTCGCCGCCGCGGCGCCTGCGGCCCCCGAGACGATCACCATCCCGGCCCACGACCGGGCAAAGCGCGGCCGCAAGAAGCTGGCGGCCGATCTCCCGCGCATCGAGATCGTGCACGACCTGCCCGAGGAGCAGAAGGTGTGCCCGATGGACGGGACGGCACTCGAGCGGATCGGCGAGGAGACTTCCGAGCAACTCGAGTTCATCCCGGCGCAGGTGCGCCGAAGTACGCCTGCTCGTGTTGCCGACAGGGGGTGCTAATCGCCCCGCCGCCGCTGGCGATCTTCCCGAAGAGCATCGCCACCGCCTCGCTGCTCGCCCACATCATCACCGCCAAGTTCGTCGACGGCGTGCCGCTCTACCGCCAGGAGCCGCAGTTCGACCGGATGGGGATCCCGCTCGGCCGCGGCACCATGGCGATCTGGGCGATCCGACTGGGCGGCACGCTCCTCGTGCCGCTGATCAACCTGCTGAACGAGCACTTGCTCGCCGAGTCGGTCATCCACTGCGACGAGACCCGACTGCAGGTGCTGAAGAGCGACAAGGCACCGACCGCCGACCACTGGATGTGGGTGCGATGCGCCGGTCCCCCGGGACGGCGGATTGTGCTCTTTGACTACGACCCCTCGCGAGGAGGGGCCGTACCGTTGCGGCTGCTGGAGGGGTTCAAGGGGACTTTGGTCACCGACGGCTATGGCGCCTACGACGGGGCGGCTGCAGTGCTCAAGCTGACGCACGCCGGGTGTATGGCCCATGCGCGGCGTTACTTCGAGGAGGCCAGGAAGGCCGGATCAAACGCCAGCCACGCCAAGGTCGCGCTCGAGTTCATCGGCAAACTGTCGCTGATCGAACGGTTGCTCTGGGATCGCGACCATCCCGTCATGGCGGCACAGCGGGTCGAGATCCGCCAACAGAAGTCCGTGCCGATCATGCGGGACTTCCACGCCTGGCTCGAGGCCCTCGCACCCCAGGTCCTGCCCGAGAGTCGCCTTGGCAAGGCCGTGTACTACACCCTTGGCCAGTGGCAGAAGCTCAGCGTGTTCCTCACCCACGGCGAGGTACCGCTCACCAATAACCGCTGCGAGAACGCGATCCGGCCGTTTGTCGTCGGCAGGAAGGGCTGGATGTTCAGCGACACCGTCCCCGGCGCGGTGGCAAGCGCCAACCTCTACTCCCTCGTCGAGACCGCCAAGGCCAACGGCCTCGAGCCCTTCGCCTACCTCTCCCGCCTCCTCGAGCGGCTGCCTCAACTCAACACCGTCGAGGACTTCGAGGCCGTGCTGCCCTGGAACGTCAGGGCCGCGACCTCCATCCAGTAGCCAAGCCCGCGCTCATGGGCAACACCTGGATCGTCGATCTACGTCACTACCTGACGCCGGCCGGGGCCATGGCGGACATGCCGTCGCGCGCACGCCTGCTCGCCGAGTACTTCGCGAGCATCGTGGTCGATGCCACCTTCAACATCGACGAGGCGCCCACCGTCCGCTGTCGGCGACGCCCTAAGCATCGCCGTTGCGTCGGTATCATCATGTCCTATCCCGCCGCCGATGATCTCGATCGAATCTACTGGTACTGCCCGGTCTGCGACGACAATGGCCTCATCAGCGGTTGGCAGAACACCCTCTGGGACGGATTCGCGGAAGAGCAGCCACGCGGTTAGTTGCGCGCTTACGTATCAACGGTCAGCAGCTAGCGCTGTGCCCAGTGCGACTTCAGTCAGCACGGCCGTGAAGGCGGGCAGCGACGATCGCGCCAAAGTCGTGGGCACAATCTGGGCACAATCTGGGCACACAGCCCGATCTACGTGTCGACGAGAGCGAATAAGCAATTGAAATGATTGGCGCGCCCGACAGGATTCGAACCTGTGACCCCTGCCTTCGGAGGGCAGTACTCTATCCAACTGAGCTACGGGCGCGCGGCCGGACCCCCGGGAAAGGGGGCGGAATCATAGCCTTGACGTCGGGTGACGTCCATTTGCAGGGGCACGCCGGCCCGGGCCACGAGGTATAATTCGCGCCCTGATTTGCGCCTGATATCCGGGGTTCCTCGTGAGCGCTTCGCACGACCGTAAGTTCTTCGACACCTTCATGCTGGTGCTGGGCATCCTGCTCGGCGTGACGATCGGCCTGATCATCCTCGCGAGGATCATCGCGGGTCAGACTTCCGGCGCGCACAGGATGACCGACCCCGTCTACGAGCGGGAAGTGCTGGGACGCATCGCGCCGGTGGGCCGTGTCGCGGTAGCCGGCCAGGACAACTCGGCGCTCGCCGAGCCGGCGGCGGCCGAGCCGGTAGCCGCGGCCGAAGATCTTCCGGGCGAGACGGTCTACAACCAGGCGTGCGTTGCCTGCCATGGGGCCGGAATCGCGGGAGCCCCGAAGCTCGGTGACAAGGCCGCCTGGGCGCCGCGCATCGCACAGGGAGCCGAGACGCTGCACACGCACGCGGTGCAGGGCTACCAGGGCAAGGCGGGCTACATGCCGCCGAAGGGCGGTCGCACCGACCTCTCCGACCAGTCCGTCATCAACGCGGTCGACTACATCGTCGCAGCGGCCAAGTGACCTGGTGCGTGCGGGACGACTCGACGCCCTGCACCGTCGTCACTCTTCAGTCTGGCGGAAATCCACTCCGAGCGAGCGCAGCTTGCGATAGAGGTGCGTGCGCTCCATGCCCACGCGTTTCGCGAGCTGGCCAACCTTACCGTTGCACAGCTGCAGCTGCTGGGTGAGGTAGGCGCGCTCGAAGTGCTCGCGGGCCTCGCGCAGCGGCAGCGCGAGCAGGTCCTGCTTCACCAGCGGCTCGTCTACCGTGGTCTGTGCGGCGAACTCACTTTCGATCTCCGCCAGCGCAACCTCATCGGGTCCGCCGCGAACCAGGGCGCGGTGCACCAGGTTCTTGAGCTCCCGGATGTTGCCGGGCCAGGGGTAGTTGCGCAGGCGGTTCTGTGCCGCAACGCTGAAGCGACGGAACTGCAGGCGCTGGTCGTCGACGAGGCGATCGACGTAGTAGCGCAGCAGCTCGGGGACATCCTCCGCATAGTCGCGAAGCGGCGGCACACGGAGCATGAACACGTTCACGTGCGCCAGCAGGTCGGGCCGGAAGGGCTCGGCACCTCGTGACTCGAACCCCGGCTGCGCCGAGGAAATCACGCGTGCGCTGAACGGCACACGGGTTACGCCCCCGGCGCGCTGGAAGCTGCCGGTGTCGAGCACCGCGAACAGCAGCTTCTGGGCCGTCGTGGGCAGGTCGCCGAGCTCGTTGATGAAAAGCACGCCACGCTCCGCCTGCTCGAACAGGCCCTTGCGTATCAATCCTCCTTCCTCCGAGCCGCACAGCGCTACTTCAGGGGTTGTACCCGACAGCGCCGCGGCGACCACGGTCACGAACGGACCACTGGAGGTCGGGCCCAGCGAGTGAATGTAGCGCGCAAAGGCTTCGCGGCCCGAGCCCGGCTCCCCGAGAATCAGCACCGGCGCGTCGTGCGGCGCGAGTTGCTTGGCCTGCTCGCGCAGGTCCCGCATCAGCCGGCTGCGTCCGACCGGCGCGAGCAGCGGTGGCAGCACGCTGCGTGCGGCAACCCGTCGACTGCGACTCTGGTCGATCGCACCGCGCACTGTACGAAGGAGCTTGGCCAGCGACAGCGGCTTCTCGACATAGTCGACCGCGCCGAGCCTCGTCGCCTCGACCGCGGTCTCGACCGTGCCGTGGCCAGACATCATCACCACCGGCGCGGACACGGAGTGGTTGCGCTGCCACTCCCGCAGCAGGCTTATGCCATCGGTGTCGGGCATCCAGATGTCGAGCAGCACAAGATCGGGCGGCTGGCGGACACAGGATGCGCGCGCCTCCGCCGCGTTGGACGCGACCTCTACGGCGTAGCCTTCCTCCGAAAGGATCTCCTGCACGAGGTCGCGGATGTCGGCCTCGTCGTCCACCACCAGTATCCGCGAGTTGCTCATGCACGCTCCCTTCGGGGCTCCTGCCGCATCGTGTCCCGTCGACCGGGCTCGCCGCGGGTCGTCCCGCCGAGCGGCAACACGGCCCTCACGCGGGCCCCGCCCTCGGTCCGATTATCCGCTTCTGCGTATCCACCGTGCTCCTCTACGATCTTTCGCACGATCGCGAGCCCCAGCCCCGTTCCGCGCGCCTTGGTCGTAACGTACGGATCGAAGAGCTGTCCGAACAGCTCGCGCTGGAATCCCGGGCCATTATCCTCCACCGTGAGTTCTGCGACCGCATCACCACCGCGCTCGGCAAGCCGCGTCGAGACCGCGATCGCGCCGGCCGCTCGACCTTCGAGCGCCTCGACGGCGTTGGTGAGCAGGTTGTGCAGCAGCTGGCGCAGACGGCCACGGTCGGCGACCACGCCCGTGAGCGCGGGATCGAGTCGCACCTCGAGCCTCACGCCACGGCCAGCGACTTGCGCCCGATACAGGTCGGTGATCTCGGTGACGAGCTGGTTCAGGTTCACCTCGCCCATCTCGAAGCGTGGCGCACGCGCGTACTCGCTGAAGGCGTTGACCATCTCCTTCATCGCTTCGACCTGCTGGACGATGGTCTCGGTGCTCCTGTCCAGCAGTTGAGCGTCCCGCTCGCTCATCGATGGCATCAGCTTGTGGCGCATGCGCTCGGCAGACAGCCGGATGGGCGTGAGCGGGTTCTTGATCTCGTGCGCGAGTCGGCGGGCCACCTCGCCCCACGCTGCTTCGCGCTGGGCCTGCAGCATCCCGGTGATGTCGTCGAACACCAGCACATAGCCGCCCGGCGCACCGCCGTCCCCCGGCAGCGGCGTACAGGCGCACATGATCACTCGGCGGTCCGCTGCAGTCGCAAAGGAAAACTGCTCGCGCCATTCTGTCTCGCCGGCGGCCAGATGGCTGCGGCATGCCTCGCTGAACTGGCTCAACAGGCCGTCGGGCGTGCCCTTGCCCACGAAAGGCTGCCCGACTGCGCTCTCGAGTTCCTCGCCCAGGATCCCGGCCGCGGCACGATTGGTGGTGCGCACGCGCAGGTCGCGTTCGAGCACGATCACGCCGGTGGAGAGGCTTGCAAGCACCGCTGCGAGGTTGGCGCGTTCCGTCTCGGCTGCGGCCTGGGCGCGCTGCTGATCCTCACGCGCGCGCCGCAGCCGCCTGGTCATGTCGTTGAACGAGTGGACGAGAAAGCCCATTTCGTCGTGCGAGGTCAGCGGAAGACGCGTGTCGAGGTCGCCCTGTGCGACCGCGCGGGTTCCTTTCACGAGGTCCTGAATCGGCTGCACGAGCCGCTGCGCCGTGAAGATCGCGCCATACCAGGCGGCGAGCAGCGAAAGCAGCAGCACCACGGTGAGCGTCAGGATGAAGCTCGCCTTGAGGGGCTTTCGCAGATAGTCCTTCTCGCCGAACTGCTGGTAGGCCGCCTGCACAGTGTCGGCCAGCGCGCCGAGCCGCTCGGCGACCGGGTAGATCGCCTGTACCACCTGCCGCCCGCGTCCCGCGCCGTCGTCACCCGTGGGCACGGCGGTACGGATCAGGTAGCCGCCCTCGGCGAGCGGCTCGAGGCTCACGAACGGCCGCCCCTGGCGGGCCTGCAGCAGCACCTCGCCCGGCAGCTCGTCGGGCACGACGTCGCTCGAGAGACCCTTGCTCATCGCGAGGATCGAGCCGCTGTCGGTGGCGACCACGATCTCGATCGCCCCGGCCTGCCGGCGCAGCATTTCGAGCAGCCCCGGCATGGAGTCGCCGCTCACCGAGATTTCGTCGGCAATCATCTCGGTCGCGGCGAGGTGATCACGCATGCGCGTCTCGAGCGCCGAACGTGACAGCACCAGTGCGTCGTCGAGGCTCGCGCGGATCTCGGCGTTGAACCAGCTGTCGATGCCGCGGCTCAGGAACTGCACCGCGAAGAAGTACACGAGCAGGATCGGCAGTGTCGCGAGCACTCCGAAGGTCCACACCATGCGGGCCTTGAGCCGCGAACCGATCACGTGACCACGCCAGTCGCGCACCAGCTGCGTGAGCTTGATGGCGAGCAGCGCGAGCAGCACCACGAGGCCCGCGATGTTGATCATCAGGATCCACGGGTGCAGCCGGCTGAACGGCTCCGAATGCTGCGCGGTACGCGCCATGAACAGGATCGCGGACAGCCACAGCAGGCCGCCGACGCTGATCGCGGCCGCGGCCGCGGCTTTCCTCAGGGACGATGCGTCCATTCGTACCACTCGCTGGAGGCGCTCCACTCGTCAGACCAGAACAGCAACCAGCTCAGCGTGTCGGGCGTGGAGCGCAGAGTCAGTTCCGCGCGTACGCGCACCGCGTAGGGCAGGCCCCTCTCGAGCAGCGATGCGTCGAGCAGCGGCAGACCGCGTACCGAGGACAGGGCGTCGAGCGCGCCCGACAGACTCCCGTAGTCCTGCTGCTCACCGGAGTTCAGATTGCGAACCAGGTACCGCTGGCTCAGCGCGTGATATGTGAGTTCGAATTTCTGCTGCAGCGCGGCCACCTCCGCGTCGAACATGTAGCGGCGCACGCGCGCGATCTCGATCTCATACCTGAGCCGCAACGTGAGACCGGCGTCGATCGCGCGCCGCGCACCACCCGGGAGCCTGATCTCGAGGTCGGCGTCGAGCCCGTACACACCCTCGTCGAGAACGAGCGAGGCGCCGGCAACTTCCACCGTCGTTTCGGCCCGCGCAGGCACCGGTATCAGCAGCGTTGCAAAAAAGCAGAACAGCCAGACCAGCGGGAAGCCGCCCAAAGGCCTGTCGGAACGACTGGTCCTGTGCCTGGTGTTGCTCATCGCCAACATTCAGTGGCTGTTGAGGAGGCAAGCATAATAGAAGCCGTCCAGATCGGCCTCACCTGGCCGGATCGCGTACCCGGGACCGGCGCCGGACGGTCGGGCTGGCCAGGCTTTTGTCAATAGCGGGGTCCGGTCTCGCGCGCCGGGCGTGGCGGCCAGGAACCGCCCCACCACGTCCTCGTTCTCCTCCCTCAGCACCGAGCAACTCGTGTAGAGCAGTGTGCCCCCCGGGGCGAGCATCCGCCAGGCCGACGCAAGGAGCCTGTCCTGGCGACGTGCGAGCGCCGCGATATCGCGGGGCCGGCGCAGCAGCTTGATGTCTGGATGCCGTCGGATTACCCCGGTGGCCGAGCACGGCACGTCGAGCATGATGCGGTCGTAGCGCTGGCCGTCCCACCAGCTGGCCGGGTCGGCCGCATCGCCGAGACGGACGTCGGCGACGAGCCCGAGACGCGCCAGGCTGTCCCGGACCAGCGCCAGGCGTGCCTCCGATACGTCGAGCGCCGTGAGATTGCAGTTACCGTCGACCCGCTCGAGTACGTGGCAGGCCTTGCCGCCGGGTGCCGCACAGGCATCGAGGATGCGCTCGCCGGCTTCCGGGAGCAGCAGTTCCACCGCGAGCTGCGCGGCGGCGTCCTGTACCGAGATGCAACCCTCTGCAAAGCCCGGCAACCGGCGCACGTCGGCGGGTGGCTCGACTCGCAGCGCGTCGGGAGCCATGGCATGGCCGTGTGCCTCGAAGCCGGCGGCCGTCAGCTCGGCGGTTGCCTCCGCCACGCTCCACCGGCGGCGGTTCACGCGCAGCCACATCGGGGGGTGAGCGTTGTTCGCGTCGAGAATCGCGGGCGTGGCGTCCCCGTACTGTCGCTGCAGTCGATCGACCAGCCAGCGCGGATGCGCCGTGCGCTGCGCGAGCTCCGAATCGACCGCCGCGTGGATCGCCGCATGCTCGCGCTGGTAGCGGCGCAGCACGGCGTTGACGAACCCGGCGGCACGGGCCAGCCCGAGGTCGCGCGCTGCCTCTACCGTCTCGGCAACTGCCGCGTGCGGCGCGGTCTCGCCGGACATTAGCTGATAGAGGCCGACCTCGATCAGGGCGCGCAGCCGCGGCGGCATCCGCTCCGGCGGACGGTCGGCGAGGCGCTTCAACAACGCGTCGAGCCGCAGGTGCCAGCGCAGCGTGCCGTATGCGAGCGCGCGCTTGAACCCGCGCGAACTACCCTCGTCAGCGTCGCTCGCGAGCAGTTCGTCGAGCGACCTGCCCTCGTGCACGACGCCGGCGACCAGAACAGCCGCCGCCGCTCGCACCTGCGACGGACTGGGCACGGTGGTCAACCGAGGCACGCCCCGGCCAGCGCGTGGGCGTTCAGGAACTCTGCGGCTGTCACAGTGCGTCGCCCGGCGAGCTGCACGCGCGTCAGACTCAGTGCCCCGTCGCCGGTCACCACCACGAGCCGGCCGCCGGACGCCTCGATGACCTGCCCGGGCATCCCACTCGCGTCGCATCCCGCAGGCTCGGCCGACCAGACCCGCAGCTGCCGGCCTTCCCAGCGTGTCTCGGCAACCGGCCAGGGGTTGAACGCCCGGACCTGTCGGTCGATAGCGCATGCGGGTGACGTCCAGTCGATCAGCGATTCGTCCTTGCGGATCTTGGCGGCGTAGGACACGCCCTCCACTGGTTGCTGCCGCGGTGTCAGTCGCCCCGCCTGCCATTCACGCAGCGCCGCGACGATCACCTCTGCGCCGAGTGTCGAAAGCCGGTCGTGCAACTCGCCGGCGGTCTCGCGCTGGCCAATGTGCGTCGCTGTTGCAAGCAGCATGGGTCCGGTATCGAGCCCGGCATCCATCTGCATGATCGTGATGCCCGTCTGGGTATCCCCGGCAAGAATCGCGCGCTGGATCGGTGCCGCGCCGCGCCACCGCGGCAGCAGCGATGCGTGGATATTCCAGCAGCCGAGTCGTGGCACGGCGAGCACTTCAGGCGGCAGGATCAGTCCGTAGGCCGCGACCACCATGAGATCGGCGCCAAGAGCTCGCAGCTGCTCAGCGGCCCCGGGTGAGCGCAGTGTCGCGGGCTGCTCGAGGGGCAGTCCGAGTTCCAGCGCGCGCCGCTTCACGGGGCTTGCGGTGACCGACTGCCCGCGGCCCGCCGGCCGGTCCGGCCGGGTGTACACAGCGACGATCTCGTGCCCGTCGTCCTGCAGCGCGTTGAGCGCCGGCACGGCGAATTCGGGCGTGCCGGCGTAGGCGATGCGCAGCCGGTGGGTCATGCGTCGTGAACGGAGCGCGGCCGCTTCGACCGCGAGCGCTCAGATCACCGGAGCCTTGGAACGCTCACGCGCTGCCGGTGCGCCCGCACGCTCACGACGCTCCTTCTCGAGCTTCTTGCGGATGCGCCCGCGCTTGAGTTCGGAGAGGTAATCGACGAACAGCTTGCCCTCCAGGTGGTCCATCTCGTGCTGTATGCACACGGACAGCAGGCCATCAGCCTCGAGCTCGAAGGGCTTGCCATCGCGGTCGAGTGCGCGGACGACTACCCGCTCGGAGCGCGTGCTCAGCTTGTCGAATATGCCTGGAACGGACAGGCAGCCTTCCTCGGCCTCGGTCGTGCCCCGTCGCTCGATGATCTCGGCATTGACGAACGCGAGCGGCGCGTTCTGTTCCCGCGACACGTCGACGACCAGCACGCGCTTGTGGACGTTGACCTGAGTGGCGGCGAGACCGACCCCGGGGGCCGCATACATGGTCTCGAGCATGTCGTCGATCAGGGTTCGGATCGAGTCGTCGACCACCGCCACCGGCGCGGCGCGCGTGCGGAGCCGCGGGTCGGGGTATTCGAGGATGTTGAGCTTCGCCATTCGTTTGAAATTGCTGCTAAAGTTAGGTCACGCTTGAATTTGTCGACGCTCGCCCGCGCCCCGAAGCGCCGTCGCCGCCCGTGGGATCTCCCGACTGAGACGTGGTCGGCAGCCTGCGCGAGGCGCGGCGGATTATAAGGCGGCGGTCACGACCCCGACACCCGACGGAGAAAGGGATGGATCGCAGCCCGCGCCTCTCACTCAGCTTTTCGCCCCCTCGGCGCCGCTGGATCCGCGCCGCTGCCGTAGCGGCCTCGGTGGCCTCTCTGGGCCTCGCGCTCGGCGCTGGCGTCCCGCAGTCAGCCATGGCTCAGGTGTCAGGGACGTCGATGTCCGTGCCGCTCGCTGCCGACGCACCACAGCAGTACGTTGTGAAACAGGGCGACACCCTGTGGGACATCGCCGGGGTATTCCTGCGCGACCCCTGGTACTGGCCGGAGATCTGGTACGTAAACCCGGAGATCCAGAACCCGCACCTCATCTATCCCGGTGACGTGCTGAACCTCGTCTATGTGGACGGCAAGCCACGCATCACCGTGGGCAGCGCCGGGGCCACCCGCCTCTCGCCGCAGGTCCGCACCTCGCCGCTCGACCAGGCGATCCGCGCGATCCCCTACGACCTGCTGATGGACTTCGTCGGCCGCCCGACGCTCATCGAGCGGGACCAGGTCAGGCGTGTGCCCTATGTCGTAGGCATGCGCGACCGCCACATCGTGGGGTCCACCGCGAACGAGGTTTACGCAGCGGGCCTCGGCGAACCGCAGGCCGGCGCGCGCTACACGATCGTGAACATCGGTGACGAGCTTGTCGACCCCGATGACGGCGACCTGCTCGGCTACATCGGCCACTGGTCCGGCACGGGCGAGGTCGTCCAGAGCACCGGCGCCGTCGTGCCGGGCTCCAGTTCCATCTTCAAGATGAAGCGCGAGCAGCCGCTCACTCATCTCCGGGTGCTGGAGACCGGGCGCGAAATCATGCAGGGCGACAAGGTGTTCCCGGCCAAGGTGGACTTCGGCAGCGACTTCGTTCCGTCGCTGCCCGGCCGCCAGGATATCCTCGGCCAGGTGATCGCGATCGTGGACGGCGTCTACGTCGCCGGCCGCTACCAGGTGATCGCCATCAACCGCGGCAGGGAGCACGGCCTCGCACCGGGCAACGCGCTCGGGGTCTTCTACAGGGGCGAGGAAGTCCGGGATCGCTTCGACCGCGGCAATGCCTGGATGAACTACACGGCCAACTACAACAGGGTTCGCCTGCCCGACGAGCGCAGCGCAACGCTGATGCTGTTCCAGGTCTACGACCGGATGAGCTACGGCCTGGTCATGGAATCCTCACAGGTGATCCGGCGCGGAGACTTCGTGGCGAGCCCGGTCTACGGGCATCGCGACGACGTCGTGGACTTCGCCGGACGCTGAATCCGCGCCGCGGAATTCCATCAAGCCGAACGATTCCCGGGAGCCTGCCGGCGCCGATGCCGGTAGGCTCTCTGCCATGGACGACCCGAAACCATGGCTGGTGCTTGCCCGCGCGCCGGGCCTGCATGCCGGCCGACTCGCCCCGCCCACCGACCCGCTCGCGCTGGCCGGCGAATCCAAGACGGCGCTCGAGAAGCTCGGCTTCTCGGAGGCCGTGATCGCAGCGCTGCGTCATCCCGACGCAGAATCGATCGCGGCGGATGAACGCTGGCTCGCCGGCCCTGGCCGTCGACTGGTCACCTGGGGTGCGCCGGACTACCCGCCGCTGCTCGCGAGCATCCCCGATCCGCCACTGGTGCTGTTCGTGGAGGGCGACGCGGGCACGCTGTCGCTGCCGCAGCTCGCCATGGTCGGATCACGCAATCCAACGGCGCTCGGGCGCGACACCGCGGAGGAGTTTGCCCGCCATCTCGCCGCGGCCGGCCTGGCGATCACGAGCGGGCTGGCGCTCGGCATCGACGCGGCCGCACATCGCGGCGCACTCGCCGCAGCTGGTCGCACGGTTGCCGTGATGGGCTGCGGTCTCGATGTGCTGTACCCGCGCGAGCATGTCGCACTGGCCCGGGAGATCGCCGCCCACGGCACGCTCGTGTCGGACCTGCCGTCGGGCACGCCGCCGCTGAAGCCGCACTTCCCGCGCCGCAACCGCATCATCAGCGGACTCAGCCTCGGCACGCTGGTCGTCGAGGCTGCCCTGCAGAGCGGTTCGCTGATCACCGCGAGGCTCGCAGCCGAGCAGGGTCGCGAGGTGTTCGCGATCCCGGGCTCGATACACAACCCGATGGCCCGCGGCTGTCACCGGCTGATCCGTCAGGGCGCGAAGCTCGTCGAGACCGCAGATGACATATTCACCGAGCTCGGCGCTTTGCTCGACGGACTGCGCGCTCATGCGCAGACGGAAGCGACTGGTACAGCAGCGGTTTCCGGCCCGGTGTTGGACAAGGACTACGAAATCCTGTTAGATG
>PDVJ01000517.1_pt1 | contig 13142 bp, 12 predicted proteins | sample 1369811 | NCBI WGS metagenome assembly PDVJ01 (sample SAMN07795376, study PRJNA414565) | Alkali sediment metagenome, whole genome shotgun sequencing project. | reverse complement strand
CATCGGGGGTCGTAGGCCTGGATGCAGCAGGTGAAAAGCAGTCTTTTGGATTGTGTTTCCTTTATATGGGGGACCTTTATGCCTGCCTCATCCACCCATGCGCCCCTTTTGGGCTTTGGACGGCCCCATGGGTTCTTCTGCACATACGTGTTTTCAAGCGCTTTTTGAATCGTCAGAGGGATCTCCCCCTTTTCGACCAGGGCTGACCTGAGTTCGAAAATCATCTCCGACGGTTTGACATCCCTGGGGCACCTGAGCGTGCACTCCCCGCAGGAGGTACAGTACCAGGGGATCGATGCCTCTATGTCCCTCTGCAAAAGTTTTTTCCTCACGAGCATACGTATGTTGAAGGGGGTCATTCCTGATTCAGGGCAACTCCCCGTACACATTCCACACTGCATGCACATCGACACTTTGCTTTGGCTCTCCATGATCGTCACTCCTCGCACGAAAGACTTGATCGTTTGTTTTCCGACAAGAGGATTCCCCTGCGGGTTGCTTCTAAACTAGCCCCATCGCTGAACGACTGCCCTGTTTTCTAAAAAGAGCGCAGGGGTGGGCAACCGGAAAAAACGGTATGTAAATACCATGAAGTGGGTTCTCAATCAAGCGCTCGCTGCATCGCGCAATGAATTCCTGATCCAACGAACCTTCCCTCAAAAATTGTGGCTTCTCAGAGAGAGCAGGAGTATGATACACGACTTTTAGGACTTGCTTGATTTCCTCGGTGGAGGTGACCCTATGGCCAAGAAGAAGTTCGGCGTCCATCCCTACATCCCGAATTCCGTGCCTGAAGTCCAGACAGAGATGCTTCGGGAAATCGGGGCCGGGAGCCTAGAGGAGCTCTACGCGACCATTCCCGAGAGGCTTCGGCTCAAGAAAAACATGAATCTTCCGGAGCCCCTCTTGTCGGAGTCTGAGCTGAAAAAACACGTGGAGGATGTGCTTTCCAGAAATACGAGCTGCCGGGAATATCTCAGCTTTTTGGGAGGCGGATGCTCTCAGCACGATGTGCCTGCGGTCTGCGACGAGATCAACCAGCGCTCAGAATTCCTCACCGCCTATGCGGGGGAACCCTTTGAGGACCATGGCCGGTTCCAGGCGCTCTTCGAGTACGAGAGCCTGATGGGAGAGCTTCTGGACATGGACGTGGTCAATGTCCCGACCTACGATGGCGCGCAGGCCGCCAGCACCTCGATCCGGATGGCTTCAAGAATCACCGGTCGCGACCATATCCTGGTGTCCGACACCCTGTCACCGGACAAATTTCTGGTTATCAGAAACTATTGCCGCTCGGATCTGAAGATCGAAGGGGTCAGACACTGTCCAGTGACCGGCCGTGTGGATCTCAAGGATTTGAGAGGGAAGATCTCCAAGCGGACCGCGGCGGTCTATTTTGAAAACCCATCCTACCTGGGCTGCGTGGATGATCAGGGGGAAGAAATTTCGGACCTGATTCATCGTACCGGTGGTATCAGCATTGTGGGCGTGGACCCTATTTCCCTCGGGGTCATCGCACCGCCGAGCCATTACGGGGCGGATATTGTTTGCGGGGACATCCAGCCCCTGGGAATCCACATGCATTTCGGCGGAGGCCATGGCGGATTCATCGCTACTCGCGACGAGGAGCGGTTCGTCAGGGAATATCCCTCGCGGCTTTTTGGGATCGAGGAAACAGCGCTTGAGGGCGAATATGGATTCGGTGATGTTCTCTACGAACGCACCTCCTTTGCAGACCGCGACAAATCCAAGGAATTCGTCGGAACAGCCGCAGCCCTCTGGGGGATCACGGCAGGAGTCTATCTCAGCCTCATGGGACCCAAGGGCATGGAGGAGATCGGGAAAACCATTATGCAAAAATCGCAATATACGGCCAAGAGGCTCTGTGAAGTCCGCGGGCTGTCCATGGTTTTCCCGAAGGCCTTATTCTTCAAGGAATTTGTGATCGATTTCAACAAGACCGGCAAACCGGTGAAGAGCATCAACGCAGTGCTTCTCAGGGAGAAGATTTTCGGCGGGGTGGATTTGTCGGAGCAGTTCCCAGAGATGGGTCAAGCCGCCCTTTTCTGCGTCACCGAGATTCACACTGAAGAAGAGATCGACCGTCTGGCCGAAAGCCTGAAGAAGATCCTGGGCCCGGGCAAGAAAGCCCGGGCCGCGAAAAAGGGAAAGCGAGGATAGCCATGGGAATGAACATGAAGACAAAGCTTCGACGTTTTCACCAGGCAACGTGGGATGAGCCGATCATTTTTGAGCTGAGCCGCACAGGGGAACGGGGCATCCTGGTCCCCCGAGCGGAGAAAGGGATTGAAGACGTTGTGGGAGACGGTGTCTCAAAGCTTCCCAGGAAACTGAGAAGGAAAACGCCGCCCCAACTCCCCGAACTTTCCCAGATGCAGGTCCTGAAGCATTATCTCAGGCTGTCCCAGGAGAATCTCGGCGCTGATCTCAATGTGGACATAGGGCAGGGCACGTGCACCATGAAATACAGCCCCAAAGTCAACGAGCAGTTCGTGCGGTCTCCCAAGGTCAGCGCGCTGCACCCGCTCCAGGACCCGAGCACGGTTCAGGGCATTCTGGAGATCCTGTACAAGACGGATCTTTTCCTGAGGGAGATCTCGGGAATGGACCGGTTCACCTTCCAGTCTGCTTCGGGGTCCCAAGCAATTCTGGCGATGGCTTCCATCGTGAAGGCTTATCATGCCTCCAGGGGGGAATCGGACCAGCGAGACGAGATCATCACCACCCTCTTCTCCCATCCCTCTGGCGCTGCGGCTCCTGCGGTGCTGGGTTACAAGGTGATCACGATCTATCACGATGAGAGCGGACTGCCCGATTTAGAAGCCCTGAAGAAGGCTGTTTCCAAGAGAACGGCGGCCTTGTTCGCCACGAATCCTGAAGACACGGGGATCTTCAATCCCAGGATCGACGAATTCACGAAGATCGTGCATCAGCACGGCGGCTTGTGCGCCTATGACCAGGCCAATGCAAACGGCATTCTCGGGTTGACGCGGGCCAGGGAGGCCGGATTTGACATGTGCTTCTTCAACCTCCACAAAACGTTTTCTTCCCCTCACGGATGCGGGGGGCCTGGGTGCGGGGCCATGGGGGTGAGGGAGAATCTTTCCGAGTTCCTGCCGGTGCCGGTGGTCCGCTTTGACGGGAAGAAGTACATCCTTGACTACGATGTGCCCCTCACCATCGGCAAGGTGAGGAGCTTCTACGGCGTGGTGCCAGCGGTTGTCCGGGCCTATGCGTGGATCATGAGCCTGGGGAGCGAGGGGCTCAAGGAAGTGGCGCGGGTGGCCGTGCTGAACAACAACTACTTGCTCAAGAAGGTGAAGGAAATCCGCGGGGTCGGTGTTCCTTATGCGGAAGGACAGCACCGGATCGAGCAGGTCCGCTACAGCTGGGAAGCCATGACTCAGGATACCGGGGTGACGAGCGAGGATGTCACGTGCCGCATGGCTGATTTCGGAATGCACATGTGGTCCAGCCACCATCCCTTCATCGTTCCCCAGCCCTTTACGCTGGAGCCCACTGAGTCCTACGCGAAAGCGGAGTTGGATGAGTACGTGGCCGTGCTGAAGGAGGTTTCGGACGAAGCCTATATCGCTCCTGAAGTGGTGAAGACCTCACCCCATAACAGCGTCACGCACCGCCCGAGGTCCATTAACCTTGACCACCCGGACAAGTGGGCCGTCACGTGGAGAGCTTACTTGAAGAAGTGTGAGCAGGGCCTGAGGAAAAGGATCGTCTAGCTTGGGAAGCCCCGGTTTCCTCATGAACCCCTGACGTGTTCTAAGCTGCTCACGGTCCGGTGTCAGTGGTCCGTTGTTCTTCAAGTGACGAGTGACAAGCAGTTTTCTTGTTCTTTCCTTGTCTTGTTACTCGTTATTTGTCACTCGCCACGCGTTGCTTTACTCGGGCGCCAAGTTTTGGGATTGACATTCCGGACGGATTCCCCCATATTCTTAGCCCCTTACAGAATTGAATGTCTCATTGCGGAGAAACACCCATGAGCGCTGCAACCGAACCAATCAGCATTCTGGTTCGAAGGAAGATCGAAGCCCAGATAGCAGGACCCCTGATCAAAGCCTTCATCGAGGACGTCGGAGAGGAGAAGGCTTTACCTGTGGTCCGCTCGGTCATCGGCAAGCTGGCCTGGCAGAGCGGAAGGGATCTGTCCAAGGCTCTTGGTGGAAACACCATGACTGACCTGGCCCGTGGTCTTATGGCTTGGGCCAAAGGGGACGCTTATGAAATGGACGTGATCACGCTCTCCGAGACAGAGTACGTTTACAACATAACTCGATGCCGTTATGCGGAGATGTACAAAGAAATCGGGCTTGCCGATCTGGGCGTGATCTTGTCCTGCGGGAGAGACTTTGAGCTCATCCCGGGCTTTAATCCCAAGATGAGGCTCACCAGAACCAAAACCATCATGGAAGGCTATGATTGCTGCGATTTCCGCATCACACTGGCAGGAGGAAAACCATGACAAAATCGGAATTGGACGGTGTGACCATAGACAAAGTCCTCTCTAAACCTTACACGCGGGAAGACTTGATGGCTATGGACACGGTCTGCCTGCGGGCTCTGTTTCGTGAACGCGTTCACCACACCATCGAGGTAGAACTCTATCCCATTCTCCTGGGCCGGAAGAAGATGCCCAAGAAATTCGGTCTTCAAGCCGCCCTGCTCCTGGATGTGTGGAAAACGCGAGGATTTTCCGAAGATCCCGACGATATTCAGTGGTGCAAGAAATATATTGATATCGCTGCAAAGATGAGGGCGGGAGAAGAAGTCCAACTAGAAGAGTTTCTACCCGAACCGTTCACTGAACAGGAAATGGCGGTCGTTCGAAAGCTGCTCTGGGGTAGGCGCTCGGTGAGGGACTGGGTCGTGGGCAAGCCGGTCCCTGATCACATGATTGAACAGATCCTGGAGGCAGGCCGCGCTGCGCCCTGTGGCTGCAATCTGGATGTGGTCCGTTTCATCGTCATCCGGGACCCCAAAGAAGCCAAAATGGTCTGGAGCGACATTCCCACGCCCATGGATCAGTGCGTCCTTATCGTGATTTGTTGCGACACCCGGGTCTATGAAACCGTGGGACACGACACCCTGGTGCCGCAAAACATGCTCTACGATTGCGCGGCTGCCGGCGATCACATGGGGCTCATGGCTCACGCTCTAGGGCTTGGCGCGGTCTGGCTGAGCTGCACCGAGAAGACGGCAAAGAACTTTCAGCAGAAGTACGGTTTGCCCGAATACATCAAACCCGCTTTGCATTTTGCCATTGGTTGGACGGCTGTCAGCTCCGTCAAATCGCTTCGCATGCCATTGGCTGACATGATGATCACCAGGAAGTAAAAGACGGGAACCTTAAGATTGACAAGCGCAGGGATTCCCGCCTAATGTAGCACCACTTTTTCCCCTGGTGCGATTTGCCAGGGGCTTTTAAACTCAATATATAAAGGAGGAAGGTATGAGAAGTTCGAGAAGGATTGTCGTTTTGTCAGTGGTTTGCGTATTTCTTTTCGTAGGGTTGGCCGGTCTTGCACAGGCCCAGGACGTCAAGAAGTGGAGAATGGCGGCCATTCTGGCTCCAGATGATCCCATGACCATGCATGCTGTAGACTGGGCTGCCAGGGTCAAGGCCAAGACAAACGGAAAAATCGACATCACGGTTTTTGATTCCGGAAAACTGGGGCATGAAAGAGAGACAACGGAACAGATGCAAACAGGCGCCCTGGAAGCGGGCATTTTGACGGCCGCGGTTCTCGCCAATTTCGCTCCGGTTCAGGGGCTCTACAATCTGCCTTATGTTTTTGTCAACACCAAGCAATGCCTGGCTTTTGATAAAACCCCTGAGGCAGCCAAGCTCAACGGACTCTTTGAAGCTCAAGCCAAGATGAAGATGATCGGCTTTTTCCCGGAAGGCTTCAGGCACATCATGAACTCCAAAAGACCTGTCAATACGCCTGCGGACCTCAAGGGCCTCAAAATCCGCGTGATGGAAAACAAGATCCATGTGGCCTCCATCAACGCTATGGGAGCCACAGCCACTCCGATCAGCTGGAATGAGGTCATCACATCCATCCAGACCAAGGTGATTGACGGCTTTGAAAACAGCATCCCCACCCTGGCCCATGTGAAAGCGTGGGATCTGCTAAAGAACCTGGCTCTCACCAGCCATTTCTATGATGTGGGTTTTGTGGTGGTCGCGAAGAAGGCATGGGACTCCCTCACTCCCGCGGAACAGAAAGCCCTGATGGAAGCCCAGGCCGAAGCGCTCGAAAAGAGCCTCAAAATCATTGAGGAGCACGACAAGAAGGGCCTTGAGCAAATGAAAGCGAACGGAGTAGCGATTACCACGCCGGATCTCAAACCTTTCGTAGCAGCCGTGAAGCCCGTCCAGGACAACTTCCTCAAGGATATGCCTGACCTGAAGCCCATCGTGGACAAGGCCATCAGCCTCCAATAGGGGAACAGCGAACAGAGGGGACCGGCCAGGGCTGGTCCCCTTTGTTTCTACGAATTGATATTACCCGTCGAAAGACCGACAGGGACTGGGACTATGGAGAGCAATCTTACACGGGTTTCCACCGCGGTTTACTCCGTCTGCAAGGTCATGATGATCCTTCTCACCGTGGAAATCACGCTTGTGATCAGCGCCAATATCTTCGGCCGGTATATCCTCGATGCTTCCCTTTACTGGGCCGAGGAAGTGGTGCGCTACTCCTTTGTCTGGGCCACCTTTATAGGAGCAACCTGCGCTTACAAAAACCGGGCCTTGATCTCCATGTCTGTCTTGACCCACTGGGTTTCGCCTGGGCTGAGATGGAAAATCGGTCTGATCCTGGATGCGGTCGTGGGGATCTTCCTTCTCATTTCTTTGGTCTTCGGGACAAAACTCACCCTAGCTGTTGTGCATCAACGATCTGCTTCTCTTGAAATCTCCATGGCCATTGTCTACATTTGCATTCCCCTGTCCTGCCTTTTTATGCTCCTCTTTAACCTGGAACAGTTTTTCATGGTCCTGAGGCTGAAACGCCCCCTCGCCATATGGGGCGAGGAGCAGCTATGATCTGGATCGTAGCCGTCGTATTTGTGGCCTGCATGGTCTTCGGCATGCCTATTGTTTTTGCTCTGGGCATTCCGGGAGCCGTCTACATCCTACTCAGCGACCTACCCGTGACCATGATCCCGGCGAAGATGTTCTCAGGGGTCGATGTGTTCGTCCTCTTGGCTATCCCCATGTTCATCGTCGCCGGGAACCTCATGAACTTTGCCGGCATCTCCAAGCGACTAATCCGCTTTTCAATGGCCATGGTCGGCAGCCTGCCCGGTGGATTGGCCATGGTCAACATCGTGTCCCTCATGTTCTGCTCAGGGGTAACAGGCGCAGCCTCCGCGGATATCGCTGCCGTGGGCTCTATTCTGATCCCTGCCATGCGCAAGCAGGGGTACAGTGAAGGCTTCTGTGCAGCCCTCACTTCTGTGGCATCGAGCATGGGGCCCATTATTCCACCCAGCATTCTTTTCGTGGTCTACGGGTTCATGGCCAATGTGTCTATTGCCAGTCTGTTTCTTGCAGGCGTTGTCCCGGGTGTCGTCATTTGCGTTGCGATGATGATCACGGTGTACGTCCTGGCAAAAAAGCATCACTACCCAAGCGGAGACCGGTTCTCCTTCTCCGTTCTGCTTAGAGAAACCAAATCAGCGTCCCTCGCGCTTCTTTTGCCGGTGATCATCGTGGGAGGGATGGGGCTGGGCGTCATGACCCCCACAGAGGTGAGCGGCGTGGCGGTGGTCCTCTCTTTTGTGTTCGGGAAGTTTATCTACAAGGAACTTCAGTGGCGGGATCTCCCCGGTATACTTGCGGAAAGTGCTATTCTCTCAGGCGCTGTTGTTTTCATTGTTGCAACCAACAACATTCTGCTTTATGCGGTGACGCTTGAACAGCTCGCCGATAAATTGGGAGCTTTCTTCTTTGCGATTACGCAAAACAAGATCCTGATCCTTTTGATGCTGAATGCGCTCCTTCTGTTCTTGGGGGCCATTGTGGATTGCCTGCCCCTGATGATTCTCTTCATCCCCGTGGTCAAACCCTTATTCGCCACTTTGGGTGTTGACCCGGTTCATGCAGGGGTGATGATCGTTCTGAACATGACCATCGGGCTTTCTACGCCGCCTGTCGGTACCAGCCTTTTTATTGCCGCGAGTATTGCCAAGACTGACATCCAGTCTGCAACGCGAAACATGACGCCTTTCCTTATTGCAGTGATCATCGTTCTGCTGCTCGTGACCTATTTTCCCCCGATCACCCTGTGGTTTCCCGACCTGATCATGAAATAATCGACTACGCGACCGAACCATCATAGAGAAACCTCGTCATTGAACATTGAGCATTGACCAGTGAACATTGGCAGGGGCAGGTAACGGGTTGTCCGTTGTCTGTGGTCAGTTGTCAGTTGATTTGTTCTGAACCGTGTACCTTGCACCCTGCACCGTGCACCTTCTTGCTTCTGTCTACTGTCTTCTGAATTCCTCTTTACCTATTTTCCCGTCATTCCAATATTCCATCGTTCCAGTCTTCTAACGCTTTAGTCCCTTTCCTTAGAAGGTTTTGCCAATGCCTATGCCAATGTAGAACTGGGGTAGATAGTAAGCGTCATCAACAGGCCAGAGATAAATCTCCCGGCTCATAACCACTGGGTAAGCATAGTTGATTTCACCCAGGGGAAGCACTTCCTTTCCGTCGACGATTCCAGCAACAGTGACTTGCCGGCCGGCGCTGTAGACAACCGGATCAAGGAAACCAGGCGCTTCCACAATGAATCTTCCCTCGGATCCTGAATCAACGGAAGGTTTGTTCCTGAATCCAAGTGGATACTGAAGGACCGTAATCCGTGTCTTGCCCGGCAAAGGCGTTGTTTCAATGATACTGCCTCCCAGCAGGATCGTTTCTCCTCTGAAGTCGTCAGGGTTTCGCAGGACCGTCTGAAAAGGCAGATCTTTATCTACCTCTTTTAGCACATCCTGAGAAATAACAGGCGCACAACCCATGATAAGAAGAATCAGCAGGCTCAGGAACCATCTTCTTGCTATCATTCCTTCTCCCCTAAAAACCTGAATTTCTGGTAACACATCATACAGCCCTTTCTCCTTAAATTCAATTTTCCACTTCCCCTCCCTTGCCTTCGCTCATGTTCACGAAAGGCAGCACGGCGATGGAAGGCAGGTGGGGCAAGGGTGAAGCCATCTTCTCCTTGGAGGCAGGTTCAAACTTGGGGGCACGCCAGTAGAAGTTCCAAACAGCGGTACCAATGAGCACGATAAGAAGTGCAACTGCACAGGCGAGGACCCCTTTTCTAGACAACACTGGGACTGGAGGCTTCCTGTCCTTTGCCCCCGCTACTGTCACCCTTGGCTCCATCAAGACGCGATAGGCCCCTACTGGTTTAGCGATGTTTTTGACCTCTTTTTCACCCAGGTACTCATAGCCTAGGGGCAACTTGGTCTCGATGTGATCGAAGGCTGTCTTGGAGACACAGATTCCCCCTGGGTCGGCACAGGATTCCAGGCGGGCTGCGATGTTCACCCTGTCACCACAGATCCGGTCCTGTTCCTCGATCACATCCCCCAGGTTGATCCCGATGCGGAATTGCATCTTCCGGTTTTCAGGAAGTTCAGCGTTGCGTGCCTGGAGTTCTTTTTGAACGGCCACCCCGCACTGCACCGCGTCAAACACACTTGCAAACTCGGCTAGGAGATTGTCGCCAGGTGAGTCCACCACCCGACCCCGGTGCTGCTTGATCTGGGAGAACATCACCTGCTTGTACGTTTCCCGGGTCTTGACTGTCGCCGCTTCATCCTCACCCATAAGGCGGCTATAACCTGCGACATCAGCACTGAAGATCGCGGTCAGTTTCCTTTTGAAACCCTGCGAGTTCATAGGATCACCCCCAAGCGTAAGGAGCCTCCAGAAGATTAAGCGTATGCGATGAGCAAAAAGGAATACTGAATTGTTTTGGAATTAAGATGACGATAGACCTTCTTGAGGGAGGTGTCCAGACCCTTTATTCGCACAGCAATGATACCAGCGAATGCTGTGACAAGGGATTGACCGTGACGGACTTACCGCTGATTAGGCTTACCGCTCCAACAGCTCGCCAACAATTCTTGCGGTTTTGCCGGAAAGCTGTTGGCATGATCTGAATCGTTCACCTTTATAGTACTCGGTTGTCTGATCCTTGTCTCTCCAATCGACCCCAGTGATATCCCGGCAAAGGAGCTTCCCGCCCGTGACCTCTTCTTTGAAACGCTTTATGAACAGGCTGGAGTATTTCCACATTCGCCTGTCGGCCTCATTGCCGCTTTTTGGACGGCCGAAGTTCAAGCCGATGACAGCCAGCCCGCCGATAACAGCGCCACACACTTCACCGTGAGCAGCTAAGCCACCGCCGAATGAATCCATGGCCTTGATCAGGTTCTCATCTTCTATTCCCAGCTTTTCTTGCCCGGCCGCAAGAACCGCCTGGCTTCATTGCATTCCCTGTCCAAAAATCTGCATCGCTCTTTCCTGCATTTCGGTGGGGGTCATGTGTTGCATCCTTTCAATCGACAACATCGGGTTGCCTCTGGCCTTCTGATCATATGAGACAGTAGCAAAACCGGATTCAGGCGCTTAGAAATTAGTGGAATTCGCCATTCTGTGTCAAGACCGCCGCGTGCACATCCCGTTTTCCGATCTATAGGCTTCACCAACTCATTGGAACTTAAATACTCGCGGCTGCCGCCAGTGATTCTCAGCACTGGCAACCTCCTGCTTTGAAAGGGCACTGGCCGAGCTGCACCTTTTCTCTCGGTTGAGCGCCGTACTGGTCCAAATCGATTCCTTTCTTGGAGCCGAATTCGTTGATCAGATTCGCCAGGATGACGGAACTTTCAGCCGTGAGCTTAACGCAACCCAGGGGATTCTCCTGGTCGTCAAAGGTGAAAAGGAGGTCACGGCACCTGAGCGTTCCGAATTGGATCTGAAAACGGCTTTTGAACTCCTTCACCAGCGCACCGGCGTCTCGCATGTTATCCCCGGGCGAATCTCTTCCCAAGAGATAGCCCAAAGCAATGACTCCGCCTGTGAAGGCTCCGCAGAGTTCCTCTGTGGACCCTCCAATGCCGCCACCGAAGACCGAAGCAGCCCTTGTGGCTTCAGGATGCGGTTGTCCTGAGAACATCTCCAGCACTGTTTTCGCGATCACTTCAGCGCAATGAAATCCCGATCCATAGTGGCTGTAAACTGTTTTCCTGATTTCCTTGTTTTCCATTGGGTTCATCTTCAAACCCTTTTGATGACTTTCTTGCCCTTTCTCAAGAGGTTTAGTCGCCTCGATTCGCGCAGAGGCCAAGGCGTCCTCAAGCCCCATTCCAGGAATCCATTTCCGGATGTAATCCCGACTCGCCTCCAGCGGAGTGACCTTCACGTCCTGGAATCCTGTCGTTTCAAGAACCTTTTGGAGAGTTTCAACTCTTTCTGCGCCGCCGACGCAGGCGGATACAAGAGACAGATCCTTTCGCATTTCTTCCGGCAATGAAGCGGTGGCCACGATGTCGGATACAGCCAGTCGGCCTCCCGGCTTAAGCACTCTGTAGGCTTCGCGGAAAACCTTTTCCTTTTCCGGGGACAGGTTGATCACGCAATTGGAGATAATGGCATCCACGCTGCTGTCTTCCACGGGCAGATGCTCTATTTCGCCCAATCTGAATTCCACATTTTTCACGCCGGCCTTTTGCGCGTTTTCCCTCGCCTTGCTGACCATGTCAGGGGTCATGTCCACTCCAATCACTTTTCCTGTTTCCCCCACAGCGGATGCAGCGACGAAACAGTCGACCCCTCCGCCGCTGCCAAGATCCAAAACAGTCTCCCCAGGCTTCAAGGAAGCCATGGCCGTTGGATTGCCGCAACCAAGGCCCATGTTGGCCCCTTGAGGAACCTCGCTGATTTCCGCTTTGGAATATCCCAAATCGACCGCCCTTTTCTCGACGGAGTCCTGAAGACTGCCGCAGCAAGATGGTTCCTTGTTTAAGTTGGCCGGAGAACAGCACCCCTTCGCAATCCCCGCGTACCTCTCTCTCACTTTCTGCCGAATTTGTTCGTTGTTTATAGTTTCCATATTGGTCCTCCTTTCTTGCGATGTTTCGACACATATCGAATCAATGAACAAAAAATAATAAGACCCCTTACTTCTTCGCCTGAAAAAAGCTCTCCAAATCTTTGAGCGATTCCGGATCAACCCAGCATTCGATCTTCTGCCCAGACCTTCTCATCTTGATAAGACCTGCCTGGCGAAGCTCCTTAATATGATGCGACACCGTGGACGGGACAATCTCCAGATCCTTGGCTACATCTCCCACGCAGGCGCCCTCCTTCGCGTCAATACTCCAAACAGTTCCAGGCACACAGCATGAGACAAGGCGCAGAAATATCTTCAGCCGGTTTGGATTGGAAAGGGCTTTGAATATTTCCGAGAATCTTTCAAGGCTATCGTTTTGATTGTTCGACATGTGTCGAATATAGCAACTGTCAATTCGCTTGTCAAAATATTTTTTGCCCCATGTGAAAATTTTTCTATCCACGTCTCCAAAGGCACCTCGTTTCCTGTTCCTTTTCGCGCCACTTGGGTTCTCTTAACTTTCGCATCCCTTGAGCCGCCACCTCCTCAAGCTTACGAAAGATAATCGCGCGCTTTCACGGCTCGCTCAGAATTTAAGTATACGATCACAAATCATAACTTCGATACCGATAGCAGGCAGTAAGAAACTGCATCTCCTGTGTCATTCCTGCAAACCTGCTTTAAGAAGAAGTTCGCCCCTCCTTTTCATTTCATCCTGGTTCTTTCGGGGCAGTCCTCTGGCAAGCCTTTCCCAGGAGAACTGCGGATTGACTCTGAGGATTTCGGTTGCTTCAGCACGGGCCTCCTGCTCTCTTCCTGTAGACATGTAAGAAATAGCAAGAAATGTGTGCGCAAATATCTGATCGGGCTGCTTCTGGAGCACGGTCCTGCAAATCGAAATCGATTCCTCGTATTGCCCCATCCTGATATGAGCAGAGGCCATATTGAGCAACCACATAGGTT
>PDVJ01000515.1_pt1 | contig 13148 bp, 12 predicted proteins | sample 1369811 | NCBI WGS metagenome assembly PDVJ01 (sample SAMN07795376, study PRJNA414565) | Alkali sediment metagenome, whole genome shotgun sequencing project. | reverse complement strand
CGATCTCGATAGGCATAAGCTAAAGCCCGATGGACCGCATCGACAGCCGTTCGATAAAGCCGGCTTCGTCCCCCCCTATAACCCTTTGCCATTTTTAGGACCTTCTTCCGCCTCTGTTTTGTCTTCGGTCCTCCTTTTACCCTTGGCATGATCGATACTCCTTCCGATGATTATTCATTGCAAAATATAAAATTCAAAATGCAAATTGAAAAATCAAGATTCTTAAATTTTAAATTTTATATTTTCCAATTTGCATTTTGCAATTGCCCTCTAAATATAAGGGACCAACTTCTTAATCCCCTTGGAATCAGTTTTTTCGATGAGCTTCGGTCTTCTGAGGCCACGTTTTCGATTCGTCGGTTTCTTCGTCAAAATATGCCGGGCAAAGGCCCTTTTGGCCTTAATCTTCCCTGTCCCGGTCTTCTTAAATCGCTTTGCCGCTCCTCGATTAGTCTTTATTTTAGGCACGATCTCCTCCCCTTTATGAATAAATTCAATGTTAGGCCTTTTTACCCATCCTCCATGAATATGGTCTTTGGGTTAGGGTCAAGAAGCCAGTTTGTCTTAAGGCCAAAGCGTTAAGTCTGAAGATTTTTAAAGACCCATGACATGACCTACCGACTCAACGGGCGTCTTTGCCTTGGCCGTCACACCCAACCTTTCTACTCCTTTCTATTGTGGTTTTAGACTCTGGAGGGGGGCCAAGATCATGATAAAATTTCTTCCTTCAAATTTAGGCGCCTGCTCTACCTTCCCCCACTCCTTCGCCCCCTCAGTCACTCGGCTCAGCATATTCCTTCCCAAGTCTGGGTGAGCCAACTCTCTCCCTCTAAAAACAATCGTCACTTTTGTCTTATTCCCCTCCTTTAAAAAACGCTCGATATGATGAAGCTTAAATTGGAAATCGTGTTCCTCCGTCTTCGGCCTCATCTTCACTTCTTTGAGATGGACAACGGCCTGCTTCTTTTTTGCCTCATGGGCCTTCTTACTTTGCTGGTATTTGAACTTTCCATAGTCCATGATGCGGCAGACAGGCGGTTCCGATTTTGGAGAAACTTCTACCAGGTCTAACTCATAATTGATCGCCAATCGAAGTGCTTCATACACTGGTAAAATTCCCAGTTGCTTCCCTTCGGGGTCAATGACCCTCACTTCCTTTGCCCGGATTTCACGGTTAATTCGAACATCCCTGACGATAGACACCACCTCCTTTTTAACCGAGAATGGAGAGTGGAAAGCAGGGGGCCGCCCAACCTCCTGTCACCCTTTCACTCTCTACTACCTATATCGATGGATATTCCGATCCGATTTGTTTTATGAAATCCTCTGCGGACATCGATTTCAACGATTCGCCATTTCGCTTGCGAGGAGAAAGGGTTCCTTCTTTCACCTCCCGATCTCCCACCACTAACATATAGGGAATCTTCTGCATCTGGGCTTCTCGAATCTTGAATCCCAACTTCTCATTACGGAAATCCTTTTCAACACGTACTTCCTTTTGGATCAATTGACGGTAGACGTTTTCTGCATAAGGGATCTGACGATCCGTCACGGTCATCAGAATGGCCTGGGTAGGGGCGAGCCAAACGGGAAAGGCCCCTGCATAATGTTCAATCAAGACACCAATAAACCTCTCCATGGCTCCGAGGATAACGCGGTGAAGCATGACCGGTCTGTGACGTTCTCCGTCGCTCCCCACATAGGTCAAATCAAATCTTTCGGGCATGGCAAAGTCCACCTGGATGGTTGCACATTGCCATCTCCGGTTGAGGGCATCTTTCAACTTGACATCAATCTTCGGACCATAAAACGCCCCTTCCCCCTCGTTGACATCGTAAGGAAGGTTTTTGTTATCGAGGGCATTCCGAAGAGCTTGGGTCGCCCTTTCCCAATCCTCCTCTGCCCCAATTGACTTTTCTGGACGGGTGCTGAGTTCCATCTCATATTCGAAACCAAAGATCCTCATCACATCATCCACAAATTCAATGATGGCACAAATCTCCTCATTCAACTGATCAGGCCGGCACAGGATATGAGCATCGTCCTGGGTAAACCCCCTCACCCGAAGCAAACCATGGAGCTCCCCAGATTTCTCATGACGATAGACTGTCCCCAATTCAAAATACCGAATGGGAAGATCCCGATAACTCCGTATCTGAGATTTGTAGATGAGCATGTGGGCCAGACAGTTCATCGGTTTAATCCCATATTCCACATCCTCCACTTTGGTGAAGTACATCTTATCCCGATAGTTTTCGAGATGACCCGACTGTTTCCAAAGGTCAAGCCGGAGGAGCTGGGGACCAATGACGATCTGATATCCTCGTTTTAGATGTTCCTTCTTTTCAAAATCCTCTAAGACCGTCCGAAGCATGGCACCTTTGGGGTGGTAGATCACCAGACCCGGACCGGCTTCTTCATTGAGGCTAAAGAGATCCAGTTCCCTCCCCAGCTTCCGGTGGTCCCGCTTGCGAGCCTCCTCAAGCATACGGAGAAATTCTTCTAATGCCTTAGAATCTGCAAATGCGGTTCCATAAATCCTTTGGAGGACTCGATTCCGAGCATCCCCTCTCCAATAAGTCCCCGAAACATTTAAAAGTCTGAAGGCTCTGATTCTTCCGGTCGAAGGAAGATGGGGACCTTCACAGAGATCTAAGAAAGTCCCTTGCTGGTAGAGGGAGACCTGATCTGGAAGTTCCTCAAGGTGTTCAATCTTATAGGTTTCACCCATTTCTTGAAATGTTTCGATGGCTTCCCCTTTTGAAACTTCCCTCCGAATAAAAGGTTCATCCTTCGCAACAATGTCTGACATTCTTTTTTCGATCATTTCGAGATCTTGAGTTGTAAAGGTTCGTTCATAATCGAAATCATAATAGAAACCATTTTCCGTGGAGGGGCCGAAGGTGAGTTTAACGGATGGGAAGAGGTCTTTCACTGCCTGGGCCATGACATGAGATGCAGAATGGCGCAATATCTCCAATCCTTTTTTTGAATGAATGGATATAAACGAAATCGCAACATCTTTTTCCACTGTTCGACTGAGATCAAATAAGACCCCATCCGCTTGTGCCGCGACAGCTCCTTTATCCCATTGGTCAGCTAAATCTTGAAGTTTCGCCCCCTTTGGAATCGTTCTTTTCACACCATCGGACATTATAATGATTACCTGCTCTCCCATCTCTCTCATCGCCCCACTTGGATTGAAGCGGAAAAGGCATCACCCATAATCAATTTGAATGATGCCTCTCCATTTTGTTTGATTAAAATGTATTAATAAATTAGTTTCAATGGTAGGCACGTGGGGATTTGAACCCCAGACTTCTACCGCGTCAAGGTAGCGCTCTCCCCCTGAGCTACGTGCCTTTTGACCTCCCACGCCTGTAAAGAAATAATCAGGCAATATTTGGAAAACGTTGAAACCATAACAGGTTTTCCAAATATTGTCAAGAAAATTCTTAACTTACAACTCTATGCTTTGAATACTAATCCCCCTTTCACACCATTTATATCTACGGTGATCAAACTCCCTTCTTTAAACTTACCTTCTAATATTTTCATGGCCAATTTATCCTGAATCTCCTTTTGAATCACCCGCTTAAGTGGGCGGGCACCATAAGAAGGATCAAATCCTTCTTTTGCCAACCATTCCTTTGCTTTTTCAGTCATGTTGAGTTGAATTCGTCTTTCTAAAAGACGTTGCTCTAATTTCCTAACTTGGATCTCAACGATCGCCTTGATCTCTTCCAATCCAAGACCATGAAAGATAATCAATTCATCAATACGATTCAAAAATTCTGGTTTGAAATGGGCCTTCACCGCATCCATGACACGACGTCGCATTTCCTCGTAATCTTTCTCGCCCAAATCCATAATCCACTGGCTCCCAATATTGGAGGTCATAATCACAACGGAATTTTTAAAATCGACGGTTCGCCCGTGACCATCCGTTAACCTCCCATCGTCTAAGATCTGCAATAGAATGTTAAAGACTTCTGGATGGGCCTTTTCGATCTCATCCATCAGGACAATCGAATAGGGCCTTCTTCGAACCGCCTCTGTAAGAAATCCCCCCTCCTCGTATCCCACATAGCCTGGAGGTGCCCCGATCAACCGGGCTACAGAATGTTTCTCCATATACTCCGACATATCAATTCTGACCATCGCCTGTTCATCATCAAATAGAAACTCCGCCAAGGCTCGAGCCAATTCGGTCTTCCCCACGCCTGTGGGTCCAAGAAAGATAAAAGAACCAATCGGCCGATTGGGATCCTGCAATCCTGCCCTCGCCCTTCTGACGGCATTGGACACAGCGATGATCGCATCATCTTGTCCGACCACCCTCTGTTTAAGTCTATTTTCCATATGGATCAGCTTCTCTACATCGCCTTCCAACATCTTTGAAACAGGGATGCCGGTCCATTTGGAGACCACCTCGGCAACATCCTCTTCATCCACCTCTTCTTTGAGCATTTTTTCATTCTTTTGAAGTTCAGCGAGTCTCTCCTCTTCACTCTTCAAATCGCTTTCGAGTCTGGCCATGTCTCCATATTGCAACTCTGCCAATCTCGTATAATCCACTTCTCGCTCCGCTTCCTTCATCCTCTGTTTCGTTTTTTCAATCTGCTCCTTGATCTGATGAATCCGTGAGATGCCTTTCTTCTCATTCTCCCATCGGAGGGTCTTCTCCTTTACCCCCTCTTTCAATTCAGCTAACTCCTTTTCAAGTTTTTTCAATCTTTCGATGGAGGCCTTGTCTTTCTCTTTTTTCAATGCCTGACGTTCGATCTCTAACTGCATGACCCTTCGCTGGACTTCATCGATCTCCATGGGAACGCTGTCGATCTCAATTCTCAGCCTCGAACCCGCCTCATCAATCAAATCGACGGCTTTATCGGGAAGGAAACGGTCTGAAATATATCGGTGCGAAAGCATGGCGGCGGCGATGATCGCTGAATCTTTTATTTTCACACCATGATGGACTTCATAACGCTCTTTTAATCCTCTTAAAATAGCAATCGTATCTTCAACGGTGGGTTGGCTGACATAAATGGGTTGAAATCTTCGCTCCAAGGCCGCATCTTTCTCCACATGCTTCCGATATTCATTGAGTGTGGTGGCACCAACGCATCGAAGCTCTCCTCTCGCCAGAGCGGGTTTCAACATATTGGAGGCATCCATTGAGCCCTCTGCAGCACCAGCCCCCACTAAGGTATGGAGTTCATCAATGAAGAGGATAATATGTCCCGCCGCATTCGAAATCTCCTTTAAAACTGCTTTTAATCGATCTTCAAATTCACCCCTAAATTTTGCACCGGCGATCATGGCTCCCAGATCAAGAGCGACCAACTTCTTATTCTTCAATGTTTCAGGGACATCTCCTTTGACGATTCTCTGCGCTAACCCTTCCACAATCGCTGTCTTACCCACCCCGGGTTCCCCGATCAATACGGGGTTGTTCTTTGTTCTTCTTGAGAGAACCTGAATCACCCTTCGGATTTCATCATCTCTGCCAATGACAGGATCGAGCTTCCCTTTCCTCGCCTCTTCCGTGAGATCCCTGCTGTAACGTTTTAAGGCCTGGTACTTCTCTTCGGGGTTCTGATCGGTCACACGATGGGGACCTCGAATTTCTTGTAATACTCTGAATATGGAATCCTTGGTCACCCCATGCCCCTGGAGAATCTGATAGGAAGCCCCTTGTTTCTCATCGGCGATGGCAATGAGAAGGTGTTCAGTGGACAGATATTCATCCGCCAACCTTTCTGTTTCTCTCCAGGCATGATCGAAAATTTCATTAAGTCGGCTGGACAGATAGACTTGGCCTGCCCCTCTTCCCGTGATCTGCGGAATTCGGTTTAACTCATTCTCTAGCTGGGAAAGAATCAAATCTGGATTCGCCCCTAATTTTTGGAGAAGGGGGATGACAATCCCCTCTTTCTGCTTCAGAAGGGCGAATAAAAGGTGTTCCACATCTATTTGTTGATGGTGCTTACTCTCTGCCACGGATTTGGCTTCCTGCAAAGCCTCTTGAGATTTTAGCGTAAATTTATCAATATTCATTCGATTTCACTCCCCCTCTGTTTTAAAGTAAAAATAATCATCCTGGGTAGGTTTTTCAAATAGAATTTTCTAATTATTTAAGGCTTCTGCTAAAAGGATAAACTCTTGAATCGTGAGGGTTTCTGGTCTTCTTCGAGGATCTATCCCCACCTCTACCATTCGGGATTCAACCGTGTGGGGGAGAGGCAGTCCGGAATGCTTCAGCGCATTCATGAGAGTCTTTCTCCTGTATCCAAAACACCCTTTCACCACTTTTCTAAACCATTTTTCATCTTCTGACCTCACCATCGGTTTTTCCCTAAAATTCATATGAACAACAGCTGACTCCACTTTCGGGGGAGGAAAGAAGGCCGATGGCTTAATGTAAAAACAGACCGAAAGGTTTGAAAACAATTGAATGAAGATGGATAATGGACCATAGGATTTGCTTCCTGGAGAAGCCACCATTCTCTCCGCCACTTCTTTCTGCAACATTAAAGTCAGGGTGGAAAAGAATGCCTTCAACTCGATGAAATGGAAGAGAAGAGGAGTTGAAATTTGATACGGTAGATTGGCAACCACTTTCATCTTTTCACTTTCCCAAAAATCAATCTTTCTAAGGTTAATCGTTAAAATATCCCCCTTCACCACATCCACATTGGGGCAGTCTGCCAATTTCTTTTTTAAGATCTCCACCAATTGGGGGTCGATCTCAACAGCGATCACATGTTTGGCCAAACGAGCAAGGGCAAGGGTCATCTCTCCGAGGCCGGGACCGACTTCGAGAATCACATCCTCCTTCTCAAGATGGGCGGTTTGGACCACTTTATTTAAGATATTTCGATCAATGAGGAAATGTTGACCCAACCTCTTTTTGGGAAGGAGGCCATACTCTGCTAATTCTTTCTTGATGGAAGTCATAAATAATTGTCGCTATGCGCTATGCCCTTTGCGCTCTAAAGGGGTAGATTAGAAAAGGCATTGAGTGACCAAGGCGACCGAACCCCTCTTTTCAGATATTCATATCCCACCACTCCCACCATGGCGGCATTGTCTGTACAAAAGGATGGAGAGGGAAGATAGACTTTTAGCTTCTGCTCAAGGGACTCCTCCTTTATCTTCTGCCGAAGGCGTTGATTGGCTGCCACCCCTCCTGAAAGAACAATTCTTTTCAATCCCTGGTGTTGAGCAGCTTGAACTGTTTTTTTAACCAATACCTCGACCACTGCTTCCTGAAAACTACTGACAATATCCTTGATGAGATCATCAGGATAACCTCCCGGAGGCTCGGGATGAGCCTTTACATAATTGAGTACAGCAGTCTTGAGTCCACTAAAACTGAAGTCACGGGGCCCCCTGGATATCCCAAACCCAATAGTTTGGCCACTTTGTCAAAGGCCTCCCCGGCTGCATCATCTCGTGTCTGTCCCAATCGCTTATGTTTTCCAAATCCATCCATACGAAAAAGAGAGGTATGACCTCCTGAGACAACCAATCCGATGAAAGGAAATCTCGGAAATTTCTCCTCGAGGAAAATGGCTGAAAGATGCGCTTCAATGTGATTGACTCCGATGAAGGGTAATCCTGTGGCAAAGGCTATGGATTTAGCAAAGGAGAGACCGACCAAAAGGGAACCCACCAATCCCGGTCCCTGAGTTACCGCAATGCCATCAATTTCTTTTAACGAAACTTTGGCTGCTCCCAGGGCTTCTGTCACAATGGGCACAATCGATTCAATATGCTTTCTGGAGGCCAGCTCTGGGACGACCCCTCCATATTTTTGATGGATGGGAATTTGAGAAGACACCACATTAGAAAGGATCTCTCTCCCATTCAAAATCACTGCTGCTCCAGTGTCGTCGCAAGAGGTCTCAATGGCCAACACCTTCATGAATCCTATCTATCCCCTCTGGATCAATGTTTTCTCAAACCAGAAAGATACCCCAAACGGTCGAGAGATGCAAAAGAAAAGTTCTCCATGGAACGATCAACAAAAACCCTTGACGAAAAAGGGGGGGTACCTTAATCTATTTTTAAAGGCTCCCCTCACCCCTATGAGCAACAATCCATTTAAGGAAAGCGACTTGTGAATTCCATACCCTTTTCAATCGTTGTGCCGGTGTTCCATGAGAGGGAAAGAATTCATGATCTGATTGACCACCTCCATCGTGTCAATTCTGAGGAAAATTTTGAATTGATCATCGTGGATGGGGCTGAGGAAAAGGATACCTTGAGGGATATCCATCATAGCCATGTGATTAAAATCTCCTCAGAAAAGGGACGGGCCAGACAGATGAATGCTGGAGCTTCCGTTGCAAAGGGAGATATTCTCATCTTCCTCCATGCGGACACAGAGCTCCCTATCCATGCCCTTAAAAAGATCCAATCCTTAACAGAACAAAGAGAGTATGTGGGAGGGGCTTTTGATCTGGGTATAAAATCGGATAAATTTGTTTTCAAAGTCATTGGAGTCCTTTCCTCTTTGCGTTCCCGTTTGAACAGGATTCCTTTTGGAGATCAGGCCATCTTTATTCGGAGAGAATATTTCAAGAGGATCGGAGGTTACAAAGAGCTCCCTTTAATGGAAGATGTGGAATTAATGAGACGCATCAGGAAATCTGGGGATAAGATAAGGATTTTCTATGACCGGGTGATGACTTCTCCCAGAAGGTGGGAGAAAGAGGGGGTGATTTATTGCACGCTCAGAAATTGGACCTTGCAGACCCTTTATTCCCTTGGCATTTCGCCTCACAAGCTGGCCAACTTTTATAAAAGCGGCTATTCCAGGAGCAGGATCGAGGTTTAATCGATGAACTCCCCGCTTTGGAAAAATGAATTATTGATAAGACTAAGTTTTTTTCTTGGGATTCTTCTAATGATGTTCCTCTGGGAACTCATTGCGCCACGCCGTCCTTTAACTGTATCAAAGAGAACGAGATGGCTCAGTAATCTCGGCTTGGTCCTGTAATCTCGGCTTGGTCCTGATCGACTCTATTACTGTGCGCTTGGTTTTTCCAACTGCGTTAGCAGGGGTTTCTCTTTTAGTTCAACAGCGAATGTGGGGTCTATTCAATCAATTTGAACTACCCACTCTGTTAAAAATCGTTTTCAGTGTGTTAATTTTTGACCTTGTCATTTATTTACAACACATTATGTTTCATGTCGTCCCTTTATTCTGGCGGCTCCATATGGTTCACCACACCGACATGGATATAGATGCCACGACAGGAGTTCGTTTCCATCCAATAGAAATTATTCTTTCCATGGGAATTAAAATGATTGTCGTCGTCCTCATTGGACCTCCTCCCATAGCGGTTGTTATCTTTGAGATCCTGCTCAATGGAACTTCCATGTTTAATCATGGAAATGTCCGCTATTCTCAAAATATTGATTCCATCCTTCGCCTGCTAGTGGTCACCCCCGAGATGCACCGGGTGCATCACTCAACCCTACGGTGGGAAACGAACTGCAACCTTGGCTTCAACTTTCCATGGTGGGATAGATTCTTTGGGACCTATCGTCCTCAACCTGCAAAGGGGCACCTCGAGATGACTATGGGTCTCGACCAATATAAAGAACCCCAAAAATTGACCTTACCATGGTTGATCGTCTTGCCCTTCATCGGAAAGCTGGGGAAGTATCCGATGACCAGAAGTCCGGGGGCGGAGTGATAGAAGGAGGATGAGTACGATGGAACAGATCCCATCTTTGCTATCTCAAAAGCTTTATAAAACAAAAATAGAAATCATCCAGATCAATCTCGGAAATCGCTGCAATCAGACCTGTTATCACTGCCATATAGAAGGGTCCCCCTCAGGAACGAGAAACATGGATCGTTCTATCGCAGAGAAGATACAAGGAGCCCTATCTAAATTAAGCATCCGAGACATTGAATTGACTGGCGGGGCTCCTGAGATGAATCCAAATCTAAAATTTTTTATAGAAGGACTTTCACGCCACGGGAAGAAGCTCACTGTCAGAACCAATCTGACCATCCTTGAAATTCCTGATTACTCCTTTCATCTTGAGCTTTATAAACAATATCGAATCCATATCGTGGCCTCCCTGCCATCGATTTTTAAAGGGATCACCGATAGGCAAAGAGGGGGAGGTGTCTTTCATTCGAGCATCAAGATCCTCAAGAAACTGAATGAGATGGGATATGGAACCGATGGACTCCGCTTAGATCTTGTCTATAACCCGGCAAATGCTGACCTCCCCCCGGAACAGAACCAATTGGAGAAGGAGTATAAAGAGTTATTGAAGAATCACTACGGAATCATTTTTTCCCATTTGATTCTCCTGGTCAATTGTCCTGTCACGAGGTTTAAGGATTTTTTGGCCAGACAAGGAAGATACCATCAATACATGGACCTCTTGAAAAAGAATTACAATCCAAAAACCTGGGATCTCATGATGTGCAGAAACTTAATCTCTGTGGATGACAAAGGTCATGTCTATGATTGTGATTTTAACTTAGCGGCAGGCATGAGAATCAAAGGTTATGAAAATAAAAAACTCTGGGAAATTGATTTCAATCGCTTCGAACCTGAAATCGCCCTGGGAGAACATTGCTATGCCTGCACCGTAAATCAGGGGAGCCACTGAAGCCCCACGATTGGGAATCGGTGATTCCTTTATAGAGAAGAGTTAAGGGGGTTGGGAAAAGAGTGTAGATCTTACAGTTGCACAAAAATTATATCAAAAGGGAGGTGCGTGTGCTGAAAAACCTTTACACCTGCCTGCGCGTAGCCGCTTCGGCGAAGGCAGGGCGTCACCTTTAAACGTTTTGCTACTCAGTTTTCAAATAGATTACAAAGGTCTCCGCAGGTGACATCGTATGTGACCCATAAACCATGGAAAAATCCGCAATTGTAAAGGATTGGAAGCACACTCGCCTCCTTTTTTAATCAACGTTAAGGCAGATATTGAGGGATGAGTGGTTCGATAAGGAGTCTTCCTATGGATGATCGGTGTTTGCTTTTCTTTTTAAAAAATCCAGAAAAAGGCAAGGTCAAAACAAGGTTGGCAGCCTCGATGGGTGATGATAGAGCACTCCATCTTTATAAGAGACTTGTCCTCAATCACTTATTCACCCTAAACCAGGGAACGTTTCTCTTCTATCTATGCTTCTACCCAGAGCATTCCTTGGATGAACTCAAAGATTGGTTAGGAAACCATTACCTCTATAGGCCTCAAAATGGGGAAAATCTGGGGGAGAGAATGAAGAATAGCTTCATGGAAGTTCTTGCCATGGGCTTTAAAAGAGTCATTCTCATTGGAAGTGACCTTCCTGATCTGCCACTGGAGTTTATTGAAGAGGCTTTCATGGCTCTCCAAAATAATGATGCGGTGATCGGTCCAGCTTTGGACGGCGGGTACTACCTTATTGGCTTTAAGGATAAAGCCTTTTCCCCTCTCGTGTTTGATGGAATTCCGTGGAGCACAGAGAGGGTTTTTGACGAAACGATGAAAGTTTTAAAACAGGAAAGCCTGAGGGTTTATACCCTCCAAGCATTGAGGGACATCGATACGATCGAGGATCTGAAATATCTACTGGGGCGATAGATCGATCTCCACCTTCAATGATCTTTTGAAGATGCTGGGAACCTCTACCAATTCCGATTTGTTATTTCCGCCCCGTATCCAGAACTTGCTTTCCATTGGATGGGTCTATTTTAAAAATAGCAAGGGGTCCAAAGCTTTGTTATTTTTTCTTATTTCAAAGTGGAGATGAGGCCCTGATGTCTTTCCTGTCTGGCCCACCTTTCCGATGATCTGGCCCCTCTCTGCCCAGGTCCCCTCCTCCACAAGATTCACCTGGTTGTGAGCATAAACCGTTACCAACTCTCCAGAATGGCGAAGAATGATGAGATTTCCATATCCCTTAATGGTGTTATTGGAGTAGATCACCGTCCCGGCATTTGAAGCCCTGATGGGTGTTCCAAGCGGAGAGGAGATATCAATCCCCTGATGTCTCCTGCTTTCGGCTTCTTCAAAAACATTGTTGATTTTTCCTTCAACGGGCCACATAAAATCAAGCTTCTTATAAGAAACTTCCGCCTTGTTTCAACGCTTAGAACCTTTTTTGCCCCGGGGATAAAAATCCGTTGACCGGTTTGAATCTTACCGGGATCAGAAATTCCATTTAAAGCGGCAACCTTTTTGAGTTCCACCCCATAGGTTTTACAAATGCGATAAAAGGTTTGATGTTTCTCCACGACATGATGAACCCCCTTCATTTTAGTAAGTGGAGAGGATTTTTCGAGCGGGACCTTATGCTTTGCGCATCCACTGATAAATATAATGACTAAAAGAATGGTGAACCATAGAATTTTATTAATAGAGAATCCTCTCTTTTGTTCATTGTTCATTGTTCATAGTTCATAGTTCATCGTTCATTGTTCATCGTTTACTCACTTTCCCACCCATATTTCCCTATGAGTTTAACGAATCGGCAACCACCCAAGTCCTCCTTTTTAATTCCCTCTACGGTCTTCGTCACACGAAACAAATCTTGGACAAAAGCATCTCCTACAGGAATAACCAGTTTTCCCCCTGTCGCCAATTGATCGATTAGGGGTTGGGGGATATCAGGAGACCCTGCTGTAACGAGTATCGCATCGAAGGGGCTTTCCTCTATCCATCCAAGGGTCCCGTCGAAGATTTTGATTTCGACATTGAAACACCCCAATTCATAGAGCAATCTTCTCGCCCGAATGGCCAAGGGACGAATCCTTTCAATAGAAAAGACTTTCTCAGACAATTCGGCTAAGATCGCCGCCTGATATCCAGATCCTGTGCCGATCTCTAACACTTTTTCTTTTCCGGTGAGAAGCAGCGCTTCGGTCATCAAGGCAACCATATAGGGTTGGGAAATAGTCTGCTTTTCTCCAATGGGAAGAGGATGGTCACTGTAGGCTTGATTTTGGAGGGCTTCTTCTAGGAAGAGATGACGAGGAATTTTTTTCATCGCAACGATCAGCTTGGGCCCCCTGATCCCTTTGGAAACAATCTGCTCCTCCACCATCTTCAACCTCGCCTTCGGGAAATCAATCATCCTCTCAGAACCCCACATTCGGATTGCAGATTGCAGATTGCAGATTGCG
>PDVJ01000514.1_pt1 | contig 13163 bp, 15 predicted proteins | sample 1369811 | NCBI WGS metagenome assembly PDVJ01 (sample SAMN07795376, study PRJNA414565) | Alkali sediment metagenome, whole genome shotgun sequencing project. | reverse complement strand
AACCCCACATAACCCGTTCCAATGACACAAATATTCATCATCCACTCCAGCTCTTGAACTAAATGAAATGTATAATGGGTTTATGAAAATTGCAAGACAAAAAGACCCTCAGGCGCGCTCTGACTAGGACGAAAGATAATCTTTCAGGGCTTCCACCCATGGCCTCAAGGTCAACCCCATCTCTCGTTTCAACTTCGCTGTATCCAGAACGGAGTAGGCAGGGCGGACAGCCGGGGTGGCTAGCTCCTTGGAGGAAATGGGAATGACCTTCACTCCTTCTATCCCCGATAGTTTTAGAATCGTTCGAGCAAAGTCATACCAGGTACAGGAATCACTATTGGCCACATGGAAAATCCCCCGGGCCTTCCGCTTAATCAGAACGGAGATCGCCCGGGAGAGATCGAGGGTATAGGTAGGTGAGCCAATCTGGTCATTGACGACCGAGAGCACGTCTTTCTCTTTGGCCTGACGCAGGATGGAGGCAACGAAATTTTTCCCGTGCTTCCCATAGAGCCACTGGGTCCGGACGATCAGAGCGTCCTTCACCAGTTCCTGTACGTATTGTTCCCCCTTCCATTTGGAGCGACCATAGACATTAAGGGGATGGGGAGGATCCTCCTCGAGATAGGGCCTGTCTTTTTTCCCATCGAAGATGTAGTCCGTGCTGAGGGTGACGACTTTTGCCCCGCAGGCCACTGCCCCTAAAGCCACATGCTTCATTCCCTCCGCATTAATGGCGAAGGCCTTCTTTTCATTCAATTCACATCCGTCCACATCGGTATACGCCGCCAAATGGACAATCACGCCGGGCTCGAGGTTCCCGATCCGGGTGACCGTGCTTCTTTCTTCCTGGATATCGATCTCTTCCACATCCCATCCAGTGATCTCATCCTTGGGGAAAGAGGACCGGAGCGTTGCGACCAGGTCTCTTCCCAACATCCCTTTAGAACCAATCACTAAGATCTTTCTCGTTTCCACGATGAATCTACGATATCATCCTATTGATTACGTGTGCAGATGGTTACCCTGGAAAATAAATCGGAAGCACGAAATCCAAATTTCGAAACAATATCAAAATGACAAATTCAAATGTCTCAAACTTTTCTTCAGTTTTGAACATTGGAGATTCGGATTTGTTTCGAATTTCGATATTCGAATTTCGGATTTGAGGGAATTGCTTTACCGATTTCCGTACATTCTCTCATAATACTTCAGGTACTCTCCTGTCTTGATCTTCCTCCACCAATCTTGATGAGTCCTGTACCACTCAACGGTCAGGCGAACCCCTTCTTCAAAAGAGACGGTGGGTTTCCATCCCAGTTCTCTCTCGACTTTGGAGAAATCCATCGCATATCGGCGGTCGTGGCCTGGGCGGTCCTTTACAAACCGGATGAGAGAATGAGGTTTACCGAGCTGGTCCAAAACCGTCTTCACCACTTCCAGGTTCGGCTTTTCACTCCGACCCCCTATGTTGTAGACTTCTCCCTCTTTCCCATGGTGAAGAACCGTATCCAATGCCCGACAGTGGTCCTCTACATAGATCCAGTCCCTGACATTCATCCCATCTCCATAAATGGGAAGTTCCTTATCTTCAATCGCATTTGAGATCAATAGAGGAATGAGTTTTTCTGGAAATTGATAGGGGCCGTAATTATTGGAACATCGTGTGATGGAAGCGGGGAGGCCATACGTGTGATAGTAGGCCCTGACGAACATATCCGCAGCAGTCTTGCTCGCCGAATAGGGGCTGTTGGGAGCGAGAGGGGTTTCCTCAGTAAAGGCCCCACTCTCCCCAAGGGAACCATAGACTTCGTCCGTCGAGATATGGACGATCCGAATCTTCTGTTTTGGAAAAACCTTCCGGACTGCTTCCAAAAGGACGAACGTGCCAAAGACATTCGTCCTCATAAAGGCACCGGGGTCTTCGATCGATCGATCGACATGGGATTCAGCTGCAAAGTTGACGATGGCATCCACGCCCTCTTTAATGATCGCTTCCATCTGGGGCGCCTCTGCAATATCCGTCCTGATGAAACGGTACCGAGGGGATGAAGTGAGATCAGCGAGGTTCTCCAAATTTCCGGCATAGGTTAATTTATCCACATTGAGGATGGAATAATTTGGATAAGCCTTTAAAATATAACGAACGAAATTGCTCCCAATGAACCCACAACCCCCTGTCACTAAGATCTTCATCTTCCTCGACCCCTTCCCATCTCTGACTATCTCTGGAATCCAATAAAATTCGAAATTCGAATATCGAAATTCGAAACAAATCCGAATATCCAATGATCAAAATTCAGAACCTGCTTGGGACATTTGGATTTGTTATTTTGATATTGTTTCGAAATTCGGATTTCGTGCTTCGAATTTGCTATGTTATCCATCTTTCCTTGACCAATCATAAGGAATATCCTTCCCATGAGGAGGAAGGCGGTATTCATCCGGTTCGCGATAGGCATAAACTTCATTAGGAATATTAATGATGATGGCTTCCTCTTCGCTGATGCACTTCCATCCGTGGTAGATCCCATGGGGCACTTGAACCAGCAATGGGTTATGGACCCCGATGAAGAACTCATTGACCTCTCCTTTGGTTGGAGAGTTCTCCCGTGGATCGTAAAGCACCAGCTTGATCATTCCCTGGACGGCAACGATGTGATCCGTCTGGACTTTGTGAAAATGCCAGGCCTTCACGACCCGAGGATAGGTCGTGGTGATATAGATCTGTCCAAACTTTAGAAAAAGTTCATCGTCTGCTCTGAGGATTTCCATCACTCGTCCCCGCTCATCGGGAATCACCTTCAATACCTTCGTTCTCACACCGTGTATCATTGCTTTGCCTCCTTACTCACTGTTTGAGGTTTGAGGTATGAGGATGGAGGCAAAATCAATCCCGCCCATTGGCAGCGTTTTGCCTCAAACCTCCAACCTCTCACCTCCTACATCAGCTATAGATTGTTGGCTCCTGTCTGGGCGACTAATTGGTTTGCCCGGAGCAGGGAGTCAAAGGTTCCCGCATCGGTCCACCATCCCTCTAAGATATCCCAGGTCATCAATCCCTTTTCAATATACCGGTTGTTCACATCGGTAATCTCTAGCTCTCCCCGGCCGGAAGGGTTGAGGGTTTTGATGATATCGAAAACCGCTGCATCATAGAAATAGATTCCGATCACCGCATAGGGAGATTTTGGGACCTTCGGCTTCTCCTCCACGCGGACCACCCGATCCCCTTTCAACTCCGGAACTCCAAATCGCTGGGGGTCAGGGACCTCCTTGAGCAGGATCTTCGCCCCGCCTTTCTGCTTGCGAAACGCCTTTGCAGCCTTTTGGACATTCTTTTCAATAATATTATCTCCTAAGACCACACAGATCCTGTCCCCCGCAGCGAAAAATTCCGCTAAATTCAGGGCCTCGGCAATTCCACCTTCTCCCTCCTGATAGGTGTAGTTGATGTGCTTGAGGCCAAATTCCTTCCCATTTCCTAATAATTTTAAGAAATCGCCGGCATTGTTTCCACCGGTGACAATGAGAATGTCGTCAATCCCCGCATTAATAAGGGTCTGAATGGGGTAATAGATCATCGGTTTATTGTAGACCGGAAGGAGATGTTTATTGGTCACCTTCGTCAAAGGATAGAGCCGGCTTCCTAAACCTCCCGCCAAAATCACGCCTTTCATTTTTCTCTCCTCCTGCCCATCTGTGGTCATCAGAGGGGCCCTAAAAAGTCATATGATAGGGCTTGTGTCCTACCAAACCCAAATTCAGAAGCGAAATATAGAACTTGACTTTCACTTCACTCTCCTGGGTCCCTATCGGAGATTGACCCCAATTTTCCACAACCAAAGCCGCACTCCAGCACTGGGCCTGATATTCCGCCCCATAGATGCTTGCTACCCTCCAATGGTTTAAGAGGGAATAGCGATAGGATCCAAAAACGTACAGTGACGAAATGGTTTTGATTCGAGCATCGAGATTGATTTCTTGGACTCGGTTCAGGAGCGGTTCCCTGGTATACCGATATTGGACCTGGACCGCATCGTTTCTTCGGTCCTTGGCAGTTAACAGAAAATTGAAGACATCAAAATTCCCCTGAGAGGGATTGAACGCTGCATCCGATTGCGCTGAAACATAGGGGCTGAAATTCCACCAGAGTTCTGCCTGGATATTCGAGAAGGATCTCTTTTTTCCTTCCGAATCCAGATAGGGATCTCCCAGGCTGTAACTCTGGAAGATCTTCAGCCTCGCATATTCATAGGCTCCGGAGGTCGTTGTCTCTTTTTCAGGCCTCCCCACAAGGCGTTGGGTGATTCCATAGGTGATCTCATTCATATAGGGGACCCTGTCCACTTCATCAAAAACAGGAAGGCGGGTTTGATTCACCCGAGGGCCATAACGGTAACCGACAATCGGTTCGATGCTATGCATCCATTTGGCAACCTTATAAAGGTTAGATATTTTGGAAGATGTTTTTGCATCATAGACCCGGTAAAATTCCGTGGACGTTTGGAATCCGGTCTCTAGGGTCTCCCTCGACTCCCACCCTTTAAATGTCTCTGTGGGATCATTGTAAGAATAGTAGAGCGTTTCTCTGAGCCCGAGATAGGGATTCAGCTTCAACACCTTGAAGAGCCGCATGGGATAGGAGACAATGGGAGAGAGGTCGCCTCGTTGTGCCTCGACCCCGGTCTGACGGTAGAAGTTAGTGTATGAGGTACCTAATTCAAAGAAGAGGGGGGTTTTAAAAAGGGACTGTGGAAGAGCATAAAAACCCATCTTTGGGAGCTTCTGAAGGGTTCGATCATTAGAGGGCAGGGTCAAATCCTCATACACCTCAGCATCGACCAAGAAACTGAACTGATCCCAGTTTTTCCCTCCGAAGAGAACCGATCTCAATAGGCTTGCACTCGACGCATCAAACATTGTTCCCCTGGGGGTTTCCTCATAAAAGTCACGAAGGTATTGATTATCGCTCACATAATTAATCCTCGCTTTGAGGTAGAAATCATAGGGAAACTTCTGTTGATGGTCGATAAAGAAAGCGTACCGGTTTCTATCATAGACCTGATCATCGATGAAATAGAACTGGGCCTCCCCTTTCGTATCTGGAGTGAGGGCATAGCGGTACTCCAAGCCCTCTTGAAATCCTCTATCTCCTAAATAGTTCAGATAGAGTGTTGCATCCATGTCCTTTCTCATCGCCCAATAAAAGGCGGTCCTTGCTTCAACCCCGTACTTATTGGAATACGCAAACCGAGGAAAGAGCAAACCGGTCTGCCGATCTTTAAGCACGGGAAAGGCACCGATGGGAGAATAGAGCATTGGAATCCCCTCAACATAGAAGATGGGTCCTTTCGCGATTCCAAACCCTCCCAACTTCACATCTAGCTCTTTAACAGTGAACTTCCAGGGAGGCCGCTCGCCATCACAAGTCGTTAATGACCCATCCAGAATGCGATAATGATTCTCTCCCAACTTCTCCAACTCCTCGCCTGTAATGTGGAAATTCTGATCTTTCAAGAATAGTCTGGCGTGATAGATCTTTCCTGCCTGGGTATTCAGATTAACCTCCAGGCGTTCGCATTCAATAACATCCTCCCCCTCTCTTAATACGACGTTCCCCCAGGCCCTCATTTCCTTAGTGGCCAGGCTGAGCTGAGCGTGATCGGCCCTCAGAGAGAGGGTTCCCCTTGTAATCTCCACCCTTCCCTGCGCATCATAGAGTTGTTGATCCCGATCGTAGGTCAGTTGGTCCGCTTCGATCTCCACGGGTCCTTCTGCCTCTACCGTAACCTTCACCTGGGGAATCTTTGCATAGGAAGAATGGGGAAAGGAAGGGCAAAGAATAACGAGGAGGATAAAGGAAGTCAGGATAAACCATTGATTTCTCAAGATCTCTCCCTGGGACGAAAAAAAGCCCGGGCCTCACCCACCGTGTAGAGGGATCCAGTGATGCAGAGGAGGTCATCTTCTTTGGTGATAGAGAGACCCTTTCCGATCGCTCCTTCGAGATCCTCTACGATCTCGGCTTTTTCCCCATTCTTTCCCAATGCTTTCAGGAGGAGGGCTGGAGGAGCTGCCCGGTCATTATGGGGTCGGGTGAGGATGAGATGATGGGCCAGAGGGGCGAGGAGACGAAGAATGGATTGGATGTCTTTATCCTTCATCACACCAAGGATGAGGTTGAGGTGACGAAATTGAAACTCATTCTCCACGGACTCCTTTAAGGCAAGGGCTCCAGCGGGATTATGAGCCCCGTCCAACAACACCCTGGGAGAAGAGCAGACCGTTTCCAATCTCCCCGGCCATTCCACCTCCTTCACCCCTTCGATCATGGCGTCGTTCGATACCGAGTATCCTAAATCGTCTAAAACCTCCATGGCTCCAAGGGCTGTTGTCGCGTTGATGATCTGATGAGGTCCTCCCAGATTCAGAGAAATATTCCCCAACTTTCGATGGAGGCCTTCATAGTCAAAATTCCTCTCCCCATTCTGAACGTACCGAAGCTCCTTTCCAACCCGGTAGTAAGGCGACCTTCTCTCCTGGCAGATCTTTGAAAAAAGACGAAGCACCTGAGGTTGAGTGGCTGCCGTGAGCAGGGGACGACCTTTCTTGATAATCCCTGCCTTTTCACCAGCAATCTTTAAGAGACTTCGGCCCAACTGTTCCTCATGGTCTTTTCCAATATTGGTAATGATGGACAGCAGTGGATCAACCACATTGGTCGAATCAAGCCTTCCTCCCAGTCCGACCTCCAAAACCGCCAGGTCCACCATCTTTTGTTTGAAATAGAGAAGAGCCATGGCTGTTGTGAAATCAAAGAACGTGAAGGGGGGAGTGACACCTGCTTCTTCGACCCTTTTTCTCATCCATCCCGCCAGCTCCGCCACTTCCTCCTGTTCAACCTCTTTCCCGTTGATCTTGATTCGTTCGGTGAATCGAATGAGATGGGGAGAGGTGTAGAGGCCTGTCCGATAACCCTCTTTCTGGAGGATGGAGGCCATCATCGCAGCGGTCGACCCTTTCCCGTTTGTCCCTCCAATGTGGAGGGCCTGGATCTCCCGGTGGGGATTTCCGATGGCCTCCAGAATCGCTTCCACCTTGGCCAGGCCGAAAATCATTCCGAATTTTTCAAGACGATAGAGGTAGTCGAGTGATTGCTGATATTCGTTTCTGCTCATGGATGGGTTATTTTTGTTGACCATCTGACGCGAGCATCTTTAACACAGAGGCAAGAGTGTGTCGGAGGTCCTTCCGCTCCACGATGAGGTCAACCATGCCGTGTTCCAGAAGATATTCGGCCCGCTGAAACCCCGCTGGAAGTTCTGCCCGAATGGTTTCTTTAATAACCCTTGGCCCAGCGAATCCGATCATGGCCTTCGGTTCGGCGATCATGGCCTTCGGTTCGGCGATGACGATGTCGCCGAGCATTCCAATGCTGGCCGAAACCCCGCCGGTGGTGGGATCGGTCAGGACGGAAACGTAGGGAAGTCCGGCCTCATGAAGTTTTGCAAGGGCCGCACTCGTTTTGGCCATCTGCATGAGGGAGAGAATTCCTTCCTGCATCCTTGCCCCTCCAGAAGCACAGAAGATCACCACACCCATTCCCCTCTCAATGGCTCGCTCGATCAAACGGGTGATCTTCTCTCCTACCACCGATCCTAAACTTCCTCCCATAAAATTGAATTCGAAAATGCCAAGCATCGCAGGCTGGTCCTCGATTTTCACCTCCCCGCAGATAACGGCATCCTTCTGTCCGGTGGCCTCCTGAGACTCCTTGAGCCGATGGGGATACCGCTTCAAATCCTTAAACTCCAGGGGGTCGGCAGAGGTAAGATGGGTATCATATTCCAAGAAGGTCCCTGAATCAGCCAGGTATTCGAGTCTTCTTCGGGCGGGGATCTGAAAATGGTAATTGCACTTGGGACAGACCTGAAGATTCCGCTCCACGACCTTGCGGTAAATGATCTCGTTGCAGGAGTTACATTTGGTCCAGAGGTCCTCCGAGCCGAGATCCTCAGTTCCGCCCGCTTCTCCTTCCCTTCCTTCTCTTCCTCTTCTTTCTTCTTAAACCAGGTCATTTTTTCAGAACCCCACTCACTATGAGCTAAATAACCTAACAAAAAGAAGGCGAGATGTCAATTCATGACCCTCTTTTATACCTTTACGAATCGCTTCATTCTGTTTCAGATTGACCTGGGAAAAACTTCCCGGCGAGGCGCGAAGCGTGAGGTTCAGAGGGATGGTGAAGCTGAGATGGGGTTTACCTAAAAAGGTGGTCTTCATCCCCTATTCAGCCATCGGGGATGAGGGTTGGGTGGAAATCGTTGAAGAGAAAAAGAACTACTCCACAGGAAAATTGGTAGAGATCCTCGCGCCCTCATCATGGAGAGTGGAACCTCCCTGTCCCTATTTCGAGACATGCGGAGGTTGCCAGTGGCAGCATATCGATTATGCCCAACAGGCAGAACTGAAGAAAGAGATCCTCAAAGATATTCTGATGAGATTAGGGGGACTGAAGGAGATCCCCCCCATCACTGCATTCCCTTCCCCTGATCCATACGATTATCGGACCAGAGTCCAATTGAAGGTGAAAGGAGAAAAACTGGGGTATTACCAAGAGAGGTCCCATCAACTGATCGATATTGAACGATGTCCTATTGCCCATCCCTTGGTGAATGAGATCATTCCATTGCTTCGAAAAGAGCGCTTCCTCCTCTCTTCCACAGAAGAAATCGATATCAATGTTTCTCCGGAAGAAGGAAAAGGCGTTCTCATGTTCTATTTTCTAAAAACCGCTCAGGAATGGGAAACCTCTGCGCGCCAGTTTCTCAAATCCCATCCGATCTTGAAGGGCATCACCACTTTGAGAGGAAGGCAGACCGCCTCTTTAGGCAAACCCCATCTCAGCTTCACCATCCCTTTGAACCTCACGCTTCGCGCCTCGCCGGGAAGTTTTTCCCAGGTCAATCTGAAACAGAATGAAAAACTGATCCAGAAGGTTCTCGAGTTTTCGCGGGGACAGAAAAATGAGAGAGCCCTTGACCTTTACTCGGGAGTCGGAAACTTCGCGCTTCCCTTAGCCACGGCAACCAAGGAGGTCTGGGGAATAGAAGAAAACGCGATAGCCGTGAAAGATGCCCGTTTCAACGCTCAATTCAACGGAATTGAAAATGGCGAGTTCATCCGCGGAAAGGTTGAGGATGTCTTAAAGAAATGGAAAAAGGAGAAGCCTGATCTTATCATCCTCGACCCACCGAGGACGGGATGCAAGGGAATCGTGGATCAAGCGGCCGGATTGAAACCCAAAAGGATCGTCTATGTCTCCTGTGAGCCCACCATCCTCGCTCGGGAAAATCCCCGCAGGGAGTTTGGGTTTTAGGTTACGGTCACGAAGCCCGTGTCGGTTACCGGTTAAGGTTATGTGCAAAGAATGAAGAGACGATAGACGTAGCCTTCTATCAACGATACGGGCCTCGTTACCCTTACCGTTGGACGAAACCTTTTTTCTCCTTAGATGACTTTATTCAGCGGATATTCGATGATCCCCAGGGCCCCTCGCTTCAGGAGTTTGGGGATGAGCTCTCGGACGACCTTTTCGGAGACCATCACCTCTACGGCAAACCAGTCGCTCTGAAAGAGGTTCGAAATCGTGGGACCTGTAAGGCTTGGAAGAATTTCGATCACGCTCTTCAGGTCATTGGCCGAGACATTCATCTTGAGGCCCACCATCCCCTCGGCTTTAAGGGCCCCCTGAAGGAGAAGGGAGATCTGCTCGATCTTTTCCCTTTTCCACGGGTCCTGGTAGGCCTCTTTATTGGCAATGAGCTGGGTATTCGTCTTCATCAGCTCTTCAACAATGCGGAGACCGTTCGCCCGCAGAGTGCTACCCGTCTCGGTCACCTCCACGATAGCGTCGCACAACCCCTCGATGACTTTCCCTTCCGTGGCTCCCCAGGAAAACTCCACGTCGACCTTGATCTTCCGATCCGCGAAGTATCGCCGGGTGAAGTTCACCAGCTCCGTGAACACCTTTCTTCCCTCTAAGTCCTTCAGCTTGTGGATGGGTGAGTCCTCCGCCACCACAAGAACCCACCGGGCTGGGGCAGCGCTCCCGGTCAGCCCCACATCCAGCGTCCCCATCTCCACGAACCGAGACATCTCCTGGGCCCTGACCATGGTGCAGCGGATCTCATCATCATCGACACTGGGGAAATAGCTCCTGGAACTCACAGAAATTTTCCAGCCTGACCTTCTAAACAGTTCAATGGTGGCATTCTCCAGGCTCCCTTTTGGAATTCCTATCTTGAGTATCGTCACTTTCCGTATACCTCCTTCGGGTCAAAGATCTTTTTTCCTGAAAGCGTCCATTCATTCTTTTCATATCGGTGATGGAAGCAACTCCGGAACCCCGTATGGCAGGCTGCCCCTCCAATTTGATTAACTCTCAGGAGAAGCGTATCCCCGTCGCAATCGAGATACATCTCTTTGATCTCCTGAAAATGACCTGAGGTTTCTCCTTTGATCCAGAGTTTCTTCCGGGACCTCGACCAGAAAGACGCCCTTTTCGTCCTCAGCGTCTCCTCCCATGCCTCCTGATTCATATAGCCTAACATGAGCACCTCATGGGTGGAGGCATCCTGAATAATCACCGGAATGAGCCCATCCCCTTTCTTGAAATCGATCTCGATCACCGCATCTCCTTCCTAGTCTCGTGGTGTCGTAGTCGGATAGTCTTATAGTCCTTCCTATTCGACTAAAAGACTAATCAACTATGCGACTAATGCCTCCGAACTATTTACTGCTGTCCAATAAGCAGCTTTGCCATCTGGGCCGCATTTTTGGCGGCAGACCCAGAGTAGCAGTTGTTGAAAAAAATTAAGGTCTTTGCCGTTTTCTTAGAAATATCCTTGATGTCAGGGATAAATTCTTTTAACTCCCCCTCGCTGTAAAGGTAGTCATACCGAACCTTCAATGGAACATTGAACCAATTGGGATTCCGACCGTGAAACCGGAAGTAGCCGATTTCAGAAGTGGCTCTCGGAAGGTAGGGCATCAGCTTGGGTATTTTCGGCTCATCCACAATGCAAAATCCAACTCCATTCTTTTCCAAAAATGTGAAGGTCCCTTCTTTCATCCAGGCCTGGTTCCGGAATTCATAGATCAGCGGGACGTCCTCCATCTCTGCCTTGAATCTTTCAAGATAATCGACATTCTCTCGATTGGGAAAGAACCCATAAGGGAACTGGGCAAGGACACAGGTTAACTTCCCATCCTCAATCAGGGGGGCAAGGCTATATTTGAACTTTTTAAAGGTCTCCTGATTATCGATCATTGCACCGGTCTCTTTGTCTCGAATCTCATGAGTCATCCCTTTGAAGGCTTTCACAACAAATTCAAATTCCTTCGATGTCTTCTTGGACATAGCCTCAAAACTCTTTTGGGAGGGAAGGGTGTAATAGGTAAAATTCACCTCCAGGGCTTTGAACCCAAGATCTTTTTCATAGAAAGGCAACATCTCCCTTTCCCGAAGCCCCATCGGATAGACTGTCCCTTTCCAGTCCGGAAAGGAAAACCCACTCGTTCCAATCTTGATCATGTCACCATGGATAATAAAGGAATGCGGCTTTAACAGCCCGATTTGTTTAAAATAAGCGAATAGGATAGGATTGTCAAGCCAGGGCTCATGGAGTAAAATAGGGTTGAAAAGTCGAACACAGACGATGATCAAAAGGGACTTTATTATCTTAATCTTCTTTTTCGCCGCCTTTATTGGAATAGCGGGCCAGGGGCTATGTCAGGAATCGACAAATCGTGAAAGAATCATTTCAAGATTTAACGGCAAAGTCCCACGAGAATGGGGAGAAAGGGTGAGGGGTGTAAGAACCAAACTGAATACAGACCAGAAGCTTATCGCCCTTACTTTCGATGCCTGCGGAGGACCGAGAAGCAACGGCTACGATGCTAAATTAATCGAATATCTGAAAAGTGAGAAGATTCCAGCTACTCTATTTATCAGCGGCAAGTGGATCGATGCGAATCCAGAGATATTTGCAGAATTGGCAAAAGAACCTTTTTTTGAAATTGAAAATCACGGTTTAAACCATAGGCCGTGCTCCGCGAATGGCCGTTCTGCCTATGGGATAGCAGGGACAAAGAGTGTTGGGGAGACTTTTGATGAAATCGAGGGAAATGCCATCAAAACTAAAACGCTGACCGGCCGCAAACCAAAATACTACCGGCCTGGGACAGCACACAGTGACGAAATCTGTGTCGAGATCGCCAATGCCTTGGGTTATGAAGTGGTGAATTTCAGCGTTCGCGGAGATGCGGGAGCCACCTATACGAAGACCCAGGTGAAAGAAGCCTTGCTCAATGCTCGGCCCTCTTCTATCGTCCTCATGCACATGAATCATCCGGAGGGTGAAACAGCAGAGGGTTTAATCGAAGCCATCCCGGAATTGAAAAAGCGGGGTTTTGGATTCGTTAAACTATCAGAATATAACTTGAAGTAATATGAAAACTCTATTCTGCCAACACAAGGGTCCCGATGATCCTGAACCTTTTTTCTTGAGTCTATCGAAAGAATAACCTATATTGGTTGTTAACGGTGGAACGCATGGACCCATTTTTCCCCAAGAATACAATCGTGATGGAGTTTCATATCTCCCGGAAGGCGCGGGACCTCTATCAATTTGACGACGCTCTTTTTACCCTCAGCGGAAATGTCATCCTCCCAAACTTCCATGCAGTCCGGGTCTTCACCCAGAAAATAAATGAAAAAAGGGATCTGGTCAATTTCCCTGAGCAGGCGATCAGGGCCGGGCAGATCAATGCCATGGGACTCATTGATGAAATCCTGCATTACGTTACTGGCTTGTACCGAGATGAAAAAAACCCTCAGGTCATGAAACAGGCCTTGGATTGGCTTTATGAAAAATCTGGGAAACCAGCAGTGGATGAAACGTTGCGCCAATTTGCAGATGAATTCCCGACCGTTGGGCTCTATCGCCGCGAAATCGAACTCGACGCTTACCTGGAGGGCGAAACAGCGGGAGTTCCCCATCGCCAGATCGTCCTGGAAGAGATGCTCATGCTCTGGCTCGCCAATTTGAATCCGGCCTTCTCTCCCTTCATCGAACTCTTCGATGACTCCAATCTCG
>PDVJ01000513.1_pt1 | contig 13176 bp, 13 predicted proteins | sample 1369811 | NCBI WGS metagenome assembly PDVJ01 (sample SAMN07795376, study PRJNA414565) | Alkali sediment metagenome, whole genome shotgun sequencing project. | reverse complement strand
ATCAAGAAACACAGCGGCCATATAGCTGTTGAATCGACTGTTGGCGGAGGAACCACTTTTCACATCTATTTGCCGGCATATGGGAAGGAAGTGGTCACCGACAGTGAAGTAGTAGAGGCGCACGATCAGATTCTGAAGAAGAAGGGGAAGATTCTTGTCATGGATGATGCAAAAGCTGTTCGGGATGTTACTGGTGCGATGCTGGGCTACATAGGTTATGATGTTGAATTTGCTCGGGATGGCAGGGAAGCTATAGCCCTCTATAGAGAGGCAAAACAATCAGATGAGCCTTTTGATGCAGTAATCCTCGATTTGACGGTACAGGGGGGTATGGGTGGGAAGGAGGCTATCCAGCTTCTTCTCGCATTAGATCCGCACATAAGGGCAATTATATCCAGCGGATATTCCGGCGACCCCATAATGTCTGAATACCGGGAGTATGGTTTTAAAACAGCCATACTGAAACCATACAAAATGGAAGAGCTTGAGGAGATCCTCGAGAGGCTTATTCGCGGTGCCGAGTGAGATTTGCTAAATTTATGACCTTAAAGCTTCGGCAGAGGTATTGAATGGACGTTGGATCGCAAGAGTCCGTGATGGCGGGATGTTTTGAGTGGATGATGGATCTCAATAGGCCATAATAGCGGGATACAAGTCCTAGGGCGGTAAATGTTGCCGCAAGTAATATCCCATAGGCAAGAAGGTACAACCATCCAAAGAGATAAGATATTACAATGAAGGGAAGCCAGAAAAGAATGAGGGTGATGATAACGCCCGTCTTAATTCCTCGGAATGTACCGATGTGTGAGTCTGATTCTTTTGATTCATAATCAATGCAAGTTCTTGTTCGAACAGTTGCTTGCCTGTTTGCTTTCATATAACCTCCTCTAAAAAGGTTACAATCATCACTTACATTGATTTATTTAAATGATATCAGTATATCATTATATAATTAATTTCATTATTGTCAAGAAAAAAAGATTGCAAACTTAAATTTATTACACTATAATTCGATAATAGGTATAAATATTTTTATCAGGATATTAATGATATTATGAAAGCAGGGGCTGCCAAGAGGGACTCTGTACCAAAGGGAAATGGAGGAGCAATCAAGAAACCCACTATAGTAAGGCTTGACCCTGCCTTAAAAAAGAAATTGAAACATCTTGGTATTGAATACGATAAATCACTCAATACTATTATAGAAGAAGCGCTTACCTACTACCTCAAAAAATATCAGTAATACTCTGAACATTTTTCCACATTAACTGTGGCTTGTTGAATGTAAATGAGAAAATATTATGAATAACATGGCAATGCAGATTGTATGCAAGCTTGAAAACACTTCCGGTAGATGATTATAATGATTGCAGATTTTCGCACCTGATACACCAAAAGAAGGGGAGACCACATAGGCGTGCTATCTCATAAAAATCCTAACGGGTCTGCATGGAGCCCACTTTCCCGGCCATTTTTCCGGTCTCTCTGGATTGCCAACCTTGTATCATTGATTGGAACATGGGTGCACGAAGTAGGGACAGCATGGCTGATGACGTCCCTCACAACGTCGCCCTTTACAGTGTCTCTGATTCAGACAGCCACTACTTTACCCATTTTCCTGGTTGCCCTCCCCGCAGGCGCCCTCGCCGATATTGTGGACCGGAGACGACTCTTGCTCTTCACTCAGGTCTGGATGCTTGTGGCCGCTCTCGGGCTGGGCATTACTACGCTTGCAGGAATGGCTTCACCTATTGTGCTGTTAATATTTGCCTTCATTCTTAGCCTTGGCGCAGCGATAAACGGTCCTGCATGGCAGACAATTATCCCTGAACTGGTTTCAAAAGAGGAGATGCCATCAGCGGTAACATTAGGTTCGGTAGGGTTTAATATAGCCCGCGCAATCGGCCCGGCATTGGGTGGATTTATTGTTTCCCTCGTGGGCCCTGGTTTTACCTTTCTCCTCAATGCAGTTTCTTTCTCTGGGGTTGTTGTGGTCCTTAAACGCTGGCATCGTGTCCCGCAGGAAAGTACCTTGCCGGCTGAGCGCCTCATCGGAGCCATGCGAACAGGATTGCGTTATGTCCGTAATGCCCCCAGGGTACAAGCAGTATTCGTCCATACCCTTATCTTTTCAGTCTTTACCTGTGCTCTCTGGGCCTTTCTTCCTATTATTGCCCGGGAGTATCTGCTGCTGAGTGCCGTTGGCTATGGAATGCTCCTCGGTTTTTTTGGCAGCGGTGCCCTTGTTGGCGCTTTTCTGTTACCAAAGATTCGATCGAGATTTTCCCTCAACAACATTGTGGCAGGTACCACAATCCTCATGGCACTGACGATTGCCTGTTTGGCAACTGTCCGCAGCTTTGTTGTTATCTTGGCTGTAATGGCAGCAGCAGGTATGGCCTGGCTGATCCTTATCTCTGTCTTTAGTATTGCTGTCCAGGCAGTGATCCCCTCCTGGGTCAGGGGACGGGTGCTCTCAGTATTCATGCTTGTATTTTTTGGCGGCTTTGCAGGTGGCAGTATGATCTGGGGAGCCCTCGCCATTTGGGTAGGCATCCGGCAAACCCTCGTTGGGGTATCAATTCTTTTATTGATAGGCATTGTCCTTACCCAGAAATACAAACTTCCCACCGGTGAAGATCTTGACTTAACACCGGTCCAGCAGCTCCCCTCATTTCTGACGATAAAAGGTTTGGCAGACGAAGAGCGACCAGTTCTTGTTGTTATCGACAGGAGGGTTGATCATGGACAGGTAGCTGATTTTCTTGAATCGGTCCGTCCTCTCAAAATGATACGGCTTCGTGATGGAGCCATTCGATGGAACCTGTTCAGGGACGTGACTGACCCATGCCATTTCATCGAATCCTTCATTGTTGAGTCGTGGATCGAATATCTTAGACAACATGAACGCTCCACAGTTTCAGATCGTGAGATCGAGGAACGGGTTGATGCATTCCATATTGGAGATGTACCTTCTGCAACCCATCATTATATTGCCGAACAGGTTATAAAAGGAGAAACAGGTTCTTCAATGTGATAGAACTGGCCCGCCTGGTTTGCTATCTGACTACCCATGCGTTAAAATACTCCATCATCTTGCTGAGCAAGGGATTGAATGTGAAAAAATAATTTCTTTTCACGATTGGATTTGTTTCCCTTATTTTTATTGAAACCCGCCATTACTATACAATGTTTGACCACCATTTGAGAACAGGCGGCTTGAGGGGTCCCCGTATGGGCCGAGGCGGAATGATAGGAAATTAGAAAAGGAGGTTCAATGGAAACAGGATTTCAAACACTCGATCCTGAGTCTGTTCAGGACAATGTGTTTAAACTCATCGGAAAAGATTGGATGCTCATTACTGCAGGAACCAGGGAATCATTCAATACCATGACTGCCTCGTGGGGAGGGATGGGCGTCTTGTGGGATAAAAAGGTGTGCTTTGCCTTTGTAAGGCCCACCCGTTACACCTTCGATTTCCTTGAAAAGTCAGAGTTTTATACCTTCTCTTTCTTAGAAGAACAATACAGAGACGTCCTCATGTATTGTGGGACAAAGTCCGGGAGAGATGTGAACAAGGTTATTGAGACAAACCTTACCCCGATCTTTGGAAATGGCACAGTATTTTTTGCAGAGGCGAAACTCGTGATGGAGTGCAGGAAAATTTACGTTCAAGACATTACGCCTGGCAATTTTCTCGACCAGACAATGAATGAGTATTATCCCAAGAAGGACTATCACCGAATATATGTCGGAGAAATAATCCGTTGTTTAAAGAGGTAAGGGGGCTTACTTGGGTGGATTGAACAATAGCAAACACCGGAGATTGTCGATTTAGGGCTCAGGTATTTTCTCGGGTTCGCACAAAAGTTCAGGATATACAGCTACCTGGCGGCATTTATTACATTTGTATCGAATATTGTGTACCTTGTTGTGGCAGAAACTTGGCGGTTTAAGGCTAGTTGTCCCGCACCAGTCAGCTTTCATACCCTTACCCTGAACTTTGCATATGTCGTTGGGTGATAGAGAGACTGCACCACAGTTAGCGCAGATAAAAGCTTTTGTCTCTTTGGGCAAGGGTATATGTTTAATTGTTGCAGCCATATTTACTCTTCAGAGATAATGAATAAATACGTTCAGGCCTCTTTCCTGTAAATATGTCTTGACCTGTTTTATGCTGAAAGTCCGAAAATGAAAGACCGATGCGGCCAATAGGACTTGCGCTCCGCCCTTCACAACCCCTTCATAAAAATGTTCCAGGGTTCCAGCGCCACCTGATGCAACAACAGGTACCGTTACAACGTCTGATACGGCTTTAGTGAATTCAATATCATAGCCAGCCAGCGTTCCATCGCCGTCCATGCTGGTTGGCAAAATTACTCCAGCCCCTAAATCCTGGCACATCTTTGCCCAGGTTATGGCATCCTTCCCAACAGGCTTTGTTCCTCCGGATACAACAAGCTCAAAGCCTGAAGGTAGAGCTTTATTCCTTCGTGCGTCTATGGCAATGGTAATCCTTTCTGAGCCGAATCGCTTAGCTGCCTCTTTTACAAGATCAGGGTTGTTTACAGCAGCGCTATTTATGGAAACCTTTTTTGCTCCTGCTTCAAGGACAAGCTGAATATCTTCAAGGCTGTTTATTCCCCCTCCGACGGTGAGAGGAATGGTGATAACAGAAGAAACCTGTTTAACCCAGTCAAGCCTTGTCTTCCTGTTTTCAAGGGTAGCCGCAATGTCAAGCATTGCAAGTTCATCTGCACCCTCTTTCTGATAAAAGGCTGCATTCTCAACGGGGTCACCAGCTTCCCGCAGGTCGACAAAGTGTACACCCTTTACAACCCTGCCATTTTTCATATCAAGGCAAGGCATAATCTTAACTACATCCATGGCTCCTCCTTAATGTTTCTAACAGTTATAATTTATAATTATGAAGCTGCAAGCCTTAATAAGTCAAGACAATTGCCGGGGCTCACAGCCTGTCCCGCTCCAACGTTTCTCTTTTGTCCCTCAGATCCTTGATCCTGCTTTGTTACCAGGGTTCGTGTGTCGAATTTAATTGTTCCTTGTGATTCAAGTCATTGACCTCAATCGAGTTGGTTTATATAAATCATGAGAGGCCTACCATGGTTACCGGTGATTTTGGCAACCGTTATTACAAGAAAAAAATATTTAAGGTGAAAACTGGAAAGGACGATAATACAACCATAGAGGACTTATTCATGGAAAAAATTTGCATTGTGAGAAGAAGAATCCAAATTCCTGAGCTTGTAGAACCACTACCTCACACTATTGAAAAAGAAGAAAGAAGAACAAACGAATTGGCCGATCTTCATTCTTATGTTTCCGATGGTAATGGTAAGCAGCACACTTCGCCGTTCAGAAACGCAGTCAGGGACGAAGATCATGTTATCCGGATCCAGCTTACATCTGACCAATGCAAAGTAGTCCAGTCCAATGGTTGTTTTAACCATTTACTCGGGCGAATTCTTGGGAATATCGACCTTGACCTTGAACGCTATGAAGATGGACAAATTGTTTTTAATCTGCATCTCAAGCAAGTACAGAGAGCCGACATGCTCAGCTCGAAAAAGGTATGCCAGATGTTGCAAATCAGCAGGAGTTTTTTAGCAAAGCTCATTAAAGAAGAACGGATTAAAAGTTACAAAATTGGAAGACTGCGGCGTTTCTTATTAGATGATATCCTTGAATATCTAAGTCAGGGTGAAGTTCTACAAAAAGCTATGGAGCGAGCTCCAAATAAGACGAGTGATGTTCTCATGGATAAACAATTTGGCAAACAGCCGGTGAGTTAAAAAAAGGAGCGAGGTATGTATTTCGATTATTGGGGTCTCAAAAAACCACCCTTCGACAATGTTCCTGACCCATCGATGTACGTGGCATCACATGCGTCTGTTGAAAATACAATCGCTGAAACGCTCTTTGCCATTGAGGAAGGAAATGAGTGCATAGCGGTCATTGTTGGAGATGTGGGTCTTGGAAAGACTATGTCCCTCAGGATGGTTATAGATTCCCTCGAACCAACAAAATATAAAATTGCATTTATAACTAATCCCGATATCCCTTTTATTCAACTCCTCAGGGAAATTATTGGACAACTTACCGGTCAACAGTGTGAAGAGAAACACAAGGTCGACCTGCTGGAGGTTTTTAATAAGCTTTTATTCCAGACAGCCGATGAAGGCAAAAAAGTACTCATTTTTATTGATGAAGCAAACGCTATGTCTCCTGCAAATCTTGAGAGCCTGAGGCTTCTTACAAATATGCAGGATGATAACAGAAATCTCTTTACCATCGTCCTCGCAGGACAAATTGAGCTTGCACGAAGGCTTGAGCATCCAAGAAGGGCAAATCTTTTTCAGAGAATTGGAACATACTGTAATATCGAGAAGATAGAATCAGAAGAGCTTGTCAGAAATTATGTTGAAACCCGTCTGGCCCTTACAGGTGCAACAAAAAAAATCTTTAATGACGATGCAATTGGCGCGATCTGGATATACTCGGAAAATGGTGTTCCCAGGCTTATTAACAAGATTTGCAAGCTTTGCATGAAGGCTGGAGAGACGAATGGTCTTCAGGAGATTGACGGAGAAATCGTCCGGCAGATTGCCGAACGTTTCCAGAAGTTGACCGGCCCGGCTATGCCACAAAGGAGACCAAGACTGAGGTTGAACGAAGAGGTTGCTCTTGGCGAACCAGAAAATATCTGTGAAAAACAGGACGCGGTGAGGCCTGTTAACGATGAGCAAAAGGTAGTAATACTTCATGATAAATTTTCCCAACCTGAATCCCCGCTTCCCCCTGAGGTAGTTCCATGTGAACCCAAAGAAGAGGGAGAAGAAGTGAGTATCGGCAAGTACGGAATTAATATCAGCATTCCTCCTCATATTATGGAGCAGGTTCAGTCTTTTACAGAAGAGCACCGTTCGAAGCTGGCAGGTGTTCTTGCGGCCCAGACAATGCAGAAACATCCGCAGCTAACCGTATCGGCTGACATGGATCCTGTTACAATCTGGAGTGACATTCGGGAGTGTATACTTCTCAGGCTGAAACAAGACCCTGAAAACGTCTTCATGCAGAGCTAAGCCTTACCCCCCTTTTTTTTACAGTAATTTCCTATCCATATTATTAAGCCGGTAACAAAATATATGGATGTCATTCCGGGCTTGACCCGGAATCCATTACCATCGAAATAGATTCCAGCTGGGACCTGTGGCCTGTCCTCGAATGCCTTAATTCGGGGGCCTGTCCTCGAATGCCTTAATTCGGGGGCCGGAATGACTGCTTAGGATATTGAATTGCCTCAGTAATAATAATTAAAGTAATTGTGGAAAAGATTCAACTAACCTTTGAAAATAGATTGAGATTGGTTTTTACTTCGCGAGTTCAGCCAGCAGTTTTTCGGCACCTTTGCTCTGAGGATTAACTGAAAGAACAAAGTTTAGCCTGCGGATTATGTCTTGTTTGAGGGTTTCATCAAGATCTTTCCGATGCTGGACGAGTTGTATCCTGGCAAGATTGAAATTTGCCTCTGCCTTGTATGGGTTAAGCGACAGAGCGCGCCTGTATATTGATTCAGCACGTGCATAATCATACATATCTTCATAGATGGAACCAAGATTGTTCCATGCTGCAATATCATCAGCATCTAAAACCAACGCTCGTTTGTAACAAATAATTGCTTCCTTGTACTGGCCCTCCTGGGCAAACAGGTTTCCAAGGTTGAAAAGGGCTTTCAAATGGTAAGGATTAATTTCCAGCGTTGTCTGATATTCCTCTATCGCCTCATCAAACATGTCATGCTGGTCATAGAGAACAGCCAGACAGAAATGAGGTGCCACTTCATTCGGAGCGGTTTCGATTGCCCTCTTGTACTGGAGGACAGCGCTGTGATAGTTCCCTTCAAGGTCGTCAATATGGGCGATGTTGATTATTGCTTCTATGTCATGAGGAGCAATCTCAAGGGTGCGCTCATACATTTTTTTGGCGCTGCCGAATCTTTCCATCTTCTCGTAGACATAACCGAGGTTGTTGTAGGCTTCGGGTTTACCTGTTTCCAATTCTGACACTCGTTGAAAGCAGAGCAAAGCCTCTTCATATTCTTCTTTCCGGAGATATACAAAACCAAGGTTCACATAAGCATCGGTGAAGGTGTTATCAATTTTTATGCTTTCCCTATAGGCGACAATCGCGTTATCAATTTGCGTTGGATCGCTGTCATACCAACAGCCTTTGATGAACCATGCTTTTGCTGACTTCCTCTTGTCCGTCTTAAGCCATTGTATCATGTGCAAAACCAATCCTAAAAGTTACAGTCAAAAAAACACCTTTTGGGCAAGGGAAAACCGCTTCCCAATAAAACAACAAGCATTTACTTTCAATAGTGACCGTTTGCTGCAGTGCAAGAGATTGAGTGCCAAGGTGTACAGTAATGCCGGACACTATTATTACTTAAAAAACATCGGAGGCACAGACTGGACCCCAAATCGTTTCATCGCATCCTGATAGAGTTTGAACTTGGATTCCAGTTCAGCTTTTATATTAGGCGACAGGTTCATATTTTTTGGGAATTCTTTTTTGAGATGAGATAAAGTCAGGTTGAAGCAATCAGCAATGCCTGTTGCAAAATGATTAAGCTCAATCTCTTCGTCAAGTGTTATTTCTCCATGCCGGTAATCAAATTGATCTGTAAAGGGGTCCAGGAATGGGTACAGGTCAGATCTTTCGATAAGGGCACGTTTAAAAGCTCTTAGAAAAATTCCCTCCTGGGAGAAACCATCGACGAATTTTTCTGTCTTGACAATGACTTCCTGAAGTATGCTTAAAACATCGCCTCGACCATTTGTGCTGAGCTCCGTATACTCTTCCTCGATATCATCAATGGCCTCTTCGCTCGTTTCAACCTCTTCTTCTTGATAGGGTTCTTCTTCAGCTTTTATTATATTCTCATTCTTATCCTCTACAACTGGTCCAGCAAGTGTTTCAGTTTCATGTTCTCCAGAGGAAACATTCTCGATGAGGCTCCTGTAGACATCAAAAACTGCCCCTTGTCTGATAACATCCTCCAGGAAAGCGGGTATAGCTTTCGGTTCAGATAAAGAAGGATATTCTGACTCAGATGGCAGATGAAGGTCCACCAGTTCACCTTCTTTTAAAAAGAGGGTTCCCATGATTTGATTCTTTTTCGTAAAAACTTCTATATAGCCCGTATGGTTTTCCATGCTCAATTTCTGGATGAATTTGTCTAACTTCACGAAGTCAGTCATCAATCCTTTGAAAACAATTTCTGAACAAAATCTGCTTACTATGGCATCAACCTGAGTGGGTGACAATTTATAAATATTAAGGGTGCCAACTTCTTTACTTGTCAAACTAAGGAGTTCATCCATGGCCTCATGACCAAAGATTGTTGCTTGACCGGGGCCCGATTCTACAACCGCACTCAGAACGTGTCCTTTCCTGATAAAGAAAGCACCCTTTTCATGGGGAAGCTCGACCTCGACAACCCCGGCAAAACCATTCGATGTAAGGGTAGATAGAAGATCGGGCACATCGGTATATTCTGTTGACAGGTTTTGGTGAACAACTTCTCCTTTTGGAAATATCATATCGTTACCTCTTTAATGATTCTTGCCATGACCTCTCAATGAGCTGCAGAGGGAGGATTACCATTTTCTTTTCTTCTCTGCAAACGGTCAATTGCGGCTTTAACGCTGGTCTGCATCCTTCCTATGGACTCTGCCAGAACTGCTACCTCGCCTTTTGTCTTTACATTGATAGTAGTTTTTAGATCACCCATACTAATCTTATCAGCAACATCCGAAAGGTATCGGATAGGACGGATTATCGAGTAAGAATAGAGATAAATCACAACAAGCAGGATAAGGAGGTCAAGAAGAACGATGAGGGAGAAAGTTCTGAACCGGTTATTGTACTGGGCGGAATACGTTTTTTCTATCTGGGACATTTTGTCGATAATAGCCTTTGCCGGTTTGGAGAATTCATCAATATACGTAGTTGCTGCAACAATGAGATTTGTTCCTTGAACTGGTGTGGTGTACATAAACTTCGGCCGGATTGACCCGTCTGAATCCTTCCAGTTATAATAACCTGATGCTGGGCCTGCCAGGCCGACCTCCAGAATCTTCCAGAATTCAGGCAATTTAGGGGCAAGCTGATGTAGGTCTGTTCCAACGATCTTAGGATTCGCATGAAAGTAGTTTATGCCCCGGCTGTCGTGAACAGCGGTATATCCTGTCTCTCCAACCTTTTGGACTGCTATTTCTTTAAGACTGGAGTTCTTGGAGAGGGCATTCAATGATTTACTTGGCTGCGACTTTACGAAAATCTCAATTTGTTTTGCAACATCCTGGGCTTTTTCCTGTATGACTCTTTCCCCCAGTTTGTTAAGGGCGGCCGTGGACTCTTTCACGGCCTCTGAGCTTAGCTCAGAAAGGCTTCCGAAGCCGATGTCCTTAATGCTTTTGAACTGAATGTTACCGAAGTTCACACTTAGGAAAAGTATATTTCCGATAATTAAGAAGGCGAGCAGGATTGGTATAAAGATTCCTAAAATTAGTCTCGGTAATAAGCCCATCCCGCCTTTTTTATCTTGTGCCATTTGAATCCTCCTGCTTATAATTTAGCCTTGTTTTCGTTAGCGAGGGCAATATGCATCATTTTGTTAAATTCTGCCCTTTTCCCCATATCCGGGATCTCTGCAACTATTGCCTCTAAAAATTTATCAACCATTTCCCGTGGAAAAGATTCTTTCGCTTCACCGAATTCCCCGATAATATCATCAATAATTATTGGAGCAATTGGGCCCATGAGCTTCTTTAGTTCATTTTCCAAATGAGGGAAGAAGTTTCCATTGATATATTCTTTTTGAACAGGCCTTTGTTCATCAAGCAATTCTCCTGCCCGTTCCAAGAGGCCAGCTTGAACCATTTGAAAGATAGTCTTAGATGTTTTGAAGATGTCCCAGGTGAGGGAATCAGCTATATCAGAGACGCGCTTCGATCCATTGCATAGCGCTAAAACCTTCCATTGGTCTCCATGAATACTCTTGTCCTCAGCGCCACCTTGCATGGCTATGCGGAACATGACACCCGGCGACGGAACAATCTCTCTAATCTTTTTCCACTCTTCTTCGCGATTTGCCCAACTCATCAGTAATTGCTCCGTTGGTGCATTCACCGTTCTTTCTTCAGTTGTCACTTCCCAGTCGAATGAGACACGGCCAACCCTCCACTCCATAATGGCAAGGATCGCTTCTTCACCTGCGTTATAGTTGGTCCAGGCGTGGATGATCTGGCCACCTTCAATGTGTATCTCACCGTATTCCCTGCCCTTAATCGATATCATGCCGGATTTTTTTCCGTCCAGCAGAGGCTTGATGAGGTCAAACAACCTTGTTTCGGAAAGTTCACCAATGAAGTAGCTGGGCATCGCTATCTCCTAAAAAATATTTGTTTATTCTGAAACCTTTTGTCCGCGCGTTCAACTGAAGATTTTTCCCGTTTTTAGTATCCACCTGAATACCCCAAAACTCCGAATGAGATATTGATAATAAAGCTCCGTACATGTTAGTTCCTCTAGATTATTATCGAAGAAAGCTGTATTTACTTAACGGGGTTTTGACAGGCATTTTTCCCCTCCCTCTGCATTACAAAAAGAGGGGCATGGTTGGAGCCAAAGCCTATAGGTTGATGCCTCAGAATGGGCTGAATTGCGGGATGTCTCCTGAACTTTTTATCCAGGAACTGTTTTACATGTTTGCGATCCCAGCCTTTAGGATGGACGAAATCTGTGTATAAGGAAAGATCTCCGTCATAAAAACCCGTGGTGTGAAGTTCAGATGTCTCAAGGCTTTTAACGGGCAGATTGAAAACGGCAATATTCAAAAAATCAATATAGGGGCTGTGCTTTACTACAAATTCGAGGGTCTCTTGCGCTTCAATCTCGGTCTCCCAGGGGGTGCCAAAAAGAAGGTAGACATACGTTGCAATACCAGCCATTTTTAGTGATTTGAGGGAATCAGACGACCACTCAACGTTATTTCCTTTTTGCATGGAATCAAGAACTGTCTGGCTGCCAGATTCAAGACCCAGCTTCAGCATCACACATCCTGAATCCCTGAGGGCATTACAAAAACCGGGATTTGTGAGGTGTTTGGTTAGCCTTGAAAAACCATACCACGGTGCTCCAGGAGGATTAGAACAAAGCTTTTCCATAATCGCAGGACTGACTGCGTTATCCGTGAGATGGATGAGAACTGGTTTTGTCTTTGATACAAGCGCCTGAAGTTCTTCTGCGACAGTATTTCTGGAAACTTGCGAATAGGCATTACCTTCAGCTTTTTCGGGGCAAAAGGAGCATTGACCCCAATAACACCCCGTGGAAGTGCTATAAGGCATGATAAGGCCAGGAGCAAGATATTTATCGATAGGAAAAGAACTAAAGGAGGGACAGTGTTTCTCGTTTTCATTTGTAATAATACCGAGTAGCTAAAGAAGCTTGTTCTCTCCTGGACCGGCTACGACATAATCTACAATCCCATGAAATTGGTTTTTCCATGTATTACCCCTGACCCACGAGGTTGCAAGGCCACCCCCAAGAACGATCTTTATCCCCGGCATTGTCTTCCTTACAAAGCCTATCATGGCGAAAGTACAAAGGGCCTGGCTCAGATAATTGAGAGAAAAACCCACGACATGAGTCCCGATCTTTTCCATGACAACCCTCAAGCGATTGCTGAAATAGGGAAAGAAAAGATTCTCCTCAAAATCTTCCGTGGCATTGAGAAGGTCGTTGCTCCTGAGGGGAGAAAGATGGGGGTGTTGATAGTCAGAGAAGGTCAAGCGGCTGCCATGAGAGGTAACATGAACCTGGAAGAGACGGTGCAAATCTGCCACGGTCCTCCTGTAACGGTCACCAGAGGTGTAACCCCTCCATGTTCTTAATATATCAATATTGTTTGAAAGGTTACGCTTGGCCCTCGTAGTCCATGTGTCGGACACCACTGTCTCATCGGAAAGAAGGGCAAGAAGACATTCAAGATTTAAATCGAGTATGCAGTGTTTTACCCCTTGGGACAGCAAGGCGCCGGAAAGTCTGGCAATGCCGGCGGGGGGTTCCGAAGGTTTTGTAACAGG
>PDVJ01000512.1_pt1 | contig 13196 bp, 9 predicted proteins | sample 1369811 | NCBI WGS metagenome assembly PDVJ01 (sample SAMN07795376, study PRJNA414565) | Alkali sediment metagenome, whole genome shotgun sequencing project. | reverse complement strand
AGTTCACAGGTTTTCCTCCCAGGGTGTCGAACATGCGATTATATTCTTTCTCTGCTTGTGGGGTTGCCATACCTTCAGCCGCATTCAACCTTCCTAAGGGGCCAACGCGATATATACCACTTTTTTTCCCGTCTTGAAGTCCCCGCCATCCAATGCTTTTAAGGTACGGGAATTTCATGTAGCTCCATTCTTCGACTTTCTCTGCGATATGTTTTGTATAATCTTTACCTTCGAACTTTTCGACTTCGTTTGCTTCTTGGTCGCTGACTCGGATCATACCATCGTAGAAATTGACTTTGTTATGCTTGTCGACGAGTCCCATATTGTAGGTTTTCAGCGTGTACGGGTCAGAGCGTATAAGGTCCACATACTCTTTGTTTTTTAGCACAATGTCATCAAATAAATTCAAGGTGAATGTTGCAAAGGTGTTGCAGGAAGCAACCATGTCTTTAATTTCTTTGACCTCATCTTTTACCAATCCCTTGGAGACACCACCGGGAAGCCCGCAGACCGGGTGTGTTGCTTTCCCACCAAGGATTGCGGTGATCTTCTGGCCATACGCCCGATGTTTTATTACGTCCTTTGCAACATCAATTCCTGCTTTTTCTATGACACCAAGGATGTTTCTTTTTGCAGCTGGTGCTTCCGGGCCAACGACAAAATCAGGGCCCCCAAGGAAATAGAAATGTAGGATATGGTCATAGATGATGTATCCGCAATACAACAGCTCCCTGAGTTTCTTTGCTGCCGCGGGTGGGTCGACCTGAAATGCTGCATCCAATGCTTTCGCCGCAGCAATATGATGAGCAACAGGGCAGACTCCGCAGATGCGAGAGGTGATCTGCGGCATATCCTCAGCGCGTCGTCCTTCTGAGAATTTTTCGAATCCTCGAAGCTCTGGGATCTGTAGGTACGCATTTTCGACCTCACCGTGTTCATCAAGGAAGATGCTGATTTTCCCATGGCCTTCTAACCGGGTGATCGGGTCAATCGTTATGGTTCTCATTTCATCACCTTCCGGTTAATCAGTGACGCTGGTAACGTGTATTTGTAGAATGTTCCGACGACATCCCGTACCTCTTCGATGAGTTTGTCGACCTCTTCGTCACTCATCCCTTGTTCGGTTTCCACGCCAAGGATTGAGGCGAGCGCTGAAATCATACTTGCTCCCTGATCAAGAGCGTTGGGGAGTATTCCACCACAGCCGGTACACGGCATGTTACCTTCCATGCATCTACCACGGCACCCAGACCGTGTTGCGGGTCCCATGCAGATCACGCTTTGTTCTAAGAAGCATTTCTCCTCGATTTTTTCCAGCTCGTAAATACGTTTGATCGTGTTAATCTTCTTTTCTGAGAGTTTAAACCGGCATTCGTCACAAACTGATTTAAGAGGCGCAAGAACGGAACCCTTCGCAGGAAGCTTGTTTTCTACTATGGCGTTAAACGCATCCAGGATCAACCATGGTGGTGGCGGGCAACCAGGGATATAGTAATCGACTTCAACAACTTGGTGAAGGGGTTTTACCGCGTCGTAAAATTCAGGGATGGTAAGATCTCCTTCTTTTACCTTTGATTTGGTTTTCGGGAGTGTTTTTTCAGGGTTTTCAGTGGAAGGGTTCTCAAGGTATGCAGTTTTGAAGACTTCCTCGCGATTCGCCATGTTTGCAAGACCCGGTACCCCGCCACTGACCGCGCAGGCACCAAATGAGATAAGAACCTTTGATTTCTTTCTGAGAAGTGTTGCAAGGTGTTCTTGTTCTGAATTACGGATACCACCGTTGAAAAAACAGACGTCAATGCTTTGATCCTCAAGTGCCTCAACATCTTTGTATTTTGTGTCAATAGCAACAGGCCAAAACACGATATCAGCAGCAGCGGTCACATCTAGGATTTTTTCGTCAATGTCAAGCATCCCGATTTCACAGCCGCCACAGCTTGCCGCCCAATACAATGCGATCTGGAGTTTCTTGCTGGATTCTTTTTTCTTTTTTTCGGTGGTCATTATCGTCACCATGATGTCACGGGAATCTAGGTGCCTTCCTTCGCAATTTATGCAAGTGTGTTGTTGAAGCGATCCCCCACGAGAGAGGTAAATAGTTGTTTGATGTAAATACTGAACAGATATATGTGTTTAACTGTGAATATTTCTACACAGAAGGGAACCTTTTTACATACCGTGCGATTTCCCTATCGGTCACTATGAAACGAGCAATTGTGTATCATGAGGATTTCAACAAGTATGACCTAGGAACTGATCATCCACTCATCGGTGATAAACCAAAGAATGTCATGTCATTTCTTAAAGAAAAGAGCGTGCTTTCTGAGTTTCAGATTTTTACCCCGAAAAAAGCGACAGAAGCAGACTTGCTCAAAGTACATGACCCTTCTTATGTGGAGCATGTGAAAAAGCTCAGTCAAACCGGTGGATGGCTTTCAGAGGATACACCTGCCCCCAAAGGGATTTTTGAAGTCGCGAGTCTGGCCACTGGCGGAAGTATGTGTGCAGGTGAAAAACTCTTTGAAGGATATGAGGTAGCGGTAAACCCGCTCGGTGGCTTTCACCATGCAAGCAAGGGGCACTCCTCAGGGTTTTGTTTCTTTAACGATATTGCGGTAACGATTGAATATCTCCGTGAAAAACAAAAACTCAAACGTTTTATGATCATTGATCTAGATGTCCATCATGGGAACGGTACCCAGGATATCTATATTGATAATAAAACAGTCTTGAACCTGTCGTTTCATCACGTTATACCCTGGTACCGGGCGTGTCGAAACCATCGGTCGAGAAGATGCAGCAGGTTATACCATCAATCTCCCGTTTCCTCCTGGTACTGGTGGTACGAGCTATGGAATGGCATTTGAAGAAATCGTCCCATCAATCACCAGGCAATTCAAACCGGACATCATCCTCTATCAATCCGGTGTCGATACCCATCATGCGGATCCACTTGCTGACCTCAATCTTACCTATCAGACGTATTATCATCTGGCAAAAAGTGTTGCGGGACTCTCCCAGGAGACATGCCGGAAGCTTCTTGTTCTCCTTGGTGGAGGGTATAATAGTATCGCCTGCATTAAATCCTACTATAATATTTTCTGTGGACTCCTTGGGAACGATGATTTCTTAGAAGAAGAGGAAATACCTGATACCGACCCAGAAGAGGTTTACAACACCGTTCAGAAGCTGAAGCAAAACCTTAGTGATTACTGGAGCCTCTAACCCGTCTTCTCCTGATAACCAAATATTTATCTATCGAACCAGGATACCGGTTAGTTGGTCTCCGACTCGATGAATGAAAAATATGAGATTTTCTTCTCATGAGGTGTTTTTCATGACCAAACAACAAACCATGATGGAAACAAAAAACAATACGAAAAAAGCTATAATAAAAAGTGTTGATGGAAATACTGCTGCTGCCCATGTCGCGTACGCGTTTAGCGATGTTGCTGCTATCTACCCCATCACCCCATCGTCCCCGATGGGTGAAGAGGTTGATGCGTGGGCTGCCCACGGACGGAAAAACATTTTCGGTCAGGTCCTCAAGGTTTCAGAAATGCAATCCGAGGGTGGGGCAGCTGGTGCGGTGCATGGTGCGCTGAGCGCTGGTGCTTGTGCCACGACATTTACTGCCTCACAGGGTTTACTCCTTATGATCCCCAACATGTATAAGATTTCTGGGGAGCTGATGCCATGTGTTTTCCATGTGACTGGTCGTGCTATCGCAGGGCAAGCGCTTTCCATTTTCGGTGATCATCAAGATGTCATGGCGACACGGGCAACAGGTTTTGCCTTGCTTTCATCAAATTCCGTTCAAGAGGCGATGGATCTTGCATTGGTCGCACATCTTTCTACGCTTCACGCAAGTATTCCGTTTCTTCATTTCTTCGACGGGTTCCGTACCTCTCATGAGATCCAAAAAATCGAGATGATCGACTACGAAGATATCGCGAAACTCGTTGATTGGGATACGATTAGGAAACACCGGCAGCGCGCTCTCAATCCAGAGCATCCACATCAGAGGGGTACGGCACAAAATCCTGATATCTACTTCCAAGTCACTGAAGCATCAAATAAATACTACCTGGCTGTGCCTGCTATTGTCGAAGAAGAAATGCAGAAAGTCAGCAAATTGACAGGACGCTCCTACAATTTATTCGACTATGTTGGCGCATCGGATGCAGATCGAGTCCTGATGATGATGGGATCCGGCTGTGAGGCAGCTGAAGAAGTCGTCGAATATTTAAATAAAAAAGGCGAGAAAGTCGGGTTAATCAAAGTACGACTCTACCGACCATTCTCTGCAGATCATTTCATAAACATCCTACCAAAAACCGTAAAAAAGATTGCGGTTCTTGATAGAACCAAAGAAAGCACCGGGTTTGGAGAACCGTTATACTTAGATGTGACAACCGTCCTTCATGATAGAAAAATGGATATCCCGGTCGTTGGGGGTAGATACGGTCTTGGTTCTAAGGAGTTCACCCCGACCATGGCAAAAGCAGTCTTCGACAACCTGAAACAAACACAACCAAAAAATCACTTCACTGTTGGTATTGAAGATGATGTCACCAAGACCTCGCTTCCATTGGGTGAATTGATTGATACCGCTCCCGAAGGACTCATCCGTTGTAAATTCTGGGGCATGGGCTCTGATGGAACCGTTGGTGCGAACAAAGACGCGATTAAAATCATTGGGGATAACACCACCATGTACGTCCAAGGCTATTTTGCCTATGACTCAAAGAAATCTGGCGGTGTCACCATGTCTCACCTCCGGTTTGGAAAATACCCTATCCACTCAACCTATCTTGTGGACAAGGCAGATTATATTGCCTGTCATCAGTCATCCTACGTTGATAAATATGAACTGCTCGAAGGCATCCGTGATGGTGGAACATTTGTACTGAACTCACCTTGGACGTTGGAAGAAATGGAGACATGTCTGCCGAATTCACTGAAGAAAATCATTGCACAAAGACATCTGAAGTTCTACAACATCGACGCAGTGAAAATAGCTGAAGAAATCGGTCTTGGTGGTCGGATCAACATGGTCATGCAAACCGTGTTTTTTAAACTGTCAAATGTCCTACCGATCAATGATGCGATGACATACCTTAAAGCCGCAATTGCAAAAACCTATGGCAAGAAAGGACAAGAAGTAGTTGAGATGAACTGGAAAGCAGTCGACGCAGCATCAGCAGGTATCCAAGAAATCCATTATCCGTCCTCGTGGTCAAACCTGTCAGCTGATAAAACAGTAGTACGAAAAGAACCAGAGTTTATCACGAAAGTCATGCGGCCGATGCTTGCACAACAAGGAGATAAACTTCCAGTGAGTGCATTCCCACCAGCAGGTATTTTCCCTGCAGGGACCTCACAGTTTGAGAAACGAGGTGTCGCCATCAACGTCCCTGAATGGCTTATGGAGAAATGTATCCAGTGTAACCAATGTGCAATGGTCTGTCCACATGCGACCATTAGACCGGTGCTTGTGACACAAAACGAATTGAGCAAAGCACCGAAAGGATTTGACGCAAAGAAAGCAGTGGGAAAAGAAGCAGGGGATTTCTTCTTCAGAATGCAGGTCTACACAGAAGATTGCATGGGCTGCGGGAACTGTGCTGATATCTGTCCTGCAAAAGAAAAAGCATTGGTTATGAAACCTATTGCTACACAGATGGAGACACAACGACCCTTACAGCTCTATGCGGAGACGATTCCATCTCGTTTAGGTGGATTTGACAAATATTCGCTGAAAGGCTCTCAATTCCAGAAACCATTACTTGAGTTCTCAGGCGCATGTGCCGGATGTGGTGAAACACCGTACCTCAAGGTTGCAACGCAGCTGTTTGGTGACCGGATGATCATCGCAAACGCAACAGGGTGCTCCTCGATTTGGGGTGGTTCAGCCCCCTCAGTGCCGTTCACCGTAAATGACAAAGGATTTGGTCCAGCCTGGGCAAATTCCCTCTTTGAAGACAACGCTGAGTACGGCTTTGGCATGATGCTTGCAACAGCGCAACGCAGGGCAAAACTAGTGGATCTCATCACCCAAGCGATTCAAAAAACACAAGGAGAATTAAAAGACGCATTCACAAGCTGGGTACAAAACATGGACGATGCGGATAAATCCAAAGAATTCGGCGATAAAATCAAAACTTTGCTTGAAAAGAATCACAACGACGCGGTGTTTAATCAGATATGGGAATCCCGTGACATGCTGACAAAGAAATCAATCTGGGCTGTTGGTGGGGACGGCTGGGCGTATGATATCGGCTACGGCGGTCTTGACCACGTGCTTGCGATGAATGAAGACATCAACATCTTAGTGCTTGACACCGAGCTGTACTCGAATACCGGTGGTCAGTCCTCAAAAGCAACACCGGTTGGTTCCATCGCGAAGTTTGCTGAGTCTGGAAAGAAAACCAAGAAAAAGGATCTAGGACTCATCGCGATGAGTTACGGATATGTCTATGTCGCCTCTGTAGCGATGGGCGCGAATAAAAATCAACTCATGAAAGCACTCAAAGAAGCAGAATCATATCATGGTCCTTCGCTGATTATCGCGTACGCACCCTGCATTAACCATGGGATAAAGGCCGGTATGGGGAAAACCCAGGAAGAAGAAAAACGTGCGGTCGAATCTGGGTACTGGCCGTTATATCGGTATGATCCACGTCTCGCAGCAGAAGGAAAAAACCCGTTCCAGCTCGATTACCAGCCACCTAATGGCACCATCCATGATTTCCTGATGGGTGAAGTTAGATACGCTGCGCTGGTTCAAACATTCCCTGAGGAAGCTGCGAAGTTACACAAACAGCTTGAGGATAGCACACTAACTCGTTATAAAGCGTATAAAGACATGACCGAGCAAAAGACGTAACCTCCTTAACGGCAGATTTTTCGTTTTTTTTCTTTTATTTTCCATGAAAAATCAGAGGTGGCGATACTCTTATATAATCGATTCTACTTTCATCGATTCGGTGCTCTACAGCTCATTATATGGAGGGAAGCACAATGAATGGTGCAAATCTTGATAAAGTCTTCAAACCAAAAAGTATCGCAGTGATTGGCGCAAGTGAAACCATCGGCTCAGCTGGATACAGGATTTTCCGAAATCTGATAGGATCGGGATATGACGGTGTTGTCTATCCAGTGAATTCAAAACGAGAGAGTGTTCAAGGGGTACAAGCGTATCCTTCCATCAATGAGGTTCCTAAAGTTGTTGATCTTGCGATTATTGCAACACCAGCAACCGTTGTCTGTGATGTAGTCGAACAATGTGGGATACGAGGTATCAAAGGTATTCTCATTATTTCTGCAGGGTTTAAAGAAATCGGACCTGAGGGTGTCGCACGTGAACAGCGTTTGTTAGATCTGAAGAAAAAATATGGGTTGCGCATCATCGGTCCAAATTGTGTCGGTTTCATCATGCCGTACCTGAATTTGAATGCGACATTTGCAGGTTCCATGCCGGAGAAAGGGTCTATCGCACTGCTTTCCCAGAGTGGTGCGGTCTGTGGGGCGATCCTTGACTGGGCTGCGGCGGCAAAGGTCGGTTTTAGTTCGTTCGTGTCTGTTGGCTCTATGCTAGATGTTGATTTCGGTGATTTAATTGATTACTTTGGGATGGACATTCACACCCGAAGCATAGTTCTGTATATCGAATCGATTACTGATGCACGGAAGTTTATGAGTGCGACGAAAGGGTTCGCGCGTGCAAAACCGATTATTGTGATTAAATCCGGTCGGTTCAAAGAAGGAGCAAAAGCAGCTGCATCACATACAGGTGCTCTTGCTGGTGAAGATGCCATCTATGAAGCTGCTTTCCGAAGGTCTGGTGTTGTCCGTGTTATGAATATCATGGATTTATTTAATTGCTCCTCGATTCTTGCGAAACAGCCGCGTCCGATAGGACCGAACATTGCAATTGTGACCAATGCCGGAGGACCTGGTGTTCTTGCTACGGATTCAATCATCGAGAAAGGTGGTAAGCTTGCAACCTTGTCTCCAGAGACGATTGAGAAACTCAATAAAGTGTTGCCGACACATTGGAGTCATGGCAATCCTGTTGACATCATCGGAGATGGTGACGAAGAGCGATACCAGAAAGCAATTGAGATTTGTCTTGAGGATAAAAATATCGATGGTCTTTTGATTCTCTGTGTTCCCCAGGTGATGGCTGACCCGCAGAAACTCGCAGACCGGCTTGTTGATATTGCCCGTAAATCAACCAAACCAATACTCACCTCATTTATCGGTGAGGCAAGTGTGTATCACGCACGAGAAATCCTCAACCGGAACAATATCCCAACCTACGCGTCGCCTGATGAAGCGGTTGAATCCTACATGTATTTGTATCATTATGAACGTCACTTAGGTCAACTGTATGAGACTCCTGAGGAGTTAAACATACAAACCACGGCTCATACAGAGATAATCAAAAAAATCTTAGACGCGGCAACCAAAGAGAAAAGAACCATGCTCAATGAGAGTGAAGCAAAGACATTTCTCGAACTCTATGGGATTACTACGACAACACCGATGATTGCAGAAAATGAAAACAAAGCGGTGAAAGCAGCAGAAGAAATCGGATACCCTATCGTGATGAAGATATTATCTCCTCAGATTAGCCATAAAAGTGATGTCGGTGGCGTCGTCCTTGATTTACGCTGTGGCGATGATGTCAAAACAGCATTCAGAGCGATGACGAAACGGGCGAAAGAAAAGGTTCCTAATGCGACAATTCTTGGAGTAACAATTCAGAAGCAGGTGAACAACTATGGGTATGAACTGATTCTTGGGTCAAAAAAAGACCCTGTGTTTGGTTCGGTGATTCTCTTTGGATTAGGTGGTATCTACACAGAGTTGTTTAAGGATCGAGCAATCGGTTTTCCCCCTCTGAATCAGACCTTGGCACAGCGTATTATTGAAAAAACAAAGGCCTATGAGTTGTTAAAAGGATTCAGAAACGTCCCGCCCGTTGATATGAAGAAAGTCGAAGAAACCATGATTAAGTTTTCACAGATGCTTATCGATCATCCTGAGATTAAAGAAGTCGATATCAACCCATTGATTCCGCAGGGAAATGATCTCATTGCGGTGGACGCGCGGATAATCCTTGACCCTGAGCCGGAGAAACATCCTCATCTTATCATTACGCCATATCCAACCAAGTACATGAAACCTATCATACTAAAAGATGGAAAGAAAGCTCTCCTCCGCCCAATAAAACCAGAGGATGAAAACATGTGGCTGGAGATGTTCAAGACGTTCTCTGAGGAAACCGTGCGGTTCCGATTTTTCAGAATTATCAAAGACACGCCCCACGAGGTTCGTACGAGATTTTGTAATATCGATTACGACAGGGAAATTGGGATTGTCGCAGAAATGGAGGAAAACGGGAAAAAGCGACTCCTTGGTGTCGCTCGGCTTATCCTTGATCCTAGCCGAGTTGATGAAGCAGAATTCGCGCTCGTTGTTACAGATGAATGGCAACGACAAGGACTCGGCTCTGAGTTTCTGGATTACCTCATTGAAATCGCGAAAGATAAGAACTTGATAAAGGTCAATGGTGTCGTCCTGAAGGATAATTACCCGATGATTGCATTATGTCGAGAGAAAAACTTCAAGTTCTCAGAGGGTGACCCTGGTGAATACAAGGTGGAGTACGACGTTCTCCTTGTTGAAGGACTCACCGATGGAACCCTTGAGAGCGGCAAAAAAATCAACGATTCCGATGAAAAAGATAGTGAAAAAACAACAAAAAAAAATCCTAAAAAACCGGTCGGTGTTGTAAAATCATAAGACTGCAGAGGCGTCAGAGTCTGTTTCCACGATGTTCACCCAGAAAATCGGAATGTCGGTGGGGATGTTTTTCTTCCCCTTTGTCTTTTTCGCCATTTGCCTACACCTCTCGTAGTTGTAGCGCAAGGGTGCGCGCGCGGTTTGCGACGACAAAGGATTTTGCGATAAATTCCACCTCGGCTGCTTCCTCGGGACCTGATACTTGACCAACAATCATCATTTTTTATCACTCCTCAATGCCTGTTTTGTCTGTTTTCTTTAAAGCGTGTTGTTGTACACCAAGTACCAGGGTCCTGTACACTCCTTACCCAAACCACATTCTCCAAAGATTTTTGTGATACGAATCACAGGATATCGTTTAATAACCACGTCATTGTTTATCGGTGCTCATGAACAAGAATCTGATCATTGCAATGCTCCTCATTCTTGTTTCGTTTGTCTGGGCAGGATCGTTTATTGTCGTCGATATTACCACAAAGGAGATGGACCCCATTGATCTGGGGTTTCTCAGGTTTCTTATTGCAACGCCCTTGATGATACTGATTGCCGTATTGAGAAAAAAACCACTATTGCTTCCAAAAAAGGAGCTCCCTTGGCTCGTTGTGCTTGGACTGACCGGGGTGACTCTCTTGTATCTCTTCCAGTTCCTTGGTATTCATTTCACGAATGCACCAACCGCATCCGTACTGATTAACACCAACGTGATTTTCATCGCGATTCTTTCCGGCTTTTTCTTGCAAGAAACCCTGACAAGGAAAAGGGTGGCAGGTATCATTCTTTCGTTTATCGGGGTTTTCGTCATCATGTTTTCTGATATCTCAAAACAGGCGCTGACCTTTGACAATCTATTTTTAATCGGGGGCATCCTCATGTTGCTATCTGCGTTTTGTTGGGCGCTCTATTCGTTTGTTGGAAAACGACTGTTAAAAACCTATGATGAATTTGTAATTACTACCTACGCGTTTGGTTTTGGAACACTTTTGTATATCCCCTTCGTTATCTTGCATCTTGGCCCTGTTCTTCAACAGACGTCACTGAATGGATGGCTCGCTGTACTCTACCTGGCACTCACCTGTTCTCTCTTTGGGTATCTCGGGTGGTATTATGCGCTGAAGCATATCGATGCAAGTAAAGCAGCGGTCTTTTTGAATTTCATTCCTCTTTTTACGATACTTATGTCGTTTTTCCTCGGTACATCTCTGACATGGTTTTTCCTTCTTGGCGCAGCCCTAATAATATATGGCGTCTACATAACACAACAATAATAATTTATAGATCAGAATTATTAGAGGAGTCTCCTATAGATATCTGTCTTGATCGCCAGAGTTTTATAGGTAAAAGGAATTTCTGCAATTAAAAACCTTCTTATAGGAGACCACATATAGGAATAATGGGAAGGTACATGAAAAAAAAGCTTCTTGGTTTGTTTGTTTGCATGTTGTTGATGATTTCTGCTGTTCCGGTAGTGGAATCTTTAAAAAATAGTGCGATAGATGGAACGATTCCGAACACCCCTCTGGCATGCATGGTAGAGAGCTGGCCTGAAATACAAAAGTCCCTCAGACTGCTCTGTTTCTCCTGATGGGGATACTGGTCTCCTCGGAGAATTCGGTGGTGAAAATCAAAAAGGGTCGGTGTGTGTATTTACAAAAGAAAGTGCAAATCAACCGCCGGTCTTTGGGACTCCTAATCCGGGCAATGGTTCAACCAATAACTCTGTGAGTCTTAGCTGGAGTATCCCAATCAATGATCTTGATGGTGATGTGTTTTCGTGGACTATTAATTGTAGCAACGGACAAACTACCAGTGGAACTGGTGCATCGAATGGGACCAAATCACTTTCGCTCTCTGGACTCGTATATTTAACCACATACAAGGTCTGGGTCAATGCGACTGATCCTACCGGCAGCGGTCTGTATACAAGGAAATGGTACACCTTCAGTACAAAAGTAAATCAACCACCTCTTTTCAGATCACCAACCCCATCCAACGATTCAACCAATAACTCTCTGAGTCTTAGCTGGAGTATCCCGAGGACAAACTACCAGTGGAACTGGTGCATCGAATGGGACCAAATCACTTTCGCTCTCTGGACTCGTATATTTAACCACATACAAGGTCTGGGTTAATGCGACTGATCCTACCGGCAGCGGTCTGTATACAAGGAAATGGTACACCTTCAGTACAAAAGTGAGCCTTCCACCGGTTTTTGGAACACCCTCTTCGGTAAATGGTTCGATAAATAATCCTCTAAGCTTTAACTGGAGCATTCCAATCAACGATCCTGAGGGTGATGTGTTTTCGTGGACTATTCAATGTAGGAACGGACAAACCACCAGTGGAACTGGTGCATGGAATGGGACCAAATTACTCGAGCTCTCTGGTCTTAAAAATTCAACTACGTACAAAGTCTGGGTGAATGCGACTGACTCTACCGGCAGTGGTCTGTATAAGCGAAAGTGGTACACCTTTACCACAATGGCAAGTTCACCACCTAATCCACCAACCATTGATGGCCCAGCAAGCGGAAAAGCAGGAGTATCATATATCTATAATTTTGTCGCAGTCGACCCTGATGGGGATGATGTCTACTACCGCATTGAATGGGGTGACGGGTCTCCCGTTACAGAATGGATTGGTCCCTATCATTCCGGTCAATTGGTTATTGTTAGCCATACATTTTCGATAAGAGGCATATTGATCATTAAATGCCAAGCGAAAGATTCCTATGATGCATTAAGCGACTGGGGACAACTTGAAGTGACTATGCCAAAAGGAACGGCTTACATTCCTTCGCTGTTCTTGGAACTGCTTGAGAGACTCTTGGAGCGACTCCCATACGCGTTCCCGATACTGAGACAACTGCTAGAATATTAACAAATTTCCCTTTTTTTTATATTGATAAGCACAAAACATATAGTGATGCTTTTGATGTATAGGTTTTTAATAGGAGACGGTTGTTATAAGGTCTTAGAATGAAGGAAAGATAGGGGCAGACGTCATATTATGAGAAAAGGATTGGCAGTTGGAATCATTCTCTTATGTGTCGGAAGAATGATAAATAAAAAATTACTTTAAATAAAATAGGGAATACAAACGAGATAATTAAAATTTAATCTATAGATCAGAATTATTAGAGAATTCTCCTATGGATATCTGTCTTGATCACCAGAGTTTTATAAGTAATAGGAATTTCTGCAATTAAAAACCTTCTTATATAAGACCAGATATAGTAATAATGGGAAGGTACATGAAAAAAAAGTTAATTGGTTTGTTTGTATGTCTGTTGTTAATGGCTGCTGCTGTTCCCGCAGTCGAGTCTTTAAAAATTGGTTCGATAGATGCAACCGTTCCGAGTACCCCTCTGATATACATGGGGGAGA
>PDVJ01000048.1_pt2 | contig 13196 bp, 16 predicted proteins | sample 1369811 | NCBI WGS metagenome assembly PDVJ01 (sample SAMN07795376, study PRJNA414565) | Alkali sediment metagenome, whole genome shotgun sequencing project. | reverse complement strand
GGATCGCAGCACAGCCGCTCTCCCGCGCACGATCTCGGCGGTGCTGTTCTCGCTGCGCGATCCCGCCATGGCGGTCCAGCTGGCTGGGGAGTGCGCGCGCACGACGCACCAGTCCCCGTTCGTCGTCGACGCGTGTCGGTACTACGGCGCGATGCTCGTGGGTGCCGTGCGTGGCGCGGAGCCGCGCAGCCTTCTGGAAGGACTGTACGAGCCGGTCGCGGGCCTGTGGGCCAAGCGTCCGCTGAAGCCGGCCGTCGCTGCCATGGCAAGCGCCATTGAGCCGGCAAGTCCGGATCACTCAGCCAGGAAGACCGATGCGCCGGACGTGTTGCTCGCAGTGGCGCGCGCGCGTGGAGCCGTCCGCAATGCGGCGGACTTCAACGATGCGCTGAAGCGCGCGAGCGATTCGGCGGTGGAGCGGGGCCTCGAGACGGCTCTCGCCGGCACGCTCATGGGTGCGATGCATGGTGCCGCAGCCATCCCTGCCTCGCGCCTCGCCGGCGTCGCCCACAGGGAGGTCATCGAGTTGCTCGCCACGAGACTGTGCGAGGCCGGCATGGAAGGCACGAAGACATGAAGCGGTCTCCGCGCGTCCCGGAGTCCGCATCGGTGGCATCCCGTCGCGGCCGGCAGCGCCGCGAGCCGGCGTGGACCCGCCTCGACGACGAGAAACTGCTCGACAAGCGCTTCTGCGACCTGCGGCTGACGCTGTCCGGCTCTCCTCTCGAGCACCGCGTGCGGCGCATCTATGGCGAACTCGGCCGCAAGGGAATCGGTTTCCGGCCGCATTTCTGGCTTTCGGAGGAGTGGTTTTCACCGGATGGGATACCCGGCATCGCGATCCCGTTCTACCTCGCGCACCCCCGCCTGATGCGCCTCGAGCGTCGCTTCATGCACGAGGTCGAGGGCGGCAACGACAAGTGGCTGATGCGCATCCTGCGACACGAGACCGGTCACGCGATCGACACGGCATTCGCCCGCCGCTACCCGTCGCGGTACTCGGCACGGCCCGGAAGCCGCAGTTTCGTGCTCCACCTCGGGCACTGGTACGCGCAGAGCCATCCCACGGAGGACTTCGCCGAAACGTTCGCGGTCTGGTTGCCACCGCGCTCGCGCTGGCGCAGCCAGTACGCGGGCTGGCCGGCCTTCGCGAAGCTCGAGTACGTTGACCGGACCATGCGTGGGCTCGAGGGGCGAAGGGCCACCCGACTGAGTCGCGGCACGGTGGAGCCGCTGTCGCGGAACGAGCGCACGCTTCGCGAACACTACCGGCGCAAGCAGGCGCGTTACGAGGTCGACCTGGCCCGGTCGTACGACCGTCGGCTGCTCAGGGTATTCGGCCGGCGCGACGACCATCCACGCGGGCTCGCCGCCAGCCGGTTCCTGCGCGAAATCCGGCCCCAGCTGCGCCGTCTCCTCACTCGTCGCGCGCGCATGCACCCGTACCTCGTCAACCACGTGCTGCGGACGGCCACGCAGCGCGCGCGGCTGCTCGACCTCAAAGTAAAAAGCAGCCAGCGCAGGGCAAAGCGCGACGTGCTCGCCATGCTCGAGCGCATCATGCTGGACATGCTGCTCCGCGACCGGGAGAACTACGCACTATGAAAAGGCAGCGGGTGCTGTTGCTCGTGCACGAGACCCTCGTTCCGCCGGAGAACTCGGACGGCTACAGCGAGCAGGAGATCGACGAGTGGCGCACCGAGTACGACGTCATCACGTCGCTGCGCGCCATGGGCCACGACGTGAAGGTACTCGGACTCGGCGACAACCTGGCGGACCTGAGGAACGCCATCACCGACTGGCGGCCGGACGTGGCGTTCAACCTGCTCGAGGAGTTCCAGGGCATCGTCACCTACGACCAGCACGTGGTGGCGTTCCTCGAGCTGATGAAGCTGCCGTACACCGGCTGCAATCCCCGCGGCATGATGATCTCGCGCGACAAGGTGCTCTCGAAGCAGATCCTGAGCTACCACCGGATCCCGAACGCCCGTTTCGCGCTGCTGCCCCGCAAGCGCCGCTATCGCGAGCCGCGCCGCCTGCAGTTCCCGCTCTTCGTCAAGTCCGCGACCGAGGATGCCTCGCTCGGCATCTCGCAGGCTTCGATCGTCCACGATGCCCAGAAGCTGCGCGAGCGTGTCGAGTTCATCCACGACCAGACCAGCTCCGACGCGCTGGTCGAGGAGTACATCGAGGGTCGCGAGATCTACATCGGCGTAATGGGTAACGACCGATTGACGACGTTTCCGCTCTGGGAGCTCAATTTCGGGACGCTGCCCGACGTGATGGCCGGAATCGCGACGCGCAAGGTCAAGTGGGACCGCAAGTACCAGCGCAAGCACGGTATCGACACCGGGCCGGCAGCCGGCCTTCCTGAGGGCCTCGAGCAGCGCATCGCCCAGCTGGCGCGGCGCATCTACCGGGCGCTCTGCCTCAGCGGTTACGCCCGTATCGACCTGCGGCTGAAGCCCGACGGCAGCATGTTCGTGCTCGAGGCCAACGCGAATCCAAACCTCGCGCAGACCGAGGATTTCGCGACTTCCGCGCTTTCGAGCAGCGTCGGCTACGATGCGTTGCTGGAGCGAATCATGAAACTGGGCGAAAGTTACCAGGCGGCGTGGCGGCAGAGCTGACGTCACAGCCTGGTCCGCGGGACCTGGAGGGTGCTGATTTGAGTCGACGCAGGTGGCTGCCATTACTGGCAGCGTCGATACTGGTATCCGGGATGGCCGGCCTGCCCGTACTGGCCGCGGAACAGGCTGTGTCGGTGACGGGCAAGGCACAGCCGACACTTGACGCAGCCGAGCCGGCGGAAATCAGGATCGCCAATCGCCGCGTGGTCACGCTGCGCGCGACGGTGTTCGGCTCGGTTCCAACGGAGCGGGCGGACGCGTCGACCGACCGCATCCAGGAACTGACCCGCAGAGGCGGGCCGCTGCAGGTCTCGACCCGAGTACTGGCTGACGGCACCGTCGTACTGGTGGACAGCAAGGCCGTGTTTCGCGTGCTGCCCGGAGACGTGGACCAGGAGGCCGGCGAGACCGTCGACGAGATCGCGGCGCATGCGGCGTACACGCTGCAGCAGGCGCTCAACGAAATTCGCGAGGGCCAGAACGCGCGCGCGCTGCTGCCGGCCGTCGGCTATTCGCTGCTCGCGACGTTTCTGCTGGCCGGCGTGGTCTGGTTGCTGCTCCGAAGCCAACGCTGGCTGGTCCGTCGTGCGCACGCCGTGGTCCGGCGGCGGTTCCCGAAACAGCTGCCGGACTGGGCGGGTGAGGTGGTCGGCGAAGCGGCGGTCGCGGGGCTCTTTACGGTTCCGCTCAAGCTGCTTGCGTTGCTGCTCGGCGTGCTCGTCACGTACGAGTGGGCCGCGTTCGTCCTCGGCCGATTTCCCTACACGCGGCCCTGGAGCGAGGCGCTGCTCGGCAACCTGCTGCACACGCTGGGACGCCTCGGTGCGGCCGTATTCGAGGCGATTCCGGGGCTGCTGTTCGTCGCGCTGATCTTCTTCGTTGCGCGCATCGTGGTGCGCGCCGTGCGAGCCTTTTTCGACGGCGTGCAGTCCGGCCGCATCCGCGTCGGCCTCGTCGACGACACGACGGCGCGACCGACGGGCCGGCTGCTGATCGCCGGGATCTGGCTCTTCGCGCTCGTGGCCGCCTACCCCTATATTCCAGGCAGCGGCAGCGAGGCGTTCAAGGGCATCGGCGTGTTCGTCGGATTGATGCTGTCGCTGGGTGCGTCCGGTATTGTCAACCAGGCGGTCAGCGGTCTGATGCTCATGTACACGCGTGCGCTGCGGCCCGGCGAGTTCGTGCAGATCGGCGAATACGAAGGAACGGTGAAGTCGGTTGGTTTCGTGACGACGCGCATCGAGACGCTGCGGCGCGAAGAGATCAACATCCCGAACGCGGTGATCGCGACCAGCGTGACGCGGAACTATTCGCGCCTGGCGGCCGAAGGCGGCATCTGGATCGCGACCAAGGTGACCATCGGCTACGACACCCCGTGGCGGCAGGTACACGCGTTGCTCGAGGGCGCGGCTGGGCGCACGGACGGCGTATCGAAGGAACAGTCCCCACGGGTGCGGCAGACGGCGCTGCTCGATTTCTACGTCGAGTACACGCTGCTCGTGTGCATTGCGGATCCCTCGCAGCGAGTCGTGACACTCGACAGGCTGCACGCGAACATCCAGGACGCGTTCAACGAGCACGGCGTGCAGATCATGTCGCCCAATTACGAGGCGGACCCGGCGGGGCCGAAGGTCGTGCCGCGCGACAGGTGGTTCGTGCCGCCCGCCAGCCGCTGATTCTTCAGAGAGTGTGGCCGATGTTCTGGAAGTGCGTGCGTTCGAATGTCGACTGGCAGTCGAAGCAGCGGTTCGCGAACGGCGTGAGCTGAAGCCTGCGGAACTCGATCGCTGAGCCGCATTGCTCGCAGTTCCCGTAGCTGCCGTCGGCAATGCGCCGGACGGCAGCCTCGATCGCGCGCAGTTCCTGCAGGTCGCGGTCGATCTCGGCGAGGTTGACGTCGACGATCAGGTCCGCGAACGACTCGTCCTCGAGATCATGGACCTCGTTCGCGATCTGCACGTATTGCTCGGAGTCGCTGCGCAGCAGCACCTGGCGTATTTCCTCGCGCAATTGCGCGGAGCGGTCGCGCATGCTCGACCTGAGCATTGCGAGCTGACTCGCGTCGAGGTTGTGGCTCATCCGATAGTCTCCGCGCGTGATAGTGGCTGGGTTCGCCGGCCCGGTGCATGCGAAGCATTGCGCGTGGTTCCCGGCGTACCAATACGGGAATAGCGCAGAACGAGTCGAGAAATCTGTGCATTGGCCGCGAACCTCGGCGCGTCGACGGTGTCATAATTAATATCTGAGTCTCGGCACCGCAGTGGTTCGCCGGGCTCGATGGAGGAAATCGAAATGGAGGGTAACAAGACCACGGCGAGGCGCAGTCGCCGGGGTGAGCCAGTGCGTGCGTCCGCTGCCGAGCCCGCCAAGGTGCCGGTCAAGGCACGGGCCAAGGCGCCGGCGAAGACTTCTGCCACGGTCAAGGCAACGAAGCCGAAGCCTGCCGTCCGTACAGACGTTGAGACGTCGCTGACCGAATCCGACCGGCTGCGGATGATCGAGCTCGCGGCGTACTTCCGTGCGGAACGGCGCGGATTCCTGCCCGGCTTCGAGGTCGAGGACTGGTTCGCTGCCGAAGCCGAGATCGCTGCGGGCCGTGCCGGCCGCGAAGCCAGCCCGCAAGGCGCGCAAGCCGGCGAGTTGACGCTCTCTCAGCCCGCGCCCGGCAGGCCGTCGAGTATGGCCACGTAGAACGTGCCCTTGCCGGCGCGCAGCTTTTTCGCTTCGGCGTATTCGGGCGAGTTCCAGAAGGCCCGGGCAGCATCGCGCGAGGGGAACCGTGCGATCACGACGCTGCGGTTCTCAGGATCGCCCTCGACTACCTCGAGCATCGGCGCCGGGACCATCGCTATATACTGGCCACGGTACTTGCGGTAGATCGGCGGTAGCGATGCGCTGTACGCCTTGAATCCCTCGCGGTCGGTCACGTGTCCCTGCACGAGCAGGTACGCCGGGCGTGCATCGGGTGTCGATTCGGTCATGGACTCGGGCTCCTCGTGGGGTCTCTACTGCGTAAGCGTAGAGCATGCGGGCGGGTTGACAAGGACAGGGGCGCGGCGTACCTAGAGCGTCCGATGGACAACGGGCTCAAGTGCTGGAAATGCGGGGCTTCGCTGGCGGACTATACGTTGCCGCTCCGCCGCCTCGAGGAGTGCCGTGCATGCCACGCAGAGCTGCACGCCTGTCGCATGTGCGAGTTCTACGACACGGGCGTGGCGAAGCACTGCCGCGAGACCGTCGCCGAGGAGGTCAAGGACAAGACCGCGGCCAATTTCTGCGATTATTTTCGCCCGACGCCGGCGGCTTACCGACCGGGCGACCTGTCGGCGGCCGATCGGGCGCGCGCCGAGCTCGAGGCGCTTTTCGGCCGCAAGCCGTAGCGCCGCATCCCGTTCGATCGCTGGAGAACCCGAATCATGCGACCCAGTCGTGCCCTCAACGCCGGCCTCGCCGGCGCACTCGCTCTGGCCACGTTCGCGACCTCGGTGACTGCCGCCGACGCGCCGGCTGCGACACTCGTGCCGGCCCGGCCGGACATCTACGCTCCCGTGACGCTGACGGCGGACCTGTCGGGACTCACGGACAAGGAGCGCCGGATGCTGGGACTCTTCATCGACGCAGCCGTCGTGATGGACGACCTTTTCTGGCTGCAGGCGTATCCAGGTGACCGCCAGTCCCTGCTGGCCGGGCTCGAGGACCCCGCCATGAAGCGCTTCGCCGAGATGAACTACGGCCCATGGGACCGCCTCGAGGGCAACGCTCCGTTCGTGCCGGGTGCAGGTGCGAGGCCGCCCGGGGTCGGTTTCTACCCGTTGGACATGACCAGGGAGGAGTTCGAGCGCGCCGACCTGCCCCGCAAGACGAGCGAATACACGGTGCTGCGTCGTGATGCCAAGCGTGCACTCACAGTCGTGCCCTACAGCGTCGAATGGCGGGCGCAGCTCGAGCGTGCCTCCGGCCTGCTGGCACAGGCCGCCGGCAAGGCGGAGGACCCCGGCCTCGCGAAGTACCTCGACCTGCGGGCCCGGGCCCTCACCAGCGACGAATACCGCGCCAGCGACATGGCGTGGCTCGACATGAAGGACAACCGCATCGACCTCGTGATCGGCCCCATCGAGACGTACCAGGACAGTCTGTTTGGCTACAAGGCGGCCTTCGAGGCGTTCGTGCTCGTCAAGGACATGGAGTGGAGCAGGCGTCTGGCGCGCTATGCGGCGATGCTTCCTGAACTGCAGCGCGGCCTGCCGGTGCCGGATGCCTACAAGGCCGAGACGCCGGGAACGGACTCGGACCTCAACGCCTACGATGTCGTCTACTACGCAGGCGACTGCAACGCGGGCTCGAAGACGATCGCCATCAACCTGCCGAACGACGAGCAGGTGCAGCTCGAGAAGGGTACGCGAAGGCTTCAGCTGAAGAACGCCATGCGCGCCAAGTTCGACAAGGTCCTGCTGCCGATCGCGGTGGAGTTGATCGCGCCGGACCAGCGCCGTCACGTGACGTTCGACGCGTTTTTCGCGGATGTGATGTTCCACGAGGTGGCGCACGGGCTCGGCATCAAGAACACCATCAACGGCCGAGGCACCGTGCGCGGCAGCCACAAGGAGCTCTACTCCGGCATCGAGGAGGGCAAGGCCGACGTCCTCGGCCTTTACATGATCACGAAGCTGCACGAGAAGGGCGAGCTGTCCGGCTCGCTCGAGGACTACTACACGACGTTCCTGGCCGGTATCTTCCGCTCGGTTCGATTCGGCGCGGCCTCGGCGCATGGTGCGGCGAACATGGTCAGGTTCAATTTCTTCGCCGACCGCGGCGCGTTCGTCCGTGACGCCAACGGCCAGTACCGCGTGGACATGCCGAAGATGCGCAAGGCCGTGGATGAGCTGTCGGCAACGCTGCTGAAGCTGCAGGGCGACGGCGACTATGCCGGGGTGCAGAAGCTGATCGGCGAGCTCGGCGTCATCGGGCCGCAGCTGGCGGAGGATCTCGCGCGGCTCAAGCGCAGCGACATTCCGGTGGACGTGACGTTCACGCAGGGTAAGTCGGTTCTCGGGCTGGATTGAGGGCCGCCGCGTGTCCACGGTCATTCAGGTAGTCGAGGGCAGGCCGCGCGACCTTGGCGGCTTCAGCGTCCGGCGCGTGCTGCCAGCCGGCGGCCTGCAGACCGTCGGCCCATTCATCTTCTTCGATCACATGGGGCCTGCCGTCTTTGCGCCAGGAACCGGAGTCGATGTAAGGCCGCACCCTCACATCGGGCTCGCGACCGTCACTTACCTCTACGCGGGCGAATTCATGCACCGCGACAGTCTCGGGACGGCGCAGCTGATCCGGCCGGGCGACGTGAACTGGATGGTGGCCGGCCGTGGAATCGTGCACTCCGAGCGGACTCCGCCGGAGGCGCGCCTCGCGGGAGGCGCTCCGATCCACGGCATCCAGACCTGGATCGCGCTGCCGCGTCAGCACGAGGAGGCCGAGCCCGCCTTCGAGCACCATCCTTCGAGTACCTTGCCGGAGATCCGTTCGCCCGGCGCACTGCTGCGCTTGATTGCCGGCTCGGCGTTCGGGCAACAGGCGCCCGCGTCCGTGTTCTCGCCGATGTTCTACCTGGACGCTGCCCTCGAGGCTGGTGCGACGGTCGGCCTGCCGACGCAGTACGAGGAGCGGGCGGTCTACCTGGCCGAGGGCGAAATCGACGTCGAAGGTTCGCGCTACGGTCCGGGCCAGATGGTGGTGTTCGCGGCGGGGGCGGCGGCTGCGGTTCTTGCGACGATGCGATCGCGAGCAATGCTGCTCGGCGGTGCGCCGCTGGATGGTCCGCGTTACGTCTGGTGGAACTTCGTCTCGAGTTCGCGCGAGCGAATCGACCAGGCGAAGCGCGACTGGCAGCAGGGCGGCTTTGCACCGGTACCCGGCGACGACGAACGCATTCCCCTGCCTGCGCAGTGACTGGCGCTCAGCGCACGTCGCTTCCGCAGCCCCGGTATGTCCGGCCGCCGAACTGCACGACGAAGCTGTAGTCGAACTGCGTGCCCGCCATGTCGTCCTGGCAGTGCTCCAGGGTCACTGTCGCGACGATCTGGACCCCGTCCTTCTCTGCCCGGTATTCGGCGCCTGTCGCCACGTCACCCGTCACGGTGGCGCCATCGAGTGCATGGCGCTCCTGTCCGTAGTTCGTGACGAAAACAATCCGGTCCGGCGGGCTGATTTCGAGGATCCAACCGGGCTCGTTGCCCTGCCCGCGATAGGTCACGCCGCGGGCACGTGCGTCGGCGACCAGCGACCGCGCGCGATTGTCGCGGCAATTCACGACGGCGCTGCCTTTGCGCTGGAACATCGCCGCGCCGCCCTTGGTCCAGAACGACACGGTGCCATCGTCGTACTTCGCGCCGGACGCGCTGATGACCTGCGGCAGATGGCGCGGACCCTCGTGCAGGTCCAGCACGATGGCCTTTTCCCGGAAGAGATTCCTCATCGTGAGCGACGTGCCGTCGTCGCACTCCCACACGTAAGCGAGCAGCACGCCCTCCGGCGCCACCTGGGCCGGCGCGGCGGTCGGGCCCGATGCGGTCTGCTGCTCGCCGGTTGCCGCAGCGGTCGGCGGCTGCGTGGCGGTCGCAGTCTCGTCGGTCTTGCGGCCGCATCCGGCAATCATCGCAGTGCAGGCGACCAGGACCAGGGTGATGTACGGCGGCGTGCGTGAAGACATCGGCTATTCCTCGCTGAGGCGCGAGTCTAGCGCAAGGCCAGCACACGCGGGCGTGCGGTCGAGCACGTCCGGCGGCACTGTCCGCAGGCGGCTCGCCGCGCCCGCTGGTCTCAGCAGCGCGACCGATGGATCTCGGTGTTGAGGTTGCGCCAGCGGTTCCAGAGTTGCGCGGCCTCGCGCGCCGGGTAGCCCGCGCGCATCTGGTCGTCGAGCTTTTCGCGCTGGTCTCGCAGGCGTCGGCAGTGCGACTGATCGTCGTCCGGCTGCGACTGCTGCGGCTCCGGTTGCCTGCGAGGCAGCGTGGCGGCAGGGGCCGCCCTGGGCACAGTCGATGCGGCTCGACCGGCCTGCGGCTCCGGTACGCTCATCGCGCGTTCCTCGACGCCGGGTCCGCAGGGCCGGTCGGAGAAGATTACGGGTACCTGGCCGCGACAGACGAAGACTGCGCGCGTCTTCCACGGCTGGTTGCCCGCCGGCACCGGCTCGAGCTGTACGCCGCCACCACCGCCCGGCGCATTCGCTTCGAGCTGTTCGGCCAGTGACGAGTTCAGGAACACGACGGCCGCCGAGCCGGCGACCAGCAGGCAGGCATTGATCATCATCGTGAAAGTCGGGGGTGACGTCATGATCCGCCCTCCGTGGTGGATGCATGACGATCCTGCGCTCGCTGGCAGAGACAAGCTTTCGCCATTCGACACGCGAACGCGCAGAAATGCCCCGGTCAGCTAGTCGCGCTGGCGGTCGTCCGTGGTGCCCTGTCCGCTCGTCGAGGAAGATCGCACCGTCCCGGCTGCGTCGCCGAGCAACTGGTTCAACTCGATGAAATATCCATCCGGGTCCCAGACCGCGCTGACGCGAACGGGGATCGACCCCTTGCCGTCCGGCGATGGGTACTGCGTCAATTGCGGTTCGCTGGCGACTCGTACGCCAGCCGTGGCGCGAACCCTTTCGAATCGCTGGTCGAGGTCCCGGGCATTGATCACCAGGATTACTTCGCCGATGCCCGGCCGTTCCTGCACGAGCGGTGGATCCGGAAGCCGAGGCGCGGTGTATTCGAGCAGCCCCACGACACCCACGAACGAGTCGTTCGCCCTGAGCAGCGCGAGGCGCATCCTGCGCTCCGCGCCTGGAGGATCCTCCGCCCGGCCAGGGCGGACGATCAACTGGTCGTAGACGAGCTTGAGCCCGAGTGCGTCACGATAGAAGGCCAGCGACCGGTCCACGTCGCGCACGATCAGTGTCGTGCGCCGCACGTCCACCGGGATGAGCTCGGTGTCGGGAACCGGGTCGGCAGGCGCCGTCGACATGGCGATGCCGGCGAGCGCTACGGTCAGGGTCCACGCCGGCAGGCGTCGCATCACGCGCGTCCGACGTTCGAGTCCGTCGGCGAGTGGAAATACTGGCTCTCCTCGGAGAACTCCTTGAGCAGCCGTCGAAGCTCATCGAGGCGACCCTCGGCGGTGCTGATCGGCAGGCACTCCTCGCACCGGGGATCGCCGCAGGGCTGGCGCGTGTACAACCAGTACTGCACGGCACCGGCGAGCAGGCCATCGGCGATGTCCCAGACGTCCGCCTTGTCATCGTTGTCCGCGATCTGGTTGCCGAGATCGACGGCCTTGCCAAAGGCTTCGTCGAACGGATGGGATTCTTGCTGCATGGGATGTGCGTTGTCGGGCGCGGGCCCATCGAAAATTGGCTGCCGATGATACCAGACGGAGCCGGCTGGCGCTGAGACAGGCTGGATAAAAACCTTGCAAAACAGTGCTTTATCGGATCAATCAGATGCCGGCCTTGCCGAGTGCGTCGATGACCGCCCGAAGCGCCGGCTCCTTCGAGGGCATCGCCGCGGTCGGTCGGAGCCGGTTGCTCAGCTGGTGCCTCGAGCACGCGTCGGATGTCGCCGAGAAGCGTTTCGAGCATCGCGCGGTCGTCGGGATCGAGGCGCTGGGCCTGACCCAGTTCGTGGTGCAGGCTGCGCAGCGTGTGTTGAAGGTCGCTCATGGGTGCCCCGGTCTTTCGTGCTGACTGTCGCAGTCTAGCAGCGACGCGTGGCTGCGGGCCGGCCGCAAGCGCGGTCGCTCGCGTACAATGCGGCGCTTGGCCGCGATTTGCGGCACGCCGCAGGTTTCCCGGAGAAGAACGCATGAAGAAACACGCCTGGTCGTCCGCCGCCGCCGCCGTCGCGCTGCTCAGTGCTGCCTCCGCCTGGGCCGACGGCAAGCCGAGTGCCGAAATCACCGGCTACGTCGGCTATCGGATGGGGGGTGAGTTCGACCTGAACGATTCGACCACCGGCGACGAGAAGTCGGTGGACCTCCAGGACGGCGGCAGCTGGGGCGTCGACATCGGTATCTATCGCGATGCGACCTCCTTCTACGAACTACTGTACAGCCAGCAGTCCTCGAACCTCGACAGCGGCGACAGCACGCTCAAGAGCGCAGACATCAAGGTCGAGTACTTCCAGTTCGGTGGCACGCTGCTGTATCCATACGACGACACCTGGTTCATCCCGTACCTCTCGCTCACGATCGGTGCCACGCGCTTCGACGTCCAGGGCGGCGGCTCGGAATCGGACACCCGGTTCTCCGGCAGCCTCGGCGGCGGCCTGCGTATCCCGATCGGCGGGAATTTCGCGGTGACGGCGGGACTGCGCGGTTACCTGACCGCCGTCGACTCGGACAGCCAGTTCCTGTGCGTCGGCACGGGTGGCAGCGCCACCTGCCGGATCCGCAGTTCCGGCAGCGCATTCTTCCAGGGCGAGGCGCTCATCGGCTTTACCGCGGTCTTCTGACCGAGGTGCTCGCCGGTCAGACGAGCACGCGTTCGATTCCGCCGTCGTTCGCGCGGCGCAGGTAGTCGGCGAGCCAGTCCTTGCCGAGCAGGTGCCGGGCCATCTCCACGACGACGTAGTCGGCTTCGGTCGATGCATCGTCGTCGTACCGGCTGAGCCCCTGCAGGCACGACGGGCAGGTCGTCAGCACTTTCACCTTGCCCTCGAAGCCGTCCGCGCGCAGCCGGGCAGCGCCCTTTTCCATCTCGCGTTGCTTGCGGAAGCGCACTTGTGTCGCGATGTCCGGCCGCGAGATCGCGAACGTGCCGGATTCGCCGCAGCAGCGATCGTTCTTCTCGATGCCGTGCAAGCCGGACCCGACCAGCGCGTTGACCACCTTGAGCGGATCGTCGGTGCGGATCGGCGAATGGCAGGGGTCGTGGTACATGTAGCGAACGCCCCCGACACCTTCGAGCCGCAGGCCCTTCTCGACCAGGAACTCGTGGATGTCGATGATGCGGCTGCCTGGGAAGATCTCGCCGAACTGGTAGTCCTGCAACTGGTCGTAACACGTGCCGCAGCTCACCACGACGGTTCTGATGTCGAGGTAGTTGAGCGTATTGGCCACGCGATGCAGCAGCACGCGGTTGTCCGTGATGATCTTCTGCGCTGCCTCGAACTGGCCCGAGCCACGTTGCGGATAGCCGCAGCAGAGGTATCCCGGCGGCAGCACGGCCTGCACTCCCGCCTGCCATAGCATCGCCTGGGTCGCGAGGCCGACCTGCGAGAAGAGCCGCTCGGAGCCGCAGCCGGGAAAATAGAACACGGCTTCCGATTCGCTGGTCGTGCGGACCGGATCACGCAGGATCGGCACGTAGTGGCGGTCCTCGATGTCGAGCAGTGCCCGCGCCGTCCGCCTGGGCAGGCCGGCGGGCATCTTCTTGTTGACGAAATGCACGACCTGCTCGCGCAGCGGGGGGCGCCCACCGGTCGTGGCCGGCGGACGCTTCGTCTGCGCGGCGCCGAGCGCGCCGAGTGCGCTCGCCCCGAGCCGCTGTGCCCGGTAGCCCCAGTCGATCATCAGCTTGCG
>PDVJ01000510.1_pt1 | contig 13216 bp, 12 predicted proteins | sample 1369811 | NCBI WGS metagenome assembly PDVJ01 (sample SAMN07795376, study PRJNA414565) | Alkali sediment metagenome, whole genome shotgun sequencing project. | reverse complement strand
GAGGGGGATGTTTCCACGATCGGCAAGCTTACCGGAAGACCGATGACAATAACGGTTCGCGTTTCTGGAAAAATTGACTGAGGCCGGAAGTCCTCAGGAACCCATGGTTCGAACAAAGGTTTGTCCCATCTACGGGCAGGGGCAAATCCCACGAGGGGAATGTCACGGTCCGCACACCTGGTGATGATCTTTTGTTTCAACGTGATGTTCATGATTCTACCATGGCACGGGTAGCGATAAATGAATTTGGTGACATACCATGCCCTGCACAAGCATCTTTTTTGCCACGGAACTCTCCGTACGACGTGCATTGATATATTTAAGACGCAGAACACCAAAAGAAAATCGGGTGAGCAAATAACTATGGCTTTTGTTCCTGATCCCGCAGTCCTGGTAAATCTTCTCCTGTGTATCGTAATTCTTGTATTGGGATACCTGGTATACCGGAAACGAAACAGTATCAGCGCACTGTTTATTGGTGTTGCATTTGGGATGTTCGGGTTATCACATCTGAGCACCCTCCTTGGGCTGACATTGTTTCCAGAAGTTACCTTTGTCCTCCTGCGGATCTGTGGGTACCTATTCGTTTTTGCAGCCCTCTACCTGTCACTTACAGAATAACCTGGAGGATTAAAGCAAGAGGGAGAAGCAGGGAAACAGACCAAAAAACTCATTCGTTTCCCATAACCGTGCACACGATCGTCCGCTCGCGTCCTGCGTTTACATCACATTCAATCAGGACAATCTGCTGCCATGTCCCGCACATCAGGGTACCTCCCTTCAGGGGGATGGTGAGTGAAGGACCGACAAGAGCCGCTTTTACGTGTGAGCGGCCGTTACCGTCACCCCAACGGGCATTATGAGCATATTCCGCATTATCCGGGGCAAGAATCGAGAGTGCTCGTTTGAGATCGGAAAGTACCCCCGGCTCAAACTCGATTGTGGTGAGTGCCGCAGTAGAATGTTGCACAAAAAGGTGGACGATTCCCTCATGTACTTTACTATCCTCGACCACTTTTTTAACATGAGAGGTGATATTGATAATATCACCTTCGCCTTGTGAGCTAACCATAAAGATTGTCTGAAACATCAGTTCACCGTACATCATTCCTTTACTACTCTTCTGCAAAAATCCTTACTGATCCTGGATCACATGATAACGGATGCAATCTTCTGTTCAGCAGTATCTCCTTTCCGGTAAAATGACGAGCAGGTAAATAAAATATGATAAAATCGGCTCTGGAAAACTCCTTATATCAAGGTATGGAATAAAACGCTCAGGTAGGACAAAGGACTGGACAGTTCCTGTCCCCCCATGCCACCCCTGCACGCAAGAAGCGATGATGATATAGTTCCTGTTCAGGAGGTATCACATTTAGGGGAACCGAAGCAGCGGGGGTAAAACTGCCGTGAGCGTTCAGGTTTTTTAAAAACATTTCCCAAGAAAACAGACATGATTCCCCTTGGGAGACACCCATACAGGATGAAAAAGTGATTGGATTTTCATAGTGAATCGTAGTATTCAGTTTGGATGCAGGAATTGTTAGCACTCTATTCATCGGATCGGTAAAAAAAAACTCCCTGGCAGCCGGGCCCCGGAAAGGCCAGGGAAGTGGTGGTCCATCGTAGAGAGTACGATTTTCATGGTTTGGGAGTGAATCCGACCTGTTCATGCCCGTTTCTCCAGTGTTATAAAATCCACAATAAACAAAAAAGGATCGAAACGGGAAAAAAGATACACGGGAGATGTCTGAATTCAGACACCCCTCTCTTCATTACCCACGTCATCATTTTCCGGTTCTGAACCGTTATTTATCTCAAGAACGGATTCAATTTCAGGCTGAACAATTGCAACACCGACAACCCTGTCTTTGTCATCAAGACGTATGGTCCGGACCCCTTTTGTCCCGCGACCGATAATCCGGATCTCGCTGACCGGAGTACGCATGACAATTCCTTCAGCTGTCATTACAATAATCTCGTCATTATCTGAAACTGCACGGGATTCAATGATGACGGCATCACGCTCGAGCTGCATGTTCCTGACTCCCATGGTTCCCCTGCCATGCCCGCGGAACTCATCGAATTCAGACCTCTTGCCAAACCCGACATCAGAGATGGTGAGAAGATGATCCTTTTCCAGAAGGGTGACTGCCACAACGGTATCCTCGCCCCTCATCTTCATCCCCCGCACGCCCTGTGCTCCTCTCCTGACCGTCCGTACGGTCTCTTCGTGGAACCGCAGGCTCTGCCCGAAACGACTGGTCAGGATAATTTCTTTTGTGCCATCCGTCAGAATTACATCAACCAGCTGATCATTTTCCCGTATCCTGATGGCATTTGTGCCGACAGATCGGGGATTGGAAAATTCCTTCAGCTTAATCTTGATTGCCTGCCCGAATCTCGTAGCAAATAATAAGAAACGGTCCTCACTGAATTCTCGGACCGGAAGTACGGTTGTCACAATCTCGTCTTTTAAGTTGAGGAGGTTGACAATGGGTTTGCCTTTTGCTGCACGGGAACTTTCCGGGATCTGGTAGACCTTAAGCCAGTACACCCTGCCAAGATTGGTAAAGCAGAGAAGGTAGTCTTTCATACCAGCGACAAACACCGATTCGACAAAGTCCTCATCCTTGGTGGCCATACCGGTGATTCCATGACCGCCACGCCGCTGTTTGCGGTACGTATCAAGGTCTATACGCTTGATGTAGTTTGCAGTCGTGATGGAGACCAGCACGGTTTTATCCTCAATCAGGTCTTCATTTGACAGGTTGCTGGTATCAAGCGCGATCTGGGTCCTGCGTGCATCACCGAACTTTTGGGCGACTTCGGCTGTTTCTCTGCGTATCTCATCTTTGATGTTGGCTTCGCTGGACAGGATGGTCTCAAGCCGGGCGATCTCAGTTTCGAGGCCCTTTTTCTCATCGGTAATCTTCTGCTGCTCGAGCGCTGCGAGCCGGCGGAGCTGCATCTGGAGGATTGCATTTGCCTGCGGTTCATCAAGACCGAAGCTGGTAATAAGTGCCAGTCGGGCATTCTCCACCGTGTCAGAAGCACGAATTTTGGCAATTATCGCATCAATTTTCGAAAGGGCCATGAGCAGCCCGTTTAATATGTGGACCTTTTCCCTTGCCTTTTTTAAGTCAAATTCTGAACGGAGCCGGATAACCTCAATACGGTGATGGATGAAGTTGTCAAGAAGTCCGTGCAGGGTGAGCGTCCTTGGCTGGTTATCGACTATGGCAAGATTACTCACCCAGAAACTGGACTCAAGCGCGGTAAGCTTGTACAGCTGGTTGAGGATGACTGCTGATAGTGTACCCTTGCGGAGCTCAAATACGACCCGGATACCATCCTTGTCAGATTCATCGCGGATATCGGAAAGCCCATCTATCCGTTTATCCTTTACCATCTCTGCGATAGTAGTGATCCACTGAGCCTTGTTTACCTGGTAGGGTAGTTCGGTCACAATTATCCGATCACCGCGGTTACCCCCCTCGGATTCCTCAATGGTAGCAACCCCCCGTACGATCAGGCGTCCCTGTCCGGTGGCGTACACATTTCGCAGCGTCACAAACCTCCCGCAGGTTATGTGGGGGCATCTTGGTCGCCATACCAACGGCTATTCCGTCAGTACCGTTGACGAGCAGGTTGGGAACCTTTGCGGGAAGAACAACCGGCTCTTGTAATGATTCGTCATAGTTCGGTACGAACCTGATGGTTTCTTTGTCGAGATCCTGAAGAAGCGCTTCAGCATACTGCGAAAGCCTGACTTCAGTGTACCTGCTTGCTGCTGCAGAATCACCATCAACAGACCCAAAGTTACCCTGTCCCTGCACGAGCATGTGGCGGTATGAGAACGGTTGCGCCATCTTGACGATCGTGTCATAGATGGAAGCATCGCCATGCGGGTGAAACTTACCCATGACTTCACCAACAACCCTCGCACTTTTCTTTGTGGGCTTGTCACTGGTATTCCCCATCTCCCACATAGCAAAAAGCGACCGGCGGTGGACGGGTTTGAGCCCATCGCGAACATCAGGAATTGCACGCCCGATGATAACGCTCATGGCGTAGTTGATATAGGAGTTTTTCATCTCGTGTTCGATACTGATGGGTTCCACACGATGTGTGAGCGGTCCGCTTGCCGGAGGGGTTGCATCAGATGTCAAGGTTTGTCACCTCCTTTGCATGGCGTATGATGAAATTTTTACGGGTCTCAACATCCTTACCCATAAGGATCTTGAAGATCTCATTGGCCTCCATTGCATCTTCTATGGTGACCTGTTTGAAGATCCGGTATTCCGGATCCATGGTTGTTTCCCAGAGCTGCTGGGCGTTCATCTCACCAAGACCCTTGTAACGCTGGATACTGACTCCTTTTTCACCCATAGAAGCCGAAACTTTCTGCATCTCCTCCTCTTTATAGACATACCTCTCCTCCTTACCCTTTGCAATGCGGAACAGCGGGGGTTGGGCGATATACACGTACCCGGCTTCGATGAGTTTGAGCATGTAACGGTAGAAGAACGTGAGCAGGAGTGTCCGTATGTGAGCCCCGTCGACATCAGCATCGGTCATGATGATGATATGATTGTAACGTGCCCGTTCGGCATCGAACTTTTCTCCAATACCAGTACCAATAGCCGAAATGAGCGTCTGGATCTCGGCATTCTTTAAGATCTGGTGTTCACCGGCTTTTTCAACGTTTAGGATCTTGCCTTTGAGAGGAAGGATTGCCTGGAACTTCCGGTCTCTTCCCTGCTTTGCACTGCCACCAGCAGAGTCACCTTCCACGATATAGATCTCGCTCTTTGCCGGATCCCGTTCAGAACAGTCAGCGAGTTTTCCGGGTAAGCCGCTGCTCTCCAAAGAACTCTTGCGACGGGCGAGATCCCTGGCATTCCTAGCTGCCTCGCGGGCTTTGGCTGCTGAGAGTGCTTTTTCAATAATAATCTGGAGCACTTTGGGGTTCTCATCAAAATATTCGGTAAGTGCGGCGTAGACGAGCGAGTCAACAATGCCCTTGACACTGCTGTTGCCAAGGCGCATCTTTGTCTGCCCCTCGAACTGGGGATTGGCCATTTTAACGGATATGACAGACGTAAGTCCTTCCCGGACATCTTCACCCCGTAGGGTTAACGGGGAGTTCTCCTTGATCAACCCGTTGCGTTTCGCCATCATGTTAATGCCACGGGTGATGGCACTCCGGAATCCTTCCAGGTGCGTACCTCCATCGCGGGTGTTGACCGAGTTGACGTACGCGAAGAGTTTTTCATCGTATGCTGTGGTATATTGCATCGCTACTTCGAGTTCGAGCTTGTTCTCGACATCCTTTTTTGTGATGTCAATCGGGATTGGGTGAAGACACTCTGCCCCTTCGTTTAAGTATTTTACAAATTCGACAAGTCCCCCTGCGTAACAATAGACTGCCGTGTCACTGCTACGTTCATCCGATATTTTTATCGTCAGGCCGGCATTGAGAAATGCAAGCTCCCGGAGCCGGTGGGCGAGTATATCGTAATCGAATGTAGTCGTTTCAAATATCGTTGCATCGGGAACGAAGTGGATGACAGTTCCCGTCATCTTTGCACCAAATTGAACAAGGAACGACTGGCGATCTTCTTCATCGGACGGATCGGACTTGGCTGGAGATGCCCGGCTGAAGGGTACGGGTACACCGAACCACTGCTCGTACCGGGTGATCATCTCAGGAACGGTTTCCTTGCGTGATGTAAGCGGGCTGGTTGGTTTGCCCTGGGAAAAGCGCATCTCATAGATATTGCCCTCCCGGTACACACGGGCGGAAAGCCAGTTGGAGAGCGCGTTGACCACTGAAACGCCAACACCATGAAGACCTCCGGAAACCTGGTAACTCTCCTTATCGAATTTTCCTCCGGCATGCAGGACCGTGAGCACGACTTCGAGAGCACTCTTGTGGTTCTTTTCCATCTTGTCTACGGGAATACCACGGCCATTATCAATGACCGAGACCGAGCCGTCCTTATTGATTGTTACGGATATAAGCGTACAGTAGCCTGCCAGTGCCTCATCGATAGAGTTATCCACGACTTCATAGACGAGATGGTGCAGCCCGCGGGTGTCTGTGCTGCCAATATACATGGCCGGACGCTCTCGGACCGGTGTGAGCCCTTCAAGAACGGTAATATTGGATGCATCGTACGTTTCAGTCAAGAAAAACCTCCGTTAAAAAAAATAAAAAAATACCGTAGTGTTATCACAATAATTATTGGTTGTTTGATGACTTAAAGGATAAGGCGTAAAAACCGGTTATTTCTATAAAAAGATTTCCCCTGTTACCGGAACTCCCCGATCCCGGCGTCGGCAATGCCAAGCTGATGGTCAATTGCAATGACGAGCCGGTTCAGCGTGAAGATCACGTCCCTCGCATCCTCCTTGTCCATGGTGCCTGGCTGGTGCCAGATTACTTTCTTTTTAAACAGTGTGGTGCTCTATTCAACCTCAGTACCTTTGAACTTCTCCGGCAGCACCAGCCCACCAACATGATCCCCGGCCCCGAACCAGGCTTGTTCCGGGGGCAGTGCGAAGTGCCGGATTATGAGCATAATGCTCGTGATAAACCCATGACCAAACGGATGCTCCATGATCACATCATGGTGATTGTGCTAAAAAAAGGTACTGTTTTAAATAAGGCGGCCTGCGGTCAGCCAGAAAATGACAGGGACTGCGATAACAAAGATGATTGAAACGGAAAGGAAAGCCAGATCACTTCTGCCCAAAGGTTTTTTCTTTACATACAGGAAGCTGTGTCGGCCGTATCCACGGCAGAGCATGCTTGTATATACCCGCTCACCCTGCTCGTAGGACCTTATGAAAATCGTTCCAACCGTATAGCCAATCTGTTTCATACGGTAACGATAGGGAAGGGAAGGGTCGAATGGATCAAAACACCTCGTGGCTAGTGATTCATTGATCTTCCGGTAAATGTAGCCGAAGACGAACAGATACCGTATCATCATACCGAATATGAGGGTAAATTCCGGTGGCAGTCCCATGCGCCCGGCTCCTTCGAGCATATCATGCAGTTTTGTTGTTGACGAGAGCAGGATGATTGCTGAAACGCAGACAACAAACTTCACTAAAAGGATGATTGCAAACTCTACAGACTCCGCATAAATATGAATGCCAAAAGGCAGAGTTGCGACTACATGGAAGACCTGATAATACCGGTTAGTGAAAAAGATCTGGAAGAAGATGATAAAAAATCCGAACGGCAGTACCATTAAGAGACGTTTTGCGTAGACCTGCCATGGCAGACCTGCCAGTACCCAGAGTGCAGCAAGGAAGGCAAAAAAAAGCATACCGATTGTCAAAACCGACGGTGAGTACGGGATCGCGACGATTGCAATGATCACGGCAAACATGCCGATAATCTTTACCCGTGCATCGAGCTGATGGACGAAACTGTCCCGGTACGCAGACTTCTCGATATAAAAAAGTTCCTCGATCATGGTTTGTTTCCATCCTGAGGGATGCACTTGTAGGTGTTTATCAGCGCCCGTTCAACATCTTCATACGTGTAGGCCATGGGAACCGGCACACCGTTTTTATTCAGGGATTTGATCAGTTTTGGCAGCACCGGTACATCAAGCCGGACCGAGCGGAGCATATCCGGTTGCAAAAAGATCTCTTCAACACTTCCCTCGGCAACAAACTGCCCCCGGTTCATTACGTACACGTAGTCGGCGACTTCGGCGACCATGGAAACATCGTGCGTAGAGAAGATTACAGTCATGCCGAATTTCTTTGAGAGGGAGTTGATGAACTCGACCAGATCGTGGACACCTTTGGGATCGAGCCCCGCAGTAGGTTCGTCGAGCACGAGCACTTCCGGTTCCATCGCTATTATTCCTGCGATAGCGACCCTCTTCTTTTCTCCCCCGCTCAAATGATGGGGAACCCGGTGGGCGAGATCTTCTATGCCAACGAGTTTGAGCGCTTCATGCACCCGGTGATGGATGGTTTCCTCGTCCAGCCCGAGGTTGGTAGGACCGAATGCAACATCCTGCTCAACTGTCGGGGAAAATATCTGGTCATCAGCATTCTGGAAAACAATGCCGACAAACTTACGCACTTCACGGATATTGTCTTTAGTGATGGGTTCACCGCGAATCAGGACCGTGCCAGATGTCGGTTTAAAAATACCATTAAAACATTTGAAAAGTGTGCTCTTGCCGGCACCGTTTGAACCGACGAAATTGAGGGAATGCAGTGCGGTGACATTGCCTGGATAGGTGTAAGTAAGATCGCGGGTCTCGATAAGGTGCATAGGAAATTCCGTTTATTGTAGGTTTTTTTTACAAAAAAACCCTCTCAATTCTTCCGGGCGATAAACCGGCTGATGCCAAAGCCGAGAATGAAAAGTACAATTACACCAAACAGGATCGCGAGCACTTCCCCGGGTTTGTCGAGTCCCGGCAGACTATAATCAGGAAGAGGAGCCTGCCACGAAAACCTGTTGCCGGTCTTATCTGCCACTGCGGCTTCGGCAGAACCAACCTTAGATTCATCGATATGTACTGTGCTCACGTCTTTTGCCCCGTACGCGGCGAGGAACGTACTGTCCAGCCCATCCGGGTAGGTTGAAGCATAGTAAGGAGCGAATATCGCAATCGCAAGAGCGATGGTGATGCCTGCGATAATGAGCATATCCTTCGCTTTTCGATCTCCGACAGGAATTTTTGAAGAGACGATATCCGGGCGTGCATGAATTATGAGTGCGAGGGCAAATGCGGTAACTCCCCCTTCGATAATACCGATAAATGAGTGGTAAATGCCCATAGTTACAAGACCGAACGTCAGGGGAAGGGTTCCTGCAACCGCAAGCTCGACTGCACAGACAACAGCAGGGATAAACAGCGATACCCACCCGGCAATAAATGCTGCCCAGAACCGGTTGTGAAACACATTATTGACTGAGTGATAGGTATAGAATCCGAAAAATCCCGCGAGCGCACCCATGTTGATAATATTGGCTCCCATGGCTGTGATACCCCCGTCACCAAAGAAGATTCCCTGCAGAACCAGAACGAGCGTGAGAATGAAGATAGCGGCAAACGGAGATCCGAGTACAATAGCCGCAAGTGCAGCTCCAACCACATGCCCGCTTACACCGCCGGGAATAATAGAGATAGGGAGCGCCATGTTAAGTGTCTGGATTGCGAAGATACCGGCAGCGAGTACTGCGACAAGAGGCACTTTCTCCTCGCTCATCTCGCGTTGCGCCCAACGAAGCGAGAGTGCTATAAAGACGAGAGCGATAGCCCAATATATTGCAGCTTGCGAGATCGGGAGAAAACCATCGGGGATATGCATGGGGTCACCAGGATTTGTTATTACTTTTCTAAATTATTGTAGCACTCAGTAGTTAAAAAGTATTGTTATTTAATATTTATTTCGATTGATTTCAGGAACTTAACAGAAAATATCATCACCGAATTAAAATCAATCGCAAGTAATCTGCTTCCGCATACCACCATTAGCTGAACATTCGTCATTATGTTGTACATTCCTGAACTTTTTTCAAAACCTTAAAAAACAATCCGCTATGATATACACATCACTGAGGCTAGTATGACCATGGACTCTGATCTCTCCCGCATCGGAATATCACTTCCCAGCAACCTGCTTGACAAATTTGATGATATTATCAACCAGCGCGGGTACTCGTCCCGTTCCGAAGGCATTCGCGATGCTATCCGAACCTATATCACCTATTACAAGTGGATGTCCGATGTCAAGGGTGAACGTGAGGGGGTCATCACCATGGTGTATGATCATGACCAGCGGGGCCTACTGGTCACCCTCACCGATATTCAGCATGAATTTCATGCTATCATCAAGGCATCCCTGCATTCGCATGTAACCCACGATCGCTGTCTTGAAGTGATTTTAGTGCATGGTGATGGTGCAGAGATCAAAACATTTGCCGAGCGGCTCATGTCCCAGAAAGGTGTTGAGTCGGTGAAGCTCACGACTATCCACGTGGAAGAGTAAATGGCACAGGAACAATTTTATTGCGATCTTTTTTAAATGAAATGAGGGATTAGCTCGTCTTTTTTCCTTCTGCCTGGATGCCCACCACTATAAAATGAAGATGCATTGCGTCAATGCCTTGCCAGTCTTTATTATTTCATCAGAATACGTTATAGATTGAGAAAGATCCGGTCAAATATCACAGATATCACCCGAAACAAAATCTTTCATCGGGTCTTTCGGTTCCTTCAATCGGATCCTGCGTGTAATCCAAAATATCTTCAAATAATATCTTATATGCTCAAAAATCGCTTAAAAACAATGAAATTTTTAAAGTTAAATATATATATATGCACGAAAAATTATTATCAACGGTAAACAGACAATATATCGTGACCATCTGTCCATATCGATGGATCTCCGGAGATTACCATGTATAAAGTATTGTATGTCGATGATGAACCGGTTCTCCTTGAAATCGTAAAGATTTTTCTGGAAAAAACCAAGGAATTTACCATCGACGTAACAACTTCGGTGAATGACGCAGTAAAATCAGAGAAACTGAAATCATACGATGCCATCATTTCCGATTACCAGATGCCGGGGATGGACGGTATTTCCTTCCTCAAATACGTCCACACGGAATTTGGCGATATCCCCTTCATTATTTTCACCGGGAAGGGAAAGGAAGAGGTCGTCATTGCGGCACTCAACAACGGTGCTGATTTTTATATCACGAAAGGAAGCGATCCACGATTCCAGTTTGATGAACTGGCAAATAACATAAAAAAGGCAGTCAAACGAAGACAGATACGCGAAGGATACAAAAAATCCGCACAACGGTTATCCGATCTTGTCAACTTCCTTCCGGATGCAACCTTTGCCATCGATCTTGAAGGAAAAGTGATCGCCTGGAATAAAGCAATGGAAGAGATGACCGGAGTAAAAAATTCTTCAGTCATGGGTGAAGGAGATCATATCTATGCCCTCCCATTTTTTGGAAAAAAGCAGGATTTACTCCTCGATCTTGTCCTTCATGAGAATAAAGAAATCGAAGAAAAATATCCATCCGTCATTCACCAGGACAACAAACTTATTGCTGAAAGGGAGTTCCCGATGCTCTACGGCGGAAAAGGTGCCTATCTGTGGTTCATTGCGTCCCCACTCTATGATGCAAACGGTAATATTACCGGTGCAATACAGGTTATCAGGGATATAACAGAAAACAAGCGGATGGAACAGTCCCTCAAAGAAAGCGAGGAACAATACCGTTCCCTGTTTGAATCTTCACAGGACGCAATATTTCTTCTGGAAAACACCAGGTTTAAAAAGTGCAACAGCCAGGCAGTAGCACTTTTCGGGTGCACAAAAAAGAAAGAGATCGTGGGGCGATCGCTCATTGATTTTTCCCCGGTTATGCAACCCGATCGGGTGAGTTCTGAGCAAAAAGGACAGGAAAAAATTTCAGCGGCTCTTGGAGACTCCACTCAGGTATTCGACTGGCTGTTTACCCGTCCGGATGGAAACCCCGTTCATTCTGAAGTAACGCTTAGCCAGGTAATAATCGGGGGAAAAACACTCCTCCAGGCTATCGTGCGGGATGTGAGTGAGCGCAAGCATGCAGAAGACGCACTGAAGAAGAGCGAACGAACCTACCGGGCCGTTGTTGAGGATCAAACCGAATTGATTTCACGTTTCCGTCCTGATGGGACGCAGCTGTTCGTTAACGAGGCATATTGCCAGTATTTTAAAAAATCACGTGAAGATCTCATTGGGAAGAAATTTTTCCCCCGGATCCCGGCCGAAGATCATCGCCAGGTCAGAGAACACTTTGCATCCCTTAAAAAGGAGAATCCTTCAGCCATAGATACCCATCGGGTGATTATGCCTGACGGTTCTCTCCGCTGGCAGCGGTGGTCTGACCGGGCACTATTTGATAAGAAAGGCTCACTTGTCGAATACCAGTCAGTAGGGCAGGACATTACCGAACAAAAGCGGGCGGAAGATGCACTTGCCCTTGCCTGCCAGAAAATGAACCTTCTCTCAAGCATCACCCGGCATGATATCCTTAACCAGCTTACGGTTCTGTCCGGATATCTGGCGTTATCGGAAGAATTTGCGTCTGATGAAAAACTCCTTGGTTTTATTAAAAAAGAAGCCTCTGCAACAGAGAGGATCAATCAGCAGATTACCTTTACGAAACACTACCAGGATATCGGGGTCCAGGCACCGCAATGGCAGAATGTGCATGATACTGTTGCTGCTGCTGCAACGTTGCTCGACCTGAGTTTGGTTGATATTCAGATACCCTTCAACAATATCGAGATCTATGCAGATCCGCTTTTGGGCAAGGTTTTTTACAATCTCCTGGAAAATGCCGTGAGGCATGGGCACGCTACCAGTGTAGTTCAGTTTTCTTTCCGTGACAACGGAGATACGCTGACTATTGCATGCGAGGATAATGGTGGCGGTATTGACAGGGAAACAAAGAAACATCTGTTTAAACGGGGATATGGGAAAAATACGGGATTCGGGTTATTCCTGATTCGGGAAATCCTCTCCATAACCGGAATAACCATTGATGAGAACGGAGAACCCGGGAGAGGTGCACGGTTTGAGATCACGGTGCCGAATGGTGCGTACCGCTTCATAACGAATCAGAAAATCACCGACAAAAAAACGACTGAAGTTCAGGTTTAATGCAACACTCCCGTAACCTGTCCTGAACAGTCTTTTAAACTCTCTTTTATTCTGTTGCTTCATCCTGATATCAAAGTCATGGAACCACAATAATCGCATTACGAAAAACGCCCTTTCCCAAGTTTCTCCTTAATGTTCGGATAATCAGTACTACCGTAAAATCTGAGGTTTGATTACAACGAAAAAAGCCTTGGGAGGATGGACAGTCATTGCGTTACCAGTATTCTTGTACCTGATTATGAAGGGGATACTCCACGGGTTACAGACACGTCAAACCGGTAAAAACCGGTTCCTTTATATGTCACAAAGAGATTACTGATTATGTCACCGAGACGTGCACAACAGCCGGAGAAATCCGGTACAACTCCTCGCCTCAAAGCCGGACCCAGCAAGAACAGGGAACGTCACCTTGAAGATGCACGGCATCATCCTTCTGATCATCCTCTTCCCCATCCTCCTCATAAAACCATAAAAAAACCCGTTCTCGCGCCCAAGCATA
>PDVJ01000509.1_pt1 | contig 13254 bp, 9 predicted proteins | sample 1369811 | NCBI WGS metagenome assembly PDVJ01 (sample SAMN07795376, study PRJNA414565) | Alkali sediment metagenome, whole genome shotgun sequencing project. | reverse complement strand
GGCCGACGAGGACGAGGGCCAGTCCGACGAGGACGACGGCCGAGCTCCAGACGTCGGTCGAGAAGTGCAGGGCGTCGGCCTCGAGGGCCTGGCTCCGGTGCTTCTTGGCCGCCCGGTAGAGCATCTTCGAGCGGCTGACGTCGATCACGATCGAGACGATGACGACGAGAAAGGCCCAGATGCCGGGGTCGACATGGACGTCGCGGAAGAAGATCCGGCGGACGGCCTCATAAATGATCCAGGCGCAGGTGAGGAAGAGGAGCAGCGTTTCGACGAGGGCCGAGAAGTTCTCGATCTTGCCGTGGCCGTAGGGATGGGATTCGTCGGCCGGCCGGTCGGAGACGCTGACGGCGATGAGCGTGATCAGCGCGGCCACGAGGTCGAGGCCGGAGTGGGCGGCCTCGGCCAGGATGCCGAGCGAGCCGCTGAGGAGGCCGACGGCGAGCTTCATGCCGGTCAGGCCCAGCGCCGCGAAGACGGAATTCGCCGCCGCCCGCTGTTTCTCGCCGCGGGTCAGGTCGATGGTCGAGGCGTCTTCGGTTGGCATGGGTTCCGACGGTCCCGGCGAGACCGTATCTTAACACGGCCCGCGCCGGGGAATCAATGCCGTCCGCGGGGACGCCGCGCCCCCGTTGACAGCGCCTTCGGCCTGGTCTATATTGCCCGCGCTCCTGGGCGGCCCGGATCCGCCGCGAAGGGCTTCGAAAAGGAGGGAAAGCATGGATGCCGTTCTGCTCGCCCGGCTCCAGTTCGGGCTCACGGCCGGGTTCCATTTCCTGTTCCCGCCGACGACGCTCGGCCTGTCGTTCATCGTGCTCATCCTCGAGACGCTCTATCTGAGGACGAAGAGCGAGGCCTATCGGCAGCTGTCTTCCTACATCGTCAAGGTCCTAGGCGTCGTCTTCGTCATGGGCGTCGCGACCGGGATCACCCTCGAGTTCGCCTTCGGCAACAACTGGGCCGCCTATTCCCGGATGGTCGGGGACATCTTCGGGGCGCCCCTCGCCGCCGAGGCCGTCTTCTCGTTCTTCCTGGAGTCGGTCTTCCTCGGCATCCTCGTCTTCGGACGCGACAGGGTCAAACCGAAGACCTACCGGCTCTCCGCCTTCCTCGTCTTCTTCGGGGCCCACCTGTCGGGCCTCTGGATCATCATCGCCAACTCCTGGATGCAGACGCCGGCCGGGTTCCGGATGGAGGGAGGGCGGGCCGTCCTCGACGACTTCTTCCAGGCCGCCTTCAATCCGTCGACCGTCGTGCGCTATGTCCACACCATCCTCGGCGGCTGGATCACGGGCGCCCTCGTCGCCATGGCCATCGCCGCCTGGCTCATGCTCAAGGGCCGCGCCGCGGACAAGGCCCCCCGGCTCATGAAGCCCGCCCTGATCCTGTTCGCCGTCGCGGCCGTCCTCCAGCTCGGCTCGGGACACGCCCACTCGATCCAGGTGACCCGGACGCAGCCCGAGAAGATGGCTGCGTTCGAAGCCCTCTGGCGCACGGAGGACGGCGCGCCGTTCACCGTGTTCGGCATCCCCGACGCGAAGAGCGAGACGACGCACCTCGCCGTGCGCGTCCCCAAGATGCTCAGCCTCCTCGTCCACTTCGACCCGAACGGCCGGGTGCAGGGCCTCGACGCGTTCCCGAAGGACGAGCGGCCGCCGGTCTTCCTGCCCTTCGCGACCTATCACGTGATGATCCTCTTCGGCCTGGTCTTCATCGCCATGGGGGCGTGGGGGATCTGGCTCCTGGCGAGAAAGAAGCTCGGCGCGGGCCGCGGCTTCCTCAGACTCCTTCTCTTCGCCGTCCCCCTCCCCTACCTCGCCAACGAGGGCGGCTGGATCGCGGCCGAGGTCGGCCGTCAGCCCTGGGCCGTTTATAAGGTGCTCAAGACCTCCGAGGCCGTTTCCGCGTCCGTTCCGGCCGGGAACATCCTCTTCTCCCTCATCCTCTTCACGGTCATCTACGCCTTGATCGGCGCGGCCGGCCTCACGGTCATCCTCAGGACGATCCGCCGGGGGCCCGACGACGGACAGGCCGACGCCGGGAAAGGAGCGGCCTGATGGAAACCGCGACCTTCCTCCAGAACGTCTGGTTCCTGCTCATCGGCGTCCTCCTCGCCGGCTATTCCGTCCTCGACGGCTTCGATCTCGGGGTCGGGGTCCTTTTCCCCTTCCTAGCCAAAACCGAGGACGAGAAGCGCACGCTCGCCAACGCCGTCGGGCCCGTCTGGGACGGCAACGAAGTCTGGCTCCTGGCCGGGGGCGGCGCGCTCTTCGCCGCCTTCCCCATGGCCTATGCCACGGTCTTCAGCGGGTGTCTCTCGAGTTCCGGGCCCACGACCCGGCGCGCCGCGGGCTGTGGGAAGCGGCGTTCGTCGGCGGGAGCTTCCTGCCGGCCCTACTTTTCGGCGTCGCCCTGGGGAACGTGGTCGTCGGCGTCCCTCTCGACGCGCGCACGGACTTCGCCGGGACTTTCTTCACGCTCCTCCGCCCCCTGCCTCTCGTCTTCGGCCTCCTCGGATTGTGCGCCTTCCTCCTCCACGGGAGCGCTTACGCCGCGCTCAAGACGGAAGGCCCGCTCCGCGAACGGGCCAGGCGGACGACCCGGATCGCGGCCTTCGCGACGGGGATCGCCTTCCTTCTGTCCTTCGTTTCCGTCCTGGTCTATCTGCCCACGGCGCTCAAGTGCGTTCCCGCCTGGATCTTCTCCGGCCTCGTCGGACTGTCCCTGGCGCTCGTCCTCGTCGCCGGCCGGAAAGGCCGGGACGGACGGACCCTTCTTTTCTCGTCCGCGGCGTTCTTGAGCCTTTGGGGCGTCGTCGGCGCGATCCACTACCCGAACCTGGTCCGGGCGACCGACCCGGCCCTGAGCCTGACCGTCGCCAACGCGTCGTCGAGCCCGCTGACGCTCAAGGTCATGCTCATCATCGCCCTCGTCGGGATGCCTCTCGTCGTCGGCTACACGATCTTCGCCTACCGCGTTTTCAAAGGAAAGGCCAAACCGGGGGCCGGCGGCTACTGACAAGGAGTCCGGCGGATTGCCTTGCGCCGCAGGATGATATATGCTGACGGTGATACGTTTCTCGAACAGGAGGGCCTCATGAAGAAGCTCGCGGCATTCGCTGGCCTCCTCCTCGTCGCTTCGTTCGCCGCCGCCCAGACGGCGACGGTCCTCACCGGGCCTTTCGACGAGGCGCTGGCCAAGGCCAAAAAAGAGAACAAGCTCATCCTCATCGATTTCTTCTCGGGTGGCTGAGGAAGCTGCAAACTGCTGGTTCAGCAGTTCTACGACAACCCCAAATACGCCGATTTCCTCAACAAGAACTTCGTCCTCTACCGGGCCATCCGCGACACGAAGGACGGTGACGCGACCTTCGACAGGTTCGACGTCGGGGCGACGCCGACCGAGCTCTTCGTCGACAAGAACGGCAAAGAGGTCGATTGGATCGTCGGCTACGGACCGCCGGCCGACGCGTTCCTGGAGAAGGTCAAGAAATCCCTGGCCGGCACCGATACCTATCTCGCCCTGACGGACCGTTATGCCAAGGACCCCAATAACATCGAGGTCGTCTTCAAGCTGGCCGAGAAGAGCGCCGACCGCTACTCGGACGACCTGACGAAGAAGTCCGAGGAGCTCTACAAGAAGGTCCTGACCATGGACGCCGGGGGCCGGACGGCGTCCTACTACGACGAAAACCACAAGGCGACGGTCCCCTACGTCGAAGCCGCCGAGTTCGCGTTGGGACAATCGGCCTCCCGAGGCCGCAAGCCCGACCCGGCGCCCATGCTGGCGTTCATCGCCAAGCACCCGACGAGCGTCCTCGTCAAGGACGCCTATGGCAGCCTGTCCTATTACTACGGCTATCAGGCGAGCAAGGAAGACGCGGCCAAGTTCTTCGATGAAGCCATCGCCAAGTTCCCCGACTACAAGAACATGGTCAACACCTACCTCGAGCGCATCGTCAGGGACAAGGAGCCCGTCGAAAAGGGCATCGCCCTGGCCGAGGCGCTCAAGGAGAAGGTCGGCTATCCCCGGGACCCCGGCGTCCAGGAGAACCTGGCCCAGCTCTACGCCCTCAAAGCCGACCCGGCCAAGGTCGAGGAAGAGTACGGCAAGGACTTCATCGACGGCTATGTCACCAACGCCATATTCACCCTGACCGGCTACGGTAACTTCTGGATCGAACAGGGCAAGAACCTCGAGAGCGTCGAGGAGATGGCCGACATCGCCGCCGCCGCCCTCGGGGCCGCGAAGGACGTGCCCTCCTACTATCTCTCCCAGGTCGCGGGGATCTACGCCAAGCTCGACAAGCTTGACAAGGCCACGGCCCTCTATGGGCCGGAGATAGCCAAGAAGGGCTGGGACGACCAGAACGCTCTCTACAGCTACGCCGCGTTCTGGAACCGCCAGGGCAAGAACCTCGATAGCGCGGCGGCCGCGGCCAAACGGTCCGTCGAGCTCAAGTCCGACTATTACAACTATTTTATTTACGCCCAGATCCTTTTCAAGATGAAGAACTACGCCGAGGCCCTCCCGGCCGCGGAGAAGGCCCTCGAGCTGGCCAAGCCCATGGTCGCGAAGTACGAGGGTTTCACCACGATGCAGTACGAGAACCTCATCAAGCAGATCAAGGCGGGTCCACTCTCCACGGACGGGGATCTACGAGGGAATATACCTAGCCGCCTCGAGAGGATTCCGTGAAAAGGGAGAAGAACCTTTTTTTTGCCCGCCGTTTCCTCTATCATGGGCACGAGGGACTTGAGATGAGAAGAGCGGCCGGCTTCGTTCTGTTCTCCGTCGCCCTCCCTCTCGCACTCTCCCTCGCCTGGGCTCAGACCGCCTCCACCCCCTCCCAGGCCCTCGACGTGCGGGTCCGCGATTTCTTGGCCTCGCAGAAGGGCCAATGGCGCCAGGAGAACGTCACCGAGACCGACGGTCGCCTCCTTTACGACCTCATCCTCGAGCGCGGCTACAAGCGCGCCCTCGAGATCGGGACGTCGACGGGGCATTCGGGCATCTGGCAGGCCTGGGCCCTGAGCAAGACCGGAGGCTCTCTCCTCACCGTCGAGATCGAGGAGTTCCGCCATCTCGCGGCCGTCCGGAATTTCAAGTCGGCCGGGCTCGACCCCTTCATCGACGCCCGCCTGGGCGACGCCCACGCGCTCGTCGATGCGCTCGAAGGGCCGTTCGATCTCATCTTCATCGACGCCGACCAGAACTGGACCCCGAACTACTTCGAGGCTCTCCTGCCCAAGCTCGCGCCGGGCGGCTGTTTCGCCGTCCACAACGTCCTGAGCCTCGGCTACATGAAGGGCGTGCGGGACTTCCTCGACCGCGTCCGCGGGCTCGACGCCATGGAGACGAGGATCGAGCCGTCCTCCGGCGGCGGGATCTCCTTGAGCTTCAAGAGCAAGAAATTTTGAAGGAGCCGTCATGATACGCCAGAAGACCATCAGGCTCGCACTCGTGTCCGCCCTGTTCTTCGCCTCGGCGATCGCGCCGCTCTCCATCGTCGCAGCGGACGCCGGCGCCGGACAGGCCGTCGCAGAAGGGCTCAAATTCCGGAGCAAGATCCTAGGCCAGGACGTCGCTTATGCCGTCTACGTCCCGCCGGATTACGCGACGTCGACGCGGCGCTACCCCGTCGTCTACCTCCTCCACGGCTACACGGATAACGAGTCCGGCTGGATCCAGTTCGGCGAAGTCGGCTGGGCCGCCGACCGGGCCATCGCGGCGGGCGAGATCCCGCCGATGATCATCGTCATGCCCGACGGCGGCGTCAGCTTCTACATCAATGACTCAGCGGGCCAGGTCCGCTGGGAGGACATGTTCGTCCAGGAGCTCATCCCCCATATTGACGCGACCTATCGGACCCGGCCGTCGCGCGAATTCCGCGGCCTCGCCGGCTTGTCCATGGGCGGTTGGGGGACCCTCGTCCAGGCGTTCCGCCATCCGGAGCTCTTCGCCGCCGGCGCCGCTTTCAGCGCGGCCGTCTGGCAGGACGAGGAGATCGCGGGCATGAAGGAGGAGAACTGGGACAAGCTCCTCGGCCCGCTTTTCGGGGCGACCGGACGCACGGGCAAGGACCGCCTGACGGCCCACTTCCGCCAAGTCAGCCCTCTCGACTTGGCCAAAACGCTGCCCGAGGATTCTCTGAAGAAGGTCCGCTATTATATCGACTGCGGCGACGATGACTTCCTCACCAAGGGCAATTGCGCCCTTCATGCCGTTCTCAGCGACCGCAAGATCCCCCACGAGTTCCGGGTCCGCGACGGCGGCCATACCTGGAGCTATTGGCGCACCGGGATCGTCGACGGCCTGAAGTTCATCGGCCAGAGCTTTCACCGATGAGCGCGCCATTCCGCGAACGGCTCCGCCGGGGCGACCGGCTCGTCGGGACCCTCCTCGGCCTCGCCGCGCCCGAGCTGGCCGAGATCGCCGTCGACGCGGGCTTCGACTGGCTCTTCATCGACATGGAGCACGGCGCCCTGGAGACCCGCGACGTGCTGCGCATGGTCCAGGCCGTCCGCGAGCCCTGCGCCTGCCTCGTCCGTGTCCCGGAGACGAGCGAGATGTGGGTCAAGAAGGCGCTCGACACGGGCGCCGCCGGCATCATCGTCCCCCACGTCAACGGACCGGAGGAGGCCGCCCGGGCCGTCCAATGGAGCAAATACCCGCCGCAGGGCTGCCGGAGCGTCGGCTTCAGCCGGGCCAACCGCTACGGGACCCGCTTTCAGGAGAACGTCGATACGGCCAACGCGGAGACAGTCGTCGTCGCCCAGGTCGAGCACATCGACGGGGTCCGGTCCATCGAGGCCATCCTGGCCGTCCCGGGGATCGACGCCGTCTTCATCGGCCCTTACGACCTCTCCGCCAGCCTGGGTAAGCCCGGACGCCTCCAGGACCCCGACGTTCAGGACGCGATACGAATGGTCGCGGCCGCCTGCGCTCGGTCCCGCGTCCCGGTCGGCATCTTCTCCGCCGGCGCCGCGGGGGCCCTCAAGGCCCTGGAAGACGGCTATACTCTGGTCTGCGCGGGCGTCGACACCGGCCTGTTCGCCGAGGCCGCGGCCGGTATCGTCAGGGGCCTGAAGCCAAGAAATCCTTGACAGCCTTAGGCTTATATACTAGATTTTGTGTGGACGATCATGCAGTCCCACAAAGTTTGGTGGCGTCCGGAATCTTGTAGTCCGGCCGTTCTCCCGGTTCCCCGCGTTTTCGACCGGACCGCTTCGCCATTTTTCTCCCGAGAGGCCACGCTCTAGATGGCGAGATCTCAAGTGGAAAAGACGGCACACTCTGCGCTGCCCGTCGTCCTGATCGTCGACGACGACCTCGCCTATCTCGAGAAGCTCCAGCGCGCCCTGAGGGACATCTACGCGGTCTACACCACGACGAGCGGCGTCGAGGCCATCCACCTGATCAAAGGCCTCCCCGAGGTCAACGTCCTCGTCGTCAACGAGGACCTTCCCCGGATGAAGGGCACGGAGCTGCTGCGGTTCCTCAACGAGATCTTCAAGAACTCGGACGCGATCATCAAGATCCTGCTGACCGCGCTCTCCTCGAACGGCAAGACGATCGATCTCGCGAGCTACGGCCGCATCGACTGCTGCCTGGCCAAGCCGTCCGACCCGATGGCCATCCGGCGGAAGATCAGCTTTCTCCTGGCCCAGAGGTCGCGCGAGAAGCGTTCGTCCATGAGGGTCACCATCGACGGGGCCAGGGACATCCGCATCGAGACCGGCCCTCTCGGCGAGGCCAAGCTCGTCAACCTCAGCGAGAACGGCGTCTTTCTCAAGACGCTCGCCTCGTTCCCGGAAGGCTCGGCCCTGCCCCTGACGATCTCCCTCCCCGACGGCCGCGAATACGCGGTCAAGGGCCGGGTCATCCGCCAGGACGTCGATCAGGGGGGGGTGGCCGTCGAGTTCGAGTCCTTGGACGAATCGAGCCGCCTCTCGCTCCTCCAGTTCATGTCGGATTACGTGGCCATCCGGGACCTGACCGAGCTCAAGCTCCGCTATCCCTTCCTCCGGACCGACGAGATGGTCCTCTTCACCGACTCGGTCAAGATCGAGTCCCTCATGCGCGAGGCGTTCCGGCGCAAGGTCGAGGTCGCCGCGGTGCAGGCCCGGTCGGGGAATCCCGAGATCCTGAGGTTCGAGGAGATCCGGCCTCCGGACGTATGCCTCCTGGCCGGAGAGAAGCTCGACGTCAAGTTCAAGACTTCGGACCTGCTCTTCGTCTCCTATCAGATCGGCTACGCGACCTACAATTTCGAGACCATGGTCTCGCGAAAAAAGGGCCGAGCGGAGGATCAGCCCCGCCGGGGACCTGAGGATCGAGATCCCGCTGCCGCCGCCCTTCAACGTCCAGATGCGCGGCCGGATCACCGACATCAGCCCGAACGGCGTGAGCTTCGTCGCCGGCGAGGACGCCCCGGTCCTGCTCAAGGGGACGCCGCTCGAATCCCTGGCCATCCTCGACGGCGAGACGCCCCTCTGGGAGGAGACCGGCGAGGTCCGCCACGTCACCCGCGCCGAACTGGAGGAGGGCGGCGGGGTCAAGTATGGCGTCCAATTCGGCATCAGCCGGATGAGCATCCAATCGGTCAGCGCGCCGGAACCGGATTTCGCCAGGCGCGCGGACGACGGCGCCGATCACGCGGCGGCCAAGACGCCGCCGGGCTTGACCGGCGAGGCCCCGCACGCGGATCTCGCCACCCCTCACGTCATCCGGCTGGAGAACCGGCGGGGCGAGGAGATCGTCGGGCTGCTCAACACATCTTTGCCTCTCGACGACAGGCCGGTCCCGGTCGTGATCATCCCGCCCGCGTTCGGCAAGACCAAGGAGGTCCTGTTCAGCCTGGCCTTGACGCTGATGCAGAACTTCCAGGCGGCCCGAAAGCCCCTGGCTGTCGTCCGCTTCGACGGCGTCCGTCGAAAGGGCGAAAGCTATAAGGACCCCGAGGCCTCCGAACCTCCGTGGGAAACCCTGAATTCCAGTACCAGCCAGGGCGCGGACGATATCAAGACCGTCATAGATTGGCTGTACGTCAATCCTAAGCTCCGGGCGAGCTCGGTCATCATGGTGACCTTCTCGTTATCGGCCCTGGAAGCCCGGGTCGTCCTGAGGGACGAGATCTACAGAAGCCGCATCAATTACTGGGTGTCCTGTATGGGCGCCCTCGAGTTCCGGGACATGATGATCCGGATCAACTGCGGCCTCGACGTCCTCGAGCAACACCAGCTCGGCATCGACCTCGACGTCTATCCCATCCTGGGCAATTATATCCGGCACGCGCCCTACGCGGCCGACGTCATCGCCAACGGGGTCGGCACGCTCGAGCAGGCCCGGGAGGACATGCGGCACATCGACATTCCGGTCACCTGGATCTACGGTCAATATGACCAGTGGGTCAAGGCGGACTTCATACGCGACCTCATGAGCGTCGAAGCGGAGGGGCCTCGGGAGGTCATCTCCGTCCCTATCGGACACAACGCCCGGACGTCCCGCGAAGCCCTTCGGATGTTCGGCACGATCACCTCGCTGATCTTCCGCTTTTTGCATGGAACGATGCTCCAGCCGATCCTTCCGAGCCGGAAGGATATGGAGGTCATCCGCCGGTCCGAGAAGGACCGGCTCCCCCCTCGGGACCTCAAGAACCGAAAGGGCTACTGGCGTCATTACCTCGTCGGGGAAGGGAATCTGCTCGGCTTCGACATCATGGCCATGGCCGACGAGTACCAGCAGCTCATGGACGATCAGCTGCGCGCGCTGGACCTCCACCCCTCGGACAGGTTGCTGGACCTCGGCGGCGGCACCGGGAATTTCGTCGAGCATCTCCTGAGGAGCGGCCTGGAGCTCCCGGCCCATATCACCATCGCCGACCTCGTCCCGGACGCCATGCGGCAGGCCCGGCATAAGCTCGCGCCGTGGGTCGCCGTGGACGCGGCCCGGCGGATCGATCTCCTGGCCCTCGACCTCGAAATGACCCGTTTCCTGGCCATCCGTCGCTTCCTCGGCGGAGAGATCGCGTCCTTCGTAGAGATGGCCGACAAGATCGAGAACCTGAATCTCGACAGCGCGATGAAGATCCAGGAGGATTATTCGCCCCGGCTCCACCGGATCCTCCGGGGCGAGCCGATCACTCCGGACCTGGACGATTGGCTGAGGACCCGCTTCGACGTCGGGGAATATCGGATCATCACGGACTTCAACTTGGCCGCCCGTTTTGTCCGGGGCCAGGATCGGATCAAGCCGGATTTCCGGAGGCTCATCCTGCCCGGGACGCTCGACGGCACGTTCTATCTGCCGATCAAAGCGGGCTGCTATAATAAGATCGTCATGAGCCTCGTCCTGTCCTACGTGTTCAATCCGGCCGAGACCCTCCGCGAAGTCCGGCGGATCATCGAACCGGACGGCCTGCTCGTCCTGTCGAGCATGCGGCCGGATACGGACGCCTCCGGACCGTTCATGCACCTGCTCGAGAAGATCGAGGCCATGCCGGAAGACGCGCTGCCGTCCAAGATGCCGAAATCCCTTCTCCTGGATTCCCTGCGGTCCTTCCTCAACGACGCCCAAGCTCTGACGGAGCTGGAGGAGGCGGGCACCTTCGATTTCTTCGACCAGGAGAAGCTCGAAGCCCTGCTCGATGAAGCGGGCTGGAGGAGCCTGAGGAAGATCACCAGCTACGGCGATCCGCCGCAAGGCTATATCGTCGTGGCCAAGCCGAGAAGGACCCATGACTAAACCAACGGACCGGGATTTCGATTTCGAGGAGCGTCTTTACGGGGAATACGGCCTGGAGAACCGGGCCAAGCTGACCATCATCCTCAGCGCCGTTCTCTACGCGTCGTTCCTCTTCCTGGATTGGGTCCACGCTCCCCGGGAGCTGTTCAGCCTCTTCCTTTACATCCGTCTCGCCGTCCTCGGCGCCCACCTCGTCCTCTACATTCTCCTGGGACGGATGAAGACCAAGCGGGGCTACGCCCGGATCGCGATCGCCGTCGCCATTTTCGACCTCCTCGGCATCTCCGCCATGATCTACTTCCTCGGCGGGGTCACCTCGGCTTACGTCCAGGGCCTCTACATCATCATCATGGCGGCCGTCGTGGCCCTGCCGCTCTCGTTCCGGGACGCGGGCCTGCTCTTCCTGCTCATCTGGGCCAGCTACGTCATCCCCAGCGGCATCAACCTTCCGTCCGGCAGGTCCGCCTGGACGGACATCATCACGAACATCTTTTTCCTGACGTCCCTGCTCCTCATGGGGGGCTGGGGCGTCTATTTCATGGACCGGCTGCGACGCCGCGAGCTCCGGAGCCGAATCCAGCTCGAGGCGACGACGGAACAGCTCCAGGAATCGAACATCAAGCTCAAGAGCCTCGACGAGCTCAAGACCCAGTTCTTCGCCAACGTCAACCACGAGCTCCGGACGCCGCTCACGCTGATGCTGGCCCCGCTGAAGACCGTTCTCGAAGGCAAGATGGGGAAGCTGACGCCGGCGTTCAGGGACACCCTCGAGACGATGCAGCGCAACGGCTACAAGCTGCTCAAGCTGATCAACAACCTCCTCGACCTGAACAAGCTCGAGGAAGGCAAGATGCGGCTCAAGGTCCGGCCCGTCAATCTCGTCGAATTCATCCCCCCGCTCCTGGCGTCGGTCAAGCCCCTGGCCGACCAGAGGCAGATCCGTCTCTATTACCAGCACCCGCCGCACCCGGTCGAGCTGACCATGGATCCCGACCAGTTCGAGAAGGTCCTCTTCAACCTCCTCTCCAACGCCCTGAAGTTCACGAACAAGGGCGGCAAGATCACGATCTACGTCGAGGATAAGGACAACACGGCGGTCATGACGGTCGAGGATACGGGCATCGGCATCCCGTCCAATATGCTCGAGACGATCTTCGACCGCTTCTCCCAGGTCGACGGCTCCAAGTCCAGGGCCCAGGAGGGGACGGGGATCGGGCTGGCCCTGGCCCGGGAGATCGTTCTCGTCCATAAGGGGACGATCCGCGCGGAGAGCGAGATTGGCCGGGGCTCCCGGTTCATCGTCGAGCTGCTCAAGGGCGAGGAGCATTTCGATGACGAGGTCCTCGACCGCCGCCAGGAAGACCTCCCCATCGGGCTCAAGCGCCGGACGACCGACGTCGAGGAGCCCCGCGTCCAGGACATCGTCACGGACTTCCGCCGCCTCCAGCTGGTCGACCTCGAAAAGGTCGACCTCGGAGGCGACCGCGCCGAGGATTCCAAGGTCCACGACGCCCTGATCCTCTGCATCGACGACAATCCCGAGGTCCTCAAGCTGATGAAGATGCTCCTCGCCGACGAGTTCGACCTGGAGCTCGTCATGTCGGCCGAGCAGGGCCTCAAGTTCCTCCGCGAGAAGAGCCCCGACCTGGTCCTCTGCGACGTCATGATGCCGGGCATGGACGGGCACGCGTTCGCGCGGGCGGTCAAGACGGACGAGACGATCAAACACATCCCCATCATCCTGGTCACCGCGAGAACGGGCGCCGAGATGATCAACGAGGGTCTTCAGGCCGGGGCCGACGATTACATCTCCAAGCCCTTCGATTCGACCGAGCTCAAGGCCCGCATCCGGTCCCAGCTGCGCGTCCGCCAGATGGAATCGGAGCTGGCCCTGGCCAACAAGAACCTCCGGATGAGGACCTCCGACCTCGTCGATCAGCAGAGGTCGCTGTTCCTGTCGACGGTCAAGTCGCTGGCCTCGGCCATCGACGCCAAGGACGAGTACACGCGCCACCACTCGACCCGGGTGACGGACTTCTCTCTGAAGATCGCGGGCAAGATGGGATTCAGCGAGAAGGAGCTGGGCGACCTCGAACTGGCCGCTCTGCTACACGACGTCGGCAAGATCGCGGTCCCCGAGAGCATCCTGAACAAGCCGGGCAAGCTCACGCAGGAAGAGTTCACGCTGATCAAGGAGCATCCCGTCCGCGGCGAGGCCATCCTCAGCCCGGTCATCGAGCTGAAGGAGATCGCCCGCGTCGTCCGGTCCCATCATGAGCGCTATGACGGGACCGGCTACCCCGACCGGCTCAAGGGCCGCGAGATCCCGCTGGGCGCCCGGATCATGACCATCGCCGACACCTACGATTCGATCACCTCGGAACGCCCCTACCGGAAAGCGTCCTCCCATCGCTACGCGGTCAAGGAGATCATCGCGTGTTCGGGGACCCAGTTCGATCCCGAAGTCGTCCAGAACTTCCTCGAGATCGCGAGCACCTTCGGCCAGCA
>PDVJ01000281.1_pt1 | contig 13255 bp, 10 predicted proteins | sample 1369811 | NCBI WGS metagenome assembly PDVJ01 (sample SAMN07795376, study PRJNA414565) | Alkali sediment metagenome, whole genome shotgun sequencing project. | reverse complement strand
GGGCGAATTCCTTTCGGCCGTCGCCGAACTGGGCAAAACGCGCCCCTTCTGGCGCATGTAACATTCGGGCAACAAACAGCAGGAGTACAAAAGGTCGTCCTCATCCTGGGGAGGGCCTTTTGTGGTTTTGATACAGACCACGAGGCGCCGCCCCTGTCAACAGGCCGGCCCCCCGAGGGTGGCCAGCCGGTTAAAATCATTTCAACTGTATGTAATCATTGCCTTTCTTTCCGTGCAGGCGGCGGCATGTTCCTTGAATACATACCCTCCCGGAGGGCCCTTGGGGCATGGACCGAAATCCCTTCGGCTAAGCCGGGGCCCCCGAATCATTCGGAACTGCCGGGAGGACAGCCAGATGCAATCCAGGACCCGTCTCGAGAAAATGATTCTTGCCTGCGCGTGCAGCCTGCTCGCACTGTGTCTGATGGCCGGCGCCGCGCCGGCCCAGGTGGCGCAGAGGGGCAATGAAAAGGATGACGACATCCACGTCCGGCTCGAAGGGCTCCGGCTGACTCCCCCCGACGTCGCCGTCGCGAAGCTGCTCCTCGAGTTCAAGCGCAGCGGCGGTGGTGACGATGCTGCGGCCAGGTTCTTCCGGGATCTCGCGGGCCGGGGCGCCGGCATGCGCGACGTGATCGGCGTCAAGACAAAGCTCCGGGAGGCCGGCGTTGCCGAATCCTTCCTCGGGGCACCCTACGGGGCGGGGGGCACACCGGTGGAGAAGGCGCTGCTCTCCTACCGCAGGCAGGTGACCCTGGACGGTATCCGGCACGTCGTCAGGGAGTTTGCCGGCCGCAGCAGCCGCAACTCCGTCTTTCTTGCCGAGATCGGGAAGTGGCCCCACCAGGCCGCCGAGGCCCTTACCTTTTCCGGCGACATCGACTTCAGTTTCGTATCCAACGACACCAAGCTCACCTACGCCATGAAACAGGCTTACGACCAGTACATCCAGGGCAGGACGGGGCTCACGGCGGGCCAGATCGACAGCGTCTCGACCGCCCACGGCAAGGCCACCCTCGACGTCTACATCGGCGAGCACGGCAGGATGTACGCCGAAGATCAAATGAGGGGCGGCCAGCTCAAGGAGATCGACCTGGCGAGCGGGCAGGTGCGCGAGGGCGGCATCCCGGGCAGCCAGGCCATCGAGCGGATGGCCCTCGAGGCCGGCGCGCAGAGCGCCAGGGGGAGTGTCGCCACCTCGAAGTACGCCGCGGAGCCGGGGCTTTCCCTGGAGATGGTGCGCCACTTCAACCACGACATCGTCCAGGCGCAGGTCTTCGACCCCGTCGACTCGGTTCTGAAAGCCTCCAAGTACCTCGACCGAAGTAACCGCGGCGGCACCTCAGAAACAGGGGGCGACAAGGCAACCGAGTTTGCCCGAGCGGTGACCGCGGCGGCCCAGTCCTCCGACTGGAAAACCATGGCCCGCCTGTTCAAGGCCCATTTCGGAGATTCGTTCACCTGGGAGCAGGCCTCCGACGGCGGCCGCATGGCGGCAAGGGTGAAGGCAAACGCGGAGGCCGTCAACGGGTACTTCGAGACCTGCAACCGGCTCATGTGGGCAAACGCCGAGGCCGGCTTCAAACTCCGCATCGACGAGATGGAGCAGAAGATCAAAGACCTGGAATCCAGGAAAGCGGCTAACCCGGAAGACCCCGCCGTTCAGCAGGAAGCCGACAGGCTCCGGCAGGAGCTGGTGAAGCTCACCGACATGGTCGAGTCGGAAATCGCCGCGCTCACGAAGGATGCGCACCTGGCGCTGCCCGAGGGTTTCAAGTCGCTCAACGAGCAGCTCAAGGCCATGGTGAAGGATTTCAACGCGCGCTTCGGCCTGCGGGGCCTCAGCCCCGATGAGCTCCGGGAGAAGAAATTCGTCGAGGAGCTGATCCGGTCGCGGCAGAAGTCGTCGCTGCACATCGCCGCGGCCTATGTGATGGACAAGACCGTTGCCGGCGCCGAGAAGGCAAACAACATCCTCGACTACCTGGATGACAGGCTCCTCGGCGAGCTGCGCGGCTCCAACAAGGATTTCGACAGCTTCGTCAACGAAACCAAACAGGCCCGGACGGCCGCCGCCAGGGACCCGAAGAACGCTTCGTCGATCCTGAAAGGGATCAAGTCGAGTGCCGCCTCGGGCATCCAGAGCGTGAACCAGGCCCTGAACGACACGATTCAGGCGAGCTCCGCCGGCCGGGCCGGCGTGAAGCTGATGCTTGTCACGGGCCTTGTCGACGAGACGCGCGCCTACTACGAGGCCTACAACCGGGAGGGCTGGGGCGCGCTGGCCACGGAGTTTTTCCGGCGCCGCGTGCCCGGCGGCTCCGCCCTCGAGCAGCTCGTCATGGAGAACTACATGATGGCCGGCTGGGAGGTGGTCAAGACGCTGGTGCCGCCCCTGGCCATGGGCGAGGCGGCTGTCTCCATCGGCAAGTACGTACTCTACGATTACCCCGTACAGTTCTACTGGAACGAGCAGCTGGGCGTATTCGTCGACAACCTCTACGCCGGGGCGAAGTTCAAGCTCATCGGCGTCGAGACCTACGAGAGCGCCAAGGTGGGCGACTGGCGCCTGGTCTCGGTGAAGTACAGCGGGCAGACCATCAGCCTGGAGTCGTTCATCAAGTACAAGAAGGAACAGATCGCGGCGATGCAGGCCGAGTTGAAAAAGCCCCGATCGGCCCGCGACATGTCCCGCAGCTCGCACTACGGGCTGACGGACCGCCACGACATCGACCGGCTGCTCCGGAATACCATCGCCGCCACGGACCCGGCGCTGCAGTTCGTCGATGAATTGATGAAGCACCCCAGCGTGGGCCCGAAGCTGGCCTCGCATCTCGGCGACGTCTACAAGACACGCTGGGAGGAAGCAAAGCTCGGGTTCATCCTGACGACGATCAAGCAGCTCGAGGATCGCAAGGCCGCCGACGACGCGCTGGCCCGCGGCCAGCTGCCCGAGCTTTTCGCGGAGCTCAGGAAACTGGTGACCGACCTCCAGATCGCCGAGCTGGTCGAGAAGAACATGGACGCCGAGCTGGACACCAACAATCTCAAGGCGCTCATGGGGTGGCTCTGGAACTCCAAGCGCGACCTGTTTTCCGAGGGGAACATGGAGAGCGACATGACCAAGGGCGCCGCCATCGTGCTGCGATACCTGGAGGCCTACCGGATCGTCTACGACACGCGCAAGGAAACGGAAGAGCTTCTGGGCCGCAGCCCGGCCTCGGACCACGGCCGGCGCATCCTCACGGGAAACGCCTTCCTCGCCGGGAAGATCGAGGCGGACAAGGAGTCGGCCACCCGGTGGTACCAGTTCGTCCTGAAGACGAGGGCCCACGCACAGAAGCAGCTCCTCGAGATCAAGGGCGAGTGCATGGCCACACCGTCCCTCGATTCGGCCTTCGACCGGGACACCCTGCAGGCGCTTGCCTGGCAGCAGGTCTGGCAGGGGGTGTGGAGCAGCGCCTTCAAAAAGGACCCGGCGGGGGGCGGCGATGTCGTCGCCTACGCGAAGGAGCACAACACGCAGGCCGCCGCGCTCCTGAAGGGCTACCGGGAACAGATCCTGAAGCAGGGCTGTGCGGCCGTGAGCATCACGGGGCCCGACAAGGTGAAATTGGGCGAGGCGGTCGTCCTGAAGGCGGAAGTGAAGCTTCCCGTCGTGCCCAAAACGCCCCCCGTCTATCGCTTCCAGTGGAGCGACGTGCGTTCCGGGATGCGCTTTGCCGACGCGACGGATACCTTCAAGCCCAAAACCACGACGGCCGGCGACTACCAGGTGAAGGTGGAGGTCTTCAAGGCGAACAACGGCGCCTGGGAACGGATCGGCGAGGCGGTCCACAAGCTTGCCGTGGAACTGGCCCAGGTCTCCATCAAAGGGCCCGCCACGGCCGTGCCGGGGGAGAAGGTCTCCTTCGAGGCGGTGACGAGCCTGGGTGCCGCCGCCCAGTCGACCCTGCGTTACGCCTGGCGATATGTCGGCTCCGCCAATATCCTGGGTGCCGCACAGAGTCTTGCCTGGACGGTCGCCACGACCGGGAAGTACAACCTCAATGTCATCGTCTACCAGGAGGTGGACCGCAAATCGGTCAAGCTGGGCGAGGCGACGCACACCCTCGTCGTGGAACTGCCCAGTGTTGCCGTCTACATCGACGGCCCGAAACGATCGACGGTGGGCCAGAACCTGACGTACCGGGCCAAGGTGAGCTCCGCGGCGAAGGGCAGCCCCCAGTACACGTACACCTGGACGCTCAACGGCTCGCGGCTGGCGGGCAACGCAAACCTGGTATCCCTGGCGCCCGCCGCCAGGGGAGGCTACACCGTCCGGGTCGAGGTCTTCCAGGCCGTCGCCGGCAAGTGGCAGAAAGCGGCCGAGGCCAGCTACCCCCTCGACGTGCAGGAGCCCTATGCAGCCTGCACCATCAGCACGGCAAGGGACCGGATCAAGGTGGGCGAGTCCACGACGCTCAACGGGATCATCTCGGAGACCAACCTCATGGACACCTCCCAGCTCTACTTCGCCTGGCAGATCGACGGCCGTGCCGCAGGCACGGGCAACAGCATCTCGCCCGTGGGCAGCAGGCCGGGCACCCACACGGTCACGCTCGAGGTCTGGTTGAACCAGAAGCCCCGGCCCGTCCGGCTGGCGGCGACCTCCAGGGCCGTCTTCGTCGAGGCCAAACCGGAGGACAAAAAGGTCGTTGCGGCGAAGCCGCCCAGCCAGACGACCGTGAAAAAGACGGACGCGCCCAAGCCCGTGCGGAGCTGGGCGCAGTTGAACGAGAAGGAGCGGCAGGGCGTGCTCGACTGCCTTTGCCGATGCAACAGCTCGGCCACGTCGAGCGTCGCCGTCTCCTACAACCCGAAGGCCTCGGACGCCTCGCCGCACTGCGCAAAGATGTCCAATGGCCCCTGCATCAACCAGGGCTTCGGCTGCTGGCGCCACGTGCCCGACGGGGCAAGCAAGTGCGCCCAGGAGTGTTACGGCAAGTACAGCGTGACCGGCGCGCCCGACAGCATGCTGAAGGCGGAGAAAGACAGCGGCGCGAAGGAAACGACGAATGTCGAGGAGAAGACCCGGCAGTTCAACGAGTGCGTAAAGGGCAGCAAGGACCAGCTCGAGGGCGCCAGAAAGGAGCTGGCAAGGGTGGGTCAGAAGGATGCCCCCATGTTCTTCCGGTGCGGCCCCATCGGCACGAACTGGCAGATGATCCCCTCCAATACCTGCTGCGACCCCTTCCGCCGCGACAGCGACAAGAACATGGAGGCGGCCGCGGCCGCGCTTCAGCGCTGCGGCTGGAACGAGGAGATCCAGAAGCGCCAGAGCGCCCTCGTTAAAAAGAGCCGCAAGCCACAAGGCAGGTGTTAGAGGAAGTGGCGAGAGTGACAAAAGTGGCAATGTGAAAAAAAGGGCCGCACTCATCGAGAGGGCGGCCTTTTGGTGTGCGTTGCCGGGCTGCGGACGGCGGGCACAAAACCCCCCTTTCTCAGATAAAGCTGAATCCGCTGGCTCAGGCTGTCGAGATGGCGCGCGCCTTTACTTCCGGGCGGCCTTCCGCTTGACGGCGGTTTTCACCACGACCATTCCGCATTCATCTCAGACGTACCGATCTGCTGTTTTCGCTCTTGCCATGTCGTCAACCTCCTTGCATGTTTAGCTCATTGCCCCGATTGAAACGGCCGATCCGCCGCATCAGGCCGGGACTCCGGAGCCGCCCTTGAGATCCTTTGCCTTTCGTTCTGCCTTTGCTTCCAGATCCCGGAGCCGCACCAGAAGCTTGTCATAGGCGATCTTGCCCTTCTCGAGGGCGCCGTCGTACTCGCCCTGCAGCCTGCACGCCAGGTCTTTTGCCTTCCCGGACAGATCCTCGCGGGTTTCTCTGCCGCTCTTGGGTGCATAGAACAGCCCTGCGATCGCACCGACGAGCATGCCGATGAGCAGACCGCCTGCCAAACCGGAGTATTTGTTTTCGGACATGTTGACACCTCCTTTGACGAGTTTAGCTTTGCCGGCGAATGGCCGTCATATCGGCGCGACGAAATTCGACCCTTCAATGGGCTCACCCATTATTTTTTCAGCCCGGCGGGATATTTACAATTGCGGAATGCCTGATATCGGCTGTGCAAATGCCTGATTCGAATATCAGGGAATGGATAGGCAGGGCTCGGAGACCGCAGCCCATGCGCCTCCGGCAGGGCCTCGGGTAGGCGCATTCCGACGTCGTCCCGATTTTTCGGAGATAAGGGTTATCGAGGTCAAAACTCATCCTTTCGCTTATGGGCTCCTTGCGCTAAATGGGGCATAATAGCACGAAGTCCAGGAAGACTTTCTTTGCGGGGTGTGGATATGAGACCGCACGCTGCAGTTCTTAGAGAGCTCTGGGGCGTGCAGGGCCGCATCTGATGGAACGTCACCGCAGATGAGCCATGTTTCACGGCTTCATTTCACGGGACAGCCAAACAGCCTGCGTTAAAACGGAGTCCGGCCATGAACATCGTCGTTTGCATCAAACAGGTCCCCGATACGGCAGAGGTGAAGATCAACCCCGAGACGGGGACGCTCATCCGCGAGGGCGTCCCCAGCATCATCAACCCCTTCGACGAGTATGCCATCGAGGAGGCCCTGTGCCTGAGGGAAAAGTTCAGGGGCAAGGTGACCATCATCACCATGGGGCCGCCTCAGGCCATCAGCGCCTTGAGGCAAGCCGTGGCCATGGGGGCCGACGAGGCCATCCTGCTGTCCGACCGGGCCTTCGCCGGCTCCGACACGTGGTCGACGTCCTATACGCTGGCCGCAGCCATCCGGAAGGTGGGTGCCGTCGACATCATCCTCTGCGGAAAACAGGCCATCGACGGCGACACGGGCCAGGTCGGTCCCGGCATCGCAGTGCAGCTCGGCATCACGACCCTGACGTACGTCAGCCGGATCCATCGCGTGGAGACGGAGCCCGCGCCTGGAGTGATCGAGGTGGAGCGCTCGCTGGACGAGGGCCGCGAAATCGTCGAGACCCGCCTGCCTGCCCTGCTGACGGTGGTGAAGGACATCAATATCCCGCGCCTGGCCGCGATTGCCGATGTGCGCCGCGCCGTCAGGATGCCGATCCCGACGTGGACCGCCGCCGATCTGCCGGGCGTGGACCCCCGGATGCTCGGCCTGGAAGGAAGCCCAACGCGGGTCGTCAAGATCGCAAGCCCGCCGGGCGCCGAAAAACTCGTGGCAGCCAAGGTCCTCTAGGAGGCGACCATGGCCGCAATCGTGATTGACAGGGGAAAATGCATCGGCTGCAGAGCCTGTGTCGATGTCTGCCCCTTCGAGGCCCTGAGCATGGAGGGCGACATCGCCGTCGTCAACGAAAAGTGTACGCTCTGCCGGGCTTGTCTGGACGTTTGCCCCGTGGACGCGATCAGCATGCCGGAACCGGCGACGCAGACCGGGACACCGGATCTGGCATCCTACCAGGGCGTGTGGGTTTGGGTGGAGCAGTTCAATGGGCAGGCATGCGGCGTCTCCTGGGAGATGATGGGCCAGGGCAGCAAACTGGCCGCCGAGCGCAAGGCCCCCCTTACCGCCTGCGTGATGGGCCACGGGGTCGAGCACATCGCAAGGGAAGCCATCGCTTACGGGGCGGACCGCGTCTTCCGGGTTGACGACCCAACCCTGGCTGTGTACCGCACGGCGCCCTATGCCCGCGTGCTGGTCGGCCTCGTGCGAAAGTACAAGCCCGAAATATTTCTCCTGGGCGCCAGCATGCGGGGCCGGTGCCTGGCAAGCTCAGTGGCTGCGGAGCTCTATACCGGGCTTACGGCCGACTGCACCGGTCTCGAGATCGACCCGGAGAACGGGCTTCTTCGCCAGACACGCCCGGCCTTCGGCGGCAACATCCTGGCGACGATCCTCTGCCCCAACTATCGCCCGCAGATGGCCACCGTTCGCCATCGCGTCTTCGAAATGCCTGCGGCCGATCCCGGCCGCCCGGGCCAGGTCATCGCCGTCGGGGCTGAACTTCGTGAAGAGCAGATCGCAACACGCGTGCTGGATTTCATCGTCGAGCACGGCGATGTCAACCTGGCCGAGGCGAAAATCATCGTCTCCGGGGGACGGGGTCTCGGAGGCCCGCAGGGCTTCGAGGTGATCCGGGAGCTGGCCGACGTGCTGGGCGGCGCGGTGGGAGCATCGCGGGCGGCCGTGGATGCGGGCTGGATCGCCTACGACCACCAGGTGGGCCAGACCGGCCGGACGGTGAGGCCCGAGCTCTACATTGCCTGCGGGATCTCGGGTTCCATCCAGCACCTGGCGGGCATGAGCACATCGAGGGTCATCGTGGCCGTCAACAAAGATCCCGAGGCGCCCATCTTCAAGGTGGCCGACTACGGCATCGCCGGGGATCTGTTCGAGATCGTCCCCGCGCTGATCAGGCAGTTCAGAAAAAAGCTGCAGCCCTGATCCGGGGACGTTGTCGATTGACGGGACAAACTTGTCAGGGGGCCGGCTCTCTCCGCTCCGTTGAGGTCCCGGTATGTCCGGCTCGTAAGGCCGGCTTCCGGGATCGACCTGTCTGCCGGAAGGGCCGCATCGGTTTTTCCTGCACGCTGCACCGGCATATTCCCATCCCTTCTCTGCCGAAATGTGGTGGCTATTTGGCGCAAACCCTGATAGATGTAACAGGATCGTTCATCAAACCGGCAGGGCAACGAAAGCTCCGCAGCGCCTGTCGGGCTAAAACAAGTAAAACGGAGAGGGATGGAATATGGCATCAAAGCTGAAGACGACGCAACTGAAGCGGAAGGAACAGTACGAACGAAGGCTGAAGACTCGCCTGGCTCTTCTGTCTGAAAGAAAGACCGACCCTTCCAAGATCAATAAGGATCCTCTCGTCAAGAACCTGCGCGCCAACATCGAGGCCACGGATGCCAGGCTGAAGGCAATTGCCAAGATCGAGCAGAGGACGGCGGAACTGGCGAAAATAAAGGCGGACAAGGCGGAAGCGGCCAAGGCGGAAAAGGCGGCCGCTCTCGGCAAGCCTGCGGAAGGCGGCAAGGGCAAGGAGAAGGGCAAGGGCAAGGAAAAGGAGCCCAAGAAGGTCCCGGCGGAAGGCAAGGAAAAAAAGGAAAAAAAGAAAAAACCAGAGGCTGACGCAACGTAGCCGTATGCAATCCGGGAAAAAGGCCGTCCTCATGAAGGGGGCGGCCTTTTCTTTCGCTGCTGCTCGATGGCGGATCGTCCCCGGGGCGGTGTCAACGGGAGCCGGAGAGAAACGTTTCATACGGTAAACCCTTTAGAAGCCATGTAGGAGCCCGGAGGGGCCGGACAATGAAGGGTGACGAAAATCGGCAAAATAGTTTATGATGCGGGAGGTTTGGGGCCCTTCGGGCTCCGCGGTAAAAAGAACGATGGATCACACTGAGGCATAAACATGAAACTCAACGGCTCATGGCAGCGTGCATTGATCGGGCTCCTGGTGGTCTTGATGGCTGTTCCGGCCCCTGTCTTTGCACAGAACAACATCCCGGTATTCAGGCAGGAGGAGCTTGACCAGATCCTGGCGCCCATCGCCCTGTATCCCGACTCGCTTCTGGCGCAGATCCTCATGGCAGCCACATACCCGCTCGAGGTCGTGCAGGCGGACCGGTGGGTCAAGGCAAACAGGAACCTGCCGCCCGAGGCGCTCAACGACGCCCTCGACAGGCAGCGTTGGGAGCCCAGCGTGAAGGCCCTGGTGCCCTTTCCCGATGTCCTTTCCATGATGAGCGAAAGGCTCGAGTGGACCCAGATGGTGGGAGATGCCTTCCTGGCCCAGGAGGCAGACGTCATGGCCACGGTCCAGGAGCTACGGGCCAAGGCTTACGCAGCGGGGAACCTGCGATCCACCCAGCAGCATACCGTGTCCCGGGAGGGCACCATCATCGTCATCCAGCCGGCCAACCCGCAGGTGGTCTATGTGCCCGTGTACAGCCCTGCGAGGGTTTACGGAAGATGGTGGCATCCTGCCTACCCGCCCGTGGTGGTCTACCCCTATTCGCCCGGCGCGGTGATCGTGGCCGGCGTGATCACCTTCGGGGTCGGTATTGCGGTTGCTTCCGCCTGGAATCACGGCTGGGGGCGCTGTGACTGGGGACACCGCAACGTCTATGTCAACGTGAACCGGACCGTCAACATCAACCGCACAACCACCGTCATCCATACCAGGGAGATCCAGACAACGACCTGGCGGCACGACCCCGGACATCGCAAGGGTGTGGCCTATCGGGATCCCGGTACGCGTGAGAAATACGCCCCGTCAAACCGGCAGGTGGTGGATAACCGCCGCGATTTCAGGGGATATGTCCAGAACGGATCTTCCCGGCCCGGCTCCACTGTTTCGCGTCCGGACACGAGGCCCGCCACCGGCACGGTGGCGCGCCCGTCAACGCAAACCAGGCCGGAATCCGCCGTTTCCCGTCCGGGGCCGGACACGAGAACCTCTCCGGCCGTCTCACGGCCTGCACCCCCGAATACCATCTACAGGGTCGAGCAGGGTAGCAAGGCCCGCAAGGAAAGCGCCCGGGGACACGACAGCCTCTCCTCTCACAAAGGGAAAGGGGAGGGCCCGTCAAAGCCTGCACCCGGCGTGTCAAAGCCCGTCCCGGAAAAAAAGCCTGCGCCTGCACAGGGAGGTGTGAAGCAAGAAATCGCTGATCGATCATCATTGACAAAGCGCTCATCGATGGAGGACCGACATGGTTTCAGACTGGAGTCACGATAAAAAAGGATCGGCATACCGGATCGTCGTGATCGGTATGCTTGCCGTCCTGATTGCCATAACCGGCTACGAGGCAACAGCCCAGGCGGCTGCAATGAAGCAGAAGACCTTCCAATCGCCCGATGCGGCCGTCAAGGCCCTGGTGGATGCCACCAGGGCACATGACGTCAGGGCGCTCGTGGCCCTCTTCGGACCGGGTTCGGAAGACCTCATCTCCTCGGGCGACGACGTCAACGACGCCTGGGGCCGGAACATGTTCGCGAAGGCCTATGAGGAGGCACACCGCCTCGAGAAGGCGGGCGACAAAAAGAGGATTCTGTATGTCGGCAAGGACGACTGGCCCATGCCGGTCCCGATCGTAAAGAGCGGCACGCGGTGGCTCTTCCAGACGAAAGAGGGCCGGCAGGAAATCCTCAGCCGCCGGGTCGGCAAGAATGAACTCGACGCGATCCAGACCTGTCTGGCCATCGTGGATGCCCAGAAAGAGTATGCCGTCCTGGACCGCGACACCGATCAACTCCTGGAATACGCCCAGAAGCTCGAAAGCGAGAAGGGGAAAAGTGACGGCCTGTACTGGGAAACGGCCCCGGGCGAGCCCATGAGCCCGCTGGGGCCGCTCGTCGCCCGCGCCACGGCCGAAGGCTACAGGAATGCCGAGCAGTTGTCGCCCTATCACGGCTATCTTTTCAGGATCATCACGGCCCAGGGGGAAAATGCCAACGGAGGCGCCTACAGCTACATGGTGGATGGGAGCATGATCGGCGGATTCGCCATCGTGGCCTATCCGGCCCTGTACCGGGCCTCGGGCGTCAAGACCTTCATCGTGAACCACGAGGGTGTCGTCTACGAGCAGGACCTCGGGCCGGAGACGGCGAAGCTCGCGGTGGCCATCACGGCCTTCGATCCGGACAAGTCGTGGAAGAAGGTGGAAGCGCAGTAGGGGAAGAGGGCAGTGGGGGTCAAGAAAATACCGGGTTCTGCCGATAAGCAACTGTCAGGCGGAAAATTCTCTTCGTAACGAGGAAAGAAGAATGGAAAGAAACAAACCCTTATCGTTGTGCGCCAACCCGTTTTCGGTCTGGACCGATCTGGCATTGAATACCTGCGAAATGATGGTGGCCTCGGCAGAGGTCATCGGCCACCGCGCGGGCCGCATGGCCGTGGCCGGGCCCCTTCCGGACGCCAGGGACCAGCGTGAATTCGCCCTGATGGGGCAGGAGAAGATCGATGCCGCCGCGGAATCGGCCCGGGCCATGGCCGAGTTTGTGATGACGATGAACTGCCAGATCGGGGCTCAAGCCTTCTCGCAGATGCTGACCGGATTCTCGCTGGCGGCAAGCAGCAGCATCGGCCAGTCCCTCGAGCGGCAAGGGGATCTCGTCCGCACCATGACCGAGTCAGCCATTACGGCGTCGCAGCTGCCCAACTCCGCCGGCCTGCTGGCCCAAAGCGCGGTCGAGCCCATCTATTGCCGGACAAAGGCAAATGCCAGGCGTCTCCGCAGGCGTTAAGAAGTGATAGAAGTGGGGGAAGTGACAAACAATAGTGGCATAGCGGTGAAACTGAGAAAGAAGTAGCCGCGGGAAAAGAATAAGGCCGTCCTCTTCAAGAGGGCGGCTTTTTTGCGTCTGGCACTCGAGGCCTGAGATCCCGGCTTCATCAGGTGCTGGAGGGTGTCAGGGAGAATTGAATCTCCACCCGCCGGTTTTTGAGCCTGTTGTCGTCGCTGTCGTTGGCGTACAGGGGATGGTCTTCCCCGAAACCCCTGATGGAGAGCTTTGTGGGCTGAATGCCCATCTGGACGAGGGCCCTGGCGACCTGGGTGGCCCGGTCGACGGAAAGCTCCCAGTTTGAGGGATATTGCCGGCTGTGGATGGGCCGGTCATCCGTATGGCCGTGTATCGCGACCACCAGCTCGGGGCGGTTCAGGATGACGGCGGCCACCTTTTCCAGCAGGGGGCGAACGTCGAGCTTGACCTGGGCCTGCCCGGAATCGAAAATAATGCGTTCGGGAAAGGTCAGGACGATGTGCGTGGAGCGCCGCTCCACCGTCACGTCCCGCCGGTCGTGGCCCAGGACGGCCAGCAGCTCCGATTCCAGAGAGGGGGTCGCCTGCACCGCCGGCGGCGTCTGTGCCGCAGGGACCGGCATCACGGCAGCGACAGGCGGGGCCGCCGTCACCGCAGTCTCCTTCTGCCGTTGAAGGCTCATCCCGAACAGCAGGACAAAGCAGACCATCAGCAGCATGAACACGTCGGTCAGGGTCAGAAGCCAGATCTCATTTCCGGCGTCGGTCCGGGACGATTTCCTGCGAAAGCGCTGTGGTCCGGCCGCCTTTTTCAGCGGCGCCGGATCCGGGGCCTGTTCAGCCGCGGAGGGTTTTCGGGACAGGTTCTTCATCGGCGCATTCACTTGGCCTGCTCATGGGAAGGCAGCAATACGAGGTTGGGCCGGTTGAGGGCCCGATTCGACATCCCCATGGTTGCGGAGAGCGTCTCCAGTTTGTAGCGGATCGCCCG
>PDVJ01000508.1_pt1 | contig 13268 bp, 15 predicted proteins | sample 1369811 | NCBI WGS metagenome assembly PDVJ01 (sample SAMN07795376, study PRJNA414565) | Alkali sediment metagenome, whole genome shotgun sequencing project. | reverse complement strand
GTCCGGCGCCACGCTGATCCTGGTGGGTGATGTGAATCAGCTTCCTTCGGTGGGAGCCGGAAACGTGCTGAAGGATGTGATCCGATCCAAGAAGCTGCCCGTGGTTGAGCTCAAAGAGATTTTCCGCCAGGCTGCGAACAGCGGGATCATCCGCAACGCCCACCGGATCTACACAGGGCTTCTGCCTGAACTCAAGCAGGAGAGAGAGGGTCTGGGAGACTTCTATTTCATTGAGCAGGAAGATCAGGAGGAAGTCCTTCGGATCATCATGGAACTGGTGTGCGAGCGTATTCCAAAGCGTTTCAAACTCGATCCTCTGGATGGAATCCAGGTCCTGGCCCCGATGCACAAAGGGACGGTGGGGACGGAGAACCTGAATGCGAAACTCCAGGAAGCGCTGAATCCCTCGGGCACGGCGATAATCCGGGGAGGCAGAGCCTTTCGGCTCAAGGACAAGGTGATGCAGATTCGCAACAACTATGAGAAGGAGGTCTTCAACGGCGACATCGGCAGGATCACCTCTATGGATGAGGAGATGCGGGAGGTGATGGTGACCTATGATGGAGTGCCTGTTCCCTACGATGCTTCAGATCTCGATGAGATCGTCCATGCTTACGCCATATCCGTGCACAAGAGCCAGGGCAGCGAATATCCGGCGGTCATTCTCCCTCTCCTGCCCCAGCACTATCTTCTTCTCCAGAGAAACCTGATTTACACGGCCGTCACCCGGGCCAAGAAACTGCTCGTCATCGTGGGAAGCAAGAAGGCGCTGGCCACAGGTGTTAAGAACGACAAGATCGCGAGACGATACACCTACCTTGCAAGGCGACTGATGCGTTCCTGAGGTGCGGCTGCAGAAAGCCTTCGAAAAAGCTTTACCCGCACGGCATTGTTCAGAATTTTCTTGATTCGCTAAGATCGCGTGATTACGATAGGTCATGTGACGTGGTTCAATCAGTCTGGTTTGAATGTGACCCATTAAGGGCTCACGAATGTAAATCAAAAAGGAGGAAAGAAGAATGGCAGTAAGAAAAGCAGCAAAGAAGGCACCGGCGAAGAAGGCAGTGGTAAAGAGAGCAGGATGCAAGACAGCATCCAGAGCCAAAGTCAAAGCAGGCGATCAGTACAAATGCTCTGTGTGCGGACTGGTCGTGTCGGTCGATGAGACCTGCGGTTGTGTGCAGAAGTGCGACATCATCTGCTGTGAAGCCCAGATGAAGAAGAAAAGATAGATCCCTAAATCCAATGCGAGCCCCATTGCTCTCCTCATTTTGGGGAGAGGAGGGGCTTTTTTGCCTTCCGGAATCAAACAGCTTCCAAAGTCACCTGGGACTCGTTCATCACTTTCTTGAACTGGGTGGCGTCGCCGATGACTTTGCCGATGATGTTTACGGCGCTTGCAGGCATGATCTTCCCCGGTTTGCTCACAGGCGTCTGGCCGAAAAAGATACAGAAAGCCTTGCCTGTCGGCCAGTAGCCCAGGTCTCCCACTTCAACCACTTCTTTTGCAGATTCATCCACCTTTGCGGTGACAGGAATGGCGAAGTAGATCTCATCTCCCCACGTGTTGAAACTCGTCTTGATGGGAAGCGCCTCGGCTATTTTCTTGGCCGTGGGAGTTTCGTTTAGTTCTGCTTCCAATGAAAGCTTTCCGATCTTGATTTTGATTTTCATGGGGTACCGGCTCCTGTTCTTGGAATTATAATTCTCCGAACGTAACTGCTCAGGTGTTTAGGCTGAAGGCTGAAGACTGAAAGGCAATAATGATCATCCATGACACAATATCTCCTTGTGGATACTGGATTCCGGCTTCCGCCGGAATGACATGGTAGACCATGGAGCCAATTTTTTCACACCTCTCCCTTCTCAAGGGGAGAACTCCTCTTAGTTTCCCTCTTTTAGAAAGGGGGAGTAAGGGGGATTTTTTTATTTTTTCTTAAACTTTATCCTGATCGGCACCTGGCTCAAGTCTAACTGCTCGCGCAACTGATTCATCATGTACCGTTCGTATGAGAAATGAACCAGGTCGGGCCTGTTCACGAATATCACAAAAGACGGCGGCATCACACCCGTTTGCGTGGCATATAAAAACTTGAGGCGCCCTGAACCCATTTTCGGCGGAGGGTTTTTCTGCACAATGTCCGTCAGGACCTTGTTGACAATGCTCGTCTCGGTTCTACTGAACAACTGCCCACGAAGGAGGTCGATTTCATGAAAGATCTTGTTGATCTTTTCGCCGGTGAGGGCAGAGACGTAGAGTTTCGGAGCAAAAGACAGAAAGGAGAGCTGCCGGTCCAGGGTGTCGGCCAGGTGCTTTTTCTTTTCAGGATCTTTCTTGACAAGGTCCCATTTGTTCAGGGCCAGGATCACCCCGCGGCCGCGCTCAAAAGCGTAGCCGCAAACGTGAGCATCCTGGTCCGTGACTCCTTCTGCAGTGTCCATCAGGATGACGGCCACGTGGCAGCGATCCAGGCTCTGGAGGGCTTTGATCACGGAGAATTTTTCTATCTTCTCCTTTACCCGTCCTTTCTTTCTTATGCCGGCTGTGTCGATAAAAACGTACTTTCTGCCCCTGAGAGTAAAGAGGATATCTACAGAGTCACGGGTTGTGCCGGGGAGTTCACTGACCAGAAGCCGTTCCGAGCCGACAATCCGATTGATGAGGGAGGATTTGCCCACGTTCGGCCTTCCGATGATCGCGACTTTGGTGAGACTGTCCGGCGGTTCCTCCTTCGCGGACTCGGCAAGATCCTCTGTCAGTGCGCTCAGAAAAGCGACAAGACCGTAACCATGGGCTGCGGAGACAGGATAAACCCTGTCAAACCCCAGGCGGTAAAAGTCGGCAGTGAGATGTTCACGCTCCGTTCCGTCCACCTTGTTGACACCCAGGAAAATTTTTTTCCGGCTCCGTCGGAGAAGGTCGGCAATCTTTTCATCTCCCGGCATCAGCCCATCCCGGCCGTCCACCATGAAGATGATCCGGTCCGCTTCCTCTATGGCCTTCACCACCTGTTTTCTGACCCCTTGAAGCAGAGGCTCTTCCTCTGAATCATCAAAGCCTCCGGTATCAACGAGCGTGAAACTCTTGCTTTCCCACTCCACCGAGGCGTAGAGACGATCCCGCGTGATGCCCGGCTCGCCGTCCACTAGGGCGGCCCTTGACCTTGTGAGACGATTGAACAGAGTGGATTTGCCCACATTAGGCCGACCGACTATGGCAATCAAAGTGTTCATGAAATCCTATTATTAGAGCTTTTTGAGGCGCAGTCAATGAAGGTTTCCACTTCAACGGCACAAAAGATTTTCCGTGGCCCCTCTTTATGAGCTTGACTGTGGAGACAATAAACTATATATTGCGGTCTCATAAAAGCAAATACCTTTTATATGGTATTCATTCTGCTGTTGTAAGTAACCAGGTAGATAGACTGAAGGTAGATAGACTGAAGGAAAAGACATGCGCGATCACACAAAGCCAAGATCGTTTGGATACGCCTGCCTGCGCCGCCGCGGCAGGCAGGTCGGCAGGTGATTGTGTCATGGATGATCATTATTGCCCTTCAGTCTTCAGCCTTCAGCCTAAACACCTGAGCAGTTACCTGCTGTTTACTATAGGAGGAGCCTGAGAAGGAAATCTTATGCTCAATCAGATCCAGAGAGACCACGCTGACAGCCCGCCGGCTTGAAAGCGGAAGTTTCTCTGGATCATTTTTTAGGGGCTCATCGTTTTATGCCTGCCAAATATATTATTGTTTCAGGCGGTGTGCTGTCCGGTCTCGGAAAGGGAATAGCCGCCGCTTCCATCGGTCATCTCCTCTCCTCCAGGCTCAAAATCGTTCCTATCAAGTGTGACGGGTATCTGAACGTGGACCCGGGAACCATGAATCCCATCGAGCATGGAGAAGTCTTTGTGCTGGACGATGGCGGCGAAGTGGATATGGACTTCGGCCATTATGAACGCTTCCTGGGGGTGAACTGCAAGTCCAAGTGGAATCTCACAATGGGCAAAGTCTTTGACATGATCCGGCAGAAGGAGAGGAGAGGAGACTACCTCGGTAAGACGGTTCAATACATCCCCCACGTGACGGACGTGATCAAGAACCACATTTTCGATGTGGCCCGCGAGGAATCTGCCGACATGGTCATTGTGGAGATCGGCGGAACCGTGGGGGACATTGAAAATGAACTTTTTCTGGAGTCTGTTCGACAGATGAGGGAGGACGTGGGCAGGGGAAATATCGCCTATGTTCACCTCACCTATGTCCCGATCCCTTATGGAGTGAATGAGCAAAAATCCAAGCCCACACAGCAAAGCGTGAATCTCCTTAAGCAGAGAGGCATTTTCCCTGATGTGATCATCGGCCGGTGTTCCCAGTTCCTCACGAAGGAGATCAAGTCCAAAATCTCAAATTTCTGCGATGTGGATTCGGAGGCCGTCATCACGGGGCTTGACGTGGAAGACATCTACGAGATTCCTCTTATTTTCGAACAGGAAGGTCTGCCGGCGATTCTCCACAAGAAGCTCAACATCTACAGCCCTCCGGACATGACACGGTGGAGGAAATGGATCGATAATTTGCGCCATCCCGCGAAGGAAATCACCGTGGCCATGTGCGGCAAGTATACGAAGCTGGAAGACTCCTATGCTTCGATCATCGAATCCTTTAACCATTGCGCTGCGCACCTGGGAGTCCGCATCAATCTCAAGTGGGTGGAAACGACGGACCTCAAGGACACTTCTTTTCTGAAAGACGTGAACGGCGTGGTCGTTCCCGGGGGTTTCGGGTCGCGGGGTACGGAGGGAAAAATAGAAGTGATCAGGGCCGCAAGGGAAAGGAATATCCCCTTCCTGGGGCTGTGCCTGGGACTTCAACTGGCCGTGATCGAATTTGCGCGGAATGCCTGCGGGCTCCAGGGAGCGAACTCGACCGAGTTGGATCCGGAGACGCCTCACCCGGTCATTGATATTCTCCCGGAGCAGAAAAGCGTGGTGAACAAGGGCGGGACCATGAGGCTCGGCGCCTATCCGGCTGTCCTCAAACAAGGGAGCGTGGTTCATTCACTCTATCAATCCCTCGACGTTTCGGAACGGCATCGCCATCGGTATGAGGTCAATCCCCAATACCATCAGGCTCTGACGGAAAAAGGAATGGCTTTTTCAGGCATCTCGCGAGACGGAAGATTGGTCGAGTTCATCGAGCTCTCCTCGTTGAAATACTTCGTGGGCACCCAGGCGCATCCGGAATTGAAATCCCGGATGGAAACCCCTGCGCCTTTGTTCTATGGCTTTATTAAAGCCTGTATGAGTTGAACCTCATGACCACGATGCAGGCCTTTGGCCGTAAACGAATTCGAATTTCGAAATCCGGATCTCAAAATTCACCCGCCTGAGGCGGGCAAGAATTCAAAATTCGAATGCTCCAATGTTGGTGGGTTCGCTAGAAGTCGTCACCCCGGTGAAAACCGGGGTCCAGAGAATCCGCAACGCCTTCAAAAATACTGGATTCCGGCTTCCGCCGGAATGACGGAAAAAGGCATTTTCCGACTTTCGACTTGGTCACAGCGAGACTTCGCGGGCTAAGAGTAAAGGTTCGTAGCATGGAACAGAGAGATGAAATTCAGAGCTAGATAGAAGGGGATCACCGTGACCAAAACCTATCGCGTTGTTCTGTTGGGCAGGATCGAGGAGAAGCAGGATTTTGAGGAGAAAATGGAAAAGCTTGGTTTCTCCCCGGGAAGCGTCCGAGACCTGATCGAAAAAGTCCCCAGCGCACTGAAGGCGGGCCTGCTGCTTGGGGAAGCAAGAGAATACGCGGAGGCGGTCCAGGAAGCGGGGGGTAAGGTCAACATTAAGGAAGACGGCGTGTCTGGTGAAACCAAACGGCTGCATCCACCCATCGAGATCCGGTCGCTCAAGGATTTTACCATGTGCCCCGAGTGCGGGCACCGGCAGATCAAAGCAGATGCGTGCGTCAAGTGTGGTTTCCTCTTTTTTCAGAAGAAAGAGAAAAGATCCGCCAGATGACAGAAGTCATTGAGCTTGAGAAAGCAAAGCTGGACATGGCCGTCCGGCGCGGGTACCGCAACTGGAAAAGCCAGTTTCAAGAGGACTTCGGTCCGGACACCCGCCTTTCAGATGTCTCCATCAAAACCCTCACCATGCTGGCCCAGGGGAAAGACAAAAGTACTTTCTATCTTTTTGACCTGGTGATGAATCTCAGAAGCCTGGGCTCCGGATTCGAATTCAGTGAACTCGACCCCAAGGAAAAGATGGCAGTGATGGACCAGTACCTGTTTCTTTTGGACCGGATCCGTTTTGAATTCATGAAACGGCTGGGCTGGCTGGAAGCTTATCCCGGAGAGGAGTTCACGCTGGTGGAACTGGTGTTGCGATTTGAGCAAATGGGTCCGCGGCTTCAGGCGAGTGTACCGCTCCTGAGCCGAAACCATTCGGGCTACGAAGAGTACCGCAAGATGAGCGCTTTCGAAAAGGAAGAAATGGTCAGGAAACTGATCCCCAATGCCTTAAAGGAGATTGAGAATCACTCGACCACCTTGTAGACCTTGTCTCCCTCTCGGACCCTTTCCTTCACCTTGATGCCTACCAGATTACCGACCTTGGCTTCTTCAATGGGCTTGTTATCCATTTGAATACTCGCCACGGTATCGGTGAGTTCGGTCGTGTGGCCCTTGTATTTGAGTGTATCTCCGGGCTTGATGGTTCCGCTCGTCACTTCGATGGCAGCCACGCTGGGCTTGGAAAAGAATTTAACAACCACCCCGATTTGTTCTTCTGGCATGGTCGCAACCTCCCCGAAAGGTTTTCGGTTAAATGATCTGCCGCTACCCTATCGACCTGAGCGGCTAATGTCAATAGGGTGGGGCGGATTCGGGCGAGACCAAATATTCTGTTGAAGGCCTTCACCAAATCGCATAAAATCAAATCATGGAAGAATACAAGAAGAAACTGGCGACGATCCTGGCGGAGACCGGGGCGCTCTTTTTCGACAAGAACCTTGTCCTCAAAGACGGCCGCCCCACGCCCTACTTCGTAAACCTCGGCATGTTCAGGACCGGCCGCCTGAGCATGGAAATGGGCTCTTTTTTTGCGGACATGATGGTCAGCAGGGGCCTCGTGGACCGGACGGACATCCTCCTGGGCCCTTCCTACAAGGGAAGCGCCATCGCCCTTTCAGCGGCCATTGCCCTTTATACCCGGTACGGCCGTGATCTGCTTTTCGACTACGATCGCAAGGAGGCCAAGACCCACGGCGAAAGCAGTCAGTCCGGAAGCCTGTTCGTGAACAAAACGTTTTTTGACGGCTGCCGGGTGTTCGTCGTCGATGATGTGGCAACCTCCATGGGGACCAAGCAGGATCTGCTGAAGACAGTGGAGCAGGAAGCGAAAACAAGAAAGCTCTCGGTACGGCTCACCGGGATCGGCATCGCCATTGACCGAGAGCAGACGACCGCTGTCTATGATCCGCAGGGTCATGTGATTCCGGGGAAGAAAGGAAAGAATGCTATTCAGGATTTTGTGGCCTCCACGGGCATTCCTGTTTACTCCGTGGCCGGTATCAGGGAGGTGGTCGAGTTTCTTTACCAGGCAAAGGTTCCGGTCAAGGTGGAGGGCCGGTTTGTGCCCATCAACGAAAAGACCAAGCAGGAATTTGATGAGTATTTGAAAACCTATGGGGTTGAGTGAGAGGAGTCATGCCAGCATAGGGAAGGCGTATGCAAACGACGAATGATCTCCCATGGATCATAAGGGATCTCTTGAACAGCAGGCCGCGCAAGGCCATTGAAGAGCATGGCGCTTCTCTCAGGCGCGCGGCGGTGCTGATCCCCTTGTTCAAAACAGCGTCAGAGTACAGAATCCTCTTTACCAAGAGGACGGATACGGTCGATGAGCATAAGGGGCAGATCTCCTTCCCGGGCGGAAAGATCGAGGACGAGGATGCATCCCCTCTTGAAACAGCATTGAGGGAAGCGGAAGAAGAGATCGGGCTCTCGCGAAAAGATGTGACGGTGTTGGGCCAGATGGATGATGCTCGCACGCTGAGCTCCAACTACATCGTGCACCCTTTTGTGGGCCTCATTCCTTACCCCTATGATTTCAAAACAAGTGTCCAGGAAGTCAGAGAACTGATCGAAGTGCCGTTCCAGGTGTTTCTGTCAGGAGATTCTGCCGGGGGAAACACTCCCGTGGTCTATGAGGGAGTCACCTATCAAAGCCTGGCGTACGATCACAGGGGAGAGGTGATCTGGGGGGCGACGGCCAGGATCATGCGGAATCTTGTTGATCTGGTGAAAGGAAAATTAGACTTGCCTGTTGAACATCGATAAGTTATATTCACTAGGAGTCGGGACGTGGCTCAGTCTGGTAGAGCACCGCGTTCGGGACGCGGGAGTCGCTGGTTCAAATCCAGTCGTCCCGACCATTTTTTATCCTCCCACCCCAAGGTTTGTCCCTCGCCTTGATCTTTCCATGAGTCATTCAACCGATTTGTTTGATGTCAGGTTTTCTTGCGACCATGATGCAGCTTCGAGAGGTTAGAACATCCAAGCGGTTGATCTCGTGCACAACGCGTCGGTTCTCGTGCCACACTTCCTTGTCATAACGTCTCAGTTTTCTATCGTAAAGGATAGTTCCGAGCCTGAGGGCAGGATAGAATATCAAAAGCAGGATCAACGCACTCCTCTTAACCCTATCTCTGGAAAACTGGATGTTAACAAATCCCGCCTTTTTCAGTCCGTAGGTAAAGTTGGATAAATTCAGCGGCATGATATGACCGCAAATCCGTCCCGCATTCTTTTCCAGGGTAGAAGGGGGGCCAAACATGTCCGCAAATCCCGTAAGGAGGAAAGAGAATCTTGAGTAGAGATTGAGCGAGTTAGGGACGGAGAAAATGAGATATCCGCTCTTCTTAAGCTTTGAGTATGCCTGAGTGAAAAAATCATAAGGCCGGGATGCGTGCTCCAGGACTTCAATCGCATAAATGAGGTCAAAGCGGTCATCCTCAAAGGGTATCACCGAATCCACGCCGATCCGGTGGCACTCGATCTTTCGATATTGGAATATTTCTGGAACGACCTCACATGCGACCAAATGCTCTCTTGGATCTTTATTCAAGTTTTCAAAGTGCCTCCCAATCCTCTGGCACATGTGGCCTAGTCCGGCGCCAAAATCCAGAATTCTAGAATCCGGCGAAATCCGATCCGTGATCAGTGTAAAGATCAAGTCATTGGTCGACCGATGTGAAGCGGCTTTGATGATTGGCTCGTCCACCATGAAAAGAATACCTCGTTGATAGGAATTGCGATGTCTCCAAAGAGACCGCCATCTCTGGAGTAGAGATTTCTCTGACGTATTTGTGGTATGCTGGTTTCAGATCAGGACTGCCGGACGCCAAGAAGCCCTTGTCGTCTCTTAACTCTTCTAAAAGCTCCGACAAAGGCCTGGCATCACGACGGGCATGGAATTCGAGAATCTGTCTGTGTAAGTGACTCAGGATGCTCATGGTCGACAATTTCTTGGGTGAATAATATCGTGCATTTGCAACAGGTTGACTTTTCAAAGTTACATTATAAAGTGCATCGCTACAGAAGAAAATGTTTTTTACAACGAATGCGTTTGATGGCCAAAAGGACGGGAATCCGATAGATGCGAAGTGCGAATCGTGCAATCCGGATGATTCATTTGGTTATTCTGATGGGCATAGCCCTTCGTGCGTTTGCGGCTTTTCAGACGTATGTCACTAATCCGGATGGGATGGCTTATATTCAACAAGCCAAAGCCATTTATCACGGTGATTGGCAGCTTCTAACGTCCTGTCTGCACTTTGTTTCCAATTATCCGTTCTTGATTGCGGCTGCCCATTGGGTTTTTCCTTCCTGGATAGACTCTGCCAGGATGGTTTCCTTTTTCTTCGGATCCCTGACGCTGGTCCCGTTGTATTTTCTAGTCAGACGTGTCGCTGACGAACGAACGAGCTGTCTGTGTGTTTTGCTTTATGCGTTTATCCCTTTTCTGGTTGGCGGGAGTGCCGATCTCATAAGGGACCCCATATGCTGGTTCTTTCTGGTTTCCGGCTGTTACTTTTTTGTCAGGCAGCTAGATGCCCGTGAACCAGGATGGAAGCTTTTTCTAGATCTTATGTTAAGTTTTATACTCTTCTTGATGGCCGGGTGGGCGAGGCCAGAAGCCTTTTTACTCCTTGTATTTTCTTGCTTTTACACTTTATTCCACTCTCTGTTTTCAAAGAATAAAAGATATGTGACCCTAGCTGTCTCTTCCTTAGTTCTTATCGGAGTGCTTTCGATGGCCGGCATAATGATTTTTAATCCTTCTTTTGCTACTTATTCTACAAGCGCCTCCGCTAAAGTGTCTGCTTCGCTGGATCAGTACACTAACTTAAGAGAACAGTTAGGAACATTAGCGGGCGCTTCCGATCGAGGAGCCCTGCGATCTTTCCTCTCGAAGGTGAGAAATCTCGTTTGGCTCGTCGACCTGGGAGTCCTGATCGGCAGTTCCTTTGCGGGCATTTTTTATCCGTATATTCCTTTTTTTGTGCTCGGGTTTTTTGGATTATGGGCAAGACTCAGGAAAGATCCGAAGGTTGTGTACCTATTCACGGCGTTCATTCTGGGATATGGGTTGCTTTTCTTTCATGTCCTCCAATTTTGGTATTTTGAGCACCGGTTTCTGTATATTATTATTCTTCCAGGCTGCATCCTGGCGGCGTTCGGTATTGAAAGAACCATCCAATTTTTCCAGGCTAGGATGGGCTGGAAAGCTTCCGTGGCTGTGATCGTGATCTCCTTATATATCATCGGGTTCGGATTGGGAAAAAACATAAAGAAAAGAGCAGAAGAAAGGGTGGTTTATCTTAACATCGCCGAATATATCTCTAGACAGGAGAAACCTGGCCTTGGGTCTATTTCCATACTGACAGGCGATTCATCGTCGATGAAATTAGTACCGTTTTACGTAAACCTACATTTGCCCATAGGGTTCTGCCCAGTCTATGATGCCCCCAATATAAAGAACAATGAGGGACTCATTCAATATGCGGAAGTGAAGAACGTAAAATACTTTCTCTGGGATGAGAAGAATTGGTCAAAGACGCAGGTCGATATCCGGAGCGATGAGTTCCGTCAAACCTTTAATTACCTGGAGCGATGGTATAACCAGGAGTATGGAGAGATTATACTCTTTCGTCGAAAGTAGGCAGTTGCGGGTTCGATCCTTTACCCAGCAGAGGACGAAAGCGAAACGGCTGGCCCTAAAGCGGAGCGGGCATTTTCTTTCGTCACTGTTGCCGCGAAGGGTTCAAAAACAATCCAACCCCGCACACATTGAGATTCTTCAAAAGGTCTCTTCTGCGTATCTGAGAACCCCCTCAGAGCCCCAGTAACCTGCGGGAGTTCCTAAATCCAGTTGCAAACCGGAGGTTCGGTATCGTGGTCGATCTATTCTTAAATCTCTTCGGGTTGTATTCCCCGCCGCTTGCGGCGAATTCGTCATACCGGCGAAAGCCGGTATCCAGAAAACCCGACTGGATTCCCCCGTATCAAATACGGGGCAGGCTGCGTCAAGCACGGAATGGCGGCCCAGGAGAGAAGACGATACCCCGCTGCTTGCGGCGGGGTCGTTCATTTTGCGCCCGACTGGACCAGACGAGCGAAGTGCTCGAAGGAGCGGTCATAGGTCGCCTCCCCTTTTTCGTCGAAGCAGCACCCGGGAAGCTCTCTCATCTTGAGGTGATAGGCTATACATTCGCAGCAGATCCCTTTTCTTGAACACGGGTCATAGGTGCACTTGCACCGGGTCAGGTTCTTTTCTTTGTTACATTCCACAGGGTGTCTCCTCCTTATTGATTCCCACAATGGATGGTATCACTCAGCAGGGTTTTTCCCCTGCCCTGTGTCCTTCCCTTGAATTCGAGATTTCCCGAAAAATCCGAGATCCATCCTATCAAATAAAAACAGAAAAATCATAGTGGTTGCGGAATTTAAGCTTGACAAATGTTCAAATTTTGAACACAATAATTGTTCATAAATTGAACGCTCTCGATTCCACCCTTGAAAAGGTGATTTTCGACAAGTGGAAAAGCAAGACCTCCATGTCCTTCAAAGGGTATTTTAAGGTAAAAACTATGCCCCGAAACAGGGTGAAGTACTTTCTTACGCCCGAGGGACTGGCCAGAAAAAGCAGACTCACCGCAGAGTACCTCCGTTATTCCATCAATTTCTACAGGGACGTCAAAGAGCTTCTTCTCGGTAAATTTAGCGAGATGGAAAGTAATCAAGTGAGCAAGGTCCTTTTTTTCGGTGCCGGTGAGGTCGCCGAAATGGCCTATCTCTATCTTCAGCTCACCAATCTGGAGCTTGTGGGTCTGATTGACGATCAAAAAAAAGGAAAGAATTTCTTCGGGTTTGTGATAAAGGGAACGGAAAGCATTCATGACATGCAGTGGGATAGGGTCTTGCTGACCCGGCTGGACCATATCGAGAAGACGATCGACATGTTTTCCGAGGCAGGGGTGGATCCTAACAGGATAGCAACGATATGATCGAAGATGCAGCCAAATGGTACGCGGTTCACACGCGAAGTCGTTTTGAAATGAAAGTCTTTGAAGGGTTCTCAGGCAAGTCGATTGAAGCCTTCGTTCCAAAAATCCAGGTGATGAGCAGAAGGAAAGACCGGCGAAAGAAGATCCTCATCCCTTTACTGCCTGGATATGTGTTCGTGCATTTTGACATGACCCCAGAGGTCTATTGGGACATCATCAAGACCACCGGGGTGGTTCGCATGGTGAGCTTCCATGGAGAGCCGGTTCCTGCAAGAGACGAAGAAGTGGCCTCCCTCATGATCCTGGACGGGACAGACCGTACGGTCCAGAACCGCACTTACATAAACAAAGGGGACAGGGTCATGATCATGGAAGGCCCGCTGAAGGGACTGGTCGGCTTTTACCTGCGTCACAAAGGCCAGTCGCGAAAGGTCGTGGTGAGCGTCGAGTTGCTGCAGCGCTCCCTTGCCGTAGAAATAGAAGACTGGGCGCTCGAGAAAATAAAATCGTGATTACATCACGATTTTATATAACGCGGCTTCGCCGCTCTTCACGGTACTTCATAAAACGGCCGCCAAATTTTATCAAAGACATCTTCGCAGCTCACTGGAGACAGCTCCGCCCCTTCGGCTACAACGCTTGGGAAGCCTTAACCCTCTATGAATATTGACAAATTTTACGTGTTTCCCGCTTAAA
>PDVJ01000507.1_pt1 | contig 13285 bp, 1 predicted proteins | sample 1369811 | NCBI WGS metagenome assembly PDVJ01 (sample SAMN07795376, study PRJNA414565) | Alkali sediment metagenome, whole genome shotgun sequencing project. | reverse complement strand
GAAATCGTACCCAATTATGCCAAGGCATTCTATAACAAAGGAATATCACTCTATGACCTCGGAAAATACAATGATGCCCTGATTGCATTCAATAAAGCATACGAATTAGATCCCACAGATATCTGGGTATGGTATTACCGCAGTTTCATTCTTGCAAAACAGGAACGATACAACGAAGCCAATGAGTCATCTGATAAATTCCTTGAATATGAACCGGGACATTCTGATATCTGGGCGATTAAAGGAATTTCATTGTTCAAAATAGGAAGATATGAAGACGCTGTTGCTGCGCTTGATCGGTCCCTTGAAATTGACCCCCTTGGTAAATAAGATTCAGAAGTTCAGCAATGCAGTTTTTGCATTCAATAAAGCCATTGAGCTTAGCCCGGAAAATGCCAGTGCATATTACAATCGCGGTATTGCCTATGCTTATCAGAATAAATACCGGGATGCCGCACTGGACTTCGATCATGTTCTCTCGTCAGATCCTGAAAACTCCGATGCGCTGTATCTGAAAGGAGTTGCCTGCATCAAACTGAGCCGGTATGAAGATGCACTTGCTTCATTTACACAAACTCTTTTAAAAACAGAACATCCTGCATCATTTTATTATCGCGGAATCGCACTTACCAAACTTGGCAGGCATAAAGAAGCGATTGAATCATTCGAACAGGCACTCGACCTGGATCCTAAATGTGCTTCCGCTGCATATCAGGAAGGAATAGCGTATGCCAGTCTCGGCAGGTTTGCCGAAGCGATTACCGCTTATGACCGGGCATTAAAAATCAATCCATTATTTACCGATGCACTCTACCATAAGGGATTCGCACTCGCAAAACTGGGTAATATCACTGAAGCAATCCAGGAATTTGATAAGACCATTCTGCAGGACCGGGAAAATGCACAGGCATATCACCAAAAAGGGCTCCTGCTTGCAAGACTTGGAAGATATAGTGATGCCATAGATTCTTACAATGCCAGTATTGAGATTAAACCCTCATATGCCCAGACATACTTTGATAAGGGTCTCTCTTTAGCCAAACTCGAAAATGCCGAGCCGGCAATTGATGCATTTGAGCATGCAATTGCGATCAATCCCAACTACGTGAACGCTTATTATAACCTGGGACTTGCACTCCTTCAACTCGACAGATTTGACGATGCTGTTTATGCATTTGATCAGGCGCTTGAAATTGATCCAACGAATACCCTTGTGCTCTATCAACGGGGAACTACGCTTATGCATATCAAACACTATGCTGAAGCAGTCGCAGATCTGGATAGTGTACTTGCACTATTACCCCAAAACACCGGAGCGTTGTATAACAAGGGGATCGCCCTTTTTAACCTTTCACGGTATCAGGAGGCACTGGTAGCCTTTGACGATGCTATCGAACAGAACCCGGGACTTGTTGAAGGCTGGCTCTATAAAGGTATAACCTTCAACAATCTCGGCATGCTGGACGATGCAATTGCCGCATTTGACAAAGTGCTTATATTAAATCCAAGACATGGTGAGGCGGCAGTTCGCAAGGGAATCGTCCTTGTCACCCTTTGTCAATATGATGAAGCAATATCAATCCTCAATCGCGCTCTTGAAGAACAGCCTGATAACGACTGGGCCTGGTGCAATAAGGGTATCGCCCTCTCCGCTATCGAAAGATTTGATGAAGCAATCCGATCTTTTGACAAGGCGCTGGAAATCAACAACCGATGCACGCGGGCTATCTATGAGAAAGCAAATGCCATCTCCTCGATGGGAAACCAGTCCGAGGCGGTGGCATTGTATGATCACGCATTAGAAATTGAACCCGATAACCCGAAAATTCTCTATTTTAAAGGAGTTGCCCTTTCCCGTCAGGAGCATTATGACGATGCAATCGACACATTTGAACATGCCCTTTCTCAAGAGCCGGAAAATGCTTCCGGGTATTATTATCTTGGAGTGGCGTATGCCGGAACGGAGCGATATTTTGAGGCAATAACAGCATTTGACCATTCTCTTGCAATCGAACCCTCAAATGCCATTGTCCACCATTTTAAGGGAATTGCCCTTATCGCAATAGAGCACTATGATGAAGCCCTTACCGAATTCAATCATGCCATTATACTCGATCCTGCCCATGCACCTTCGTATTATTACTTAGGGATCGTTCACCTCCAGGTAAAACACTATGAAGAGGCAATCGCAGCATTTGACCGCACAATTGCATTAGAACCAAAAGGAAAGGACGCTGCTGTCCGAAAAGGAATTGCTCTGGTCAAGCTTGAAAGAAATGAGGAGGCAGTTGCTGTTTTCAGCAGTTCACTCAAGGAGAGTCCGCGTGATGCCCTGGCCTGGTGTTATGATGGTATTGCGCTGACTGCATTGGGACAGTTTGAGAAAGCTGTCCTGGCATTCGATAAAACGATTGAGATTAACCGGCTATGTGCCCCTGCATTCTATGGCAGGGGAAATGCACTTGCCAGCCAGGGAATGTACCAGGAAGCAATTTCATCCTATGATCGGGCTCTTGAACTTGAACCCGGTGATTGGAAAACCAATTACCATAAAGGAAAAACTCTCCAAAATCTTGAGCAGTATGATGATGCAATCAAGGCGTTTGAGCATGCTCTTGCAATAAATCCTGATTATATCGATGCTCACTTCAACAAGGGACTTTGTCTCGTTCAATTAAAACACTATAGTGAAGCAATAGAGGTATTTGATTATACCATTGAACTCAATCCAACCTATACTCCTGCTCTCTATAACCTCGGTTCTGCCCTATTGCAGCTCAAACGATATTCCGATGCTGGAGAAACCTTTGATCGTGTGCTTGACATTTCCCCGCAAAATTCAGAGGCATTATATGGAAAAGGAATCGCATTTTTACGCCTTTTCCATTATCAGGACGCACTCAATGCCTTTGAAAAAGCGCTCGAACAGAATCCAGAAGATGCTATTACGGCATTCGATCATGCACTCGCATTAAATCCAAAACTCGCTGAAGCGACAGTAAGAAAAAGTATCGAGCTTATCCGACTTCATCAATATGAAGAAGCAGTTAAAATTCTCAGCAGTTCAGTTGAAGAACAGCCCCGTGATGTATGGGCATGGTGTTACCTGGGCATCGGATTTATTGCCCTTGGACGATTTGAGGAAGCGGTTCATGCATTTGACAAAACTCTGGAAATCAACCGCCGGTGCGCCCGTGCATTTTTTGAGAGAGGGAACGCCCTGCTGCATCTGGGAAAACCCCTTGAAGCGGTCATATCGTACGATCAGGCACTCGAAATTACACCCAAAGATCCAAAAATCCTCTATCAGAAAGGTATTGCTCTTGCCCAGCGCGAGCGATATGATGATGCCATCACGGCATTTGAGAAGTCTTTAGCCATCGAACCGGAAAATGCACTGGGTTTTTACTTCCTGGGGGTCTCTTTTGCCGGACAGGAGCGATTTACTGATGCAATAAAGGCATTTGATAAGGCAATAGCACTTGATCCATCCAATGCTTCCGCCTATCATTTCAAAGGTGTTGCTCTTGTCCAGCGTGAACGATACAATGATGCTCTAAAGGCCTTCGAGACTGCCATCACCCTTGACCCCTCGGACGCATTAAATTATTATTATCTTGGAGTTTCCTATCTGCAGTCTAAAAGATATGAAGAGGCTATTCCTGCATTTATTAAAGCCACAGAAATTGATCCATCACTTACTGACAGTTACCTGTATCAGGGTATCGCCAACGTTGAATTGTCGCGTTACGAGGAGGCTTTACCATTACTGGACCGAAGCTTATCAGCAAATCCATCGCGTATCGAAGCACTGATCTGTCGTGCGAAATCCCTTGTCAAGCTCAGTCACTACTCTGATGCTATCGAAACCCATGACCGGATCCTCTCTCTCAATCCTACGATTATCGAGATCTGGATGCAGAAAGGAAACGCACTCTTTTCTCTGGGCAGAAAGCAGGATGCTATTTTTGCTTATTCAAAAGCGCTTGAGATCAATTCGAATTTTGTGGAGGGTTGGGTAAAAAAGGGCAATGCCCTGTATGATCTCGGCAGGATCCAGGATTCTGTGGTCGCTTACACAAAGGCGCTTGATATCAATCCTGCCCTCCGTGATGTCTGGATGCGAAAAGGTGATGCACTTAATGAACTCGGGCGAACAGAAGATGCAATCGCGGCGTACACCAAATCCTTAAAAATAGACTCGGATCAGGTAGACGGATGGGTAAAAAACGGGAAGGCATGCTATGATCTGGGGAGATACCAGGATGCAATAGATGCCTTTGACAATGCAATTGCCTTGAACCGGAGATGTATTGAAGCATTCCACTACAAAGGACTTGCACTCGAGAAGGTGAACAGAACCGACGAGTCGATCCATGCATTTGAGGTGCTCCTTGAAATCGATCCGCGGAATGGCGATGCACACTATCATAAAGGACTTGCATTAGCCAAACTTGGCGATCACCGTATTGCCATCGATGCATTCGAAAAGACCATCGATATCCTGCCTTCATTTGCTCCTGCATGGTATAACAAAGGGAAATCCTTAATCCATGGCGGAAAATATCAGGAAGCGATTGTTGCATTTGACCGGGCGCTGGAGATTGAGTCAGCATACCCTGAAGTTTATTATTATAAGGGTGTTGCATTTCTAAAACTTGAAAAGTTTACCGAAGCTATCGAATCTCTCGATAAAAATCTGGAAAAGGATACGAGTAATGCACAGGGACACTACAACCGGGGTCTGGCACTTTCCAAACTCGGAAGATATGAAGAAGCTCTCGGAGCATTTGACAAGGCACTTATCTATGATCCTGAAAATGCACTTGCATTTTATCACAAGGGCAGGTCGTATGAGGGGCTGAACCGGCACAGCGAGGCAATCTTTGCTTTTGAAAAGACTCTTCAGTTAAAACCAAAATACCTCGAAGCACGGATGCAAAAAGGCATCGCACTCTATAATCTTGAAAAATTCAAAGATGCTATAAAAGATTTTAACAAGATTATTACCGAAAACCCTAAAAATTATCATGCTTATTACCAGAAAGGAAGAGCTCTTTTTGATTTGGGGAATGTGTCCGAAGCTATCGAAGCTTATGACCGTACAATTGAACTGGAGGCAAATTTTACTGATGCACATTTTCAGAAGGGGTTTGCTCTCTTGCAAATATCACAGTTTGAAAACGCACTTCTGGAATTCGATCGCACCCTGGAAATTGATCCCAATCTTGCAGCTGCACATTACAACCGTGGTATTGCCCTTGCAAAGCTTTTCAGGTTCAACGATGCGATTATCTCGTTTGATAAAACACTGACTCTGCTCCCGGGTTATGCCCCCGGGTTTTTCCAGAAAGGACTTGCACTATATGCAATCGGCCATTACCAGGAGTCAATAGATATATTTGACCGCACACTGGAACTGGATCCGAATTCAGCTGAAGCTGCACTCAATAAAGGTATCGCACTTCATGATCTCGGACGAAATGAAGAGTCACTTGCTGCCTGCGAGAACGCACTGAAACTCAGACCGGATTTTATTGACGCAGCATACCAGAAAGGAAAAGCCCTTGTTGGTCTTGAACGGTATGATATGGCAGTTGCTGCCTTTGATCGGACAATTGAACTCGATCCAAATAATGCACAGGCATATTATGACAAAGGTCTTGCATTGATACATATTGGCAAGCATCTAGAAGCGGTTGCATCATTCGATCGTCTTTTAGAACTTATACCCGGTTTCGCTCCTGCATTCTTCCAAAAAGGTATTGCGCTTGCAAATGTCGGCATGTATAATGAAGCCGTATTTGCATTCAACATTAAGCTGGAGATTACTCCGGACGATGCTGATGCACTCTGCCAGAAAGGGATCGCACTTGCACACATGGAAAACCACGAAGAAGCCATCACTGCCTTTGAAGCTGCTTCCAGTATCGATCCATTAAAAGCTGAAATTCAATTCCAGAGAGGATTATCTCTCGCAGCATTAGGTCATCATAATGAAGCGGTGAATGCATTTACCCGTGCTCTTGAGATCAATCCCGGTTATACAGATGCCATTTACCATAAAGGACTCTCCCTCGCCGAACTTGGTGAGTTCAACGAGGCTATTGCAGCCCTTTCCCAAGCACTTGAAGTAACGCCAACAATCGCGAATGCATGGCTGATTAAAGGATTCTGCCTGTTCGCTGTCGGGCGCTATCAGGAAGCTATCATAGCCTATAATGCCTCACTTGAGATTGATGCAACAAACCCTCATACCTGGTTCTATAAAGGAAGGGCGCATATCAGTCTCGACAACCATGCTGATGCAGTGAATGCATTCGATCAGGTGCTCGCTCTCGATCCGGAGTTCGGGGAGGCATTTTACTATAAGGGAGTCGCACTTGCCAAAGATAAGAAAATTGCGGAGGCAGCTGCAGCTTTCGAACAGGCAAATCGGCTGATGCCCGATTTTTCCGATGCGTATCTGCAGAAAGGGAGAGCACTTGCAGCACTTGGCATCCACCATGAGGCAGCTGACGCATTCAGGCAGGTGCTTTTATCAAATCCCGATGATCTGACGGCACTGTATGGCCAGGCCCGGGCATTCGACCACCAGGGATTGTATGAAGATGCAATTGCGGTATACACCCATATTACCCAGATTGATCCCACATGCGAACGGGTATTTTATTACAAAGGTTTCGCACTCGTGTGCACACATCACTATCCTGATGCCATCGATGCATTCAGCAGGACTCTTGCCCTTAATCCATCCCGTGTGGAGGCATGGAGCGAAATGGGGAGAGCATTCGTTATCCTAAAAAAATATGAAAAGGCAGTTGAAGCCTTTGATTCACTGCTCACGCTCAAACCTGATTCAGTAGATATCCTGTTTGAAAAGGGACTCGCTCTTACCCATGTAAAAAAGCTGGATTCTGCTCTTGAAGTATTTAACCGGTGCATCGTGCTGGGTCTCAATAATTCCCGCGTGCATGCAGAAAAGGGACTGGTGCTCTTTGAACTGGAAAAATATGAAGATGCTTTAGCGTCATTCGATCGTGCCCTTGAAATTGATGCAAATGATGCGGTCTCGCATCGGGTAAAAGGAGAGATTCTTGCAAAGATTAACCGGCATGAAGATGCGATCACCGAGTTCGATGCCACGCTTGTCCTTGATCCGGAAAATGCCCAGGCACACCGGATGAGGGGTATTGCCCTTGCAAAACTTGACCGGTATGAAGATGCCGTTGTTGCACTGGACCGGGCACTGGAAAATGATTCGGCGAATCCCGATCTCCTTGCATGCAAGGGGTACTCATTCTATAAATTGAACCGGTATAAGGAAGCGGTTGAATTTTTCGGGAAATCGCTAAAACGCAAACCTCAGAATGTCTTTGCTCTGTTCTATCGCGGAAAAGCTCTTCTGCATCTCAAGCGCTGGGAAGAAGCGATCACAACCTTTGAAAAAGTACTTACCCTAGATGAAAAGAATGCCGAGGCATGGTATTACCGGGGAACCGGCTATGAACATACTTCACTGTATGAAGATGCTCTCAGTGCGTTTGAGAGGGGGCTGTCTTTCGATGATGCATGTGCTGTCGCATGGTATCATAAAGGATGTGTACTTGGCAAACTGAATCGGTTTGCAGATTCAGTACCATCCTTTGAACGTGCTCTTGAAATCAATCCTGATATGCAGGATGCGGCGTATAACAAAGGGCTCGCACTCGCAACTATCGGCCGACATGAAGAGGCTGTAATCGCATTTGATTTGGCACTCGCACTCGGTCCGGCGAGTGGAGCACTTTACTATTACCAGGGTTTCTCTCTCATTGGAGCGGGGCGCGACCAGGACGCAATTGTATCCTTGAACCGTTCGCTTGAGTTTACTCCTGACGATGCTGCGACACATTTAGCAAGAGGTGAGACACTTTTCAGGCTTGCCCGTTTCAACGATGCAGTTGTCGCATTCGATAAGACACTCGCATTAGATCCCCATAATGCCCGTGCAGCGTTTGGCAGGGGTCAGGCGCTGTCTGCAGTCGGGCACGATGATGAAGCAGTGATCGCCTACGAACAGGCACTGACCCTGGATTCCACACTTTCTGATGCTGCATATAACAAAGGACTTGCACTCTTCCGCATCGGGAGATACTCAGAATCCATAAAAGCGTTTGATTATACCCTGGAATACGTTCCGGGGCATGCTCATGCTCACTACCACAAAGGACTCGTGTTGAACGCTACGGGAAAGTATGAAAAAGCACTCCGGTCATTCAACCAGGCACTCACCTACGATTCTTCCATCACAGATGCGATATATCAGACCGGTCTCTCCTATGCCAGCCTTGGAAAACATGAGAAAGCACTTGACGCTTTTGATAAGATACTGGAACTTACTCCTGATAATGCCACAGTCCTGTATATGCGGGCACTTTCTCTTGTAAAACTCCTTCGGTTTGATGAGGCGCTCCAGGCGCTCGAATCTTCTTTGAACCTTGAAAATATTATCGCTGATGTCTGGCTCCTCAAGGGAAGCGTGCTTTTTGAAATGGAACGTATGCCGGAAGCTCTCGAGTCATTTGAGCGGGCTATTGCCCTTGCACCGGACAACAATACTGCCTGGTACCGAAAGGGGAAGTCATATATTGAGCTCGGGAACCCTCATGAGGCCATTATATGCTTTGATCGTGTCCTGTCTCAAGATCAGGCTTGTGCTTCAGCATGGTTACGGAAAGGCAGTACGCTGCTTTCCCTCAGTCAGTACGAACCTGCACTGGAAGCCCTCACCCGTGCCCTGGAAATTAAACCCGGTTCTGCATACGGGTGGTATGATCGGGCCATTGCTCTTTTAGAACTCGGCAGATATGAAGAAGCAGTCTTATCGTATAACAGAGTGCTTGCTATCAACCCGAAATATGCAAATGCCTACTATGACAAAGGTGTGGCTCTTGTGAAATTAGGCAAAGATAGTGAAGCAGTTGAAGTATTTGAACATGCCACGACACTGGATCCGAAATTTATCAATGCTTTTTACGAAAAAGGACTGGCGCTCAGCCGACTCGCCAAAAATCAGGAAGCCATCGCTGCATTTGACCGGGCACTTTCTGTTGATACCTCTTATTCCCCCGCATATTTCCAAAAAGGACTGATACTCAAAAACCTGAAACGGTATGAGGAAGCACTTTCAGCATTCAGTGCAGCCCTCACCCTTGATACAGGAAATTATGATACCTGGTTTAACAAAGGCCTGGTACTAACCTATCTGAAAAGATTTGATGAAGCAAAAACTACATTTGACCGGGCAATCACTCTCGATCAGAATACCTACGCTGCACATTATGAAAGAGGGTACGCGCTCTTACATCTGAAACAATATGAAGAGGCAATAACCGCTTTCTCGCGTGCACTTGCAATAGATGACCAGAACAGGGATGGGCATTTTGAACAGGGACTCGCGTTTGCAATGCTCGGAAGATATGAAGAGGCCGAATCGTCATTTTCAAAGGCTCTTACCCTGGATCATGACTTTGCAGAAGGTTACTATAACAAAGGTCTGGCACTCGAAAATCTTGGACGGTACGATCAGGCGATTGGTGCATTCGATCAGATACTTTCACGTATCCCTGATTTTTCAGCAGCATGGTACCACAAAGGCATTGCATCTGAACATCTGGGCAAAGACGAGGAAGCTGTTGAAGCATTTGAGAAAGCACGACAAAATGATCCGCATAATATCTCATTGCTCTTTTCCGAAGGGAATGCTCTTTTCCGGCTCGCAAAGTATGACGAAGCTGTTCATATTTTTGATAGTGCACTCAGACAAGATCCTGATAATGGGGATATCCTGTTAGAGAAGGGTCGGGTGCTTGCAAAACTGGGGCGTGATGAAGAAGCCCAGGAGGTTTTCGGCTATGCATCCGTTCAGCTTCCCAGCCGGTTCGAACCCCCCTATTTACAGGGATTGTCTCTGGTATTGCTCGGCCGATACGAAGAAGCTGGATATGCATTTGATACCGCACTGATGCTGAATAAAACAGATCCTGAAATCTGGTACGAAAAAGGATTGGTACTTTCAAACCTCGGTCATCCTGCTGAAGCCATAACTGCATTTGACGACAGCATTATCTACCAGCCTGAAAATCCAAGGGCATTTCTGGAGAGGGGAAAAGCATTTGCCACTCTTGGAAAATTTGAAGATGCAATCAGTTCCTTCGATTGCGTAATTGACCGTTTGCCAGAAAATACCAGTGCCTTGCATGCGAAAGGTATCGCTTTGTTCCGTATCCGTAAATTTGAAGAAGCTATCCAAGTCCTGGAAAAACTCCTGTCCCTGGAACCGGATAACACAGATGCGCTTTACCATTATGCAACAGCTTTTGCTGAGCTTGAAAAGTATGATGAAGCAGCACAGGCATTCGAACGTTTCCTTGTAATAACTCCTGATAATGCGCAGGTGTGGTTTGAACAGGGACTCATCTTTGCAAAACTCACCCGTCACAAAGATGCGATATCCGCATTCGATAATGCACTCACGATAAAACCGGATTATTTTGTGGCATATTATAACAAAGCACGTTCACTGGATTCCCTTGAACAAACCCATGATGCAATTGTTGTCTATAACCAGGCACTTGATCTCGATCCGGCACATACGCCATCACTTCACTGTAAAGGTATCGCACTTACACGAATTGGCAGGTTCGAAGAGGCAATCAAAGCGTTTGACCGCACACTTGAGATCGATGGCTCCTTGGCAGAGGTATGGTTTGACAAAGGAAAGGCACTTGCATCACTTGGTATGTACCGTGAAGGTGTAAGGGCCTTTGATAAAGCCCTCATCATCGATAAGAATTATGCTGAGGTGTATTTCCACAAAGGACTTGTACTGGCAAATCTGGGGCGGCACGAAGAAGCCATCATTGCATTCAATAAAAATATCGACCTTGATGCAGGAAATGCTGAAGCATTCTATAACAAAGGATTATCCCTTGTTGCAACCGGACGGCAAAAAGATGCAATCGATGCGTTTGACCTCGTATTACAGATTACCCCCATGTCTGTTGAAACATGGTTGCACCGTGGCATGGCTCTGGCAGACCTTGGCAGATATAATGATGCTATCGAGGATTATAATAAGACTCTTGGGATTGACCAGGATAATGCCGATGCCTGGTACCTCAAGGGTACTGCACTCTTCGCACTTTCCGGTTATGAGGATGCAATTGAAGCGTTTTGTAAGGCACTGGACACACACCCGGATTTTGTGTCGGCGTTCTATTATAAAGGGCGTACACTTTATGAACAAGGCATGGATAACGAAGCAGTAGCATCATACGATAATGCGCTTGCAATCCAGCCGAAACATATCGAGGCACTTTACCATAAGGGTATAGCACTTACACGACTCTCCCGCTACGATCTGGCAATCACATCATTTGACCTGGCATTACGCCTCCGACCAACGGCTGCATTTATCTGGACAGGGAAGGGGGTAGCCCTGTCTGCCCTTGGCCAGGACGAGGATGCCATCAGCTGTTTTAAAAAGGCTTTAGGTATCGATACAAAAGATGCACGGGCATATTATTATCTGGGATTTTCTTTCTCCCATGTCGGCAGATATAATGATGCAATTAAAAACTTCGACGCTGCACTCATTCACAGCCCGAAATGCACCAAAGCATTCTATCAGAAGGGGCGGGCACTTGCAAGTCTCTCAATGCATCAAGAAGCAATTGGTGCATTCGACCGGGCGATTGGTGAGAATAATACATTTTCCGATACCTGGCTCTATAAGGGTATATCGGAAGAGAATCTTGGAAGATATAGTCCAGCGCTTGATTGCTATGATCGTGCAATATCCCTGGATGCGACCTACGCTTTGCCGCACCTTCACCGGGGAGTTGTATTAATTCACCTGAACCGGTACACCGAGGCGCTGAAAGCATTTGATCTGGCACTGACTCTCCAGCCGGAATATCCGGAAGCATTCTATTACCAGGGTATCACGTATCTTAAGCTTGGACGCTTTAATGAAGCAATAACAGCGTTTAATCAGGCCTTGGCGTTCAATGACCAGTACTCAGAAGTATTCCATCACAAAGGAATTGCTCTGGTCCACCTCAAGAACTATGATGAATCGATTATTGCATTCGATGCTGCGCTGAGAATTAATCCTGAATATCAGGATGCTCTTTACGAAAGAGGAAGGGCACTCATGCATATCGGGAAGAATAAAGAGGCGATCGCATCGTTCGATCGCATCCTTTCTCATAATCCCGGATTTGCTATTGCTATCTATGAAAAAGGCAGAGCCCTTCTTGCACTCGGAAACCAGGATGCCGCAATCTCTGCCTTTGAACGGGCATGGGAGATAAATCCCAGCTGCTATCAGGCATTCTTCTGGGAGGGAAGGGCATATTTTGAGATGGGCAATTATGATGCGGCACTTACTGCATTCGAGCATGCTCTGGAAAACAACCATGGAACTGCTGATATATACTACTACCAGGGTAAGGCTTATGCTGCGCTGGATCAGCACAGGCAGGCGGTTCAATCGTACGATCGATCGCTTGAGATCAATCATAGCGCCGAGGTACTTTCCCATAAAGGTGTTTCACTTGCTGAACTTGGCATGTCAAGGGATGCTCTGGAAACATTCGAAAAAGCGCTGGAACAGAATAGTAACCTCGCTGAGGCATGGATGGGAAAAGGCAATGTTCTCTACGATCTCGGAAAGCATCCAGAAGCCCAGGCTGCATATGAGAAAAGCCTTGATCTGGACCCGGAGAATGCTATTGGCTGGACACGTCACGGTATGGCGCTTGCAGCTCAGGGTAAAAGCGGGGATGCAATTGAATCATATGAACGGGCTGTATCCGTTGACCCAACGTTCTCGATAGCCTATTTCACCAAAGGCAGTGCACTTATTGCACTCGGGCATTACCAGGATGCCAGTGAAGCATTCAGTGCCATGATATCGATCCAACCGGATTTTGTGGAGGCATGGATCTACAAGGGTCGGGCACTACATGAGCTTGGGAAGTACCAGGAAGCTCTGACTACCTTCAAACACGCTTTGGAACTTGATCCTGGACGTAAAGAAGTTTGGAATGATATTGGGGGAATACTTGATACGATAGGTAAACATGAAGAAGCCAAGATTTGTTATAAGAAGGCGAAGTAAGATTTTACCTGTTTTTTTATAAATGAAATCGGTCACTCAATAAAGGACACCATACACTAGTTTTATCATGGAACTAATGCAAAGAATCTCTTTTATTTTTCAATTTGAAAACGTTCT
>PDVJ01000506.1_pt1 | contig 13293 bp, 13 predicted proteins | sample 1369811 | NCBI WGS metagenome assembly PDVJ01 (sample SAMN07795376, study PRJNA414565) | Alkali sediment metagenome, whole genome shotgun sequencing project. | reverse complement strand
GAAGGCTGCAACGGCCTGCGGGAGCCTGTGCGTTCTGACTGTGAAACCTCGTCCCATGAGGTCGATGGCCAGGTATCAATATTCCGGAGGGAATGGCGACCTGTCGCTGCGGGGACCGGTTCAGGCCCGGAAGGGAGCAGACTTACCGTAGACATCCGGCGCCCATGGGGTAACGGGGCGGAGGATGGATGCTTTGGCAAACGTAGTAACGTACAGTCGACCGATAACACGTCCCCATTTACGATTATCATGTCAAAAGTGACTATCCTTGGTGCAACCGGCAATGTGGGATTGTTTGCTTCTTATGCAGTATCAGCAAATCCTCATGTGCGGGAAATCCTTCTTTACGGGCGGGAAGGGCGCGAAACACTTCTCCGTGGAATCACGCAGGATTTTGTTGATTCATTTGCTGCACGCGGAACGAATATCAAAATCAACTGGACAACCAACTTAAAAGATGCTGCCGGGTCAGATGTTGTTATCATTACCTCCGGGATTCCGCGCACTCCGGGACAGGACCGTCTTGATCTGGCTATGGGAAATGCAAGGGTAATCTCCCCTCTTGCGCAGACTATCGGGGTTATCGCACCTGAAACCAAGATTCTGGTAGTTACCAATCCTGTTGATGTCATGACCTGCGTTGCTTTGAAATATTCCGGCCTTAATCCCAGCCAGGTATTCGGGCTTGGAACGCATCTTGATTCAATGCGATTAAAATCCCTTATTGCTGCCTATTTCAAAGTCCATGTGAGCGAAGTCCACACACGTATTATCGGTGAACATGGCGACAGCATGGTCCCGCTCTGGTCAGCCACGACGATAGGTGGTATCAAGATATCCAACCTGCCAGCATTTGCACACCTCCCGGTAAAAGAGATCATTGAATCGGTAAAATGCAGCGGAAACCTGATCATCAAAGATAAGGGATCTACCGTTTACGGACCTGGAGAAGCGATCGCTTCGTTAGTAAAGACGGTGCTTGGAGATGAAAACCGGATCCTGACCGTTTCAGCCTATCTAAAAAGCGAGGTCCACGGTATTGGAGAAGGGGATATATGCATTGGTGTCCCGGCCAGGGTAAATCGCAACGGGGTGTTCCCGATCACTATCAAGATCGATGAATCCGAAGTGATAGCATTCCGCGAATCGGTTGAAAAAATCCGGACGATCACCAGGAAGGTTCTCGCAGATCTTGAAGTCTAAGAAAAAAGTGTTTTTATAACCTGAATCAGGTTAATGTTACTTCGACAATTTCTGCACGTTCGACACCCGCTACTTCATTGAGGGACTTCTCGATTGCATCGGTTTCTCCCCCGGAGTCGTTTACGACTGCAACAAGTTTAAGCGCCTTTAAACCAAAACCGATTGGCTCCTCTCGAATTTCATGAATTCCGGGCAGCTTCTGTTTTAATGCCTTTTTCAATTGTTCAAGGTCCACTTCCGGTGATTCGGGCATAACCCTGACAATTACAGCAACACCACCCATGAATTACGGTCCCCCAAATCCACATTTTGGGCAGATATAGGGAATGCTCTGCTCCCGGCACCGGTAACACCGGTTGATCTCAACACCACATGCGGGGCATCCGAATTCCGTTGCGCCCTCTTCTGCAAGCGGGGCATTGCAGGATGTACATTTTTTATCTGACACGATTGCTCCTCCAAGGATTCCTATAGTATCTCTTTTGGAACCTTTAAAAGGTTGTACAGATCTCAGTACGGGGGATCAGCTCTCCCTTCAGGTATTTTTCCACGCGATCTGGTTGTGATCCATTGATTATGGTTGTTTTCACGGTATTTTTTATCACAAACGGAATAAAACAGGGGTCAACAATATCTGATTCCACTGGCCCGTTTACCTGCTCCTGGAGGATCCCGTTGATGAAAATACCATCAATAGATTTGAGAAGGAGAAGATCGAGATGAAGGGTGCCTGCAACCCATGCAGCGATAGTATCAGAAGTTACATCCCAGGTGTGGGGCAGGATGTCAGTTAACCTGAGGCACCGATAAGGCAGCAATATTGTTGTTGTCAGAGGCACGGCAATTCTGTCTGTCGTTAAGATGCCAAATGAGGAGATGAACCAACCATACTGCTCCATTGCGGCGATGGCCATCCAGTGTGCCGCATCGTTATTTACCCGAACCTGTCGTACAAGGTCAGCAAATGGACCCCCGCCAGGGATTATGAATAACGGCCGGTCTGATGCGATAAGTATCGGTGCAATGTCGGGAATCTGATTATACAGACTTCCCCCCACTTTGACAATTAATGGCGAAGTTGATTGATCTTTAGGTGATTCCCTGCTCTTATTCATACTTCCGGAGAGTTATATCGCCAGATTATAAAAGGAGCATGGCGAAATTGAGTGATAATGCGCCGTTTTCTTGTGTTTTTCCTCATTTTATGGTGTGTGATGCACGCGGGTGCCGCAGTCCAGATTATTGAGTTCTGTCCTGATCCTCATAGTTATGAGGATGCGGATGAGTATCTTGTCCTCTCTGGTACCGGCTCCCTGGATGGTTTCACGATTTCCGATGGGGAGGGTGGATTTCGTTTCCCACCGGGGACCCGGATCAACGGTGTGCTAACCATAGCCCGCAGCGGAATAGCCTATAAACAAAGTCATGGAATATATCCTGATTTTGAATGGCTGGATTATTCTCAGCTGGTTCCCGATGTGATCAAGGGTGATACGCTCCGTCTGGCGAATTCAAACGATGCTCTCATGCTGTATGAGAATGGGATACTTGTTCAGAGTGTTGCCTGGCCAGAAGATGTGAAACCTCGCGAGGGACAGATACATTTTCTCGAAAAAGGGGTGTGGGATCTCCGCCCGCTCATGATCGGGCAGTCGCGTTTGTCCCCGGCGGTATTCCGGAATGTATCAATAACGACGTTTGTTTCGCCGGATTCGTCCAGTGAGATTTTCTCGTATGCAGTGAATCAGGCATCAGATGAAGTACTGCTGAATGTGTATGAATTTTCGAGTCCACTCATGGCAGATACCCTGATTACCGCACACGCGCGGGGGGTCGATGTTAAGGTTATTGTTGAAGGCGGTCCTGTTGGGGGTATTAGTCCGGAAGGAAAAGAAGCGATCCGGATGCTTAACGACGCTGGAATTCCTGTCTCAATGATGGTATCACGCAAAGGGGAGCCTGCCCCTTATCGCTATGACCATGCAAAATACATGGTCATAGACCGGCGGTCAATCCTGCTTACCAGTGAGAACTTCAAATACAGTGGATTTCCTCCTTCAGGAATGACCGGTAATCGGGGCTGGGGTGTATATCTCGAGGACCCCAGACTTGCAGAATATTTTTCAATAGTTTACCTGACCGATTATAGTGGAAAATCTATGACTGCTTATAACGGATCAGCAGGGCCTCCCGAACCCATGCCTTCCAGGAAATATACCGTAGAATTCCAGCCTGGATATTTTACCGGTGCAACAGTTCGTCCTGTTATTTCACCAGACACCAGCAGCCAGATTACGGAGATGATAAACTCTGCTGAACGGAGTATCGAGATTGAGCAGGCATACATCACCAACGAGACGACGTATTCCCTGAATCCGTATCTTTCAGCAGCGATAAATGCCTCACGCCGGGGAGTACATGTCAGGGTATTGCTCGATTCATATTGGTATAACATTGAAGATGAAACAGACAATGATGAGATGGTGGTGCTCATTAACCGCATCGGGTCATGTGAACACATTCCCCTGGAAGCCCGGTGTGCCGATCTCTCAACAAAAGAGATCGATAAGATTCATAATAAAGGGGTGATCGTGGATGATCGGTATGTGCTGGTGAGCAGTATCAACTGGAACAGCAACTCTCCCAATTTTAACCGGGAAGCAGGGGTAATTATTGATCATCCTGGCGTCGCCCGGTACTTTCTTGATGTATTTGAAGACGACTGGAATTCCGTGGTTAAATCACCAGAAGTCAAAACAGATTTCCTGAAAATTGCCGCGGTTGGAGTGGTATTAGTCATTCTCATCCTTCTCTATTATCACCGTCAAAAGGTATGACTCAGGATCAAACCAGAGAATAGCAAAGAGGAAAACAGGATCCAATAATTGTTCAGAACTTTTTTAGTGCGCACTGGCACACATCACATAAATTTATGTCGCTCTCACCGGTAACTACTGCAAGAGCCCAACGGTCTATCAGGGAATCAAGCTCATTGGATATCTGACCTTCACTCACTCCTCTTTTCTTACTCATATACTGCGACACTGCAGCTCTTGTTACTCCGAGACGTTTTGCAGCATCGCTCTGACTGAGCCCCTGCTTTTGCACTAACCGTGAAACCATCTCTGCTCTCATTGGCGGAAGAAGATTCCGTACCATAGTATCACAATGCATCAGAGTGCAGGTGTGCTTCGTCATACACAGACAGATTGGGCTTTCGTCGTTTGTGTAGTCCGGTTCTGGTATATAATCTGGCGGGCATCACGGAAGTTAAACTTCTCGATGATAAGATGCCGTTCTTTGAGTTTTTTCAATGCATAACGCACTGTACGGGGAGCAAGATGGGTTTTTTGCACGAGATCTTTGTGCGTCATAGCTCCGCCGGCATCCAGTATTTCCATCACCGTTTTCGATGAAGGTGGCAATGTTGTGGAATACATGGTAAGATGTTAACACTGTTAACATATGAATCTATCGGTAATTTAAATGAGCCTTCTCAATACTCAATTATGTTCGAACGCCAGGAACGGGCGGCTATTTTGCTTTTACTTGGTGTTGCTTGTTTTGTAATCACGGCACACCTGGCCCTTGGGACGCTCGGAAAACAACCCTTTGCACGACCTTTCACCAATAATTCGGCTGATGGTGAACTGGTGATTACTGATGGTACTATCAATCAGATTTTAATTACAAAAAATGGTGGACACATGAATGTGTATTTGGCCAATATCACCATTTTTGTTCCGGCACAGATTGCCCAGGAATTGACTCTCCAAAAAGGTGATTCAATATCTGTGTATGGGGTTGTTCAAACGTATCGCGGGAAAAAAGAGATAGTAGTCAGTTCTGGAAAAGATATCTCTGTCCTTCCTGCAGGAAATGTTTCCCGGGTATCTTCCCGATATCAGATAAAACAGGAAAAAAATTAATTACATTAATTGCATTTTACTTGGCGGAACTTAGCCGAAGTAGCTTCAATCTCTCCGATCGCTATACTTTTATTACGGAATCAGTACTCTTTCTGGTCTTTTCATGTTGTATCGAATCAAGAGCTTTTCGTGCTGCATCCCGCACTTCTGCATCCTCATCAGTAAGCATAGGGGACAGCCCTTCAGTCGCTCGTTCATCAGCAATAGTACCAAGAGCCCATGCAACTGTTTTCCGGACTATTTTCTTCTTATCTTTGAGAAGCGGAAGAAGTGGATCCACCGCTCGTGAATCGTGGAGCTTTCCCAGTCCCCAGGCAGCACCAGTACGGAGCCATTTATCCTCAGATTTCAAAGCTTCTATCAAAGGTTCAACAGCACGGCTATCTCCCAGATTTCCCAGGGATTTTGCAGCAAGCCACGAAACATCCACAAAAGGGTCTTTGAGTGCAGTTATCAGAGGTTCAACAGCTGTTTCATCCCCTTCATTTCCCAAAGCTTCTGCCGCTCGCCAGCGGTAGTTGAGATTGGGATCTTTGAGCAGGGTGATAAATCCTTTGACGCGTAGTTTTTTACGTTCTTTGATTTTCTCAAGTTCATCAGGAGTAGGTTCAGGGAAAGTTTCAGCACTCAATGCCTGTGTTTCAGGACTACTCATTGCTTTTCCTCAATAACCACCCATACGTAATACTGGACTATTAAAGTTTTCAATGGTGGAGGATTCCCCGTTTATGACAAGTGTATCCTGATGAAAAGCAAAATTCCCATGAAAAGGTGAATGTTTTTTAAAAAATTAAGGGAAAAAAATATCACGGAATAATTTGTGGAATAATTTCAAGATTAACTGAAAAATTTTTTACTGAATGGGTCAGCACTCCCAAACTGATGACATCGACGTCAATCTCTGCATATCGTTGGAGGGAACGCTCATCAATACCGCCAGAAAGTTCGATTATAACGCGATCCCGCAAACCTTCGCTTTCCAGTAGTCTGATAGTTCTGCTAATCTGACCCGGACTCATGTTGTCGAGCATAATGATATCTGCACCCGCTTTTGCCGCGGAAAGGGCATTTTCAGGTGATTCCACTTCGATTTCAATTTTTTTATATGCTGAACCTTTTTTTGCGGCCAGAATAGCGTTTCTGAGGGGAACCAAAGCCAGATGATTGTCTTTGATAAGAATCCCGTCGCTTAAGTTCATACGGTGGGGATCGCCGCCTCCTATCTTTATCGCCTTTTTATCAAGAATCCGCAACCCCGGACATGTTTTTCGTGTACCTGCAACCCGGCAGCCTGGATTGACTGCTGATACGATATCGACATTCTTCCTTGTCTGGGTTGCAATGCCACTCATTCTTCCGATAATATTGAGGGCAGTCCGTTCAACAAGAAGTATCTTTTTTGCATCCCCCTTGAGTAAAAGGATCGAAGTATTCCGACAGACAGAATCCCCGTCTTTTACCAGATGAGTCACCTTCACCCCAAAATGGGAAAAAAGTGTGGATGCCTCTTCAATTCCGGCGATGATTCCATCCTGTTCTGCCTTTATCTCTGCATTGCAGGTAATATCCGGTATGATTGCAGCAGAAGTAATATCCCCGGAGGGGGCATCCTCCTCAATGAACTTTAGCAGATAATCGAGCGCTACCATTCCAGCTTCACCTGATGTATTGCATCATGTTCCTATGATTATTGGGTCACTAAGATTATTGAGCAGCGAGAGGATGGACAGCGCAGCAAGGTAGCTTGTTGCCGGATTACCAGGGCTGGGAACATTTGTTACTTTAATGTAGGTATCCCCAAAATCTCCTTCAATGAAAACTTCGTGGACGTTTCGGTCGACTGAAGGGTCAACCCAGAGCTCCACATCCGTATCATGTCCGGCTGCAAGACTCATAGCGACTGATACATTGACATTTTTGGGAAATGCTTTGATGCATTCGTTTGCTTTTCCTGAAAATATCAATCTCCGTGTATCAGCAGTAATACCCAGAGAAGCAGGACTTTTTGTGGTTCTCAGAAGTAACTTTGTAATTTCTGAAATTTTTCCTATCTTGAGGTTATCAAGGCCAAATATCGCACCGCTGGGGATGTGAATTTTCTGTCCATATCTATTAGCCAGTTCCCTGATCTCGTCCTGGAAGACCGAATCGGAAAGCGCACCAACACTCATGATCACGAGATCTTTTTTGTGGGATAAAACACGTCCTGCATAGATTTTAACGGCATTGACAGATGCTGCTTCCACAACAATATCGATATCAGATGTAATAAATGACTCAAAATCATCATATGCATGTGCACCGGAAATCCTTGCGATCTCTTGTGCCCGCTCTGATACCTTATCATAGACCGATGAGATTTCGAAACCACCCCCATGCTGTGCGATGATATGTCCGATATTACCACAGCCAAGCAGCCCGATTCTCATCATGATAAACAGATTATGGGTGTTATTGGTTAAGTGTTGTGCTCACGGGATGAGATACACCGGAAATTTCAGGTTATATTGAATCAAGACCTGACTTTTCATACATTTCAGTTGTCTTCCGTTTTTATTAGTTTAAGACTATTTATTGGAGCTCGTTCAATAGATCCGGTGGTGCTGAAAAGAGTGGGAGAAACACCAGAAATCAGGTGCGGAAAAAATGCTGACATTCAGATTTTTGAAACGTTTCGTGACCGGAGCGTCTACATCGAAACGTATGGGTGCCGCTATAACTTTGGTGATACAGCAAAACTTATCGAGATTCTAAAGGACAAAGGAAGTACTTTTGTCGATTCAGCTGAAGCGGCAGACGCAGTAATCATAAATACCTGCACAGTTGTCGGACCAACAGAGAGACGCATGCTCAGAAGGCTTTCAAGGTTCAGGGATTATGAGCTCTATGTGACAGGATGCATGCCGGAAGTGCAGCGCGATGCAATTTTTGCGGTGTGCACGCCAACCCTCCTCCCTTCTGAAACAATTCACAAGGCATACCAGGATGTCAGAACAGTCAGTGGTGGGGGTCTGGCGATTGTTCAGGTGGCTCAGGGATGTTTGGGCAGGTGCACGTACTGTCTTACCCGGTTCGCTCGCGGACGTCTGAAAAGTTTTCCTGAAGAAGAAATCCAGGCAGAGATAATGAATCATGCAAATGCCGGAACACCGGAGATCCAGATTACTGCACAGGATACAGGTTGCTGGGGACAGGATATCGGAAAATCACTTCCTGATCTTTTAAATGGTATCGGGGATCTGCCAGGACGGTTTATGATCCGGGTGGGGATGATGAATCCCGCAACCGTGAAAGGAATTCTTGACGATCTTGTAGATGCGTATGCCAGTGACCGTATTTTCAAATTCGTTCATCTACCCGTTCAGTCCGGATCAGACACTATACTTGAACGGATGGGGAGAGGGTATACGATTGCAGATTTTGAAGAGATTGTTGCTGCGTTTAAGAAACGGTATCCAAAAATTACTATTGCCACAGACATGATTGTCGGGTTTCCCGGTGAAACACAAGAAGACTTTTCAGAGTCGCTAAAACTGATAGAGAGGGTTCGCCCGAACAAAGTAAATATCACCCGGTATTCACCGCGTCCTTTTACACCCCTCTCTTTAAAAGAAGACTTTCCTGAGTGGGTTAAGAAGGATCGTTCACGAACCATGAATTCCTTATCGGAAAAGATCTACGCATCGATCAACGCCAACTGTCTTGAAAAACCGGTGCCTTTTCTGGTGACAGAAACGATCAAAAAGGGATCGGTAATGGCCAGATCGCCCAATTATGAGGGAATTGTAATTAATGAGGATCTTCCTGTTGGATACGAGGGTCAGGCAATCCTGAAAAAAGACCGGAAGTATTTCTTTATAGGGCAACGGGTCAGGTGATATTCAAATCTCTGTATTCAATCTGGCGGAGTCGTAGTATGAAGCGATACCTCATTTCTTTTAAAGCATAAACTCCTTCAAGCACGCCTGGGGATAATATTACCACTTCTCCTCCATTAAAAAACCTCATCCAAAGATGGATCCTGTGTGGCTCTCTTAAAAAACGAGCGGATTTATACCTCCGGAATAACCACTCCTTATTGTAACTGCTGGGTAATGGTGAAGTCATGGATGAAATAGAAGCTGGATTAAAAAAACTGGAGCAGAAGATACAAGATCTGCAGGAAAAAAGCGATTCGCTCACACAGGAGATCAGGGACCATGACACAGAACTCCTTGCCCGGATGGCCAAATCCACGGTTCCGGTTGTCAAGGTTGTCGGTCTGAATATGCTGAGAAAGGGTAAGCAGGATACCAAAGGAGAAATCTACGATCCCGCCTATTACCCGCAAAAGATGATCATTCTTGGGAAGGCTGCAGAGGCCGCTGCATTCCGGCCGGACAACCCCCAGATGCCGGTCACCGACCAGTTTTGCGTGATGTCAGAAGAGGGAAAATTTTTTGAACTTATGTACAGTTTTGATGGGTTCCTTACCGATTCGTACCTTAATCCTATTGATGCCAGGACTGCAATCGAGCACTACGGGTATGATATTATGTTCATGCTTTACCGCGCAATGCACGATTACCTGAAAGGAGAAGAAGCGCTGGTTGAAGCACTTGAAAAAGTGATGGGGTATATCTTTGCAAAAGAACGATAACCGGTAATTTTTTTTCTTTTTTCCTATTTTGGCGAATAAGATTGTGGCTGATGACTGCCGGTTTTTCTGGTTGAAATGGCCCTCATAATGAAAGATAGTATTTCCAGGACAAAGTGAAGAGACTCGTTAAAAAAAACCTGCGGACAGTATCTCCCCCGGTGGAAACGAAAACGTGATCTTGCAGAGAACAGTGCAGAGAAAGTAAAAAAACTACCGGAATATCGTGGAGAACACATGACCTCCCGGTTATCAGCCGGGCGCACCACCGGGCTATGCTACGGGCCCAAAAGTTTGCCTGAAATTTACCTTATTTACTACTCCATCAGAGTTTTTATAAGTTGTGAACCGGCAGAATGACATGATGATACATTCAGATAGGGATATGTGTAGAAAAGCCACGGTATAAGTACGGGACTGAGATCATGGGACGTAAATATCTCCTCGGGAATGAAGCGATCGCCCACGCATGTGTTGAGTCCGGTGTGGATTTTGTAAGTGGTTACCCCGGCACACCCTCATCTGAAGTGATCGATGTGCTTCGTGTACAACCTGACCGCTCATACTATGTTGAATGGTCGGTCAACGAAAAGGTGGCATTGGAAAACGCTCTCGCTGCATCATGGTGCGGTGTCCGTTCACTCTGCACTATGAAACACGTAGGGCTCAATGTTGCCGCAGATCCACTGATGACAAGTGCCTATACGGGTGTCACTGGAGGCCTCGTAATAATGAGTGCTGATGATCCGTTCGCCCACAGTTCGCAGAACGAACAGGATACACGGTGCTATGCACATTTCTCACGGATACCGTGTCTCGATCCTGCAAGCATTCAGGAAGCACATGACATGATCCCGGAAGCATTCGGGCTTTCCGAGGAATTTGGGCTGCCCGTCCTCTTCCGCCCGACGACACGTATATGTCACTCGAAGGGTGACGTGCTGCTGGGTGAGCCGGTTGCAGGTCTGCGAAAAGGTGAGTTTCAAAAAGATCCGCGTCAGTATGTTGTCATTCCGGCGCATACCCGCATCCTGCATAAAAAACTTAATGAGAAGCAGTCTGCGATAAGGAAGAGGTTGGTTGAACGGGGATTCAACCACTACAAAATACAGGGAAAGACCGCAATCATCGCGAGCGGTATTGGCTCCACTTATGTGCAGGAGTTATTACCGGAAGGTGTATCGTTTATGAAAATCGGGGCGTACCCGATAGATGAAGAATGGCTTGGGGATTTTGTAAAAAACCATGAAAAAGTGCTGGTGATTGAAGAACTTGCACCAGAAGTGGAAGAGGTTGTACGCCAGGTCGCTGGCTGTGTTCCGGTATTTGGGAAAAAGAATGGGTACGCACCGTACGAAGGTGAGTTATCTCTCCCCGCGGTCGCGGTGATCATGGAACAAGCGGGATTTTTGCCAAAAAATCCATTCACGCAGATTGATCCCATTCAAAACCTTCCCCCCCGCCCCCCGATTCTTTGTGCCGGCTGCCTGCACCGCGGTGTGTTCTATGCGATAAAAAAAGTATTCAGGGATGCTATATATCCCAGTGACATTGGTTGTTATACACTCGGGCTCCAGCTTGGAGTTGTTGATACTGCTATCTGTATGGGTGCGTCGATCACAGTGGCAAGCGGCATTTCTCATGCCGGTGATACCCATGATATTGTCTGTACGATTGGGGACTCTACATTCCTGCATACAGGAATCCAGGGTTTAATGAACGCAGTTTATAATGGAGCAAACATTACCGTTGTGATTCTGGATAACCGGGTCACGGCTATGACCGGTCACCAGCCGAATCCAAATACCGGGGTGACCGCATGTGGCGTGGAGAGTCCTCCGGTATCCCTTGATGCAATTTGCCGGGCATCTGGTGTCAGTTTTGTCGAAAGTATTGACCCGTACGATATTACCGGCATGGTTAACCTGTTACAGGAAGCAAAAAAACGGAAGGGCGTGAAGGTCATCATCGCAAAACAGATGTGTGTTATCTCAGCGCGTCGTGCCGGGGTGAAACGCGGGAGATACACGGTCAATCCTGAGATATGTACCGGTTGCGGGACCTGCATCCGGTTTGGTTGCCCTGCCATTGAATTTGAGGATGAAAAAGCCCGGATTAATGAATTGTGCAGCGGTTGCGCGGTATGCGTTGAGCTCTGTCCTGTCGGGGCAATTGTCCGGGAGGGGAAGAAATGACCCGAAGTTTTGATATCCTGATTGTTGGTATTGGGGGCCAGGGAACAATTCTTGCCTCAAACATTCTTGGCGAAGCATGCCTGATTGAAGGACGACATGTGAAAGGGGCAGAGACGCATGGTATGGCACAACGTGGGGGGTCAGTCGAGAGTCATATACGGATCGACGGGCTGCTCGGACCGCTGATCCCCCCGGGGCAGGCTGATCTTTTAATCTCGTTTGATCTTCTCGAAGCACTCCGCTATTCCCATTACCTGAAAACAGGCGGAAAGATGGTGGTGAACCGGCATCTTGTTCTCCCGACATCAGTATATACACAAAAACTTGTGGTGCCCACGGAAGATGAGATCATTTCATCGTTGAAAAAACACCTGCTCTGCCTGCTTGATGCAGATAAACTGGCAGAAGAAGCAGGAAGTCCTCTCTCGCAAAACGTGGTTATGCTGGGTGCGGCATCGCAATCCATGCCCCTTAAACCCGAATCACTTTTAACTGCAGTTAAGAATCTTGTTCCGAAAAAGACCATCGGAATTAATATAAAAGCTTTTGAGAACGGCAGGGAATTTGGCGGGACGTGCTGATGAAACGGAGGCTGGGTGCTTTCGATCCTGATACCATTTACCCGGGTAATGCACTTGAGCTTATGCCGAAGATTCCCGATGGAGTGATTGATCTTATCGTCACTGACCCCCCCTTTGCCATTGACTTCAAAGCGCAACGGGAAAATTACAACCGTACCGGCTCCAACGTCCTGGAAGGATATCAGGAAATCCCAGGAGCAGAGTACTCTGCATTTACTCAGAGATGGATGGCAGAAGCTGCACGGGTGCTCACCCCCGATGGGAGCATGTATGTTTTTTCCGGCTGGAACCGGCTCCGGGATATCCTTGAAGGGCTTGACACAGCAGGTTTCACAACAATCAACCATCTCATCTGGAAATACCAGTTCGGTGTCTTCACGAAGAAAAAATACGTGACCAGTCATTATCACATCCTGTTTGTGGTAAAAGACCCGAAACGGTATACCTTTAATAAAATTGATCATTACCCGGAAGACGTGTGGGTAATCAACCGTGAATACTGGAAAGGAAAAAAGAAGACGCCAACCAAACTCCCTTCAGAGATTGTAAAAAAGATGCTTATGTATTCAAGTAATGCCGGCGATCTGGTTTTTGACCCGTTCCTTGGTTCAGGAACCGTTGCAATCGTCTCCCAGCGGGAGGGGCGACGTTTCCTTGGGTTTGAGATCGTGCCCGAATATTTTGCCTTTGCAAATGAAACTCTCCGCGCCCCCTCTAAAAAAAGCGTGAAAAATAAGGAGAGAATAATC
>PDVJ01000402.1_pt2 | contig 13311 bp, 14 predicted proteins | sample 1369811 | NCBI WGS metagenome assembly PDVJ01 (sample SAMN07795376, study PRJNA414565) | Alkali sediment metagenome, whole genome shotgun sequencing project. | reverse complement strand
ATCATCATCGGCGACAAGGTGATCGTCGGCTACAAGGAGAACGAAATCAAGGAGGCACTCGGTCTATCATGAACGAGGTAGAGAAGCTTTACGAGACCCTGAAGAAGCTCCAGGAAGCCAAGGGCTACTATTTCAGCAAGGACCGGGAGAAGGTGAACGATCTCCTCGCATCCCTTCTCGAGAACAAAAAACGCTACGGCTACATGTGCTGCCCTTGCAGGCTGTCTTCCGGAGATCGGAACAAGGACCAGGACATCATCTGTCCTTGCGTGTACCGGGTGCCTGACGTGAAGGAATTCGGGAGCTGCTATTGCAGCCTCTATGTCTCCAAGGCATGGAATGAGGGACAAATCCCCCACGACTACATCCCGGAGCGACGGCCTCCTGAAAAAATGTTCGCATAGACTAAAACATGCTGAGCCTTTTCAAGAGCGACTTCCCTTCACCCCCGCCTCGCCCCTTCGACAGGCTCAGGACGGGCTCCCCCATCAAGGGGGAGGAACATATGAGCGACGACCCCCTGAGAAGATGTTTGCGTAGGCATACAGGGCCTAGTCGAGAGCAAGCGAATGGGCATCGGCAAGCAGTCGGGGTGTCTCAGGAATGAGTTCCATGAAAGTGAAAAAAGTTCATCTTTATCAGTGCCCGTGCGGGTACCAGTATGAACCGGAAAAAGGGGATCCGGAATGCGGATGGGAACCGGGAACCGCTTTTGACAAGCTTCCGGAGCAATGCACCTGTCCACGTTGTCAGAGGGCAAAGCTCCATTTTCGAGAAAAGAAGTTCACCGTGCCGGTGACGGAGTGAATGGAACCTAGAAAGGAATTGGACCATGAATAAGCAGATGGAAAAAGCGTTGAAACGGTCTCAAGACCGCCATGGAAGCAGAACTCACAGGCCATCAGTTTTACAAGGCTGCATCAAAGAATACCAAAGATCCTAAAGGGAAAGAAACGTTCTCCAGGATGGCTGAAGAAGAGATGGGGCACTTCAATTACCTGCGACATCAGTACCAGTCCATCCTAAAAACCGGAGAGTATGATTTCACCAAGAAGCTTCTCAAAAGCCATAAGAAAAGCGGCTCGGGCCCCATCTTCAGCAAAGAGATCAAGAACAGGATCAAGAGCAGCCACTTCGAGGTGAGCGCCCTGACCATCGGCATGAAACTGGAGATGGAGGCTGCCGGCTTCTACCGCAAGTGCGCAACGAAAGCCACGACTTCGGCGGCAAAGAACTTCTACAATGAACTGGCAGAATGGGAGCAAGGCCACTACGATTCATTTAAGAATCAGCTCGACCTGCTCAAAGAAGAATACTTTGCGGCCAACAATTTTGTGCCTTTCTGAAATGGTGCATTCGTAAACGCTCATGACCCGGCGATCTTGTCGCCCCCGCGGATGAAAATGTAGGGGCGCACTTTATGTGCGCCCGCATGGGTCATTCACCCGCCCGAGGCGGGTAGAGCCCGCCCCCACAAAACACACTCACGCGATGATCAGGAACTTGCTGCCGATGGACGTACCCATCACGCTCCCGACGTGCCGCTCGCCCGGCCGATGAATCGGCGGGCGTAGAAGAGCGTAAACAGAGCCGCGCTCCAGGTCACCCCGAAGATTCCCCACCAGATACCTTGAAGTCCTGCCTCAAACACGCGGATGAGAGTCCAGAAGAGGACAAAGGGAGCCACGATTTGCCTGTACAGTCCGATCCACACAGCGTACATGGGTCTCTTCATGCCCTGGAGTGCAGCCACGTGGGCGAACAGGACCACATAGGCGTAGAAGACCAGAGCATCGATCCTGAGATAGGTCGCCCCCATCCGGATCACCGAGGGGTCTTCCGTGAAAAAGGTCATGAGATAATCCGCGCCCACGAGAACCAGAACCGTGCCGATCCCCATGAGAACGGCCCCATAGGAAAGGGCGGTGTCAAGGGTCTGCCTGATCCGGTCGAACAACCTGGCGCCGTTGTTTTGGGCAACCAGCGTGAGGGTTGAGATGTTGAGGCCGATGCTCGGGACAAGAACGATCTGCTCCACCCGCATGGCACTGCCGTAAGCCGCAATCGCCTCTTTCCCGAAGAGGCTCACGAAGTAGGTAATCACGAAGATCCCCATTCCCACCGTGAGCATGTTGACACTGGCCGGCAACCCCTGACGGGCAATTTCCTTGAACGGCTCAAGCCTTGGCAAAACATTTGCCAAATCCTGTTTGGAGAGAAGCCCTCTCTGAAGAACCTTGTAAGCCAGATAGACACAACCGACCATCTGCGCCACCAGCGTGGCCAGGGCAATGCCCACAACCCCCATCGCAGGGACCCCAAGGCCGCCATACATGAACCACGGGTCAAGCCCGATGTTGAGGAAAAAACCCACGATCAGGAAGTTTCGAAACGGCTTCGTTTCTCCCTGACCATTGAGGATGGCATTCAGCATGTAGAGCACCATGAAGAAAACCGTCCCGAGAAAAAGCGTGTTCATGTAATCCAGCACCATGGAAAGATAATTTCCTGTGGCCCCCAGCACTCTGAAAAGAAACGGGGAAACCAGCAGCCCGAAGACCGTGAGAGCCAGCGCGGTCAGGATGCCGAAAGAAATCGCCTGCGTTGCGTAGAGCCTGGCCTCCTCACGCTTCCCTGCCCCCATGGCATTCGCGATGAGTGCGGTGGCCCCTGTCGAGACGCCCGTTCCCGTGGCAATGATGATGAAGTAAACAGGGAGGGAGAGGGATAAGGAAGCCAGCGCCTGGGTGGAAATGAGACCTGCGAAATAAGTATCCACCACATTGTACATGGTGTTGAAGAAGTACCCGATACAGGCCGGAATGGCGATCCGCCGGACAAGCTTGGGAATGGGTTCCGTGGTCAACGGGTTCTGCTGCGTCATCAGGCTTCGCTTCTCCGGAGATAGATCTCCCATCGCTCGATGGCCAGGGAAAAAGAAAGGGTCAGAATGAGGTAGAGCGCTGTGATGACGATCCACACCTCGAAAATGAGGTAGGTCGCGGACATGAGTTCCATTCCCTGAAAGGTCAGCTCCGGAATGGAGATGACGGAGACGATCGCCGAGTCTTTGATCGTTGAAATAAATTGACCGGCCAGGGGAGGAAGAATCCTCTGGGCGGCCAGAGGCAGGATCACGTAACGCATCTGCTGCCAGCGTGAGAGGCCGAGAGCATGGGCCGCCTCCCAAGTTCCTTTCTCAATGGATTCAATGCCCGCTCTCACGATCTCGGTGATGTAAGCTCCTTCAAATATGGCAAGCGTGATGAGAGCGGAAACAAAAGCGGAGAACATGGATGGGGGTGCGAAGAGCAGGGCGACCCCGTCCTGGAGACCTTGAGAGCGGGAAGCGAGAAAGGAGTCAATCCCAAGGGCGGACATAATCTGCCCGCTCAAGAAGTAGTAAAAAATAAAGATCAGCACCAGGGGCGGGACATTGCGGACCAGTTCCACGTAGGTCCCCCCGATCAGTCGGCTGAAAAGGTTATGGCTCACCCGGCAAAGCCCCATGACCGTGCCGATGAGTGTTGCAAGAACGGTCCCCCACAGGCTCAAGCGAATCGTGTTGTAGAGCCCAAGAAGCAGAACATTGGGCAGCCAGCCCCCGCTCTCCTCATCGTATCGCAGGAGATATTGCGGTACGGATTTCCAGTCCCACTTGTAATGGAGGTGAGTGCTGATCCGGTGGGCGGCGTAACCCAGCGCGATCAGAATGACGCAGGCCAGGAGCATGTCGAAAAGCCGGATTTTTGCTTTCTTCTTGATCAAAGTATTTACTTCACCAGACTTTCCCATTCCGTGGTTTCAAACCAGTAGTGCTTACGTTCCGTCAACCAACCCTCGGACTGCACGACGGTAATCCAGTTGTTGAAGTAGTTGAGCGTATCCACATCGCCCTTCTTGAGAGCAAAGCCGATCGGTTCTTTTGTGAACGTCTCTTTCAAGGGCAGGAACAGTTTGTCCGGATGCTTCAAAGCCTGGAAAGCGGGCATGGGCGCCGAGGCGATGACCGCGTGGGCTTTACCGTTGAGGAGTTCCTGAATGGCCTTGGACTCGTCATCAAACTTGGTGAGCTGCGCTTTGGGCATAAATCTCTGGGCAGCCGCCACGGGTGTGGCGCCCAACCGGACCGCAAGAGTCACTTCGGGCCGGTTGAAATCTTCCAGTGTTTTGAAGTTTCCGGCGAGTTCTTTACCGGCCACGAGGGACATGCCGCTCGTATCGTAGGGGATGGTAAAATTGACCTTCAGATTCCGTGAAGGGAGAATCCCCATACCGCCGATGATGACATCGAACTTCCCTGACAGGAGCGCTGGGATGATTCCATCCCAGTTGGTGGGGACGAACTCCACCTTTACTCCCATGTCCTTGGCAAGGCGAGTAGCCACGTCGATCTCAAACCCAACGAGCTTTCCTGTCTTGTCTTTCATGGCCCAGGGCACGAAAGTGGACATCCCAACCTTCAGGACACCCCGTTTGAGAACCTGCTCCAGGGCACTCTCACCGGTAAGTTTTTGCTGAACTTCTCCCGCCAACACGGGACCCGCCAGCATCACGAGCGCAACGAATCTGTTTATTCATTCGGTTGATTCCAAATCTTCCCGGGGAGGCTGTCCGACAACGTCTTTTAGAACCACTTGATCACTACTCCCAAGTGGACAGGGCAGTTATTCTGTCATTCCCGCGAAGGCGGGAATCCAGTCTTTCTAAGCTCTTCTGGACTCCCGCCTCCGCGGGAGTGACAATCGAGAGGCCCTTGCATCTCCCCGTTTGACAAAAAATGCAAGTTATCGGACAGGTTCCTGCCTCTACTCAACCAAAGGGAAGTTCCCCCTATTGTTCCATTCTTCCTCGCCTTTCACAGCACTTGACCGAGGAACAGCCTCGTCCTCTCTTCTCTCGGGTTTGTGAAGAAGTGCTCTACCGGCCCTTCTTCAATGATCCGCCCTCCTTCCATGAACACGATCCGGTCGCTCACTTCCCTGGCAAAACCCATCTCGTGGGTCACGACCACCATGGTCATTCCTTCCCTGGCGAGTTGTTTCATGACCGCCAATACTTCGCCGGTCATTTCCGGATCCAGGGCGCTCGTCGCCTCGTCAAAAAGCATGACCTTCGGCATCATGGCCATAGCTCTCGCGATGGCCACCCGCTGCTGCTGCCCTCCGCTCAGGTGATTGGGGAAAATGTTCGCCTTTTCAGGGATACCAACCTTGCTGAGCAACGCCATGGAGAACTCCGTCGCCTCCTTCCTGCTCTTCTTCCTGACCAGGATTTGGGCCAGATTCAAATTCTCAAGCACGGAGAGGTGGGGGAAAAGATTGAAAGACTGAAAAACCATCCCCACTTCCTTACGGATTTCAAGCCGGTTGCGCTTGTCATCATCCAGCGGAATTCCGTCTATAATGATCGACCCTTTGTCGACCTCTTCGAGGCCATTCAGGCACCTCAGGAAAGTTGACTTTCCGGACCCTGAGGGACCAATCACCACCAGAACCTCCTTGCGCCGGACGCTGATGGAGAAGTCGGAGAGGGCACAGACATCTCCAGGAAAAGTCTTGAAGACGTTATTCACGGTAATGATCTCTTCTCCCAGAAGTTTCTCCTCCATTACTCCACCTGGTACCCGGTCTCGCTGAATCGCATTTCCAATCTGCTGACCACGATGGAAAGGCTGACGGTGACGACAAGGTAGATCGCTGCGATGGTAAACCAGATCTCAAAGGCAAGGAATGTCTCTGAAATGATCTCCCGGCCCCTCATCGTAAGATCATAGACCGCGATGGTGCTCACGAGAGCGGAGTCCTTGACAAGGGATATGGCCTGGCTGGTGAGAGGTGGCAGAATGCGTCGAATGGCCTGGGGCAGGATGATCCGCCGGTACGTGTCAAAGGGACTGAGGCCAAGGCTGTGTGCGGCCTCCCACTGGCCTTTGTGAATGGAAACGATACCGGCCCGGAAAACCTCCGAGGCATAAGCCCCTTCAAACAGGCTCAGAGCAAGCACGGCAGAGGCAAAGCGACTCAAATCAAAGATCGGCGCCATGACGAAGTAAATAAAGAACAGTTGGACCAGAAGAGGCGTATTCCGGATCAACTCCAGATACCCGCGTGCGATCATTCTGGCCAAATACGAATCCGACAGACGGCACAGGGCACTGATCAGTCCGAAGCTGAAAGCAAGAATAAGGCTGACCCCTGTGATCTCAAGAGTGACGATGAGACCGTCGATCAGAGGGCCGGCGAGCCACTTTCCATCCTCATAGGTAAAGAGATACTGGGGGACCCGATACCACTGCCAGTGATATCCCAGTTTGGCGGTTCCCGTTGTCGTGACCCAGGTCAGGGCCGCCATGACCAGCAAGAAAGTAGCGACATCTACGATGGGAGATCGTTTCGAGTAGCGGCTGGCTTTGATAAAAGACACTCTCACACCTAAAGGGCTAGCATTATCGGTTGTTTTCGATTTTGTCTTTTCCCTCGGAAAAGCAGGAGATTTTCTCCAATCCTCTTGACAGGAGACCCTTCCACTTTTATCATTCAAACATTCATCGAGCCTCTTTCAAGGGCTCAACTCGGCATTTCTCGTCCTTAGACCCCTTGCGGGCGAACCGCAAAAGGATGATTTATTTTAAGCATCTTTTGTTTCTTCGCTAGGGTGAATGGAGAATACTTTCAGGAGGAGGGTAGGTTATGGCTAAATATGTGTGTTCTGTGTGCGGTTACGTGTATGATCCTGCAGCGGGTGACCCTGACAACGGTGTGAAAGCAGGAACCCCTTTCGAGAAGTTGCCCGGGGACTGGGTTTGCCCCGTGTGCGGAGCTGGAAAGGACCAGTTCGAAAAGGAAGGCTAACACCCTTTAGCTACCTTGTGATTCCTCACGGGAAGCTTCTCCGTCAAGGTTCTTTTTCTGACAGAACCCTGGCCTTGCCTTCACGCGGGATTTTGCGCTTTGGGCGGGCCATATCTTTAAACCTTCGCACCTCGGAGTTCAATGTTCCTTTTGAGGCCAGACGGAAGTTTCTCTCCCGGGCATAAGGACCCTTGCATTGAAGGATGGCGGCCGCAGTCTCAAGACAAAACTTTTCGATCTCTTGAATCGAGGCGATCCGGACAGGGCCCTTGAGGAGATAAGCCGCCTTCCCTGCCGGCAGGTCGTGAACCCCCTTTTCTCTTTTCTCCAGAGCGGGAATGAAAAACTCAAATGGGGGGCGGTCAAGGCGATGGGAGTTGTCGTCAGTCAACTGGCCGACCGTGACCTGGAAGCAGCCAGGGTGATGATGCGACGGCTCATGTGGAACCTGAATGATGAGTCAGGAGGGATGGGGTGGGGATCGCCTGAGGCCATGGGAGAAATCCTGGCCACCCACAGCGGGCTCGCCCACGAGTATGCCCACATCCTGCTGTCCTATGCAAGAGAAGACGGGAACTATCTTGAGCACGAGGGATTGCAGCGAGGCCTTCTGTGGGGAATCGGCAGGCTCTCCGAGAAAAGACCGGAGCTGGTCAGAGGAGCCGCCGTCTTTCTTTTGCCTTACCTGGCGTCGCAAGATGGGATGATCCGGGGCCTGTCGGCCCGCATCATGGGTCTTCTCCAGGCGAAAGAAGCACAGCCTATGCTCCGAAGATTGACAGATGATGAATCAGAGCTGATCATCATGGACGAACACAATCTCACAACACGCCGGGTTAAGGATCTTGCGGAAGAAGCCTTGCGATTGATTGGATAAGAGAAAAGACCGGTGGGGAGGGTTGGGAGCTCATGCGCATTCTTCTGGTTGTCCTGTTGATGGTCTTTGTGTTTTCGGGTCAAGCCTCAGGAGCCGACGGTCCGATCAGTGAGGATTCCGCCACCTGTATTGAGTGCCACAGCACCTTCAATCCCGGCATCCTTGCAGCCTGGAAGAAAAGCCGCATGTCCAGGGTGATTCCCAGGGCGGCCAAAAGTGTAGCGGCCAAAGAGAGAAGGGTTTCTTTTGAGCAGATCCCGGAGAATCTTGCCAACGTGGTGGTGGGATGTGCCGAGTGCCACACCCTCAATCCTGAAAAGCACAAGGACAGCTTCGAGCACAACGGGTACAAAGTCCACGTGGTCGTCACCCCCCAGGATTGTGCGACCTGCCACCCCGTGGAGGTGAACCAGTTCGGGAAAAACCTCATGTCCGAGGCCTACGGCAATCTTGAAAACAACCCTGTCTACCAGAGTCTTGTCAAATCGGTAACCGGTATCCAGTCCTTCAAGGGCATGGCCACAATCCTCAAGGACCCGGATGAATTGACCCTTTCGGATGCCTGCAGGCAGTGCCACGGCACGGTCGTTGACGTGAAGGGATTCGCGACCAGGGAGACGGATCAGGGAGACATGTCCTTTCCTGTGCTCACGGGCTGGCCCAATCAGGGCGTCGGCCGAATCAATCCTGACGGCAGCAAGGGATCCTGCAGCGCCTGCCACACGCGGCACCAGTTCGCGATTGAAATGGCGAGAAAGCCCTACACCTGCTCACAATGCCACAAGGGCCCGGATGTCCCCGCCTTTAAAGTCTATGAAGTGAGCAAGCACGGGAATATTTATTCAGCTCTCGGCCACGGCTGGAACTATGACCATGTTCCCTGGAACATCGGCAAGGACATCGCTGCGCCGACCTGCGCCACCTGTCACGTGAGCCTCGTTTCTGGTGGCGGCGAGATCATCCTGGAGAGGACCCACCAGATGAACGACCGCCTCCCATGGCGCATTTTCGGCCTGGTCTATGCCCACCCTCACCCGAAGTCACCGGATACCACGGTCATCAGGAACAAAGCGGGCCTTGCGCTTCCCACCGAGCTTACAGGAGAACCGGCCGCCGAATACCTGATCAGCAGCGAAGAACAAACCGAGAGAAGAAAGACTATGCAGAAGGTATGCCTCTCGTGCCACAGTCAAACCTGGGTAGAGGGTCATTTCGAGAGATTTGAAAACACGATCAAGAAAACCAACGAGATGACCCTGGCCGCCACGAACGTTCTCCTCTCGGCCTGGAAAAAGGGAGCCGCTTCTCAGAAAGACGGCCTTTTCAATGAAGCGATCGAGAAGATGTGGGTGGAGCAGTGGCTCTTCTATGCCAACTCCACGCGCTTTTCTTCCGCCATGGCCGGGGCTGACTATGGGGTGTTTGCGAACGGGCGATGGGCTCTGGCCAAAAATATGCAGGAAATGGTAGACTGGCTCAAGTTCAAATTAAAGGCGAAAGAGCCTCAAAAACAGTGAGCGAGGAGTTTTGAAATGGAAAAGCAACACAAGTTTTCCATCTGGTATGTGCTGCTTGGAATCTGGGTCGTTCTCCTGATCCAGAATTATCTTGGTTCAGCTCTTGCCATTAAAACCATCCCTTACAGCCAGTTTCTGACCCTGGTCAAAGAAAACAGGGTTGCGGAGGTAGCGATTTCTGCAAATCAGATCCAGGGCAAGATGAGGACAGATGACAAGGATCCGAACAAGACAGACCTCTTCAAAACCCTCCGCGTAGACCCGGAGATCTCCACCCTCCTCGAACAGCACAACATCACCTTCAAAGGCCAGGTGGAATCCACCGTTCTGCGGGATCTCTTTTCCTGGATTTTTCCCATCTTCCTTTTCGTTGGCGTCTGGTACTTCTTCATGAAACGCATGGGAGGCCAGCAAGCAGGGTTCATGACTCTTGGCAAAAACAAAGCGAAGATTTACATGGAGAATGAGTTGAACGTCACCTTCAATGATGTCGCCGGTGTGGACGAGGCGAAACAGGAGCTCGTTGAGGTGATCGATTTTCTGAAAGAACCGGCAAAATTCACAGAACTTGGCGGGAAGATGCCGAAAGGCATTCTACTTGTCGGTCCTCCGGGAGCAGGGAAGACCCTTTTGGCCAAAGCCGTGGCCGGGGAAAGCCATGTGCCCTTTTTCAGCATGAGCGGTTCCGAGTTCGTCGAGATGTTTGTGGGCCTTGGCGCTGCGCGAGTGAGGGATCTCTTTGTGCAGGCAAAGCAGAAAGCACCCTGCATCATTTTCATCGACGAGCTGGACGCCCTTGGAAAGGCCAGGGGCTTCGGCAACCTCGGAGGCCATGACGAACGAGAACAGACCCTGAACCAACTTCTCGTTGAGATGGACGGCTTTGACTCGAAAGTGGGCGTGATTCTCATGGCGGCCACCAACAGGCCGGAAATTCTGGATCCTGCATTGCTGCGCCCCGGTCGATTCGATCGCCATATTCTCGTCGACCGGCCGGATAAGAAAGGACGAGAAGAGATTCTAATGGTTCACCTCAAAAACGTGACCATTGCCAAGAAGCTGGACGTTGAGAAAATCGCGGCCATGACACCCGGAATGGTCGGTGCAGACCTCGCCAATCTTGTGAACGAGGCGGCTCTTCTCGCCGTGCGTAGGGGAAAGAAAGAGGTCACCATGTCGGAATTCGAGGAGGCCGTCGAACGGGTCATGGCCGGTCTCGAAAAGAAGAACCGTCTCATCAACCCGGAGGAACGAAAAATCGTGGCCTACCACGAACTGGGACATGCCCTCGTGGCTCTCTCTTTGCCCGGCACAGACCCCGTCCAGAAGATCTCCATCATCCCTCGAGGCATTGCCGCCCTGGGCTATACCATGCAAGTCCCTACGGAAGATCGTTTTCTGATGAAAAAGACAGAACTTCTGAACAAAATTGCCACCCTTCTCGGGGGGCGGGCTGCCGAGGAGATCGTGTTCGGGGATATCTCCACCGGAGCGCATAATGACCTCGCCAAAGCCACGGACATCGCCCGGAGCATGGTCAAGGAGTATGGCATGAGTGCGACCATCGGGCAGGTTTACTTTTCCCGGGAGAAGAGACCCCTCTTTCTCGAAATAGGGATGCAGGGCGGCGGCGAATACAGCGAAGCCACCGCAGAGATGATCGACAAAGAGATCAAAGACATCATCTCGGTTCAATACAAGCGGGCTGTGGATATCCTCCAAGAGAAGAAAGACGTCATGGACAAAGGGGCGGAAGTTCTTCTGGAAAAAGAGAAGATCGACGGAGAGGAACTAAAAGCCTTGGTGGGGTTGCCGACGGCTCCAAGTCCAAACAAAGGTGAGAAGACTCAGCCCGAATCCTATTGAAAAGAAGAATATGAATCCTTAGAGACGGAGGGCACTTCTGACGTCCTCTTCGTAGTACCTGTCCATTTTCCGGACCGCTTCCAGGATCTCACGGTCGTCGGTTTTCGGAACCTTGACAATGAGCTTGACCATCAAGTCTCCCCTTTGTTTGGTCTTGGGGTTCATGGCGCCCTTGCCTTTCAATTTGAGCGTCTGGCCGCTCTGACTCCCTGGTGGAACTTTGAGGTTGACCTCGCCCTCTGCGGTGGGAATCGTGATCGTGCCTCCCAGGATGGCTTCACGCACCGTGACCGGGACATCCATGTAGAGACGGTCCTCTTCTCTTCTGAGAATGGGATGGGGCTCGATGTGGATGATGAGGTAAAGGTCGCCCGGCGGTCCGCCATAAAAACCAGGCTCCCCCTTCCCAGCCACCCGCACCTTGGATCCTTCTTTCACCCCTTGAGGAATCGTCACTCGAATCGTCTCTCTTCCCATCACCTGTCCACTTCCGCCGCATTGCCTGCAGGGTCTTCCCACCTGACCGTGTCCTTTACAGCGTGGACAGGCTTTGGTGAACTGCCTGGGGCCCCGGGCCACATTCAGCCGTCCCGAACCCCCGCAAGCCGTGCATGTGGCCATGGCAGTCTTGGGATCGATTCCCTTCCCATCACAGGCCGCACAGGCCACGGGTTTCTGCATCGCCAGATCCGTCTCAAACCCTCTCAGGGCGGAGACGAGATCGATCGTCATCTCATGCTCGATATCTCTTCCCGCGCCAGCCGTGGCGGCACCGGGCTCTGAAGGACCGCCGCCGGAACCGAACAAGTCACCAAAGATGTCCTCGTACCTTTGGTATCGCCCAAAAGGCTCTCCTCCTCCTCCTTCCCGCGCCTGCTGCTGGAAAGAACCCCATTGAGTGTACTGTCTTGCCTTCTCAGCGTCAAACCCGGTCCGGAGACCTTCTTCTCCGAACTCGTCGTAAAGCCTTCTTTTTCCCTTGTTGCCTAGGCAGTCATAGGCCTGGGATATTTCTTTAAACTTCTGCTCCGCCTCCTTCTTGCCCGGGTTGACATCCGGGTGCCATTTCCGGGCAAGCTTCCGGTAGGCTTTCTTTATCTCTTCCTCCGATGCACCCTTCTTAACGCCCAGAATTTCGTAAAAGTCTTTTGCCATCGTCCATTCTATCTCATGCTCATCCGGAAATAGCCATTCCCGAATTCGCGCTAAATATAGGGTAGGCAGGGCTCAGGGTCAAGCCGTAATGTTTTCCCTTGACAAGGCGAACTGAATGCTCGTTCATAGAGAATGAAGCAAGTGAAGCGAACAACGGGGCATCTACGCAAAGTGGAGTGAACGGTCTTTCTCTTTGCCCTCAAAACCACCAAACAAAAGGAGGACAGCCATGGCACCACTACCCAAAGTACTGGTCGCCCTTGACGACTCTGAAAATGCGATGAGGGCGGTGGAGTACGTTTCGAAGAACTTCAGCCCGGACCACGAGGTGACCCTCTTCAGTGTGATCCCGGACACCCAGATGCTCTGCAACATCAACAGCCCTGAGCTGACGCCCTACTTCTGGTCCCAGCGAAATGTGTTCTGCTCCCTGGAAGACAAGAAGAAAGAACTGATCGAGGGCGCGGCAAACAAGGCGAAGGACCTTCTGCTGAAGGCCGGGTTCCAGAAGGAAAAAATCACGCTCAAGGTCCAGGCCAAGAAGAAAGGAATCGCTCGGGACATGGTTGCCGAAGCAGAGTCAGGATATGACACCATCGTCATGGGCCGGAGAGGCCTCTCCGGCATCAAGGAGTTCGTGATGGGAAGCGTGTCGCAGAAAGTCCTCCACTCCATCAAGGACGTGTCGATCGTCATCGTGAGCTAAGTCTGTCTAGCCGGTGTGACCTGTCCGACTACGCTGCCGCCTCTTCCCTTTTGAGGATTTCTCCCCTAGCGCTGATCACGACCTCTTCGAGCGGGACGTTCTTCCCTGCCAGTTCCATACCCCGTTTGACAATCCTCGGCAGGGCCGAACAGCAGGGCACCTCCATGTCCAGCACCGTGACAGTCTTGATGTTGGCCGACCGGAAGATGTCGGCGAATTTATCGACATAGCCCTGAACATCGTCAAACTTGGGGCAGCCGACCATCACCGCCTTTCCTTTCAGGAAGTCTCTGTGGAAATTGGGATAGGCCACCGGTGCGCAGTCTGCTGCGATCA
>PDVJ01000434.1_pt2 | contig 13312 bp, 11 predicted proteins | sample 1369811 | NCBI WGS metagenome assembly PDVJ01 (sample SAMN07795376, study PRJNA414565) | Alkali sediment metagenome, whole genome shotgun sequencing project. | reverse complement strand
GCTGGGAAGGATTATCAGCCAGGCCAGCTGGAATCCTGTTTCGCTGTTATCGAAAGGCACGATGGTAACGTGGGCGGCTTTTTCTGTTGTCCTCGTCTTGATCCTTCTCCTGGGTTTGCTCACCCTCCTTGCTGTTAAGAAACTGAGAAGAAAGGCCTCACCGACCTAACCTCTCCACCTTCGATCTCCTGTTCAACTGCGGACCCAAGGCCCGCGACATCCTTATCGCCACTAGCCCAGGAAGCGATGCATGAAGCGATGAAATCGCATCTGCCAGTAACCCAGAGTCGCACCAATGGCCAATCTGGGATCGAAATTGGGATTTTTGATTTTTCCAACTGAAGATAGATAGTTCACGTGCTCTGCCACGGAGACGGGACACCCCTTTGCGTGAATATATCGAGATGACCTGTTCCTGGTGCAATTCCAGAGGGCCCCAAGCATTTTTCCAAACATATCGTTGGATTTCGTCTTCCTCGTATCCGCCTCTTCAGTCGTCTTGTAGTCGCCTTCAATCTTGATCTTTTGGCCGTTTATGCTTCCCTCCCAGCGAGTACAGTTCCCTGCAAAGATCACCCTCTCATTCTCAGCCACCTCGATGGGGCCCTCCCCTTTGCCGACCACATAGCGCACCTTTCTCATCTCTTTTTCCACGTTCGGGTCAAAACCCCTGAATATATGCATTGCCTCCTGAAGGGCCCCCGGACATCCGCCCCAGCAGTAGTCCGGTGAGTGCGCCTCAGGGAATGTCCCGACGGTACAGGACAGATGGCTATCCTTTTTAAAATAACTGTCAACCCGTTCCAGGCAGAACTCGAAATTCTTCGTCTTTTCTTGAACCTCTCCTAACGGAAAGTCTCCGGAAACTTCAATTTGATCCAAGCTCATGGGGCCAAAACCCCTTTCGGCTGCAAAACGGAGGTGAACGAGATCCTTGGGGTCCACATGGACCATATGGCAGCAGACCGTATCCACCGCGCAGGAATTGGTGCCCATCACGATGGCTCCCATGGGGAAGGGGGTCGGCGTCAGCATCATTTTCTGCCCCGCGATTATAGCATCTATCGCGATAAATCGGGGTTGGATGACCTCCTGAAGATCCGCAATCTTGTGTTCCAGGAAGCTGTTGTGATCCACAAGCCTGTGTCGATCATCCTGAATCCCTATGAAATTCTTGAGACTGAGGGTGAGCCTGGACCATGGGTGTGCCTTGAACTTAGGCAGGTTGATGAGAAAATCGCATGCCTTGATGGGCGCAGGCACAAAAATCTCATCCCTGAGCCTTCCTTCCCTTTTCAGCGTCACCGGCACCTGTCTCACCTCATCAAAGTAATAGGCCTTGATCCGGTGCTTTTTGATCACCTCCGGGTAACCCGCATTCCTGAAACAGAATCTGGTAGCCATCGTGATCCCAGATCGCTCACCCACCGCAATCTCTTCAGCGCCTTCCGCCCGCGCCTTTGTTGCGGAAATGACCCCGTCCAGGAACTCCTTTCTCGTAAACGCATGGGGAAAGATTTCAGGGTCGGCTATAACGACGTTAGGTTTCAGGAGAATCCTTCCTGAGGGCTTCACATCCAGATCTTCCATACCCTCCTTGACGATGCCAAAGATTTTCTTTGGATCATACTCATCACATCGCCTGATCAAGACCTTGTGTTTCATTTTTGCCCCCGATGAGGTGACAAGAACCCGCTTTGGATGGGCCGAAGTATAGGTAATTCGACCATTGGGTGCGCCTCCCCTCAGGCATTCGCCTTAGGGAGGCAACAGTCAGGCATTTTGAGACAGGCCCACTTCATAGCTTCCTCGAAAAAAGGGTGAGTGAACCTAGCTGGGTAGGATAAGTTGAGAACGATACTGGATGAGAACTGTGCAGAAGTCAAGAGGAAATGAACCACCCCGCTGCAAGCAGGGAGGTATGAGTATTGCTAAGACCTCACCGACCTACCTCGCGTGTTGGCTCCGGAGAAAGACGTTGTCCCTGTGGATGATGGGCCAACGGCATTGCGTACCGCATCTCCCCGCTTCAGCCGTTCCACATTGTCCGCCACCGCCCGGCCTAGGGCGGTAAAGGACTGCTCGGTAACCCCGGCGGTATGAGGGGTAATCACCACCTTGTCGTGCCCGACCAGGGGATGGAACGCACCTGGCGGCTCCTGGACCAAGACATCGAGACCCGCCCCGGCAATCAATCCGGTATCCAGGGCCTTGATCAGATCTTCCTCGTTGACGATCGGTCCCCTGCTCATGTTGATCACAAAGGCGGTCGGCTTCATCCGCTCGAAGACCGAAACATTCAGCATCCCTCGGGTCTGCGGCGTGAGCGTGACCGTGGAGATGACGAAGTCTGCCCGGGGCAGCAGCTCATGGAGCCGATTCGGATGAGCCAAAAGCTCCAGCCCCAGTTTTTGAACCACGCCGGGCTGAGGATCGACGTCTAAGGCCATGACCTTCATCCGCAGCGGCACGAGCCGGGCGGCCAACGCCTTTCCCACCGCGCCCAGGCCGATGATCAAGGCGGTCCGGCCAATGAGCGCCTCGCCCTGCGGCCGGCCCCAGCGCCCTTCTGTCAACATCCTCCGGCAGAGATTGTAGCGGCGGGCACAGGCCATCATCAGAAATATGCCGCCCTCTGCGGTGCACTCGGCATGCACCGGGGCTTCCCCGCCGGGAACATTGGCCACCGCGATACTGCGATCCGCGGCAGCGCCCAGATCGACCCCTTCAAGCCCCACGCCGAATTGCTGAATCAGTCGCAGGTCCGGGCAGGACCGGATGATGTCTGCGGTGATGCGGGCCATGGCCGGAATCAGCACCTCGGCCCAAGGCGCCTGTCGGGCCACCTCCGTCTGGCGGCAGACCCGGACATCATCCTCAGGCAACAGGTTGCGGATCGTGTCGATCATGGATGGAAACATATCATCACAGATGAGGATGCGCATTTTATCTCTCTACAAAATGGAGCGTCACACCGGTATCAAAGGCGTGCTGCTGAAAGCGGCCGCGGATCCCCTGACACCCGTCAAACACCACGGTGCGAAACTCCGGGCCAAAGTGCTCCCGCAGGCGGGCGGCAATATGATCCACCCGGAGCGAGAAGGTGTGACAGCTCAGGTTCTTGTGGAAAAGCACCCCGTCGGCGCCGTATTTTTCGATGTTGGCGATCCACACGGCCACGCGCTCGGGAATGGTCATATTCGTGTACATCGTCGAATAGGCTCTGGCCATGCTGTCCAGGAGGGCGTCGTAGCTTGAGGTGTCCAGTTCCTTGCGCCAGGCATCCAGATAGGTGGAGCCCACCACCGCGATGCCCCTTGCCGCGAAATACTCCTGCAACTCCCGGAAATTATACCAGGTGGCCAGGTTGTCCCAAAGCAACCGGTGGCGCTCCCGGCCCACCGGGGAGACGTCCTGTTTGATCAACTCCTCAGTGGCGTCAATGAGCCGGGCATAGTATTCCACCGCCTCAGGCCGGCCCCGCTCGGACACGATCAGGGCCATATGCGAGAAGCCGTCAAAGGCCGTCAAGGGCGATGGAACATGAATGCCCAAATCCAAATAGGTCTGCCAGAGGTTAAGGGCCCGGCGGGATGTCTCTGCCGTCTCCAGCAAGTGATCCCGGTCAAGCCGGGTGCCGGTCTGGGCCTCCAGGAAGCGGATCAGATCTTCGAGTTGTTTTCGAACGTAATCTTGCCGTATGTTGTCGAAAGATCCGTCGAAGCGATCCCCCACATTGATCATCCGATACGGCTTGTTCCCGTAGATCTCGCTTAGATGATGGAACCACTCGCAGATCACCCGACACTGATTGTCACAGGCCAGCAAGATATCCGGTTCGGCCAGCCGCGGGATGGGGCGTCCTGCGGCGTCAAGCAGATCCTCGCTCCCCAGTGCGCCCCACCCATCCGCCAGGTACGCGGTATTAAAGAGTTCATAAGCGCAGCCCATCCGGTCCAGGCCCGCCGCCTCGGCCCTTCGCACCAACTGGGACTGGCCCCTGGCGATCAGCAGGGCCGCATGGTTTTCAGGGTAGACGGTGATCAGGTGCGGCTCGAACGCCTTGAGGATCTCCACAGGAAACATGGCCGTCACATAGGCCACCGGGCGTCCCTCGGCCTTCGCCTCCAGGGCCCGATGGTAATGTTCGCTCATGAGCCGGCGCTGCAATCGATGGACTTCTTTCAGCTGATCGTTGACCATTTCGCCTCCACACAACTTAGAAATGCCTTGATCCCGTCCTGTGAGTCCTTCTGACGACCGATTACTTTCCGTAGTCTATCGCACGGTCGTAAACCTTCTGGATGAGCCCGCCAGAGGCGAATAAACCTTGCCCAGCGTTGCGATGCGCTTGATGATCCTGAAGATACAGAGGATCAGGCTCACCATGAAGATAGGGATCCTCCGATTGATTGAGAATTCTGGTATCGTCATCTTCGTCGCTTTGTTTCAGAGGTTCTCTTCCATCGGAAGGAGGAAGCTCCGGAAGCCGGCGCGGGGATATTCCTTCTTGATCCTGCGGATCCGTTCATTGATCCGGGGAACCTCTTCGTCGGCCACGGCGATCAAAAGGATGTTGTTCTTCCCGGGCCAGCAGTGGGTCCCGAGCTTCGGCTCCGTCTCCGTCCCCTCACCCCGAGCCTCCACCATCTTGGTATAGCCGTGGATCCCCGCGTCCTTGAGGGCGGCGATCACCTCTTCATCCGCGGCCTCACAATAGATAATCAGGAACATCTTCATGGTTAACCCCCTCTGCCTCACAGCCGCCGCGCCCCGATCGTCAGTGGAGATCAGAAGACGCTTGCTGCGGTGAAATCCCATCATGTTTCTTCTTGCCGCGTCTCTTGAAAAACCCCTGCATATCGTCAAACAGGTCATAGGCGGCAGGCACAACCACGAGGGTCAGAAAGAGCGAGGTGAGGAGTCCACCGATGACCGCGATCCCCATCGGGGCGCGGGTTTCCGCCCCCTCGCCCATACCGAAGGCGACCGGAATCATCCCGAAGACCATGGCAAAGGTCGTCATGAGGATCGGCCGCAACCGGACCGGTCCAGCCTGGAGGATCGCTTCCCGCCGCGAAAGACCCCGTGCCCGCAAGACGTTCGTGTAATCAACGAGCAGTATCCCATTTTTCTTGACCAGCCCCATGAGGAGGATCAGTCCGATAAAACTGAAGATACTGAGTGTGTTTCCCGTCAGCAGGAGCGCGCTGAAGGCCCCGATGAAAGAGAGCGGCATGGCGAGGAGCACCGTGAAAGGATGGACGAAGCTCTCGAACTGGGCGGCAAGGACCATGTAGGCCATCGCCACCCCGAGGATGATGGCGAACAGCAGGTACCCGAAGGATTCACCCATGGTATCGGCCTGGCCCCTGTATTTCGGGAGGTAGTCGGGCGGGAGGATCTTCTCCGCAATGCCGTTGAGGTCCTGGATCGCCGCTCCTAGAGGCTTCTCTTCGAGGCTTGCGAAGAGCGTAATCGCCCGCTGGCGATCGACGCGGTTGATGACGCTCGGACCTCCGCCCTCCTGGATCCGGACGAGGTTACGCAGTTCGACGAGACGCCCGTCACGCGACCGGACATAGAGTTTGCCCAGGTCGTCCGGATCTCTACGTTCTTCCGGATTGAGACGGATACGGAGATCATATCGCTTCCCCCGGAGTTCATCCTTGTATTTCGTCACGTCCGTTTCGCCGCTGATGAGAAGGTTGATCGCCTCGGCGATGGTCCACACGTCCACCCCGAGATCGGCCGCCTTGTCCCGATCGATAAAAAGCTTGAGTTCCGGCTTGCCCATCTCGAGGGAAGTGTCGACATCCACGATCCCCGGCTTCTTGGCGAACTCGCCGGCGATCTGCTTCGTATAGGCCTGGATCGCCAGGAGATCGGGCCCCCGAACGCTATACTGGATCGGAACCTGCCTCTGTCCGCCGCCGATCATGGAGAAATCTTCGGCCGATACCTTGAGGCCGGGAAACCGGCTCAGCTTCTGGCGGATCTCTTTTTTCAGATCCATCTGCGTCTTCTTCCGTTCGCTCTTCGGGATGAGGCTGGTCATCATCATTGCGCGGTTGACCGCGCCGCCAATGCCGAGCACATAGTAGACCGCCCTGACCTCCGGCATCTGCCTCAGGATTTGCTCCGCAGGCCGGAAAAGTTCATTGGCCTTTTCCAGCGAATAGTCGATGGGCGCCTCCAGACGGACGATGAATTGCCCCTGGTCCTCGGGAGGGGTGAATTCCTTCCCCATGAAGGTTGTCAGATAGAGACTGCCGACAAAAATGACGAGGGTTCCGACCAGCATGATAACGCGGTGGTTCAGGGAAAAGGCCAGGAGATGCCGGTAGACCTCCTCCAGTTTTTTGTATCCCCGCTCAAACGATTCTGCAAGCCGGTTCGGCTTTACGGCGACCGTTGCGCCGGTTTGGTTTTCCCGCCTGAGAGCGACACGCTTCAGAAAGATCGAGGCGAGCATCGGCGTCAGAGTGAGGGAGACGAGAAGTGAAACCATCACGGAAAACACGACGGTCAGGGCGAACTGGAGAAAGAACCGGCCGATCATCCCCTTCATGAAGGCGACCGGGAGGAAGATCGCCACGATGGCGAAGGTGGTGGCCATGACGGCGAGTCCGATCTCGGAGGTGGCGAAGGTCGCCGCCTCGCGCGGCGCCATCCCCTCCTCGACATGCCGGTAGATGTTCTCGATGACGATGATCGCGTCGTCGATGAGGAGCCCGACGGAGAGCGTCAGGGCGAGCATGGTCATATTGTTGAAGGTGAACCCGAAGGCCCGGATCAAGGCAAAGGTGGAGATGATCGAGATCGGCAGGGCCACCGCACTGATCAGTGTCGTCCGGACGTTCCTGAGGAAAACGAAAACGGCGAGGATCGCGAACAACCCCCCGAGGATCAGGTGCTTCTGCACCTCCGCGATGGACCGTTTGATGAAGGTGGACTGGTCGATGGCGATATTCAGAGTCATCCCCGGAGGAAGCGTCTTATTAATCTTCGCTATTTCCTGTTTGACCAGGTTGACGACGGCCACAGTGTTTGTCCCGGACTGTTTCTGGACCCCCATCCCCACGGCGGGGATTCCGTTGAAGCGGACGATGGACCGTCTCTCCTCCATCCCGTCTTCCACTTTCCCGATGTCCCTGAGACGCACGGGGGCGCCCTTGTCATAGGCAATGACCAGATCATTGAAGTCGGCAACGTTGAGGAATTCACCCTTGACCTTGATCGTGTACTCCTTGGAGACGCTCTCGATCCGGCCGCCGGGGAGTTCGATGTTCTGGCGCTGGAGGGCGACCATCACATCGTTGGCGGAGAGACCGTAGGCCCTAAGCTTGCTGGCGTCGAGCCAAACGCGGACCTGCCGCAACTGGAGGCCGCCGAGCTGGATATCGCCGACGCCGTTGATCCGCTGGAGCTGCTCCTTCAACACCTCATCGACATAGGTGGAAAGCTCTCGGACCGTTTTCTGGCCCGAAAGGTTCAGCCACATAACCGCCGTCGCATCGGGATCGACCTTGGCAATCCTGGGTTCGTCGATGTCCTGGGGAAGCTTGTTTCGGATCAGGGCGACTTTTTCCCGGACATCCTGGACGGCGAGGTCAATATCCCGCTCGAGGACGAACTCCACCGTGATCCGGGAATCCCCCTCGGTGCTGCTCGAAGTAATGGACTTCACGCCGTTGATCGTGTTGACCGCTCCTTCGATCTTGTCCGTAATATCGACGTCGATGACTTCGGGGCTTGCCCCCTTCAGGTGGGTGGAGATGGTCACGATCGGAAAATCGACCTTGGGAAAGAGATCAACGCCGATCTCCGGATAACTGACCGCACCGAGGACCACCAGGGCCATGATGACCATGGTGGCGAAAACCGGCCTCTTGACCGAGGTATCAGCGAGCCACATTGACCAGCACCCCTTCCATCAGATTGTTCTGTCCCACGGTCACGACGATCTCCTCTTCCTTCAATCCTTCGGTGATCTCCATGAATTCCCCGTATTTCCGGCCGGTCTTGACTTCTCTCTCCTTTGCCCGGTCTCCTTCAACAACAAAGAGCTTGGTTCTGGAGTTGTCGTAGAGCAGTGCCGTGATCGGGGCGACGACCGTGCCTCGCGCCGGCCCAGTGTAGAGCGTCACCCGTGCGAAGAGGCCCGGTTTCAAGCTCTGGTCCGCGTTCGTCAACACGGCTTCCAGTTGAAGGGAGCGTGTCTTCTCCTCGAGGCTGGGGTAGATGGTCTTCAACTGGCCACGGAATTCTCGCCCGGGAAAAGCATCCACTGTAAAGGCGACATCCTGTCCCACCCGAAGGCTTCCCACATCCTTTTCCGTTATGGTAAAGGAGAGTTTAAGCATATCCGTGCGGATGATCGAGACAAGGAACGTGCCATTCCGGATATACTCCCCCGCGGTCACTCGCTTCTCTTTGACCGCTCCGGCCATCGGGGCATAAATGCTCGTCTTGGCAAGCTTCTCGTGGGCCAGATCCAAGCCCATTTTAGCCCGGTCTACATCCCCCTGGGATAGAACAAGTCGCGCCAACACGTCGTCGAACTGCTGCTTAGCAACCAGATCTTTCCGGTAGAGGGCCTCCTTGCGCTCGTACTCCTGTTTCGCGTATGCAAGGCTCGCTTCCGCCTGCTTGAGGGCAACCGCCGCCCGCTCTGTGTCGAGGCGGTAGTCGGTCTCCTTTATCTCGGCGATGAGTTGCCCCTGCGTCACTGGTGAACCCTCCTGGACACGGATCGATTTCAGGATACCATCCACCTCGGAGCTGACGATGACCTCCTCATAGGCTTTGAGCGTACCGACAGATTCCATAAAGGGTTGGAGGGATCGTTTCTCCGCTGTCCAAACCCGGACGTTTACGACAACCTCTTTTTGCACCTGCTGCTCCTGTTTCTTGCATCCAACCTCCGCGATCACCGCGGTGCATAGCAGGATAGCCATGACGACCCAACCCGCCCTGCCCTTTTGCCGAATCGGTCTTCGTTCTCCGGATAGAGAAGACATTCCTCCAAACATGCATATCTCCTTCTTGACACAAAAATATTCTATTGCTTCGCGGCCACCGTCCTGAGCAGTGTCCCAGTAACTTTTTCAATTGAACAGGTTTCAAACCATGCTATTATAAGAGCTTGCTTAGGGTCAATCCTTTACAAACTCACACAAAAAGGAAGTTTTTGCTATCATCCTGGCGCAGGCCATGGAATATATCACCCCCCCTTTGAATCCGCCTGCGCAAGATGAAGCAGAGATGAGGGATTGAGAAATGCTCGGTAAAAATGAAATCATTAAAAAAGCGTATGAATGCGGTTTTGGAGATATCGGTTTTACCACGGCCGATCCTTTTGAAACCCAAAAAGAACTGTTGCAGGAGCGTTATCAGGAATACGAATGGGCCTTTAAAGCCGGTCTGGATCTGATGGCCGGCACGGACCCCAAACAAATCCTCCCCCAGGCCAAGACCATTATTGTTTTACTGGAGGTCTATTTTAGCCAGGCCTTCCCCGCCTCTATGGAACGTCATTTCGGCCGCTGCTATCTGGATGATGATCGGATCACCAAAGACCGTCTGGCCAAAAGGGTCAAGGCCTTTCGTACTTTTCTTAAGGATAACGGGATCGACTCCAAGGTGCCTTTTCATTTGCCTCACCGGGTGGCCGCGGCCCGGGCCGGCCTGGGTACCTTCGGAAAGAATTGTCTTTTTTATTCCAACAAAGTAGTCGGCCGGGGTTCCTGGGTCTTGCCCATAGCCGTGGTGGTGGATCAGGAATTTGTCCCCGATGAACCCACCCTGGAGGTCGGCTGTCCAGACTGGTGCCGGAATGCCTGCCTGACCGCTTGTCCCACCGGGGCCTTGAAAGGTCCCCGTCACATTAACCCTAGCAAATGTATTTCCTTTCTCACCTATTACGGCCAGGGCATTACTCCCCTGGAATTGCGGGAACCCATGGGTTTATGGGTGTACGGCTGTGACCGCTGCCAGAATATCTGCCCCCGCAACGCCCCCTGGCTGGCTAAGGAACTGCCCGTGAATCAAAAATCAGCGGCCATGGTGGATGACTTCAAGCTCAACTCATTGCTTCATATGGATCCCCAATATTTTAATAGCCGGATCTGGCCCCATATGTTCTATACGTCCGAGAAAGACCTTTGGCGCTGGAAAATGAATGCAGCCCGGGCCATGGGCAATACCTTAGACGACCAATTTATTCCGGAGCTGGCCAAGGCCTTTCAGGAAAACGAGGACGAACGGGTTTTAGGCATGATCGCCTGGGCCTTGGGCCGTATCGGCGGCCCACAAGCTAAAAAGACATTATCCGATGCCCTTCCTAAATGCGAGGGGTTGGTCAAAGAAGAAATATTGGCGGCCTTGGAAAAATGCTGACTTGCCAAGAATTACTTGTTGATGGAAAATTCGAAGCCGGAAGTTAAGCACCAGGGTCTGGCTAAAGGAGATCAGGTTATGCAAATCTCGAAAGCTCAGGAGTTAGTGCTCCCTGAAATGAAGATGCTCCACCAGCAACTCTCAGTGCTGCCGGAGGTAGATGTGTTGAAAGAGATAGAGCGGGAATGGGCAGAACTCAAAGACCGAATCGAGTTCCCTTCGAAAGGGAGTGTGGCGATCGCCGTGGGCAGCCGTGGCATTTCTGATCTAGCCGAGGTTGTTCGGGCAGTTGTGAAGAAGTTGAAGAAGGCCGGCTGCGAACCCTTCATCGTGCCCGCTATGGGCTCCCACGGCGGGGCTACTGTCGGCGCGCCGGTCCGGGCTACCATGGAAGTGACGCCCATGGGCGAAATCGATGGCATTCCCCTGTTCATGAACCGTGTGGCTCACGAGGCCGACGGCATCGTCCTTATCAACAGGATCAAACCCCACACGAATTTTGTCGGCCCAACAGAGAGCGGCCTGATCAAGATGATTGCCATCGGGTTGGGTAACCAGATCGGAGCCGAACACTACCACCGTCTGTCCGTCGTTCGAGATCAGTATGAGATCATCAGTTCAGCCGGAAGGGAACTGCTCAAGCGCTGTCGGGTCCTCTTTGGTCTAGGTCTTGTCGAAAACCAAAACCATGAGACTGGAGTTGTGAAGATGGCCCGGGCCGAGGAGATCGAATCGATGGAGGTGGAACTCCTCAAAAAGGCGCGTGCCTGTTTGGCCACCCTGCCTCTGGATGAGATTGATCTGCTTATCATAGACGAGATGGGCAAGGAAATCAGCGGGGAAGGGATCGACCCCAATGTGGTAGGGCGCGATGTGTGCGCATACGGGGCAGAGCGGCCCTGGCCTAAAATCACCCGCATTTTTGTCCGCGATTTGACCGAAGCCAGCGAGGGCAGCGCTGTCGGCATCGGTCAGGCCGATTTCACTACCCAACGCTTGGTGGACAAGATCGACTTCCAGGTGACCGCCATCAACTGTCTGACCGCCTGTTGCCCCGAGGCAGGTCAATTGCCCCTCACCTACCCCAGTGACAAGGAGGCCATTGCCGCGGCTCTGGTGACGCTCAGGCCTTATGGCCTTGATGACCTTCGCATCGTCTATATTAAAAACACCCTGGAACTCGCGAGTTTGATGGTATCCGAAGGTTGCCTTCGGGACCTGCAAGGGAAATCCAACCTGACCATTGAGGAGGAGGACCTGCAATTGGAATTCGATGGTTCCGGGAATCTACTCTCTCCTTTTGCGGCCCACTAGCAGGTTGCTGAAAAACGCCCATCTACGGCGTTGCCCTCATCCCTCGTCCTTGCGACGTACTGGACTGTACGTCTCACTCCTCGGGATTTCGTGCGCCTTGTATCTGATCGTTTTTGAGCAACCTGCGAGTATGGTCTTTTTAGAATCCTGGTGGAGATCACCGAATGGGGAGCCTCACTTTGCCCAGCCCCTGATGAAACTCAGGTCCGTGGCCGGAGCGAAGAAGCAGATGAACTCCAGTTCCCCGTCCCCCACGTTTCGGGTCAGGTGCCGTGTCTTGGGGGGCACATAGATCGCAACCCCCGGTCCCAGGCGATGAGCCTTTCCAAGGAATTCTATCTCCCCAACCCCCTGCAGGCCGAAGAAAACCTCCACCTCCGACTCGTGCTGATGGGCAGGCCCGATGCCGCCTGCATTATAGCGAAGGATGGCCATACTGCAATGCGCCCCCGGAATGACTTTGGGGTCGAAAAGAAGGCGGCCAAACCGGCCCACGCCCTCCGGCGATTTGCGCTCTGGTGTGTCGTCTTTCGAAAATCTGTATTCTGTCATGTTTTAATAAGCCTTTACGTATAACGTTGGGGATGTAGCCTGATCTCTTTCAAAAAATCATCGACGATCCGCTCCTGATCGTATTCGGATTTCCATCCCCACTCCTTCCGGGCGATGCCGTCGTCAAGGGGCTTCGTGAACCCGTCAATGATCTTCTGACGTTCCTCATCCACTTTGAAATCGATCTTGGCACCGGGAACCTTCGCCCTCACCAGGTCAACCAGTTCCTGGGCACTGGCGGCAGGTGTGGGGCCGGCGATGATGTAGTTTACCATCTTGATGTTTTCCAGGGGTGCTTTCCCCAGCATCACGATGGCCTTGCCCGCGTCCTTGAAGTACATGACCGGGCACCGGGTCTCCGGTTTCACGTACATGGTGTAAGGGTTCCCCTTGCCGCACTCCTCGATCACCCACGCGTTGTACTGAACGATGCCGGGCGTTTTGACCCCCGGTCCAACAATGGAAGGGTATCGGACCCCCCGATAGTCCAGGCCGTACTTTCGCTTGTAGAACTTGCCCAACAGCTCAGAGAAGACCTTGGTGCACCCGTAGAAAAGCTGGGGCCGCTGCAGGGTGTAATCGTCCACGAAGGACTCGCGGATATCCAGTCCATAGGTGGCGATCGTGCTGGAAAAGAGCACCTGGGCAACATCGAACAATTTCGCCGCCTCCAGAACGTGGAATGTCCCCATGGCGTTGGCCCGGAACGAGGCTGCCGGATCGGCGTCAGAAGGCATCGAGAGCATACCCCCGATATGATAGACCACCTTGGGCCTGAAGGTCTTGACCACGTTCAAGACGTGGCTGAAGTTACCCAGATCCCCTCGCACCACCTCCACCTGGTCCGCCACATCATCGAGCAGCTTCGTGGAGGGGTTGATATCAAAGACAACCGGCTTCTTTTCCCCCTTTTCCAGGAGGTCGCGCACAACCTGCGCGCCAATAAACCCTGTTCCGCCTGTGACCAAAACGCTCATGTCCGCCTCCCATCAAAACTAATGCATACGCAGTAAATCCTTTTTCATTTGGAGCTTCCCCCTCACCC
>PDVJ01000194.1_pt1 | contig 13312 bp, 8 predicted proteins | sample 1369811 | NCBI WGS metagenome assembly PDVJ01 (sample SAMN07795376, study PRJNA414565) | Alkali sediment metagenome, whole genome shotgun sequencing project. | reverse complement strand
TTCTTCAACTTCTTTGTTCCCCCCTCCCCTTCATCCCCTCCCGCCAGGGGAGGGGAAAGTAGTTGTAGGACAGCCTCACAGAGGGGATTTTAAATGACTGCTGTAGCAAGTTTCTCAGGAGTGCCGGACTGCCAGGATCCAGCATACAGTAGCCGGCTACAAGCCCTTTGCATGGAGAGCGGCGCCTAGNGCACCGACAATCTGCGGCTCTTTGTGCACATGAATCGGATGCCCGANCTTCTCTTCCAGGAAGGCGACCACGCCCTGGTTCTTGGCCACCCCNCCGCTCATCGTGACTTCCCGNTTTACACCAAGGGTTTTCACCATGCTCCAGACCCNGTTCACTATGGCGCGATGGATGCCNCGGATGATNTCCTCCTTGGGGTGGTTCTGNGCGACCAGGGANATAANCTCGCTTTCAGCAAAAACCGTGCACACACTGCTGATCCGCACCTCTCCTCTCGCTCGCATGGACAGAGAACCCATCTCGTCGAGGGGAACCCTCAGCTTGGCCGCCATCACCTCAAGAAATCGACCCGTGCCTGCAGCGCATTTGTCGTTCATGGTGAAGTCAAGCACCTTGCCGCCCGGCCCCACCTGAATCACCTTGGAGTCCTGACCTCCGATATCGACAACGGTCCCTGTATCGGGGAAGAGCTTGTACGCGCCGAGACCATGGCATGAGATCTCAGTCACTTTCTTGTTGGCAAAAGGAACCGAGATACGGCCGTAGCCTGTTGCAACAATGCTCTTCAAGGCGTGTCGCTGCAAGGTTGCGCGACTCAGGGCCTCTTCAAGAGACTTTTCAGCCGCCTCGGTGCTGTTTGCGCCTGTTTCCGTAATGCTGTAGGAAAGGATGTCCTCTTTGTCATTAATGATGACGCAGTCTGTGCTTAAAGAACCGACGTCAATTCCGGCGAAGGTGTCCATGGTCCGTTGATAGTTATCCGTTATCCGTTAATCGTTAATCGTTCTTGGTTGCAGGTCGCAGGTTGCTCGTTGCAGGTTGTCGGTCGCACCTGGTTTGCAGTTTTTCCTTCTGTATTCTGTCTTCTTTTCTTCAACTTTAGGCATTTTAGTTCCTTTTAGGCACTCTCTCTTCTAATTCTCCATGGTTTCAAAAAACGCGTCCAGCCGCGTGCGAGCCTGCTCTTCGGAATAGGCCCTGGAGTCTGTGATGTCCCCTTCGATAATCACCGAGGGGACTCCAAGGCGATCCATGAGGAGCCTCTTGAGATCGTACTGACCCACCGAATAGGGCTTGCAGCTCCTCGCCGAATGAATGACCAGACCATCCACCTGGAATTCCTTGATGAGCCTTTCCATCAGATGGAGTCTGTGGTTCAGATTGTTGTTGAGAATGACAAGGCTGTAAGTTCTCGCCATGGAATCAAAAGGGCGCTCCGAATCCATGTGGGGCGTTGTCTCGGCCCAAGCATTCGTATAGGTGGCTGTGACGAAGTTCATACCGTGCTCGGCAAAAAGGTTGGCGTAATCCCTCACCTTGTACCACATGGCAATATTGTCCCACATGAGCCTCTTTCGCTCGTTGGTGATCGCGCTGACTCCTTTTTCCACCCTCTCCTTCAGCTCACTCAGCAAGATTCGATAATAGTCCAGAGCCACAGGCAAACCGCGAAGAGAAACAACGGGGGCCAGGTGGCCGAAGGCATCAAAGATCGTCATGGGCGCAGGCTTGGCTTTCATGGTGGCAAGCACCTCCCCCCAGGCGAGCGAGGTCTCCTTGGCCGTGCGGATCACTTCCTGGAATTTTTCCTCTTTGAAGGGTTTCCCGGAGACGCGCTCGAGCTCAGGGATCATCTCTTCGAACTGGCGCACCATGTAAGCGACGTCCCCCTCCTTGATCTCGCCGAAATTGTAGGGCGTGTCAAAAAGAATCAAGGGGATTTTCCAGTGATGGGCAAGCACCTTGTACCAGTAGGCCACGGTCTGGCAAATGTTGTTGGAAGCAAAAAGAAGATCCGGCTTGGGGAGTTTCCCCACCGGCGTTTTCCCGGTCAAGCAGACGCCGAGGTCCACACGCGCATAGGAGCAAAGATCCTGGCTATACCCCCGCTCCTCGGCAAGAGCGCACAGTTCCGGCGCCACCTTTTGAGCGCCGCAGAGGGCTCCATGGTTTTCCGGGTAGATGGTGTAGAAGGGATTTCAACAGGCGCACCGCTCGTCACCCACGCCACGGGTTTTGCACCCTCGGCATAGCGGGACAGGAAATAGTGCCTCGTGATGATCTCTTTCAGCCGCTCATTGCATCTGAGCGGAGGGCCGAACAAGGGGCTTGCCTTGCCCCGGCGCTTTTTCTTTTTCATGCCGGCCACCTTCATCAGGGCCGGAGCACCGTAGTCTTTCATGAAGGAGTAACGAATTTTCTTGGGAAGAGACATAAGGATTCCTTTCGATAAAAGCTCTCAAGGATAAATTCGAAATCCGAAGCACGAAATTCGAAACAATGATAAATAACCCAAATTCAAATGGTCAAAACGTAGCCTCTCGATCATGCCCGTGTTTCGAAAATTAGGACATTCTGATTTTGAATTTGCTTCGTGCTTCGTGCTTCGAATTTCGGATTTCCTGGAGCGAAGGCTCTACGAAATCATTTCCACGAACGCTTCCACCCTTGTCCTCATTTGCCCGCTCACACCCTGGTTCAATTCGGTGTCCATCACCAGGGTCGCAAATCCCCTGTTCTTCAGTTCTTCCACAAGCTGCGGGATGTCGAAAAGCTCAGGCTCGCAGAACTTCACCGTGTAGAAAATGACGCCCTTTGCCCCGCTCCTTTCAATCTTTTGCAGAAGGTAGCTCANNCTTTCCNNNACNGGAAAGTTCTTGGTGGTGCAGGGCGGCANNGCAAAATAGCCGTCTGCAAGGGCTTCAAAAGGATCCTGGNTGCTGCTGGGTGCTCCNAGGAACCTCCTGCTGCAGCTCAACAGGTCATCGTCCCCGATGCGCACACCCAGTTCATCCAGNAGGCTCAGGATCTCGGGAGGNCTCGGCAGCACACCGCTCATGATCACCACAGGGCCTTTTGCCGNTTCTCCGCTTGAGGTCCCGACAAACTCGGAAAGGAGAGGCAAGAAGTCATCCGGGTGNAGGAATTCACCCTGGCGGAGCACCCTGTAGAACTCCTCGTTCGAACTCCGGAACTNCCCCTCTGCCCTCAGATCATAAGCCTGTTTGATCAGGGAGGATATTTCCCGGCTCTGGCGCACCCTCCTTTTCAACTCATCGAGATTCAGGGGCCCGATTTGCTTTTCCAGGCCGGAGGCGAGGTCTTTGAGCTGGTTCAAATAGTAATCGCGGGAAAAACTCCGGTAGGGAGCCTTGGGATGGTAGAAAAAGTAGCACGGCTTCTTGAGGCCCAGGTAATCGTTCACAATGGAAGCGAGATTCTGAATCGAGTCGCAGGTGTGTGGGAAAAGGAACCCCTCCACCCTATCGCAGTGACCCTGAAGGATAAGTTCCAGACCCAGTCTCACCACCGAGCAGATGTAAGGCTGAAGGTGGGCACTGGCGTGGCTGACCTCTAAGGGAGGATCCCAGATCTCAACGGGCAGCGCATTCATGGCCCAGAAGATCTCTTTCGGATACTGGGCCGGAAACACCCCAAAGATGTGGCGGCCGTATTTTTCTTTTTGTTCCCGGATATATTCCTTTCTTGATTTAGGCTGAAAGCGTGTCATGAAATCCAATCTCCCCTCCTGCCCCCTGACTAATCTAACCGTGCACCGTGTGCCTTGTACCCTGTGCCCTGCCGTGTATATCCCCTTTATGCTAGCCCCCTATCGTGACAAATACAATCGCTAATCCTATTCCCACAGAGCATCCCTCAGTCCGGAGACCCGGGTGGTGCGCCGCGAGACCGCTTCGCAAAACACTTTTTCATGGCCCCATACTTCCACCCCTTCTCTTGCCCGGGTGATCCCCGTGTAGATGAGCTCTCTCGTGAGAACCGGGGAATCCCGATCCGGAAGAATGAGAAGGAGCCGGTCAAACTCAGAGCCCTGGCTCTTGTGGACCGTGAGGGCGTAGACGGTCTCGTGCTCCGGTAACCTGACAGGATGGAAGGCGCGGAGCGTGCCGTCCGGCGCCTGGAAAAAAGCCCGAAGCTCTCCATCCGCTCCGGGATCAGGCAGGACAATCCCGATGTCTCCATTGTAAAGATGCAGGTTGTAGTCGTTCTGAGTGATCAGGATGGGCCGGCCTCTGTACCACCTCCCCCCTCCACGGATAAGCTTTTGTTCCCTGAAAAGGTGCTCCACCACAAGGTTAATTGCGTTTACTCCAAAGGGCCCCTCTCTCAAAGCGCAGAGAATTCTAAACTGGTCCAGGCGCTGGAAAACCTCCTGAGGATCGGTTGTGCTGAAGAGATAATGGAATTCCTCCGCCACCCTGTTCCTCAGAGCCCGAGGCAAAGACTTCGGTGAGGGTGAAGGCTTCCATTGCAGGTCCCCGTGCGCCTTATCCTGTAATATTTTCAGGGCTCTATCGGCATCGCCCTCATTGACCGAACGGCTGGCAGAGGCAATTCCGCTTTCATCGCTGAAACGATAGCTCCGGGTGAGCTGCACAATGGAGTCGCTCATCGCGGGTGCGGCTTTGACTCCCTTGATCCTATACCCGGTGGCCTCTTGAATCTCTCCACAGAAGCTCTTTGAAAACGGATGGGACTGACCCGTGTCGCAGATATCCCCAAGCACGGCCCCTGCCTCCACAGAGGAAAGCTGATCCTTGTCGCCAAGAAGTATGAACCGAGCCTGAGATGGAAGAGCTTGCACAAGCTTCGACATGAGAGCCAGATCCACCATGGAGGCTTCATCCACCACGACGGCATCTACCGGCAGATGGTTTTGAGCGTTAAAACGAAAATAAGGAGAACCCGTGGCCGTCCCAAGAAGGCGATGAATCGTCGAGGCTTTGTCCGGCATGAGCGCCTTCACATTGTCTCCGCAGGTCAGGTTCTCCCTTGCCTTCTTCATGGCCTCCTGGAGCCGTGCAGCCCCTTTCCCGGTAGGGGAGACGAGGGCTGTGCGGAGTCTCTGTCCTTTGCTCTGCTCCACCAGAAGGGCAAGGATCTTTGCAGCCGTCGTCGTCTTTCCGGTGCCGGGACCACCGGCTATGACACAGAGTCTCCTCCTCGCAGCAGCAAAAGCCGCCACCTTCTGCCAGTCTATCTCGGCCTCTTCGGGTGCAGGAAAAATTTTTATTAACCCCTGCCTCAGGGACTCCATCTCCAAAATCTTGTTTTCATACCCGACTCGGCTCTTTATTCCCTTTGCAAGTTCCTCTTGATACTCCCAGTAACGATAAAGATAGAGTCTGCCCTTATGGTCAAGGATCAGGGGCCTGTGTTCACCCGGATCCCCAACCACACCGCTTTCCCTGAGCTTTGTCTCCCAAGGACTTCTTTCAGGCAAAAGAAAGCCCTCTCCGATCTCAGAATTGGGGAGGGCATGTTGCGCAGAAAGATCAAGGCAAATGTGGCCTTCTCTCGTAAACCGGCTCACGAGCGCAGCGGCCAGAACAAGCTCCCGGCAAGGACACTTGGAGAGTTTCTCCATGAACCTGGCGAAGTGAAGATCGAGGGGAGAAAGGAAACCGCTTTGATGGTGAAGATCCAGATCTCTCATTGATCACGCATCCTCATAAAAGTCCATCATCCTCCGCAACCAAATTAGAGTCCCGAAACCCGAATGTCGAATGTCGAACAAGGAATTTCGAATGATGAAGTTAAATCTCTTCTGTTGTGTCCTTCGGCGTTCGTTATTCGTTATTCGACCTGCCCGCTATGCCCGCAGGAGAATTTGAGCCAGATCCGCCATGCCTATGAGTGTTGGGGCACCCTCACGCTGCGGAGCCGCTTGCAGGGCAGGCGGGTATTCTGCGGTTCGCCTTTGAGCGTCTATGCAGCTTGCAGAGAACTCACAGGCTAAGCTCTAAATTCGAAATTTTCCTATGTACCTATCAGTTCTTCACTTAAGGCTTCGATCACGTCCTGAGGAGGCTTGTCCCTGTAGATGCCGAACTCAGATCCTTTGTCCGGGTCTGCGCCACGCAGGAACACATAGAAAACTCCTCCAAAGTGCCTATCGTAATCATAACCCCGGGCTCTGAGCTTCAAGTACCGGTTGAGCGCCAGTGTGTAAAACGTGTACTGAAGGGTGTAGAAGTTCTCTTCCATGGCCCTTGCAAGGTTTTCAAGGCCATAAGCCTCTACGTTCGCTCCCAGGAAATTGGATTTCCAGTCGACCAGGTAGTAACGATCCTCAAACCTGAAAACCATGTCCATGAACCCCTTCATGAATCCCCGGAGAGGCGAGAATTTCAGACGCTCTCTGTTCTCAGGGACCTCTTGATCAAGACCTCCTCTTGCCAGGATCCTTCCGACCGTTTCAGGACCCAGGAACTTGAGAGGGAAGTAGAACTCGAGTTCATTCAGGCGATCCTCGTTCCCGACCCTGGAGAAAGAGAAATCGTCACGTTTTGGATCAAGAGGAACGTTGAGGACTTTGTCCACCATGTCACACACGGTCTCCAGCCAGGAAGGATCATACCCGTATTGAGTGAGTTTCCTTGTCACCAGGTCTTGTCTTGACGAAACAGAAGGGTCGCAGAAGTCGAGGTGCTCGAAGACATCGTGAAGAAAAGTGCCTGCCTTAGCCCCTTTTGGAAATGCGAAGATACCAACGGGTTCTTCCAGCACGCGCACAGGATCTTCTGCTCCCCACGAGGTCAAGGCGTCGTAGTCGGTGCCCTCTTCACTGTGAACTCGATCTGAGACCAGGGAAGAGAAACTGGAGATCTTCCACTGTTGGTCGATTTGGGTCACAAAACTCCTTGGGCGATAGATCTGCATCTCCTCGGGCAACGGAGCAAAACGGTTCCCATCTGCCTCAAACTCCATGATGACCTCCACGGTCGCTGTGGGTTTCTTCATAAGAGACGTCGCTTTAGAAAGGAGCTCCTCGTCCCCAACTCGCTTGAAATCTTCCGCAAGCGCGGCCACCAGGTTGTCTGAGTTTTTCACCGGCGGAGCATGGAGAAGATAGGCTGGAGCAGAGGTCTCAGCGCCGTTGAAACGTCCCCATACCAGGTAGGCCCGGCATTTCGCGCGGGTGAGTGCGACGTACAAGAGCCTGAGATTTTCAGCCAACTCTTCTTTTTCCGCGATGGCCCGGTGAGCCTTTTGGTCCTCAGATCCAAGATCGAAGATGAGCTGCATCCTGTTCTGTGGGTCGTGGAAAAAAAACGGATCTTTCTCCTTCTTGGACCTGATGCCGTCCCATGAGAAAGGGCAAAACACAATCGGATACTCAAGCCCTTTGCTTTTGTGAATGGTGACGAGATTCACCGCATTCTCGTCGCTCTCCAGACGGAGCTGATGCTCTTCCGACCGAGGGGCGTTGGGGTCTCGCTGTTCCGAAAGCCACTTCAAAAGGCCCGTCATGTTCAGCTTCCTCTCTATGGAGGCCTGATGCAGGACTTCCATGAGATGGAGAAGATTGGTGTTTCTTCGCTCACCGTCCGTGAAGGCGATAAGGCGGGTCAGGACTTTCTCATCCCGGAGAAAGGAGCGGAACATGCGGAAGAAGCCTCTCTCTTGCCAGAGGTCATGGTAATCCCTGAACGTCACGAGCCATTTCTCCCACCGGGCTTCATCCAGCATCAGACGCTCGAGTTCCTCGCCTGCGATCCCGACCATATCGGATGACAAAGCCGCCTTGAGGAGGGATTCGTCATTGGGCTCCACAACGGCAGCGAGAAATCTCTTTACTTCCAGCGCTTCGTGGGAGTCGAAAAGGTTTTCCGTGCTGTAAAGGACGCTCGGAACGTTTCTCTCAGACAGGGCCTTCTGAATGAAGAGAGCTTCCACGTTTTGTCTCACCAGCACCGCGATATCGTTTGCTCTAAGATCTCTTTTGCCGATGAGAGCCTTCCCTTCTTTGCCCAAGTTGAGGAGACGGGCAATTTCTGCGGCCACCAGACCTGGGAGTTTCGCCTGGGCAACCCCTTTGTTGATAACCCCTTCCTTGTTGCCCCACCTCTCCGCATCCATGAACCACAGGGCAAAGGATTCTCTCTCACCCTCAATGTTGAGCGGCTCAGTCTCTTTTCCCTTGGCGGCCTTTGCCGGCTCAAACGGTATCTTTTCAAAGACAAAGGCTGGTTTAACGTTGCCGAAAAGCGCATTAATGGATTTGATCAATCCGGACTCTGATCGCCAGTTCTCTATAAGGGTGTAGCGGGAATCGACTTTGTCCACCGCCTCCATATACGCGAAGATATCGGCACCACGAAAACCATAGATCGACTGCTTCGGATCCCCCACCAGGAACAGGATGCTCCCTCCACTGCCGAAGATGCTCTGGAAGATGGTGTATTGCACGGGATCGGTATCCTGAAACTCATCGATCAGGGCGGCCCGGTATTTTCGCCTGATGGCCATCGCCAGATCCCTGCCCCCTTTTCCCGTCAGGGCGGATTGAAGCTTCAGCAGCAAGTCGTCAAAGGTTTGAACGTTCTTCTCCGTCTTCCTCTTGAACAAGTCCTCTCCGACCTCTTTGAATATCCTGACCTTGAGTCCCAGGAGGCGGCGGGCGAAAACGATCGCAAGGTCCTGAGACGCCTGGCAGAGATCTTCACAGAGATCAAAGAAAGGATGCTCCGGCGGAGCAAATCCTTGTTTCAGGTTCTTCTTGTTCTCCACTTCACTTCGTGAAAATCTCTTGAACTCCGGAAAGAGCCCTGGAGCGTTTTCGCCATAGCTGAAGAGATCTTCCAACTCCTTCACCCAGAGCTCAACCTTCGAAGGCTTATATTGGCTCTTGTGAAACCCCTCATACGACGTGAGGATGTGTTTGACTTCGTTCTTGACGGCGGGCCACTGCTCCCGGGCTCTCGAAAAAGCTTCTCTGAACTTCTTTTCCTGCGGGCCGGTGTCAGGTGCCTCTTCCTCTGGAATGATGCGGAGAAAAGGCTGGTTCATCTTGCGCTTCAAAAGCGAAAGGATGGCTCCGGGAGTGAAATGGTTCTCAAGCGCATGATTCACAAAGAGAGGAGAAGCGGTATAGAGGTTCCGCCGCCAGAAATCGTCCACGCTCTCCTGGATCATGGCCGAGGGGTCCGTGACAAGCTCCGTGTCAAAGAGACTGCCGCTCTCAAAAGCGTTTTCATGGAGCATTCTTCTGCAGAACCCGTGAATCGTGAAGATAGCCGCCTCATCAAAGGTCCTCAGAGCTTCCAGCAAAGGGGGTAAGGCTTTGTCCGCAGACGCATGCTGTCTCACCAGCTTATCCAGAAAGGAATCCCTGCTTTTTCCTTTTGAAAAAGCGTCGATGGCTTCACGGATTTTACTCCGGATTCTGTCCTTGAGTTCCTCCGTAGCGGCTTCGGTGAAGGTCACCACGAGGATCTGATGGACCGCGAGGTTCTTTTCCAGCAAAAGGCGCAGGAAAAGACCGGTGATGGTGTAGGTCTTGCCTGTCCCTGCACTGGCCTCTATGAGGTTGGCTCCTTCAAGAGGAGTCTTAAGAGGATCGAAGATTTGGTAGCCTGCGGTCATCGACACCCCAGCACAATCCCGCCAAACGGCGGATATTTAAAATGTCAAGAAATGAGGTTTTCCGTCATTCCGGCGAAAGCCGGAATCCAGGAAAAACGAGCACTTCTGGACCCCGGCTTTCGCCGGGGTGACGGCTTTGGTGACTTCTTGCGAAGCTGTCAATTTTGTTCATTTCATATTGTTTCGTGCTTCGCCTGCCTTCGTCGAAGCGGCTACGCGCAGGCAGGTGCTTCGGATTTCGAGTTTGTTTGCATTCATACTTCTTTGAGGTATTTCAGCAAAGGCTCAAAGACCTCCACGGCAATTTCTTCGAATGCAGTATCTATGGGATCTTTTTCCCCGAAGCAAAGCTGATAATAGGGATCAAGGATCTCTCCCCTGTTCCACTCGGTTCCTTCCCATGCCTTGCGCGCTGGTTCCAGAGCCACCTCTGCAGGCTTGTCTTTTTCGAGCCTCAGCTCCGCGTATTCCCGCGAGGATTCCGGGAAAAAGTGCAAAGGCTCTTTCAATCCCTCCCAGTACCGCTTCAACAATCCTTCGAGAATCTCTTCTCCCTCGTCCACCGGTGCATATTCATAGAAAGCCCTGTTCCTTTCCTTGTTGCTTTTCGCAGACAGACCCGCAATCAGGGTATGCCGCGGGTACCCTTCAGCCCGAACGGCGTTGAGCACCAGGTGATAAATCCAGTTCACCAGGATGTCCTTGCCCTTAAGGCGAGCATAGCGAAAGCGGATCATCTTCTCCTTGAAAACATGGTCCAGCGAACCGGTTAAAGAAAAACCCCCCACATCGATCTGGAAGTCCAGGGTCTCAAGAGCGTTTTTGCCGAGCAGCGGCGACAGATCCTCCGCAAAATGCTCCACTCCAGGACTGAGACCTTCATAGATGCATTGTCCCACCGGCCCGTGAGGAAGTCGGCCGGATGCAACGGCGAAAACGAAGTCATCCTTCAGGCTTCGACCCTGGAGTCGCCTCCGGAGCATGCTTTCTTCCAGGAGGTACTGCTCCAGGGTTTGCACTTCAAAAGGTTCTTTCTCCTCTGCGAGGGAGGAGCTCTCTTCCAGATAGATGCCCAGTCGCCTGTTGAGCAGGAACTTTGTCGGGTTGGAGAAGAAGGCGCACATCCCATGCAGATCCACTTTCCTCCATGTCTCATCAGGCTCGGACAACCCTGTGCCTAGAAACGGTCCTGGTTCCTTGCGGCCTGACAGCATGGTTCGGGCAACCTCATAGTTCTCCTCCGAGTAAGTGAACAGCCTCTGACGGTTCTTGAAGTATTCAGGGCTGAAAGTCTGGAGCCGGTGCCTGGTGAGCAAGTGCTCACGGATGCTGCGGCCGGGGATCTCGAAACCCTGCTCCACATAATCGATGAGTTCACTGACCAGCACAGAGGGAGGAATCAAGGTATTATCCTGGATGCTCTGCCCCACATAACTGATGTAAAGCCTTTCCCTGGCAGAGAGGATGGCTTCCAGAAAAAGGTACCGGTCATCGTTCCTCCGCGATCGATCGCCTCGCCTGGGATATCTCGCCATATAATCAAACCCCAGGGGTTTGGACTGCCTCGGATAAGCCTCGCCGTCCATACCCAGGAGACAAATCACCCTAAACGGGATGCTTCGCATTGGCAGCATGGCACAGAAGGTCACCCCCCCTCTCATAAAACCGAACCCGAAGCCTGTTTGGTCCAAGCTGCGCTCAAGATAGCTTCTGACGACCCTCAGATGGATCTCTTCATCGAAGAGGGAGGCCGTTCTGGTTTTGACCAGATCATCGAGCATCCGGCGGATCAACTGAATCTCTCGTTCCGTTTCCTCTCCTGGCTCGAAGAAATCGTCCAGGAGGCTCGCAAGCTCCCTTTGCCAGATTTCTAAAGTCCTCAATGGACCGAGAGAGGTTGCTCGTTTGAAAAGCGTTTCAACGAATTCAACGAACGAACCGAGAATCCGAGTCTCTCCCCCTTCGATGGGATCGTAAGGAAGGATTCCTGAAAACAGTCTTTCCTCATGGCCCGGCATGGCGAAGCCAAGAAGAAGTCTGTCGAGGCCCGCTCTCCAGGTGTTTTGAGGGAAAAGAGGCAACTCCAGCTCTGCTTTGTGCCTTTCGTCAATTCCCCAGCGGATCCGTGTTTCAGAAATCCATGTGCGAACCGTTTCCAGATCTTCCTCCGAAAAGCCGAACTTGCGGCGCACCGCTTCACATTCGAGGATGTCCAGGACCTGGCTGACCCCAAAGCGGCTCCCCTGAAGGTCGAGAAGATTGAGGAACGTTTCACCGATCCCTCCCTCTTTTCGGATGCTCCGGTCTGCGATGCTGAAAAAAATTCTTCGGGCGTCCTCTCGTGGCATGTCGAACACGGCCTGTATGTAGGGGGCATAGCTTTCGATATCCGGCATCATCACCAGAATGTCCTTGGGCTGAAGACCAGGATTTTCTTCGAACATCCGGAGAAGTTGATCCCGGAGAACTTCCACTTCCCGCATGGGACTGTGACACGAATGGATCTGGAGAGAGAGATCATCTGCCGAAATTTTCTTCTTTTCCTGTCTTTCCTGAAGACTCAGAACATCCAGCTGGATGGAGTTCAGAAGACTCCCCTCTTCCGGCTCTTGATAGGATGAAGACTCCTCCATCTCGAACTCCTGGATCATTTCAAAGAAGTCTCTCCCCAGAGCGCCCGTGGAGGCGAGCAGGGAGTTCCCCTTTTCCATATGGAGTTCCTCTTCAGACGAGGCTTTCTCAGTCATCGCTTTTTTCTTCATTTCCCAGGTTGCAAGAATATCTCCCCAGTACTCCTTACTCGGGTTCATGAGGAAGAGGTTAACCTGGGCAACCCGCGACAGGGAAGCAAACACCTGAACGTGAAAGCGAGGCAGGGCAGAGATGCCGAACACGGAGATCCTCCTGGGAAGTCCGGGGGGAGGCTCGGAACTCCTGTCTATGGCTGTGAAGAGTTCTCCGGTCAGCGCCGCACGGTGTTCATGTTCATGGCCCTCGACCAGCTTCCGCCACAGAAGCGCTTGCCAGTGTCCGGCTTTCCCCTTTTGCCACTGAAACATCATTTCAGGCCGAAAAAGAAGATACTGATCATACAGATCGGCAATTCTCTGCGAGAGCTGGAAGCGTTTGAGATCGGTTCGCCCGCTCCCAAGATAGATCCGGAGAGTCTCAAATGCAGGCTCCTCAATGAGCGAAGGCAGAACCTTCATGACGCGCCAGGTCATGATTTCAGGATCAAAAAGAGACGGTTTCGGGAGGTTCTTGAGGACGCTCTGGAAGATCTCCTGGACAAAGGTGTTGGGAAAGGGGAAACGGCAGTTGGAGCAGATGCCGTGGCGCTCGGCAAGCTGGAGACATATCCAGCGCTCCATGCCCTTGCTCTGAACAACGATGATCTCCTGGTCAAAGGGAGACGGCAGGGGTTCCCGGAGCACCCCGGCAAGCTGATCAGCCAAGATCTCTAATCGGTTGCTGGTAAAGACTCGGAGATTTCCCATGGAAGTGGAAGCGATGCAGTTCGTTATGGGTTATTCGTTATCGGTCATTGGTTAGCGGTTATTCGTTATCCGTTATTCGTAATTGAGGAATCGCACCATGCCGAGAGCCTTTGTTCAACGCTGACTATAGTACAAGATTTATGCGCGAAGGAAGAGAATAGATAGGATCGTTAACCCTAGACCGAGGATGCGCATCCTGCCGAGTTTCTCCTTGTAAATGATCACTGACAGAATCACG
>PDVJ01000504.1_pt1 | contig 13342 bp, 8 predicted proteins | sample 1369811 | NCBI WGS metagenome assembly PDVJ01 (sample SAMN07795376, study PRJNA414565) | Alkali sediment metagenome, whole genome shotgun sequencing project. | reverse complement strand
GTGCTGTGCGCCGACGTCGCCCCGCAGCAGGACCAGTCGTCGATCTCCTGGGTCTCGATGCCCAGGGCATGGCTCACCGCCTCGATGGACTGGCTGTATTCTTTTGCCGTTCCGTGAGCGGAACAACCGGGATAGATAGAAACCTTCACCTCATTCCTCCTGAACGGCTTCGCTGAACGTTCGGCCGTTTGATTCCTGAAAAACGGTTAGCGGTAGAATCCTTACCTCGTCTTCTCGAATATCTTCCGTACCGAAGCCATGTCCTTCGTCTTGGGGGCGAAGATCGAGAGCTTTCCCTTCGTGAACATATCCAGGCCCAGGGCCATGTCGGAGAAGAGATCCCCCGACTTGAGCTTGTAGTTGACCATCATCATGGGCTCATTGAGACGTCCGCCCGACTTGATGCTCGACAGGAAGGCCTCGTGGAAGGCCAGCACGCTCTTTTCCTTGGCGCCCTTGCCGGATTCGAGGGCCATCTGCCTCAGCACGTCCATCATCCGCGCAATGTCCACCTCGTTGGGGCAGCGGGTGATGCAGGTCTCGCAGGAGGCGCAGAGCCAGATGGTGGAGCTCCCGAGAACCTGGTCCTTCATGCCCATCTGGATCATCTTGATGACCTTGTTCGGGTTGTACTCCATCACGAACGCCATGGGGCAGCCCGCCGTGCACTTCCGGCAGTGGTAGCAGCGCTGGATGGGAACCCCGTCGATCCTCTCGTTGACTTCGTCCAGAAACGTTTTCATGTTGACTTCGTCCAGAAACGTTTTCATGTCCTCTCCGTATTTCGGTCTTTTCTTACCCTCTTACCTTCTGCGATTAATGACCGCCGCCCGGGCTGTAAATGAACTCTTCCTTGTCGTCCATCCTCTGATCCTGAAGGGGCGCCGCAAAATCGATCTTCTCGCCGGCCCGCTGGCTGAAGAGCGTGAAGCAGTCCTTGTCGAGCTTCTTCAGGAATTTCCTCAGGTCCACGCCCATGGGGCACACACTGATGCAGGAGCCACAGTCGACGCAGCGGCCCACCATGTGGTACATCCGCATGAACTGGAAGACTTGCGTGTCCGAGGGGTCCTCGCTGATGCCCACCCACTGGGGCATGCTCTGCTCGGCGAAACAGACCTTGCAGTAGCAGGACGGGCAGGTCTGCCGGCAGGCGGCGCAGCGGATGCACTTGGCCATCTCCTTTGTAAAGTAGGCCCAGCGCTCCTCGGGGGAGAGCTTCTCGAACTCGTCGACACCGGCATATTCCGCCGCGGCGTCCATGGCCGGCGCGGGCTCGCCCATCATCGCGTCGGAAATCACCGGGTTGTTGATCCGGCAGGTCAGGCAGTTATCGGCCAGGACCTCTTTCAGCGCGACCATTTTCTCGCCGCTTGCTGTCTTCAATTTGAGGTTCACGCCGTCGAGCGACCCTTCCAGGATATCCTCGCCGCCGAGCTTCGCGGCCAGTTTCTTGCGGTCCATGTAGCCCGTGCAGGGCACGCCGAGGATCATCGTGTCCAGGCGCTCGTACTGGCGCTCCTGGAGGTGGATGACCAGCGAGCGCGAGGTGCAGCCCTTGGTCACGACACCGACGACCTTGCGCTTTCGATCCTCCGGTTTGAGGCGCTTCTGGGAGTCCCGGTTGGCAATGATCAGATCGTGCACGTACTTGGCGAGGTTGTGCTGGCAGAAGGCGTTCCAGACGAGCTTGTCCGCTTCCTCGGGGGTCGTGATGAACACCGGCGTCGCCGTGAGCGGCAGGGTCCCTGCCTCGTACCCCACGATGACATCCACCTTCTTTTCCGCCAGGAGCTTCTTGGCTTCTTCCCGCAGCTTCTTCTCTACTTTTTCCACGTTCCCGATTCCTTCTGTTCCGGTTATTTCGCAACGGCGACGTCGGCGTCGCGCAGTTTCTTGATCAGCTTCGTGGCGGGGCCCAGCGCCCTCACCCGCTCCGTCACGCCCTTGATGACCTGGGCGAACCGCTCACCCTCCGAGGCCGAAACCCAGGTGAAGGTCGTCCGCCCGTCTTCGAGCCCGATGTAGTTCAGAAAGCTCTTCAGGGTGGCGAACTTCCGTCGTGCCGAGAGGTTCCCCGTGATATAGTGGCACTCGCCGGGATGGCACCCCGAAACGAGAACGCCGTCGGCCCCGGCCTGCAGCGCCTTCACGACGTAGAAGGGGTTGATCCGGCCCGTGCAGGGCACGCGGATGATCCTCACGTTCGGGGGGTACTGGATCCGGCTGATCCCCGCCAGGTCCGCCCCTGCGTAGGTGCACCAGTTGCAGACGATGGCGATGATTTTCGGTTCCCACCCTTCGGATTTCTTGCCTGCCGGTTTGTCGTGATGTGACATTGAGCTTCTCCAATTTTTCAGGTCGCTGGACCTGTGTTTTTTCCGTTTCCCTGCGCCAGGCCGTTCAAAAATGCCCGGATGCAAGGCCCCCGAAATCCCGAGGACTGAGGCGTACTGAGAGTACGCCGCAGGGACGAGGAATGACGGAAACGCCGCAGACGGGTATTTTTCACCAGCCTGCTAGATGGCCGAAGAAATCTGCGCCAACACCTCCTCGTTGTTATACCCGTTGAGGTCGATGGCGTTCATGCGGCACGAGGCCGTGCAGACGCCGCAGCCCTTGCAGAGCACCGTGTTGACCGCGGCAGCGCCCTCGGCCATATCCACCGCGACGGCCCCGTAGGGACAGTTGGCCTCGCAGAGCCCGCAGGCCATGCAGAGGTCCTTGTTCACATAAGCCGTCTTTCCCTCGGCCTCGATGTAGTCCTTCGTGAGGAAGGTGCAGGCCCTCGAGACGGCGGCGTTGGCCTGGGCGATGGTCTCCTCGCTCATCTTGGGGGCGTGGGACATGCCGCACATAAAGACGCCGTCCGTGGCGAAGTCCACGGGGCGAAGCTTCACGTGGGCCTCGAGGAAGAAGCCGTCCTGGTTCGTGGGAACCTTGAGCATCTGGCCGATGGCGGCGTTTTCCGGGTTGGGCGCGGCACCCACGGAGAGCGCCAGGATATCGGCCTTCAGGTCCACCGGCTCGTTCATCACGTGATCGAAGACGCTTACGGTCACCTTGCCTCCGTCCACCTTCACCTCGGGCTTGCGCTCCTCGTCGAAGCGGACAAACTTCACGTTGAGCTCGCGGGCCCTCTTGTAGAAGTCCTCCTTGAGGCCGTAGGTCCGGATATCGCGGTAGAGGATCGTGATGTCCTTCTCGGGGTCGAGCTCCTTCAACTTCAGAGCGTTCTTGATGGCCTCGCTGCAGCAGTAGCGGCTGCAGTAGGGCCGCTCGAAAGAGCGCGAGCCCACGCACTGGATCATGACGACGCTGCGCGCGGCTCCGACCTTGTAGTCCTTGTCGTGGATCATCTTCTCGAGGTCACGCTGGGCCACAATGGCCTCGCTCGTGCCGTAACCGTACTCCTTCGTCTCGAGCTCGTAGGCGCCCGCGGCGACGAGGACGACGCCGTGCGAGAACTGCTGCTCCTGGCCGCCGGCGACGACGGTCGTCTTGTAGTTGCCGATGAAACCGTCGATCTTCTTGATCTCGGCACCGGTGATCACGTGGATCTTGGGGTTGGCCTTCACCTTCTCCAGCAGCCCCGCCAGGTGTTTCTGGGTGTCGAGGCCCTCGAGGGTGTAGAAGAGCTTGCGATAGTTGCCGCCGAGTTCCTTCTCCTTCTCCACGACGTAGGATTCGAAACCCTGGTCCGCGAGCGACAGGGCGGCCGTGATGCCGGCCAGTCCCCCACCGATGACCAGCGCGCTGTGGTTCATGCCCAGCTGGCCCGGCTTCAGGGGCTTGAGGAACTGCGCCTTGGCGATGGACATCCGCACAAGGTCCTTGGCCTTCTCGGTGGCCTCGAAGGGCTCGTTCATGTGGACCCAGGAATTCTGGTCGCGGATGTTGGCCATATCGAAGAGGTAACGGTTGAGACCCGCCTTCTCGATATTTTCCTGGAAGAGTCCTTCGTGTGTCCGCGGCGAGCAGGAGCCCACGACAACGCGCGTGAGGTTGTGTTCCTTGATCACCTCCGCCATCTTCACCGCCGTGTCCTGTGAGCAGGTAAAGAGGTTGTCCGTGGCGAAGACGACGTTGGGGAGCGTCTTGACGTACTCGACGACCTCGGGGACGTTCACGACGCCGCCGATGTTGATGCCGCAGTGGCAGACGAAGACGCCGATCCTCGCGCCCGTGCCCCGGATGTCCGTCTCGGCCGGCAGCGTGCTCTCCGTCACGAGGGTGTCGCGGGCAGGTGCCAGAAGACCTGCGGCGCAGGCGGCCGCACCGCTTGCCTCCATGACCGTCTCGGGGATGTCCTTGGGGCCGGCGAAGGCGCCGCAGACAAATACACCGCCCCGGCTCGTCTCGACGGGGTTCTCCAGGTGAGTCTTCGCGAAGCCGTGCTCCTCGAGCTCGATGCCGAGGGCCTTGGCCAGCTTTGCCGCCTCCTTCGGGGGCGTGAGTCCCACGGAGAGGACGACCATCTCGAATTCCTCCTCGATGAGCCTGCCGTCCTCGGAAACGTAGGTCATCAGGAGGTTCTTCGAGCCCTGGAGTTCCTTGATCGTCGAGGGCATGGAGCGCAGGTAACGGATGCCGTACTCGGATTTGGCACGGTTCACGAATCGGTCGAAGTCCTTCCCGTGGGCCCGGATGTCCATGAAGAAGATCGTGGGCTCGAGGGTCTTCAGGTGCTCCTTGCCGATGATGGCCTGCTTGGTGGCGTACATGCAGCACACCGACGAGCACCAGGAGTTGCCGCAGGAGGTGTCGCGCGAGCCGATGCACTGGATGAAGGCGATCTTGCGGGGCTCCTTGTGGTCGGAGAGCCTCTGGACATGGCCGAAGTAGGGGCCCGAGGCCGAGAGGAGGCGCTCGAACTGGATGCTCGTCACGACGTTCTCGTAGACGCCGAAACCGTACTCGCCACGGACCCGAGCGTCGAAGATCTCGAAGCCGGGGGCGGCGATGACGGCGCCGACCTCGATGGTCTCCTCGGCGTAGGTGTCGTCATGCTTGATGGCGCCCGCGATACAGGCCTCCACGCACTGGTAGCACTCGCAGCAGATGCCGCACTTGAGGCAGCGGTTCGCTTCGGCGACGGCCTGGACCTCGCTGAACCCGAGACCCACTTCCATCCAGTTGGCGCGGCGCACGGCCGGGTCGGCGTGGGGGTACTTCACGCGGGCTTCTTTCTTCACATCCTTGAGGTCCCCCTGGTCGGCAAGCCCCTTCTTCCAATCCCTTGCGCGGCCCACCTTCACGTCCTCGCCCTTCAGGTAGCGGTCGATGGACTTGGCGGCCTCTTTGCCGGCGTTGACGGCCTTGATGACCGTTGCGGGGCCCGTTACGGCGTCGCCGCCGGCAAACACGCCGGGGGCCGAGGTCTGGAAGGTCACGTCATCGACATCGAAGTTGACCCACTTGTTGATGGAGATTCCGCTCTCCTTCGATACAAAACCGAGGTCGCAGGCCTGCCCGATGGCCGGGACGATGGCGTTGCACTCAACAATGAACTCGGAGCCCTTGATGGGAACGGGACGCCTGCGGCCGCTGGCGTCGGGCTCGCCCAGTTCCATGCGGAGGCACTCGATGCCCGTCACCTTGCCGTCTTTGCCGACGACGCGGGTGGGGGCCACGAGGAACTCGAAGCGGATCCCTTCCTCCTCGGCCTCCTCGATCTCCTCGACGGAGGCGGGCATCTCGGCCCGGGACCGGCGGTAGAGGATGAAGACGTCCTTGGAGCCCGTGCGGATGGCCGTGCGGACGGCATCCATGGCCACGTTTCCGCCGCCGATCACGGCGACCTTCTCGCCCAGGAATACCTTCTCGCCGAGGTTGACGCGCTTCAGGTAGTCGACGCCGTGGATCACGCCCTGCATGTCCTCGCCGGGGATGTCGAGCTTGCTCGAGAGCTGTGCGCCCACGCCGAGGAACAGGGCATCGTAGTCCTTGCGGAGCTGCTCCAGGGTGATCGTCTTGCCGACCTCCTGGTTGCAGAGGATCTTCACGCCCATGTCGGTCATGGTCTTGATCTCGGCGTTGAGGACGTTGCGGGGCAGGCGGTACTCGGGGATGCCGAGGGTCATCCATCCGCCGGGGATGGGAGCCTTCTCGTAGACGGTGACGTCATAGCCCTCGATCGCCAGGTAGTAGGCGCAGGACAGGCCCGCAGGGCCGGCGCCGACGACGGCGATCTTTTTGCCCTTCTTTTCCTTGATCTCGGGGACGTACTTGGTGGCGTCGTTGAGGTCGAGGTCGGCCACGAAGCGCTTGAGGTGCATGATGTCGATGGGCTGTTCGACCTTGCCGCGCATGCAGGCCTCTTCACAGGGGTGGTTGCAGACGCGACCGCAGACCGACGGGAAGGGGTTTTCCTGCTTGATGAGCTTGAGGGCTTCCTTGTATTTGCCGACGGCGATGAGGGCCACATAGCCCTGGACACTGATATGGGTCGGGCAGGCCGCCTTGCAGGGCGACGTGCCGAGCTTGTCGATGGCGTACCCGCTGGGGATGGCCTGGGGGAAATGCCGGAAGGTGGCCTTCCGGTCATTGAGGTTCTCGTTGAAATCGGAGGGGACCGTGATGGGGCAGACGGTGGCGCAGTCGCCGCATCCCGTGCACTTGGTGAGATCGACGTACCGGGGCGCTTTTGTGAGCTTGACGGTGAAGCGGCCGGCCTCGCCTTCGACGGATTCCACCGTCCGGCGGGTCAGAATCTCCACGTTGGGGTGCCTGCCGACCTCGACGAGCTTGGGCGAGAGGATGCAGGCCGAGCAGTCGTTGGTGGGAAACGTCTTGTCGAGCTGGGCCATGACCCCGCCGATGCTGATCCCGTTCTCGACCATGTAGACCTTCATCCCGGAGTTCGCAAGGTCCAGGGCGGCCTGGATGCCGGCGATGCCGGAACCCACCACCATGACGGCACCAACTTTTCCATTCTTCTTATTTTCTGACACGTTAACACCTCGGTCTTTGAGTCAAAAATGAAACGTTTTATTTCACAGAACGACGCATGTTAAACCGCAAGCTCCGTAACAAAATTCACCTATGCTGTCAAGGTGAATTCGATGAAAATACCCAAAATTGTTCATCCCGTCGTCACACCGACTGCACGGAGCTTCGGCAGACACGTCAGCAGGCGAGGAAGCCCTGCTTTGTCTTTCCTATATGTACACGGATTCATTGTTAATGTTCTGATCTTTCGCGTACTTGACCGCGTGCATCCTGCAACGAGACGCGGGCAGCATGCAGATAAACACCGCATGTCCCTTTTCTGCTTGTAATATAGTCATTCCGTGACGGGGCTACAACAACAAGAGGAAGGGGCAAACTAACTCCCATGCCCCATCCGGCAGGCGGGTCGACGGGACATCACGAAGTTGAGACCGGCTCTTCCTTCCGAAGGAGAACCTGTTGGATTGCCTTCCAGATTTCCCCTTTTCCCTCGCCGGTCTGGGCCGAAAAAAGGATCGGGGTTTCGTCTGCCTCAAGGCCCAGCAAGGCCGCGATCTGCCGGCGCCGCCTCATGGCCTCCCCCCGGGAGATCTTGTCCGACTTTGTCAGGACAATCAAATGGTTGCGCCCATAGTGACGGAGCCAGTCGATCAGGTCCCTGTCCTGCTGTCCTGCTGCGTGGGGTCGTGGCGGATATCGAGGATGGAAACGACCAGGCGGAGGTTCACGCGCTCGCCCAGATAGGTTTCGATCATGGGCCCCCACTTTTCCTGCTCGGCCCGGGAGACCTTGGCGAAGCCATAGCCCGGCAGATCTACGAAAGAGAGCTTTTCGTTGACGTTGAAGAAATTGATGAGCCTGGTCTTACCGGGAGTCGCGCTGGTCTGGGCGAGTTTCTTCCGTCCCAGAAGCGCGTTGATCAATGAAGACTTTCCCACGTTGGAGCGCCCGGTGAAGGCAATCTCGGGCATGCCCGTCTTCGGGTACTGATCGGGCTTTACGGCGCTCTTGATGAATTCGGCGGAGGTGATTTTCATTACGGCTAATGCTCCTGCAAGCGGTTTTGCAAGGCGAAGTTAAAGCGCTTTTGCGCGAACGGTTCTTCGCGAAGCGGAGCGCCCGCGGCGCAAATTGGGAAGCCCTGGCCCTTCAGGCTGGGCTTCTCGGCAATGAAAGAACCAGACATGGTTGCGCACCCTGACGGGATGCGCCCCCGATCTGAGCCCGAAGGGCGAGTTTTTGCGGCCGCAGCGCAGCGAGCGTTAGAACCGTCGCAAAGCGCTTTTGAGCCGGCAAAATCGCTTGCAGGAGCATCCGCAAACAAGTCGTTTATCCTTACAGGTATTGTTTATTCGAACGTGATCCCGTACTTCTCCAGCTTGCGCTCCAGCGTGGGCCGGGAGATGCCGAGGGCCTCGCAGATCTCGCCCTTGTTGCGGCCGATCTTCGAAATGACGAGGCGGATGTGGCGCTCCTCGACCTCATCGAGGGTGAGCAGCCTCCCCGAGGCATCCATGCCGGGTTTCGCAATGGCCCCCTCCTCTCCGGCGGCCTCGGCCTGGCCACCCCCCAGAAGATCGGGGAAGTCCACTTTTCCCAGGATCTGACCGTGGGCGATGACGGCGGCTCGCACCAGCAGGTTCTCCAGCTCCCGGATGTTGCCGGGCCAGCGGTACTGCATGAAAATGTCCATCATCTCTTTGGACACCCCGGCGATGCTCTTGTGGAGGTCCTTGTTGATCTTCTTGACCAGGAAGTCGACAAGGACGGGGATGTCCTCGCGACGCTCCCTCAACGGGGGCATGGTGATGGTCACGATGTTGAGGCGATAGTAGAGGTCGTCGCGGAACTTGCCTTCTTTCACGATGGCCTTGAGGTCCCGGTTCGTCGCTGCGATGATCCGCGCGCGGACCTTGACCCGTTCCTTTCCCCCGACCCTCTCGAACTCCATCTCCTGGAGGACCCGCAAAAGCTTTGCCTGGAGGTTGATGGACATCTCGCTGATCTCGTCGAGGAAGACCGTCCCCGTCCCGGCCAGCTCGAACTTGCCCAGTTTCCGGCCGATGGCGCCCGTGAAGGAGCCCTTCTCGTGGCCGAAGAGCTCCGACTCGAGGAGCGTCTCCACGATGGCGGAGCAGTTGACGGCGATGTAGGGCTCGTTCTTGGCCGTGTTGTTGTGGATGACCTTGGCGATGAGTTCCTTTCCCGTCCCGCTCTCCCCCTGGATCAGCACGGTGGTCCGGCTCTGCGAGACGACGCCGATCGTCTTGAAGATGTCCCGCATGGCCTTCGTGGAGCCGATGATGTCGCCCACCTTGTAGTCGCGCGATTGCTCCGTGAGCAGGCCGCCGATCTTTTTTTCCGTCTCCAGGGTCTTCAGGGCCTTCTGCAGCGAGACCTCGAGCTCATCGATGTTGATCGGTTTGTGGATGTAGTCGTAGGCGCCTGCCTTCATGGCCCGGATCGTCGTGTCCATGTCGTGGAAGGCCGTGATCATGATGACCTTCACGTCCTCGTCGTCCTCCCGAAGCTCCTCGAGGACGGTGAACCCGTCGATGTCGGGCAGGCGGATGTCGAGGATGACCAGGTCGGGCTGGACCTGGACGAACTTATTGAGACCGTCGGTCCCCGTCACGGCGGTGTGACACTCGTACCCCTCCTCCGAGAGATAGAGGTCGAGCGACTCGCAGATGGAGCGGTCATCATCGATAACGAGTATCTTGGCCATGCCGAACCGTTCCTCTCCCGAGAAAGGATCTCGATCGATCCCTGGTGCTGGTCGATGATCTTTTTAACCTGGGACAACCCAAGCCCCGTGCCGTACTTCTTCGTCGTGAAAAAGGGGTTGAAGATGTGAGGGAGGGCCTCCTCGCCGATTCCGCTGCCGCTGTCTGCAATCTCGACAACGGCCTGATTCTTCCCTGCCTCGAACTGTGTCCGGATCGTCAGGGTGCCGCCCTCGGCCATGGCGTCGATGGCATTCAGGTAGAGGTTCAGGAAGGCCTGCTGGAGCATGGCCGCATCGAAGGGCACGAGAGGCATCCGGTCGTCGAACCGCGTCTGCACCCGGATCTTCTTGTCCTCCACTTCGCGCTCCGCCATGGCGAGCGAATATTCGACGAACACGTTCAGCTCCGCCATGTGCGTCTCCGGTTCCGTCGGTTTGGCGAAGACGAGGATGTCGCTGACGAGCTTTTCCAGATGCTCCACTTCCTTGCGGGCGATGTGAAAGCGCTTCAGGTCGTTGCCCTCGGGGTTCATCCGCTTCTCCAGGATCTGGAGACTCATCTTGATCGACGAGAGGGGATTGCGCACCTCGTGGGCGATGCCGGCCGAGAGCTGCCCCACGGCGGCAAGCTTCTGGCTCTCGAAGTATCGGTTCTCGAGCTCCTTGAACTCGGTGATGTCGCGCTGCAAAACCAGGAGGCGCTCCGTCCCCTTGATGGGACGCGCCGTCAGGAGGAGGCTGCGAATCGTCCCGTCCTTTTCCGCCACCTCGATCTCGAAGGGCTTGAAGATGCCCCGGCGGATTTCAGCCCAGCGCTCCTCCAGGAATTCCCTCCGCTCCGGGGCGACGAATTCCGAGAAATGCCTTCCCTTCAGTTTTCCGGCCGTGAGCCCCCGCTCCGGGTCGATGTCGCGGCTCATGTAGCGCAAGGTCCCGTCGGCATCGAGGACCAGGATCAAATCCGGCGAGGCGTCGAGAACGGACTGGTGGAAGTTGAAGAGCTCCTCCATGTTCTTCCGGAGGGAAATGTTCTCTTCGAGCTCGTTCTTCATCGTCTCGGCGTATTCCTTCAGGCTCAGCTCCATCTCGCGCTCGCGGGTCACGTCCTGAAGCGTCTCGATTGCGGCGATCACCTCGCCCTTCTCGTCGAGAATCGGAGCCGCCAGGAAATAGAGATGGCGCCGTTTCCCTCCGAGGCTCTCGTAAAAGTCCGTCGCCTCGTAGGCCCCTTCGACGACAGAGGACTTCTGGACTTTTTTCTTCCCGTAGAATTTCTCCAGACCCTCGAGGTCACCCTCCACAATGAGATCGGCAATGACGGGACGCTTTTCCTTGTAGAAAGGCATCCACTGGTTGTCCGTGCCGATCATCTTTTCGCCGGGATACCCGCTCATCTCGGTGAAGGCCCGGTTCCAGAGGATGACCTTGTGGTTGCGGTCGATGACGAAGGTCGGGATCGGTGAGCCCTCGCTGATCCCCTCAATGGTCTTTCTGAGCCGGATGTTGCCCTCGAGCTCCCGCTTGAGCGTTTCGGCGTGTTCCTTCAGGGACCGCTCCAACTCGCGCTCGCGGGTGACGTCCTGCAGGGTTTCCACGGCCGCGATGATCTCGCCCTTCTCGTTGCGGATCGGGGCGGCCAGGAAATAGAGGTGACGGCTGCGGCCGCCGAGGTTCTCGTAGAAGTCCGTCGCCTCGTAGGCCCCCTCGATGACCGAGGATTTCTGGACCTTCTTCTTCGCGTAGAACGCTTCCAGACCACGGGTGTCGCCGTCCACGATCAGATCGGCAATGACGGGGCGCTTCTCGGGGTAGAAGGGCATCCACTGCTTCTTCGTGCCGATCATCTTCTCGCCCGGGTAGCCGCTCATCTCGGTGAAGGCGTGGTTCCAGAGAATGATCCGGTGGTTTCGGTCGATGACGAAGGTCGGGATCGGGGAGCCTTCGGTGATCCCCTCGATCGTCTTGCGCAAGCGGATGTTTCCCTCGAGCTCCCGCTTGAGCGTTTCGGCCTGTTCCTTCAGGGATCTCTCCAGCTCGCGCTCGCGGGTCACGTCCTGGAGGGTTTCCACGGCCGCGATGATCTCGCCTTTCTCGTTGCGGATCGGGGCGGCCAGGAAATAGAGGTGACGGCTCCGGCCTCCGAGGTTCTCGTAGAAGTCCGTCGCCTCGTAGGCTCCCTCGATGACCGAGGATTTCTGGACCTTCTTCTTCGCGTAGAACGCTTCCAGACCGCGGGTGTCGCCGTCCACGATNAGATCGGCAATGACGGGGCGCTTCTCGGGGTAGAANGGCATCCACTGCTTNTTCGTNCCGATCATCTTCTCGCCCGGGTAGCCGCTCATCTCGGTGAAGGCGCGGTTCCAGAGGATGACCCGATGGTCCTTGTTGATGACGAAGGTGGGGATCGGAGAGCCCTCGATGATCCCCTCGATGGTCTTGCGCAGCCGGATGTTTTCGTCGAGCTCCCGGCGAAGCGATTCGGCATTCTCCTGGAGGTAGCGCGCCAGCTCCCTCTCCCGGGTGACGTCCTGGAGCGTCTCGATGGCCGCAATGACCTCCCCGCTGTCGTCGTAGACCGGCGCCGCCAGAAAGTAGAGATAGCGAGGCTTTCCACCCAGATCTTCGAACAGATCCGTTGCTTCGTAGGCCCCCTCGATCACGGATGACTGCTGCACCCGCTTTTTTCCGTAATACCGATTCAGGCCCTCGAAGTCACTGTCCACGATGAGATCCGCGATGAGGGGCCGCTTTTCCGGGTAGAGCGGCTTGTAGTGGTTGTCCGTGCCGATCATGTTGCGGGCATGATAACCCGTAAGCTCCGCACAGGCCTTGTTCCAGAGAATGATCTTGTGGTTTCGGTCGATGACGAAGGTGGGAATGGGAGAGCCTTCGAGGAGGCTCTCGATGGAAAGACCCGTCCGGTTTTTCGCCGGACGGACGGTCTTCTTTTTATCGGTCCGGGACACCGTCACGATTCTTCTTCCTCTTGCCCTGCCTTTTTTCTCCTTTTCTCCTCGTACCAGCAGGCCACGTAAACGGCAATGGCCAGTCCCAGCGAGATGATCAGTTTGATGAGGCCGCTTTCGATGCCGATAACTTTTTCGCAGACCAGCCAGGCAACGACATACGTAACAGCCGTCAGGATCTCCTGCATTGCAGCCCTCCCTCCCGAAGAAGACCGACCCGGCGGATATGCCTTCACTCACCCGGCGAAACCTAACGCCGGGCCTGCGCTGCCGGGTCAACAATCGCCCGATACTAGCCTCCCGGGCGGAATATTTCAATAAAAAAAATGCCTTGGGCGTTTCACATGTTATGGGTTGTGTGTCAGGCGAAAAATAGGATACCGCTGCCCCAATGAGTCTGTTTCCGATTCAGGTTCACAATTCCCCCTTTCCCAGTTCCCGGTTCCCGGTTCCTATTTTCCGATTCCACGATTCGTTCAATTTCGGCGCTGAATTGAAAGAAACGTTAAACGACAGCTCGTCTTTCAGGGTTCCATTCACTTCATCATGTTCTGATATCAACTTTGATTTCAAAGTGTTAAGGGAAATTGATCATGAGTCGAGCCCATGGCATATGGGTTGCAAACCCTTTCGCCGTTTTGAGCAGATTTCCCTTTAACTCGAGGGCCGGTTGTGCTACTCAGGGGACAAAATTTAT
>PDVJ01000171.1_pt2 | contig 13386 bp, 10 predicted proteins | sample 1369811 | NCBI WGS metagenome assembly PDVJ01 (sample SAMN07795376, study PRJNA414565) | Alkali sediment metagenome, whole genome shotgun sequencing project. | reverse complement strand
CTCTCACCGAAGCCAATAAAAAGCTGCGGGTCGAGATCGCCACACTCAAATCCTATGCACGGATTGAAAAATTAGCCGTGGAGGAGTTGAAAATGGCCAAACCCAGACCCGAGCAAGTGATCGTGATTCGATGAAACGTAAATCCATCAATTGGTTTAAGGTCCGGATCATCTTTCTCTCCGTCATCCTCTTCTTTTGTTTTGTATTCATTGTAGGAAGGATGTTTCAGCTCCAGGTGATAAAAAAGGAACAACTCTATAGGTTGGCCGCTCAACAGCAACATGTTCAGATCCCCCTTGTTCAGAAACGTGGAACGATTACCGACAGCAAGGGGAATGAACTCGCGGTCANNATTGAGGTTGATTCGGTTTATGCCGATTGTCAAAAAGTCACTGATGTAGAAAAAACCTCCCATCAGCTTGCTTCAATTCTCCAGATCGATCGAGAGGAATTAAGACAGAAATTGAAGGCCCATCGATCCTTCGAGTGGATTCAAAGAAAAATTTCTTCAAAGGAAGTCGAACAGATCAAAGCCCATCCACTCCCCGGCCTCTCTTTCTTAAAAGAAAACCGACGGTTTTATCCAAATTCTCAACTGGCGGCTCATCTTATTGGTTTTGTGGGCCTCGATTCGAAAGGCCTGGAAGGGATTGAATACCAGTATGATGCCTTGCTCAATGGTAGGAATCATGTATGGATTGCTTCAAGGGATGCCCTGGGTCGCGAGATCGCTATGGGCAACGTTCCCTTTGAGAAGGAGGATCATTACAGGAATATCTTCTTGACCATTGACAAACACATCCAACATATTGCGGAGACAGAGTTGGGGCGGGGTGTTGAAAAATGGGGGGCAAAAGGGGGTATGGTCATCGCCATGGATCCCTTGACTGGAAAGATCCTCGCCATGGCCTCCTTTCCCACTTTCAATCCAAATCAATTCATTCAGAGCCGCTCTAAAAGTTGGAGGAATCGAGCCGTCTCCGATGCCTTTGAACCAGGGTCCCTTTTTAAAACCTTTCTCGCCGCCGCAGCCATTGAGGAAAGGATCATTGGGCCCTCCGATTCGTTCTTTTGTGAAAATGGTTTCTATACCGTTTATGACCGGACGATTCACGATCATTCCAAACATGGATGGCTTACGTTTCAACAGATCATTAAATTCTCCAGTAACATTGGGGCATCGAAGGTGGGCGAGAAGATAGGAAAAGAACGTTTCTACAGATACATTTCTGCTTTTGGGTTCGGTGAGAAGACTCGGATTGGTCTTCCAGGGGAAGGGAAGGGAATCGTCCACCATCCGAGATATTGGTCCCCTGTCGCCTTGGACACCATCTCCTTCGGTCAAGGAATCTCTGTAACAGGAATCCAATTGGTGGCTGCCCTGTCAGCCATTGCCAATGGTGGATCCTTGATGAAACCTTATGTCGTAGAAAAGATCGTGGATGAGAAGGGGAGGGTGGTTCAATCTTTTGAACCGGAGGTGGTCAGGAAGGTCATCTCAGAAGAGACTGCCCAAAAAGTGACGGCCCTGCTCAAAGCAACGACTGAAAAAGGAGGAACAGGGGAAGGGGCGGTGCCCGCTGGATATGATGTGGCTGGAAAGACAGGGACAGCACAGAAAGTGGATTCGTTATTGGGTGGGTATTCTGAAGATCGCTATATTAGTGGATTTATGGGATTTGCACCCGCGGAAGACCCTAAACTTGTTGTCTTAGTTGTGATTGATGAACCTCAGGGGAACAATTACGGAGGAATCGTTGCGGCTCCGATATTCAAAACGATTATGGAGAAGGTCCTCTCCTACCTTTCTGTCCATCCAAGGGGAACCATGGTTGTGAAGAACGAACTCGAATCCACCCCTGCTCGTGAGATGTTAGTGCACCCGCTTTTGATGGAAGAGGTGAGGGTGGGGAAAGGGGTGGGGATGGTGGTGATGCCGGATCTCACCGGATTATCCATGAGGAATGCCTTAACCCGTATGGAAGGGAGGGGACTGATCATCAAAGTTTCAGGGAATGGAAAGGTTGTGGAGCAAGTCCCTAGACCAGGGGTAGTGATCGAGAAAGGAGACTTCTGCTATTTGAAATTCCAGTCCCCATCCTAGTGGTGTACCACATACATAACACTATATTTCGAAGCACGCCTGGATGGGCCATATTGCTGGAAACAGGAACTCCCAAATGGTGTCATATTGATGGGGTACACCACGAGTGCCTATGGAACTGAAAAAATTATTGGAAGGTGTTGAAACCACAAGGATCACGGGAGAGACTCTCAAAGAGATCAAGGGGATTGCTTACCATTCGAAACAGATCAGCAGGGGTTTTCTTTTTGTGGCCATTCGAGGGATGGAGGTAGATGGACACCAATTTATTGAAGAGGCAATCGAGAGAGGCGCGGAGACGATTGTTTTGGAGAAAGGGAGAGAGGGTTCCGGTCGGACCATGGTCTTCGTTCCTAATAGCCGCCAGGCTTTAGCGAAGATTTCCTCGAACTTTTATGGTAACCCGTCCTCCCAGATCAGGCTAATTGGTATCACGGGAACCAATGGAAAGACCACCACGACCTATCTCTTAGAGTCCATTTTAAAGAAGGCCGGGTTTAAAGTCGGCGTGATTGGGACGATCAGTTATCGCTTCAGTCAAAAGATCACCTCTGCTCCCAACACAACCCCGGAGTCTTTAGATCTACAGAGAATTCTGTGTGAGATGTTAAGGGAGGGGGCCTCTCACGTCATCATGGAAGTCTCCTCCCATGGACTCGATCTCGACCGTGTTTTCGGATGTCAGTTTGATAGCGGGGTCTTTACCAATTTTACCTCTGAACACCTCGATTATCATAAAACCATGAAACAATATTTTGAAAGTAAAAAAAGGCTCTTCTCGGACTATTTGATGAAGAGCCGTAAGGAAAGACGATTTGCCGTGACGAATGATGACGATCCCAAAGGGGGAGAGATGGTGGAAGGAATGGACCTTCCCGTCATCCGGTATGGACTGAAACCATCTTGCGATATCACGGCGGATCAGGTGACCTCCACTTTTGAGGGCCTTTCCTGCCGGGTCAGAACTCCAAAGGGTGATTTTGCTGTCCATTCGAAATTGATCGGGAACTTCAATCTCTACAACATTCTTGCTGCGACGTCAGTGGGGATTGCCATGGAGGTTCCCTTAGAAATCTTAAAGGCAGGGATCAATGGCTTAGAGGGCGTCTCAGGAAGATTTGAGAAGGTGGAGAATAAGAGAGGGATTCATATCATTGTTGATTATGCCCATACCCACGATGCCCTGGAACGGGCTCTGATGGGATTGAGGGGTATCTTAGAAAGCAACATCCAAAGGAATGGAAAGATGATCACCGTCTTTGGGTGTGGTGGAGACCGGGATCGAATAAAGCGGCCTTTGATGGGTGAAATGGCTGGGAAATACAGTGATCTTTCCATTCTCACTTCAGATAACCCAAGGACCGAAGATCCCTTATCCATTTTAGATGAGGTGGAGAGGGGGTTAAAATCTCTTTCTTTGAAAGAATGGGCCGCTCATGAAATAGCGTCATGGAGATCAAGAAGAGGTTACCTAAAGGTTCCTGATAGAAAGGAAGCCATTCGGACGGCGATCCGATTGGCCCAACCTTCGGATACGGTTCTCATCGCTGGAAAAGGACATGAGGATTATCAGATTTTTGGGAAAAAGAGAGTTCCTTTCGATGATCGGATTGAGGCCCAGAAAGCCTTGGAGGAAATGTGATTCTTCAAATTCAAGAGGTCTTGAAGGCGACTGGAGGAAAGCTTCTCCAAGGGGAAAAGCTTGCCATCTTCCCGGGGATCTCTACGGATTCGAGAACCGTGGCCGAAGGAGAACTTTTTGTCGCCCTGAAGGGGTCTCGTTTTGACGGACACCATTATGCCATAGAGGCCCTTGAGAAAAAGGCAGGAGGGGTGATCATCGAGGAGGACAAGGTTGGAGACCTTCGATGGAATGGTTATCGACCCAGAGCGGTGATCGCCGTGAAGGACACCCTCATGGCTTTAGGGGATATGGCTCGGGACTGGAGGCGAAAATATCGTACCCCTGTGGTGGCATTGACAGGGAGCAATGGAAAGACAACGACCAAAGAATTGATCGCTGCTTGTCTTGGGGCCACTTTTCCCATTCTTAAAACAAAAGGGAATTTAAACAACTTGATCGGGCTTCCGCTCACCCTCTTGGCCCTTACCGAGAAAGAAAGAGTCGTGGTTCTTGAAATGGGGATGAATGTGCCGGGGGAAATTCGAAGACTGACCGAGATTGCAGAACCGGATGTGGGGTTGATCACCAACATCCAAAAGGTTCATCTTGAAGGAATAGGAAGTTTGGAACGGTTGAAGGAAGAGAAAGGGGAACTCTTTCAGGGGATGAGAAGGGATGGAGCGATTTTAGTCAATCAGGATGATCCAAGAGTCGTTGAACTGGCAAACCATTATCCTGGCCAAAAGATCTCCTTCGGGATTGACCACCCGGCGGAGGTGATGGCCAAAGAGATTCGGCTCAGAGGAACGGAAGGGACTTCTTTTACCCTGATCTTGAAGGGGGAGGTGGTGGAGATTCATCTTCGACTATTGGGAAGGCATTTCGTGCCCAATGCCCTTTCTGCCATTGCGGTTGCGTGCCTCTTTGGAATGGAAGTGAGGCAGGCAAAAGAAGCCTTGGAACATTTTCAACCCCTCCCCATGAGGATGGAGGTGGTTCCTCTCAAAGGAGGGACAATGCTGATCAACGATGCCTACAATGCCAATCCCTGTCCTGGGCGATATGTTGGAACTCGGAAATTTTACAAAAGAGGCCCATCAACAGATCGGGGAGAAGGTGAGCAACCTCTCCATCGATTTTCTCGTCACCTTGGGAGAAGAAGCGCCCCTTGTTGTGGAGTCAGCAATTCGTCATGGATTTCCGCTGGAGAGGGCAAGGGTGGTGGAGGGTCATTCAGAGGCCATTACCCTATTAAGGCAAATGATTCAAAAAGAGGATTGGATATTGGTCAAAGGCTCGAGAAGGATGGCCATGGAAAAAATCGTAGTGGGATTAATAGAGGGGAGGGCTTAAGGATTGTTATATTCCCTCCTCTATCCTCTTCATGAGTTTTTTTCCTTCTTCAATGTCTTCCGGTATATTACCTTCCGGACCATTTATGCGATTTTAACTGCCCTTCTCATCAGTTTTATTGTCGGCCCCTGGTTGATCAAAAAGTTGAGGGCGATTCAAATTCAACAGGTGGTGAGAGAGGATGTGCCCTCTCGACATCTGGCTAAGAATGGAACTCCTACGATGGGAGGAAGCCTTATTTTGGCTGCGATTCTCATCCCGAGCCTTTTCTGGTCCGACCTGGCCAATCCGTATATTTGGATTGTTTTGTTGGCCACATTGGCCTTTGGCGTTCTCGGTTTTTTGGATGACTACAAAAAGATTAAAGATAAAAATGGGATTGGCATCCGAGCCCGATATAAATTTCCTATTCAGGTGGCCATGGGTCTCATCATCAGCCTGATCCTGTTCAACACCATAGACCATGATTCCAGATTGATCTTTCCTTTCTTTAAAAAGGCGATGCCCGATCTTGGGAATTGGTACATCCTCTTTGGAATGCTCGTGATTGTGGGCTCGGCCAATGCGGTCAATTTAACTGATGGATTGGATGGATTGGCCATCGGCCCTGTGCTCATCGCCAGCGGGACCTTTATGCTTTTCTGCTATCTTGCAGGAAACTTCCGATTTGCCAGCTATCTCCAGATCCCCTTTGTCAAAGGAAGTGGAGAATTGACTGTCTTATGCGGGGCCCTGGTGGGTTCAGCTCTAGGATTTCTCTGGTTCAATACCTATCCGGCCCAGGTCTTTATGGGGGATGTGGGGTCTCTTTCCTTGGGAGCGGCCTTGGGGACCATTGCGGTCATCACGAAGCAGGAGTTTCTTTTAGTCATCGTGGGGGGGATTTTTGTGATCGAGGCCCTCTCGGTCATCATCCAGGTATTCTCCTATCAAGTTCGAAAGAAACGGGTCTTCAAAATGGCCCCCCTTCATCACCATTTTGAATTGAAAGGGTGGGCTGAACCGAAGATCATCGTCCGATTCTGGATTATTGGCATTATCCTCGGATTGGTTGCCATCAGCACATTGAAGTTGAGGTAGTTCCAAAGGACAATTAAGAATGAAGAGTTATGAGTTGAGAATTAAGATCTGAAAACATTTTAATAACTCCTAACTCATCATTCATAACTCGTAACTCGTAACTCATCACTCATCACTGATGATGGATCTTCATGGCAAAAAAGTTTTGGTGGTGGGGCTGGCCCGAACAGGGATCGCGACAGCCAGGTTTCTTAAAGGAAAAGGTTCCGTGGTGACCACCTCTGAAATGAAACCGAAGGAGGAGATGGGGGAAGTGGTCCAGGAGTTGAAGGGGTTGGATCTTTTCACAGAATGGGGTGGCCATCAAAAAGAGACCTTTCTCCGGCAGGACATCATTTTGGTAAGCCCAGGCGTTGATTTGAACATCGAGCCCATCCAGGAGGCGGTCAGGCACGGAGTACGGATTCTCAGTGAGATTGAGCTGGCTTACCAATTTATTCAAGTCCCTATCATCGCTGTCACTGGAACCAATGGGAAGACAACCACCACGTTGCTCATCGGTGAGATGCTCAAAGAAGATGGGATAAAAGTTGGGGTGGGAGGAAATGTAGGAGAGCCTTTGATCCTTTTTGCGGATGGAAAAGATCGATGGGAAGTATTGGTGGCCGAAATCTCCAGCTTTCAGTTGGAGGCCATCGAAGATTTTCGGCCACGGATCTCCGTTCTCCTTAATATTACCGAAGATCACCTTGATCGGTATTCCCGTTATGATGATTACATTGAAGCCAAGATGAGGATTTTTGTAAATCAGCATTCCGAAGATCTCGCCGTTCTCAACAGAGATGATCCCATGGTGATGCGGTTTAAAGAAAAAGTAAAAGCAAAAAAAGTTTTCTTTAGTTTGAAGGAGACACTGGAGGAGGGCGTTTTTTCCAATGGCCACACCCTTTCCCTCCGACTGGGGTTTGAAAGAGAGGGATATTCCTTATCCAAAACCCCCTTGAAGGGAATACACAATGTGGAGAATATGATGGCCGCCCTCGCCGTCGCCAGGCTCTTCGGTTGTTCGAAAAAAGCAATTCAGGATGTCCTCGATCGGTTCAAAGGCCTTGAGCATCGTCTCGAATTTGTTCGAGAGATCGAGGGGGTTCGTTACTATAATGACTCCAAGGGGACGAATGTGGGTTCGGTGGTCAAATCCCTCCAGAGTTTTTCAGAGCCTGTGATCTTGATCGCAGGAGGAAAGGATAAAAATGGAGAGCTTCGTCCCCTTAAAGAAATAATCCAGAAACAGGTGAAACAGCTGATCCTCATCGGGGATGCCCGAGAAAGAATGAGCCGTGAACTCGGAGGGTTGACCCATACAATGATGGCCGAGACGATGGAAGAGGCCGTGTTCCTGGCCCATCAAAAGGCAAGAGAGGGAGAGATCGTTCTCCTCTCTCCCGCCTGTTCCAGTTTCGATATGTTTAAAGACTATAAGGAAAGAGGAAGGATATTTAAAGAGGCAGTGTACCATCTACAAGTTAAGAGTTAACAGTTCGGAATCATAAAAAAACTCCGAACTCAGTACTCCGAACACGGAACTTGAGATATGAAGGGGAAACGAAGGCTCGACATTATTCTGTTGATCACGACGCTCGCGTTAGTGGGGATAGGGATTGTGATGGTTTACAGCACCAGTGCGATCATCGCCGGGGATCGGTTTGGAGATCCTTACTATTTTCTTAAGAGACAAGCCCTCTATGCAGGGATCGGTTTTGTTCTGATGATCCTCATGATGTTTTTCCCTTCCGAGGTTCTGAAGCGACTTGCCTATCCCATTCTCATCCTTTCCATCCTTCTCTTGATCGCCGTTCTCATTCCAGGCATCGGGCATCGAGCCGGTGGGGCCATGCGTTGGCTGAAGATCCAGACCTTCTCTTTTCAACCCTCAGAATTTGCAAAACTGGGTTTAGTCATCTTTCTTGCTTACTTTTTGGCAAAAAAAGATGAAAAAATTCGGAGCTTCTCATTCGGATTCCTTCCCACCCTTCTTCTCTCCGGTCTCGTCATCGCTTTGGTGATGAAGGAACCCGATTTTGGGGCAGCCTTCTTTCTCACCGTGATGGTTTTTCTTTTCCTCTTCGTCAGCGGGGCCAGGGTGATCTATATTGCGGGAGCTTTCTTGCTGGCCATTCCTGTGGCTTATTACTTTTTAATGAATGTGGGGTATCGATACAAAAGGTTGATCAGTTTCATCCGACCCTGGGAAGACCCCACCGGAACCAGCTTCCAGATTATTCAGTCCTTCCTCTCCTTTGGCTCTGGAGGCCTCTTCGGGTTGGGATTGGGAGAGGGGAGGCAGAAACTCTTCTTTCTCCCTGCCCCCCATACGGACTTCATTTTTTCTGTCATTGGAGAGGAGTTGGGTTTGATCGGGGCAATGGTTGTCGTCCTTCTTTTTCTCATTCTGGCCTTGAGAGGAATTCAGATTGGGCTTTCCCTTGAGGAGAGGTTTGGGGCCTATTTGGCATTGGGGATCACGTTGATGATCTCCCTTCAAGCCGTGTTCAATATGGGGGTCGTTTTGGGACTCCTCCCCACAAAGGGATTGACCCTTCCCCTGGTCAGTTATGGAGGGACGTCGCTGGTCGTTAATCTCGTTGGGGTGGGGATACTTCTCCACCTTTCGACCCACATGGAAAGAAGATGAGGTGTGTCATTGCAGGAGGGGGGACAGGGGGTCACCTTTTCCCTGGGATAGCGATTGCAGAGGCTTTCGTTGAAAGGGAGAGGGGGAATGAAGTCCTATTTATCGGAACGGAGAAGGGGATTGAAACAAAAGTGTTATCCGGAGGGAGATTTCCACTGAGAACGATTCAGGCCAAACCCATTAAAGGAAAATCCCTTCTGGGGAAGGGGAAAGCATTTTGGAGCCTGCCGGTAGCCAGCTCAGAAGCTTGTTCAATCTTGAGGGAGTTTCAACCCCAGATCGTGCTGGGAGTGGGGGGATATGCCTCCGGCCCCGCTCTTCTGGCCGCATTTCTTCTGGGGAGGAAAAGGGCCATCCACGAACAGAATGTGATTCCAGGGATGACGAACCGAATTCTAAAGTGGTTTGCCCAGCGGATCTTCATCTCCTTTGAAGAGGCTGGAAAATGTTTTCCTAGAAGGAAGACCGTTGTGACCGGCAATCCGATCCGAAAAGAATTTTTTGCTCGTCTGAAAAAAAACAAAGGGGAAATGAGAAAGAGGGATCGATTTACTCTCCTCATCTTCGGAGGAAGTGCAGGGGCCCATCGAATTAATCAGGCCATGATCGAAGCTCTGGATCCACTTCGAGAAATAAGGTCTTCCCTGAATATCATTCACCAAACGGGGAAAGAGGATCTCGATGATGTTTCGAGAAGCTATGTTGAAAAAGGATTCGACGCCTTGGTCAAACCTTTCTTTGAAGACATGGCCACCTATTATCAGGCCTCCGATCTGGTCATCTGCAGATCAGGAGCGAGCACCGTGGCTGAATTGGCCGTCTGTGGGAAGGCGGCTCTTCTCATCCCTTATCCTTATGCAGCCCACCAGCATCAATTGATCAATGCCAAAAAATTAGTCGATCTGGATGCGGCAAGAATGATCCTGGATGAGAAGCTCAATGGTCCATTGCTGGCCCAGACCATCCTCCACCTTCATGATCATCCAGAGGAACTCGGCAGAATGGAGGAGGCGATCCAGAGGTTGGCGAAGCCAAAAGCGGCAGAAGAGATCGTAGATCATTGTTATGCTTTATGTAGAAAATAGGGTTTTACCCAACGGCAACGGTCACGATGCCGGTTTCGTAATTCGGTGACGTCATTCGTTTAAAGAACTTGACGTAACCCTGCGACCCTAAACCAAACGGGCTTCGTAGCCGTAACCTTTAAATTTGACTTTTAAGGAATCGATGTATCGAAGAGGAAAGATCCAGCATATCCATTTTGTAGGCATCGGGGGGATTGGCATGAGCGGGATCGCTGAGGTGTTGCTCAATCTGGGCTACCACATCAGTGGTTCAGATATCAAGGAGACAGAGGGCACACGAAGGCTTCAATCCTTGGGATGTAAGATTTCCTACGGACATCGGAGGGAGAATCTCAAAGAAGCAGATGTGGTGGTCATCTCCTCCGCCATTCGTCAAGGCAACCCCGAGGTGGAAGCCGCTGAGGAGAGGCTCATCCCTGTCATCCCAAGGGCTGAGATGTTAGCCGAATTGATGAGGATGAAGATCGGGGTGGCCATTGCAGGGACCCATGGGAAGACCACCACCACCTCCCTCATTGCCACCGTTTTGGCAGCGAGTGGCCTCGATCCAACGGTGGTGATTGGAGGGAGATTGAATAGCATCGGAAGCAATGCCAGGCTTGGGCAAGGTGAATTCTTAGTCGCCGAAGCCGATGAGAGCGATGGTTCATTTCTGAAACTCATGCCTACGATTGCTGTGGTGACCAACATTGACCCAGAACATCTTGACTATTATAAGGGGATTGAAGAGATCCGAGAGGCCTTCCTCAATTTTTTAAACAAGATTCCATTTTTCGGGTTAGCCGTACTCTGTCTCGATCATCCGAACATCCAGAGTCTCCTCCCGAGATTGAAGAAACGATTCACCACTTATGGATTGACCACTCAAGCTGACTTCCAGGCGAAAGAGATTGTCTTTGAGGGGCTTTCCACCTCCTTTGAAGTAATCCACCAACGTCGTGAAATGGGTAGGGTAAGCCTCCGGATGCCGGGGCTCCACAATGTCTATAATGCCCTGGCCACTTTAGCCACCGCTTTTGAATTGGATATTCCCTTTCGGGTCGTCCAAGAGACCCTTCAAGATTTTAGTGGGATTCAAAGACGGTTTCAGATCAAGGGGGAGAAGAAGGGGATTCTCATCGTGGACGATTATGGCCATCATCCTGTAGAGATTGCCGTCACTTTGAAGGCAGCCCGAACCGGATGGGAGAGAAGGATCATTGCGATATTTCAGCCCCATCGGTATACAAGAACGCAAGCTCTGTTTAAAGAGTTTCTCACTGTTTTTAACGATGCCGATGTCCTCATCCTCACCGATATTTACCCGGCGGGAGAGGATCGGATAGAGGGTGTCGAAGCAAAAGACCTCTTTGAGGGACTCCGCGATTACGGACATAAGGACGTTCTCTATCTTTCAGATAAGAAAGAAATCGTCGAGCATCTCCTTCGCATCATTACACCAGGGGATTTAGTGATCACCCTGGGAGCAGGGGATATCTGGCAGGTCTCGGAGGAATTGGTGAACCGACTTTGACAAACAAATTTCAGATTGCGGATTGCAGATTGCGGAATGAAATCCAAAATCCACATTCCAAAAATGGGCGTCAGGTCTGATAAAGGGAAGGGTTCTTTTCGATGCGCCCTTGAGACAATTCACCTCGATCAAGGTGGGAGGCCCAGCAGACTGCCTTTTTTTCCCAAAGGATCTGGGTGAGTTGACAAGGGTGGTTCGATGCGCCAAGCGGAAAAAGATTCCCCTGTTCATTTTAGGGAAAGGAAGCAATCTGGTTGTTAGGGAGAAGGGAGTTCGTGGATGGGTTATCAACCTCACTCAAGGATTGAAAAAGATTCAAATAGATGGGGAGTCCGTAGAAGCCGAGGCAGGTCTTCTCCTTCAACGGTTGGTTCAAGTCACCATCCAGAAGGGGCTCACTGGATTAGAACCCTTTTTCGGTATCCCTGGTACAGTGGGAGGCGGTCTAGCGATGAATGCTGGAGCATGGGGTGCCGAATTGAAAGAGGTGCTTCTCTCCATGACCTTGATGAAGGGAGATGGCGAAGTCTTGGATAAACCCCGTTCGAGGCTAAGGTTCTCTTATCGAAGATTGGTCCTTCCTCCTTCTTGGATTATTCTCAAAGTACGGTTTCAACTGAAGAGGGGGAAGAGAGAAGAAATCCTTGAACGGGTGAAATCTTATTCGGAGATGAGGAGGAAGACACAACCTCTGGATTATGCCAGCGCCGGTTCTATTTTTAAAAATCCTAAGGAGGGCCCTGCTGGAAAGTGGATCGAAGAGCTCGGGTTGAAAGGGGTTCGGATGGGTCAGGCTATGGTTTCAGACCGCCATGCCAATTTTATCATCAATCTGGGAAAGGCCAAGGCCGATGAGGTGATCTATTTAATGGAGTTGATAGAAAAGAAGATCTATGAAGAAAAAGGGATTTCCCTGGAGAGGGAGGTCAAGGTGGTGGGTGAATCATAATGCGCCTGCCTGCCGGTAGGCAGGGATTTCGCCTGCCTGCCCTGTACCATATTAGGTTCAGGGCCTGCCGGACAGGTAGGGAATGCAGATTGCGGAATAGGGACCGTGGAGTTTTGGGTAGGGCAGATGAAGGATCAATCGCTTAAGAAAAAGAAGATTGCTGTGTTGATGGGGGGGGTCTCTCGGGAGAGAGAAATCTCCCTCAAAACAGGAAAGGCAATCCTGAAGGCTTTAACGGAGAAAAGTTACTCGGTGACTCCGATCGATGTCGGGGGGGACATTTCAGAAAGATTGGCGAAGGAGAAGATTGAATGTGCCTTTATAGCCCTCCATGGAAGATTTGGAGAAGATGGGACCATCCAGGGATTGCTGGAGTTAATGGGAATTCCTTATACCGGTTCAGGAGTTCTGGCGAGCGCCTTAGCCATGCATAAGATTATGGCCAAGAAGTTTTTCATTTGTGAAAAGATCCCCACTCCTCGTTTTCAAGTTTTTCAACGGAAAGCAATCGAGAAGGATTTACCCCAACCCATCTCCCTTCCTCTGCCCTTCGTGGTCAAACCAGCCAGGGAGGGGTCGACCATCGGCATCTCCATTGTTCGAAAAGAGGAAGAACGGATCCCTGCTTTAAAAAGGGCAGGGGAATACGATGAAGAGATATTGGTAGAGGAATTTATGAAAGGAAAGGAGATCACCGTCGGCATTCTTGAGGATATCCCTCTGCCCATTATTGAGATCGTCCCCAAGAGCGGTTTTTATGATTACCATTCTAAATACACCAAGGGGGAGACGCAGTACATCCTTCCCGCCCGCATTTCAAGGGAAAAGTATCTCTATGCCCAGGAGATGAGCCTTAAGGCCTATCAAAGCCTGGGGTGCTCAGGGGTCACCCGAGTCGATTTAATGACCGATGAAAATGAAAATCCATTTGTGATAGATGTGAACACGATGCCTGGGATGACGGAGACGAGCCTCTTGCCTAAAGCGGCGAGTTATGCGGGCATTCCATTTGAAGATTTGGCAGAACGTATTCTATTAGGGGC
>PDVJ01000503.1_pt1 | contig 13438 bp, 14 predicted proteins | sample 1369811 | NCBI WGS metagenome assembly PDVJ01 (sample SAMN07795376, study PRJNA414565) | Alkali sediment metagenome, whole genome shotgun sequencing project. | reverse complement strand
TTGCGGCGCTGGAGTATATCAGGAAAATAGTCGGGGGAAAATAAACCGGTAGAAGCTTCTGCCGTGGTTGAATTTACTGTTCAAAGCCTGCGACTGACATTTTTAGCCGTAAAAAGAAAAAAAAAGATTCCTAAGAACAAGATTTACTTAGTCAGGTTTGCAACGATTTGTCCAGTTTTGTTAGTCACGTTCGAGACTATTTGTTCCGTTTTGTTAGTCAAGTTCGAAACTGTTTCAGGCTTGACAACAACATTTTGGACAATCTTTACCTCAACAGTCGGGGTAGCCTGAACTGCAGCAGTCGGGGTAGCCGTAACGGTGACTGTCCGGATGATCGCGACTCCCTGTTGGTTTTCGACGTAGGTCGGTACNGCGGTTGCCGCCGGCGCTGGNGTAGCTGGCAATGTTTGAACCGTCGTACAACCGGCAATCAACATAGTTGAAATGACAACCAGTAAGAGGAATATAAATGTTGTTTTTTTCATAGTATATCACCTTAGAAAGGTCAGTGTAAATATCGTAGGATAATATATTAATTTTTCCTTTTAATCACTCCTGATTAAAGTATACTATTAATTGTATGGTCAACTGGTGTGTCACTACCACGAGCCTCAGCCGTGATTGACCTTTTTTGTTCAAACCCTGTTTTTGGTGAATGCACAGTTTGCAAATTAATATTTGAAAAAAAATTGGTGTGAAGGGTAAGAAACCCCCACAAAATCACTTCACGTTCGCCCACACGTGTGCAAACCGCTGGAATGCGGTGATGTGCCCGAAAATGCCAAACAGCATCATCAGCCAGCCAAGCCAGGTGAGCCCATAGAAGGTTAAGGGAAATATCAGGCCAATGATGCCGACAACCATAATCAGTACAAGACGGTCAGCCCTGCCGAGCATCCCGCCATAAAACCTTCCGACACCTACAGCCTGAGCCTGCGTGCCAAGGTAGGATGACATCAGGACACCGGTCAGGGCAAAGACCCCGACAGGCCAGGGAACAAGTCCGCCGGCAAAGAGACCGCAGATGATGAAAATATCAGCATACCGGTCTACTGCATGATCGAGGAAATCCCCTCGCAGGCTCTGGATCTTCATCTCCCGGGCAACTGCACCATCCATCATATCACAAAATGCGTTCACCGCAACAGCCACAATTCCCCAGAGCTCAAGCCGGAGATAAAACAGGATTCCAGCAGCTGCTGATGCCAGCAGTGCTGCTATGGTAAGAATATTCGGAGTAATCCTGAGTTTTATGAAAATGGACACCAGAGGGTCGGTGAAGATTTTTGCATGGGAACGATAATTGTCTAGGGTCATCCGTGCACCTCAAGGAACCCGGACCAGTCTATTGTGCCGAACCCGGCCGGGATCTCGCTCCTCACAAACCCTTCTATCTGGTCAGCACAGGAAACAACGTCCCTTTCAGTCGTATCCAGTTCAAGGATCTGTTCAGGACTGAAATTCTCAACGGTCTCGATCAGGCAGACATCAAGGGATTCCGCATCGGCATTTTCCTGGATCTTTTTCGCCGGGTAGTTCCGCCGGGAAAGACGTTTTTTCAGCTCATCGGGACGGCACCGGAGTACGACGACCCGGTCACAGGGTAGCAGGTGGGCGATGTGTCCTTCGACAAATCCATCCAGAGGGACGAATTCCGCAGCCCAGCGGTCCACATCGATGATTTGGGCGTCCCGATCCTCGTCATCTCCGATACCATATGGCCCGACCGTGTCGGTAAGGTGAACTACCGTATGTCCCCGCCGGGCAAGCTCCTTCCCCACCAGTGATTTCCCGGTACCCGGAGTACCGGTTATACCACACATCATAATGAATTGATCACCTGCAGGAACCGTTCGTTCTCCCAGTCCTCACCAATGCTGACCCGGATATAGTGATCCGACAGACCCGCAAAGCTCCGGCAGGAGCGGACGATGACCCCCTGCCGGGCGAGTTCTTCCACCATCTCATCACTGGTGCGGGGAGCGATATCAATCATCACAAAATTCGCATCTGAGGGCAGGCTCGGATATTTCACTTCGGTGGTGAATCGCTTTCTCCACCGGTTTACCTGAGCCAGATACCGCAGGGTATGGTCCTTCTCGGGAAGTGCAGCGGCAGCGGCCGCAGCTGATACCGAATTAACCGTAAAAGGTGTACTGGCACGCTGATACCAGGGGACGAGCCATTCTGGCACGAATGCATACCCGACACGCAACCCGGCAAGAGAGTGGATCTTGGAAAATGTCCTGCCGAGAATCAGGTTTTTATATTTTTTCATCAGCGGAAGGTAATCGTACCCGGAGAACTCGACATAGGCGTTGTCAAGGAACAGGACACCTTCAATCCCTTCCAGCAATTCAGCGACCACATCCACAGGAGTAGCGTTGCCTGTAGGATTATTTGGCGAACAGACTATGACGATCTTTGCCTGACTGCCCGCTTTGATCATCTTTCCTGGATCAACCGAGAAGTCCTTCTCACGAGGTACGGTAATTACCTCTGCACCCTGTCCTGTCGCAGCGAGTGCATAGAATGAAAAGGTGGGAGTGGAGATTACCACCTGCTCCCCGGGATCCACCAGCGTCCTGATCACCGTCTCGATGACCCCATCCATACCGACACCACAGACAAAGGAGTAATCCCCGTAATGTACCCTGAGCGCATCTGTCAGAATGCTGGTACGCTCATCGGGATACCGGTTCACGTTCCGAAGGGCATTCTCTGCAGCTTCCCGTGCAGCTGCTGACAGAGGGTAAGGATTCTCATTGCTTGCAAGTCGTGCGATCCGGTCGATACCGTACTCACGGGCTATATCCCCGGCTTTCTGTGCAAAAATGTAGCCGCCCTTTTTTNGCGGGACCAGCCGCAGGTTCCCGTCGGCTGCACAATTGACCAGTACACCCTGATCTGCACATTTCTTCTGGACATCCGGGCATGTGTCCCCGATGGTCATTCCAATCATCAGCCCCCGGACCCGGGGGTTATGCCTGGCAAGACCCTTCCTGAACCGCTCACCTTTCCGGGCTACATCCGGGAGTATCTTTTCGATAACGTCAATTGTAGCGAGTGCTGCTGCACAGGCAAGCGGGCCACCGGCAAACGTGCTCCCGTGTTCACTCTTTTTGAATTCCAGATCTTCACGGGCAACCAGTGCGCCCATGGGAAACCCGCTTGCAATCCCTTTTGCAAGGGTGACAATGTCTGGCTTCACCTTCGTGTGCTGCAGGGCCAGCCATTTCCCGGTACGCCCCATCCCAGTCTGTACTTCATCAGCGATCATGAGAGCCCCGGCATCATCGCATACTTCACGGACACCTTCAATGAAACTGTCGGGAGGGATGATGACACCTGCTTCTCCCTGGATAGGTTCGAAAATGACCCCGGCGGTATCCTCATCCACAACTTTCATCAGCGCTTCCAGATCACCATATTCAACAAAGGTCTTTACCATCCCGAGTGGCTCGAACGGTTCCCGTATTGCGGGTTTGTGCGTGACGGCAAGTGATCCAACAGTCCGGCCATGGAACCCGTGGGTGAAAGCGACAAATTTTTTCTTACCGGTCCGGACCCGGGCAAGTTTGAGTGCCCCGTCAGTTGCTTCTGCTCCTGAATTGGAGAAGAAGGCTTTGTGCATACCGGTAATCTCTACGAGTTTCTTTGCCAGATCTCCCTGATGCGGCACGTAATAGAGGTTTGAGCAGTGGATCAGCTGGTGTGCCTGATCGCAGATCGCTTTTACCACAGCGGGGTGACAGTGCCCGGTGCTGCAGACGGCTATCCCTGCGACACAATCGAGATACTGTCTTCCTTCCGCATCCCAGACCGTTGATCCCTCACCCTTTACAATCGCCATGTCGCGCGAGAACGCAGGCATAAAGTAGCGTTCATCGAGAGCTTTGAACTGGCTTGTAGTTTCCATTTCCATCACAGTAGCTTGTTTATTTGTTGTGTTGAGACTTTATTCATACTCTATCGTTGCCGGAGGTTTTGCCGTAATGTCATACACGACCCGGGCAACACGGGGAATATCAGCGGTGATACGTGACCCGATTCTCATTAAGTGTTCAAAGGGGATATCGAGCGGATCGGCAGTCATCCCGTCCCGTGAGTTCACGGCACGGATCGCAACAATCCAGCCATGTATACGGTTGTCCCCCTTGACACCGGTCCCCAGACCAAGCAGGGCGGCAAAACACTGCCATGGGCGGTACTGTTCAACCAGTTCATCTTCAACGATCCAGTTTGCCTCCCGGATAATCGCAACCTTCTCCCGGGTAACTTCTCCAAGCACCCGCACGGCAAGCCCTGGTCCGGGAAACGGCATCCGGTGCTGGATCTCTTTTGGCAGACCCAGTGCTCCTGCTACTTCCCTCACCTCATCCTTATAGAGATCGCGGATCGGCTCAATCACTCTGGTAAATTCCATATGCAGCGGCATGCCCCCGACATTATGGTGACTCTTGATACCCCCTTCGCTCTCGATCCGGTCAGGGTAAATGGTGCCCTGCAGCAGGCATGTTGCCCCCTGTTTCCTGGCCTCCCGCTCAAACACCCGGATGAACCGTTCGCCTATTGCCTTGCGTTTGGCTTCAGGATCGGTGATACCTTTGAGTGCCTCAAGGAACTCATCACCCGCGTCAACAATCTGAAGGTGAATGGTATCGAAGATTGTCCTGATCCGTTCGGTCTCACCTTTGCGCATCAGGCCGGTATCGATATAGATCGGAATGAGATTGTCCCCGATTGCGCGAGCTGCAAGGGCTGCGCAGACCGAGCTGTCGACACCCCCGGACAGTGCCATGACCACTTTTTCTTTGCCGGCATCTGTCTGAATTTCTGTTATACACTGGCTGATAAATTTCTCTGTATTGACCATGGTATCGTTCCTTATTTTGTCCGTTTGTTTGCCCTGCAGGCTTCAACAAAACCCAGATACGGGGGTGACGGGCGGGTCGGGCGGGATTTGAACTCCGGGTGGAACTGGGAGGCAAAGAAGAAGGGGTGATCTGCAAGTTCGAGGCACTCCATGCGGTTTTTATTGACAGCCGAGAAGATTAATCCCGCCTTTTCCAGCTTCCCGATATACCGCGGATTTACCTCATACCGGTGCCGGTGCCGTTCGGTGATCTCTTTCTGCCCGTAGAGGTTCATTGCACGGGTTCCTTCCTTGATATCGGCAATGTAATCACCCAGCCGCATCGTGCCGCCAAGTTCGTTAAGTCCCTCCTGTTCGGGGAGGAGGGCGATTACGTGGGTGCCCTCGCCAAATTCTTCGCTCGTTGCATCGGCAATAGCGAGTTTATTGCGGGCATATTCGACCACTGCCAACTGGAATCCCAGGCAGAGCCCGAGGAAGGGAATGTTGTTTTCACGGGCAAACCTGATTGCTTCTATTTTGCCTTCGATACCCCGCTTGCCAAATCCACCGGGTATTAAAATCCCGTCGTAATCCTTGAGCTGGCAGCGCTCGTAACGTTCCGCATCCAGCCACCCGATTTTCACTTCCGTCGAAAGTGCCCTTCCCGCATGCTTGAGTGCCTCCTTGATGCTGATATACACGTCTTCGATACCGTATTTACTCACGATAGCAATCGTCACCCTGTTAGTATACTCCTTTGTTACGAGCCGGTACCAGCTGGTATCGACATCGCGTTTCTCCAGGCCCAGATGAGCTGAAAGAACTTCAGCAATTCCTTCTTTCTCCATCTCCATGGGGACCTCATAGATGTCCGGGACGGTAGCTGCAGAGATGACTGCATGCTGGGGAAGATCACAGAATGCGGAGATCTTGCGTTTCGTCTGGGCACTTATGGGATGCTCGCTCCTGCCGACAATGATCTCCGCGTGGAGGCCAAGCTCCCGCAGCGCCTTCACCGAGTGCTGCGTGGGTTTTGTTTTAAGGTCCCCCATGGTATCTTCAGGGATGAGGGTTACATGCAGGAGAATGAAATCCTCTCCTGGCAGGTCCCCTCGCATCTGTCGGATTGCTTCCAGAAACGGCATGCTTTCTATGTCACCAACAGTACCACCAACTTCAACAAGGCAGATGTCAGCCTTCGTTCCATCCGGAAATTCTTCTTCAGCCGCCTGACGTATGCAGGTCTTAATCTGGTCCGTAATATGGGGGATGATCTGCACAGTCTCCCCGAGGAAATCTCCCCGGCGCTCCTTTTCGATAACCGTGCGGTACACCTTACCGGTGGTAATATTATGAGCAGCGGTGAGCTCGATATCAAGGAACCGCTCATAGTTACCCAGGTCGAGATCAACCTCACTCCCGTCCCTGAGCACAAACACTTCACCATGCTGAGCCGGGTTCATCGTGCCTGCATCGATATTCAGGTAGGGATCGATCTTGACTGCAGTAACCTGGTAGCCACGGTTTTTCAGGATGCGCCCGACAGAAGCTGCGGTGATTCCTTTCCCGAGTCCGCTCATGACACCGCCGGTAACAATAATGTACTTCACACAGATCTCCCCGATTGTTTACATTTTGCTCATAATACCTATTAGTGTTATCTTATCGTTGGGAAAAGAGGATTTTCACGCTGATCCCGGCTGAATTTTTCCCCGGGACGTACGGTTCATCGCACGATAATGAGCAACGATTCCTGCGTGTTCAAAGCAACTTTAATTTGTCCGGAAACCGTAACGTACTAGCTATGAAAATCGGGCAATTTATCCATATTCTTGCGATTCTCTTACTGATTATCGGTTTCACCCAGCCGGTTATGGCCGCAGAAAATGAAACGTCAGATGCAGCTACTGCGTTTTACAATCGCGGAGTGCTTTTTCTTGAAAATAAGGAATATGCGAGAGCAATCGAAGCTTTCGACAAAGCCCTTGCATCAGATACAACAATGATCCGATGGTCAGACGCTCTTTTGTATACGTATCAGAATAAAGGGTATGCTTTGATTCAGCTGAATAATTACACAGGTGCAATCCAGACGATAGATCAGGGTCTGGCAGTCTATGAAAATGATGAAAAACTCTGGTACAACAAAGGTTTTGCTCTCTTCAAACTCGGTAAATACCAGGACGCGATCAATGCCTACGATAAGGTACTCAAGATTAACAATCAATCTGTTCCCGCCCTGAACAACAAGGGTGATACGTACTTCCAGATGGGGAGATACCAGGATGCAGTTGATTCCTATATTCGGGCAAAGGAGATAGATCCCGGGAACGGTTACGCTGCTGCCGGACTCGAAAAGGCTCAGCGTGCCCTGGCAACAGCGACGCTGCCCACTATCACCGGCACCCAGACAACGGTTCCCACTGCATTGCCGACAATGACTCAAACGATCCCGGTCTCTCCGACAGACGTTCCTACCGCACTGCCGACAAAGACCCAGACGCCACTCTCCCACATAGCGGTTGTGGCAGCTCTCTCTGCGTTAGGATTACTGTCCATTCTTGCGAAAAAGCGATAAAGCACAATCAATCTTTTTTTAGCTTACCTCTCTATCCATCAGAGATGCTGATTGACGCCGCCCCGATGGGACGCCTTCCGCGGCGGATCGGTAACCAAAAAAAATCAAAAATTAAAAAAAACACTCTGCCCGCTGTGCCTCGGAGAGGCCATGAGGCGGGGGTCAATCGTATATAATAAAATTCTCCTGGTCTGAACCAAATCGATTCCTCTCTCTTTTTCCTGATGGTTCCCATTAATTTGTATGGGTTGTCACGGCAAATGCTGCCGAAGTCCGGGAAAGCAGTGTCTTTTCATCGTTGTCAACAAATACTTCGCCTTCAGCGAATGCAACCCGCCGCCCCCTCCTGATTACGCGGCCTTCTGCAATAATGAAACCTTCCTGTATCCCTCTGATGAAACTGGTAGATTCAGAGATGGTCGCGATTCCTTCGGTTTTTGAGAGTAACGGGTAGAGAGCAAGCGCCATCGCTTCATCGGCAATAGCCGCAAGGATCCCTCCCTGTAACCACCCGACACCGTTGTGCATATCCGGCCGGACCTGCATGTTCAGCACCGCTTTCCCCGGTTCTACGCTGACCACATCAATCCCCATCAGGCAAAAAAAAGGGTTGGCGTATTTCCCGTCTTTTTTGATGTTTTCCAGATATGACATTATCCTCATACCTGATGTTAGCCTAAAAAAGGGATTAAGATTGTCTTTTACCCGCCCGTGCAATCTGTTTATATTGTCCGCACAATGACGTATCCTCTATGCAAGACCAGGAAATTAAGGAGATGCTCGCCGATTTGATCTGGCTGAACGCCCTCATTGCAACAGAGCTCATCCAGGTGACCGAGAATAGTTCGGCAATCCTCAGGAAATCCCCCCCTCCTGAAAGCTGCCTGATGGAGCACCAGGCACTCCGAAAAACTGCGCTTTTTATGGCGGAGAAATACCGGCCCGGTACCATGCTCTCCCAGCATCTCACAAAACACCAGTAATGTTATTGGGAGACTCTGCGAAACGTACTGCAATGAACCTGCCGGATTGTGTACACGATTGTGTGCATGACAGGGAGACTGCCAACAGCCTCCAGGACAGGGAATTTTAAACATCAGCCAACGATCGATACCAGATAGTATTCATCATGACCATTGCACCTGAGGCACGATACAGCCTTATCATCCCCGCTTACAATGAGGAGCACAGGATTACACCGCTCTTTGATGCCATAGGCAGGTTTGACGGGGAACTCATCGTTGTGTGCGATGGCGGGGACAGTACAGCAGACATTGTCGATCGGATCGCGGCGCGAAGACAGGATCTGAGTATCCGGTGCCTCCGGTTTGACCACCGGCTTGGTAAAGGGGGAGGAGTGATTGCAGGACTCACGGCTGCCCGTTTACCCCTTGTCGGGTACTTCGATGCTGATGGCTCGACCAGTATTGATGAGATGAAACGGCTTTTTCTCTCGCTTTCCACGATAGATGGTGCAATCGGCTCACGCTGGATGTCTGACTCAACCCTCAAAGTGCGCCAGGGTATCATGCGGCAGCTGGAGAGCCGGGCATTCAATCTGCTCATCCGGATCCTGTTCGGGTTGAGCTATCATGATACCCAGTGCGGGGCGAAGGTTTTTAAAAAATCAGCGATTGATGCCGTAGTACCCCTGATGATTTCCCGGGGTTTTGAATTCGATGTCGAGTTGCTCTGGAGACTTCGGGATGCAGGATTCAGGGTCACTGAAGTTCCCATCGAATGGCAGAATAAAGGGGACTCTCGGGTCCGAAAAAGAGATATGATACGGATGCTATCAGGTCTTTTAAAGCTGAGATTCGGGTTTGGACGACCATGATTCCGGCATCGCGTGAAGAGCAGAAGAAAGAGGCGTTCCGGCTCTTTGAGGATGGGCGGTATTTAGAGTCCCTGCAGGTCTGCACCATCCTCTTAGAGGGGGGCAAGGATTCGGCTGTTGAAGTACTTGCTGCCACGAACCTCTTCTCCGCGGGTAAACTCGAAGATGCCGAAGTGTTTTTCCGGGATCTTACCCAAAAAATGCCGGATTCATCCTATGTCCATAGTTACCTGGGAAAAGTGCTTGAAGCACGAAAAGATGAGGGGGCGATTGCAGAATTTGCAACTGCCGTTCACCTCGATCCCACCAATCAGGATGCCTTACGAAGCTATGCTGGGTATCTCATCTCGCATAAGGATTACCGGGGGGCTCTCCCGGTACTAAGGCGGCTTGTGCAGCTCGGGAAAAAACCGGGAGATGTACAAAACCTGATGCGGGCACTGATTGAAATTGGCGAGCCGGAAGAAGCGCTCGTGACGTATTCCGTGCTTGGCGGGGATGCTGCAAAGACCCATGAATACATCGATGCGCTGATAAAAACCCGTAAGTTCCAGGCTGCTGCTGAATCTGCCTACCGTATCTACCGCGATACAAAAGATCCCACCATACAGAGAAAATATCTTGACACTCTTTCCCGTTACGATGTGCAGGCATCACTGGATGCCTATGCTTTGCATATGAAAGAAAATCCGGATGCAGAAATTCTGTTTGATTACATCCTGCTCTTACAAGCCAACGGGGATTATGCAACAGCACTTGCTGCGACAATAACGCTCCTTGAACATGCAGATAATCCGGTATACCGGCTTGCCGAATGCGATATTCTCGCAAGCCTTGGTCATGAAAAAAAAGCGCTTGCCGCCTATGAAAACCTGATCCGGGATGAGCTGGTAGCAAAAAATGATCTGGATGTGCTCATCCTTATCATCAGTAAGTACCGCCAGTACCTCAAGGCACATGTCCCCGTGGATGAAGCCAGCCGGCGATTTTTAACTATCGTTTCAAAAGATGTGAACGTCGCAAGTCTCCTTGAAACAGCTCGTTTCTATGAGGAGTCAGGAAATGTGACAGAAGCCCGGTCGTGGTATTACCGGGCGTACCGGGCTGACTTTTTAAGCGGTGGTCTTGACTATGCCCAATTTCTCTCAGCACACGGGGAAGAGCGGGAATGTGAAAAAGTGATGCTCTATATCCTGTCAAACGTCAAAAAAAATGCTGATATCGGGCGTGTGGCAGCAGTGATCCTTGATAAACAGGGGGGGATGTACCGCTTGAAGCGCCTGATGGAGCAGCTGATTAAAAAACTCGAAGAGCGGCGGCAGACGTTAAACTCGGAAGGTCTGGAGCTCCTTGCCATCACTTATTTCATCACCGCAACCAATGCACAGGAAGAGATGGACTACGCGGGGTGCAAGTATTACTGCCTCTGCGGGGTGGATGTGATGCCTGCGCATTCCCGTGCCATCAGGCTTGAGGATTACCTTCAGCTGATTCGGGCATGTAAGGAGCGATCGATTGCTGACAGGCCAATCATGAATGCACCGCAGATAAAAAAACGTACAGTTACCGTTCCCCCGGTAAAGGTCATCACGGATCAACTCGGACTATCAGAACAGGAACAGAAGATTGTTGAATTCCTCCGGTCGCACCGGAAAGCAAGCGAGATGGACCTGCGCAAACTACTGGGTACCCGCAGGGTGGTAGGAATGGTAAACCAGCTGATCCAGAAGGCGGCATTTCAGGGAGTAACGATTATCGAAAAGAAAGGGGTTGGAGAGGATGGAGAGGTCTATGAATATACCGGAACCTGAACATATGGACCGGCGCCGGCTTGAAAGTATCAACATCATCAACGCACTGAGGAGGGGAACAGTTCCTGCAGGCGGACTTGAGCGGATCGCTGTCGGGCTCGATGTTGAAGAGGGGGTGATCGGGAAACAGCTGGATTATGTATCGCAGGGTGGTGGCGACACAAAATTCATCCGGGGTGAATACGGGAGCGGTAAGACTTTTCTCGTTGCCCGTGCTCTTGAGATCGCACGCACCAAGGGTTTTGTCACCTCCCATGTTGTCATATCTTCCTCAACACCGCTCTATAAACTCAAAGGGATCTACCAGCAAATCTGTGCGAACCTCAGGACGAACGATGAAGAGCATGCCATCAAAACCATCATCGACAACTGGCTCTACTCAATTGAAGAGCGCCTGATTTCCGTTGGCGGGAGCGAAGCTGAGGACTCTGTTCTTGAATCAGCGACCGAACGGGAGATCGAAGCATCACTATCGGGTATCAGTGAAGTAAACTCCGCACTTGCTGCTGCATTACGCACCTATTACAAGGCGAACAATGCCGGTGAATTCCAGCTTGCCCAGTCAGCACTGGGGTGGATCTCCGCGGAACCCAATATCGGCAGGGATTTTAAGCAGAAGGCAGGTATCCGCGGGGATATCGATGATACCATCGCCTTTATTTTTCTCCGCGGACTTGTTGCGATCATCCACGGGGCAGGATACCGGGGCATCACGATAGCTGTTGATGAGATGGAAACAACCCAGGGACTCCAGCGCAACCAGCGCGAAAAAGGGTATCAGACACTCGTACAGATCATTGACGCACTTGACCGCGGTGATATGCCACGCTGCTACTTCCTCTTTACCGGAACTCCTGCCATGTATGATGGTTCACGGGGCATACGATCCGTTCCCCCGCTCTATGATCGGATCAGCGTGGTGCAGACTGATGCGTACCGGAACCCCCGGCAGCCCCAGATTATCCTTACGAAGTTTGACACCTCAAAACTCGAACTCGTGGCACTCAAGGTAGTGGATGTCTACGCACAGGCATATGCAGAGCCGGACCGGGAGAGGGTCTCGCACCGGTTCGTCCGGGCGATGATTAAAAAGATCACCACACGATTTGGCGGGCGGGTGGATGTGATCCCCCGGATATTCTTAAAAGAGTTTGTCGATGTGCTCGACAAGTGCGAACTCTATGAGGATTATAATCCCGCAGATACCTATGATTTCGATACCGAGCATCTCAAAGGTGAGCTGAAAAAGGAAGAAGAGGCGGTCATGGTGGTCAGGTTCTAAAGGTCACTTCGGTATGACAATGTTTTATGCATCAAAATTCCAAGGTACCGGTATGAGATGGCTGAGCCTTCTGGTCATTGCTACAGCGTTAATGGCAGCTGTTGCCATGCCTGCCGCAGCAGCAACCGTAATTACCATCTCTGCGTCACCGCAACAGGCTCATATCGGGGACATCGTCACCCTCAACGGAAATATCTCAGGAATTACCACCATCGCCGTGTATCTCTTTGTGATTGGCCCTGATCTTGACACCCGGGGGGTGACGCTGGATAATCTTAATATCCCTGCCGGGCGGGGATTATTTACCACTGCACCGGTGCAATTGAGTGATGGCAGCTGGACATATACCTGGGATACATCGGTGATTCTTGGAGACATGAAACCAGGAAATTATACCGTGTATGTCGTAAGTTCCCCTCTCGATCGCTTAAGATATGTAAGGGAAGATTTTGCTACAGCCGAAATAGAGTTTCTTCCCTCTGATAAACCCTCACCTGAAATACCGCTCGGACCTGCCGTCCCGGTTATTGCGACGGGAGTTGGAGCTGTTCTGGTACTTTGTGTGTCCCGGATGCAGGGAAAAAGGGAATAGGACACGGTTTTTTGCTTTTAACCTGAATTTCATAGAGACGAGATCTCAATCAAAAGTTCAATTTTTACACCAAAAACGGCTCTGTTGAAACTTTAAGCAACCGGCAGAGCTAAGAACAAGTTGCTCCTTGTAAAAGTTATGGCAAACCCGAACAAGGAGCACTACTTCTTCTCAGATCAGAAGTATATTTGTTTTCTGACATCGTGCCAGAATGCTGTCAGGCTGACCGCGATCCCAGAATACTCCTCTCGCTATTCGAGGAGGGATTTTAATCAGCATCAATTACTGACGTTACTTTTATTCAAAGAATATCTTGGAGCTCACTATTGGGATTTTGTGAACCTTATTCAGATAATGAATATTGTCCAGGAACAATTGCAGCTCAGTGAGATCCCTCATTATTCCACGCTCTGAAAATTTTCAAAACGCGTTCCTGCAAGCATCTTAAACCAGTTATTTCAGAAAAGTGTGTTCATTCAT
>PDVJ01000501.1_pt1 | contig 13451 bp, 15 predicted proteins | sample 1369811 | NCBI WGS metagenome assembly PDVJ01 (sample SAMN07795376, study PRJNA414565) | Alkali sediment metagenome, whole genome shotgun sequencing project. | reverse complement strand
CAGAGCTTCATGGGTAAGAAGGTCAACCACGTTTAAGATACTGGCCGGCGTAGTTTTAATACCGGGGATATTTCTGGCCGATTTCACCACATTTACTTCCGTAGCAGCGGTGACGATCAATGCCGTTTTATTCAGTTTTAAAGCATCCAGGACATCTAGTACTTGTTTGGTCTTGGGGGCGTCAAAATTAAATTTCTCTACTATCCTCAAACCGCCCTCGGAAACCTTGGAGGAGAGAAGACAACGCAAAGCTAATTGTCTCATTTTTTTAGGCATGTCCTTGGAATAATCTCTGGGATGCCCCGGCCTTTAGTATCAGTAGTCCCCTGGCGTGCATCGGCTCTCTGTCTAACCATCGCCTGATGCACTACGGCATCATTAAAGGGTATGCCAAAAACCGAATCGCTAATTTCTATATCTTTTACTATTTCTCCGCCGATGTTATAAACTGGGACTTTCACTTTTTAGCCCCCTTTGCGTGATTTTTTAATAATCACCAGACTATTATTTGCGCCCGGAACAGCCCCATCAATCAAGATCAAATTTCTAGAAGCATCCGAACTATAAACAGCCAAATTTCTGGCCGTAACTCTCTCATCACCCATGTGACCGCCCATCCTCAGACCCTTCCATACGCGGCCGGGAGAAGTAGTGGAACCGATGGAACCAGGAGCGCGTGTTCGATCGGATGCACCATGAGTCTTGGAACCGCCTTTGAAATGGTGTCTCTTTACTACACCCGCGAAACCTTTACCTTTGCCAATACCTACGACATCTACAACATCACCGGTCTTAAACAGCCCTGCATCAATAACGTCACCAGCTTTCAAGCCTTCAACAACATCCAGACGAAACTCTCGCAGATATTGAAACTGGCCCATCTCTTTCAAATGACCTTTTTCAGCTGCGCTGAGCTTTTTAGCCTGACCGAATCCCATCTGAGCGGCATTGTAGCCATCAGTAGCGGCATCTTTGATCTGGGTAATCTTACAGGGACCAGCCTCGATAGCGGTGACTGCTATGCATTTACCGCCCTCGGTAAAGACCTGGGTCATTCCCAACTTTTTCCCTAAAATACCATTAATACCAGGCATTTTAACCTTCCATTAATAATTTATTTGGTTATAATTTGATATCGACTTCGACACCAGAGGGCAAATTGAGCTTGGTTAGAGCGTCAATGGTCTTTGAGGTAGTCTCAACAATATCAATTAAACGCTTGTGAGTCCTTATCTCAAATTGCTCCTGCGAATCTTTATCGATAAAGGAAGCTCGGATGACGCTGAATTTCTCAATTCGCGTAGGCAGCGGGACGGGGCCGGAAACAACGGCTCCGCTGCGCTCAATAGCTTCCACGATCTGGGCTGCAGACTGATCCACAATCTTGTGGTCATAACCTTTTAAACGAATACGAATTTTTTGTTTAGGCATTTCCTCTACCCTTACTTACAATTTCCTCAGCTACACTGCTGGGGACCTGTTGATATATAAAGAACTCCATAGAATAATTGGCTCTGCCCTGAGTGAGTGACCTAATTGCGGTTGAATAACCGAAAGTAGAAGCCAGGGGGATATAGCCATGAATCGTTGACATACCGGCCCGAGTATCAATATTTTCGATATGCCCTCTCCGTGAATTCAAATCGCCGATAAGCTCACCCATGAATTCTTCCGGGGTCATAATTTCCAACTTCATAATCGGTTCAAGGAGAATAGGTCTAGCTTTTCTCGCACCCTCTTTTAAAGCTAGCGAACCAGCCATTTTGAAGGCTAAATCCGATGAATCCACATCATGGTAGGCACCGTCATGCAAGGTTGCTTTAATATCCACCAGCGGATACCCAGCCAAGGAACCGCCCAGCATAGCTTCTTTAATTCCAGCTTCTGTAGGACCAATAAATTTGCGAGGAATCGTTCCACCTTTGATGGCTTCAACGAATTCAAAGCCCTTACCTCTTTCCAACGGCTCAAAGATGACCTGAACACAGCCGAATTGACCGTGGCCACCCGATTGCCTGATAAAACGGCCTTCGACATCTGCTGATTGGGTAATAGTTTCTTTATAAGCTACTTGCGGATTACCTACTTTAGCGTTGACGCCAAATTCGGTAAGCATACGACTGATAATAACATCGAGATGCAATTCTCCCATACCAGCGATAATCATCTGACCAGTTTCATCATTATATTTAACCCTAAAGGTGGGATCTTCGTCAGACATCTTGCGCAAAGCTTCACCCAGCTTGTCCTGGTCAGCGCGGGTCTTGGGTTCTACGGCCACCTGGATTACTGGTTCAGGGAAGCGAATGCTTTCCAATACCATGGGTTTAACAGGATCACAAACAGTATCACCGGTGAAAGTATCCTTCAAACCGAGGATCGCTATAATAGCTCCGGTATCGGCATCATTGATCTCTTCACGGTGGTTAGCGTGCATTAAAACTATACGGCCGATGCGCTCCTTCTTGTTCCGTGTAGTATTCATTACAGTAGCGCCGGTTTCCAGTGTGCCAGAATATACTCTTAAATATACCAATCTACCCATATAGGGGTCAGTAACAACTTTATAGGCCAGCGCGATAAAAGGAGAAGCATCTGAGGGCGGACAAGCCACTTTTTCAGAAGTCTCAGAACTAATGGCGTAAAGTGCAGGCATATCCAGAGGGGAGGGAAGATAATCAACTACACCATCTAGCAAGGCTTGAACGCCTTTGTTTTTGAGAGAACTGCCGCAAAATACCGGTACAGCCTTGTTGGAAATAGTTACTCTTCTTAATCCGGCTTTAATCTCACCTTTTGAGATTTCTTGCCCGGCCAAATAAGCTTCCATTATATGATCATCAGATTCACCGACTCTTTCGATCATTTCCGCCCGGGTTTTTTTGACTTTTTCAAGCATATTTTCCGGAATTGCTACTTCTTCAGGTTTCACATCGGGATCATTGCTAAAGCGCCAGGCTTTATTTTCAATGAGGTCGATAAAACCCTCAAAATATTCTTCCGCACCTAGAGGCAGCTGTACAATAATAGGAATGGCCTTCAAACGGTCTTTGATCATCTGAATGGTACGATCAAAGTTAGCGCCGGTGCGGTCCATCTTATTAATAAAGCAAATCCTGGGTACATTATACTTATCAGCCTGTCGCCAGACTGTTTCAGATTGAGCTTCGACGCCCTGAACTGCATCCAGTACCACCACGCCACCATCCAGAACTCTAAGGCTGCGCTCTACTTCAGCTGTGAAATCTACATGTCCGGGAGTATCGATGATATTGATACGATATTCACCCCAACTGGTTGTAGTAGCGGCGGATTTAATGGTAATACCACGTTCGCGTTCCTGCTGCATAAAATCCATGACGGTAGTGCCTTCATCGACATTACCGATTTTATAGGTGCGTCCGGTGTAATATAAGATCCGCGCAGTGGTGGTAGTCTTACCAGCATCAATGTGAGCGATAATTGCTATATTTCGTATTAACTCTAGTGGAAAACTTCTGGGCACTATTCTGTCCTTGAACTCAATTGTTTGAGATATATATTTGCATCTTAATTATGTTAATGGAACCAACGATTTTACCATCTATAATGAGCGAAAGCGCGGTTGGCTTCGGCCATCTTATGGGTATCTTCTCTCTTCTTTACTGTAGCTCCCTGCCCTTTGGCGGCATCCAACAGTTCTGAGGCAAATTTTTCCGCCATAGAACGGCCGGACCTGGCGCGGGTAGATTTTATCAACCAGCGAATAGCCAGTGATCTGCCACGATCGGCATCCACTTCAACAGGCACCTGATAAGTAGCGCCACCAACACGGCGGGCTTTGACTTCCAGAAGAGGAGTAGCATTTTTTAAGGCTGACTCCAGAGTTAGAATAGGATCGTTCTTTTCTTTTTCCTGGATGATATCCATAGCGCTGTAGATAACATTCTCCGCAGTGCTCTTTTTCCCAGAATACATGATCTTATTAATCAATTCAGCCAGCGTCAAGTTGTTGTACTTGGCATCCGGGACTCTGACTTTCTTTTCAACATTTTTACGTCTAGGCATTTCTTCTCCTCAACTACTTGACGGCTTCAACCTTAGGTTTTTTATTGCCATATTTACTACGACCCTGACGGCGCTTGTCAACACCGCTGGCATCGAGCGTTCCGCGAATTATGTGATAACGAACGCCAGGCAAATCCTTAACGCGTCCGCCGCGCACCAGCACTACAGAGTGCTCCTGCAGATCATGACCTTCACCGGGAATATACGCGGTGACCTGAATACCATTGCTCAAGCGGACTCTTGCGATCTTACGCAGACCTGAGTTAGGTTTCTTGGGGGTCATGGTTCTTACCTGCAAGCAAACGCCACGCTTCTGAGGAGCTGAGGTAGCGTGAATAGAAGTTTTATTCCTCAAAGCGTTAAAGGTGTACTGCAAGGCAGGTGCCTTGACTCTCTTTGCGACTTTCTTACGTCCTTTGCGGACCAACTGATTAATCGTAGGCAATTTTTCCCATCCTATTTTACACAAATTTTAATGGATGAGACCCAGCTCATCCATTAAAGACAGACCGAACGCCAAATTTCAATCTGTCAGAAACCAGTTATGGACTACTAAATCCGACTGTTAAGTCTATCATAGGTAAACTCGTTTTGTCAACACGGTAAAGCTAAATTGTAAAAAAGGTATAAACTTAGCTCTTTTAAATCTAAATTGCCTTCTAGCTTCGGAGAACCGCTCCTAATTCCGAAGTCAAGCGGTTAAGAATTTGGCGGAAAACCTGGTTGACTTCTTCATCTGTTAAAGTGTGCTCCGCGGAACGGAAAGTGACTCGATACGCCAGAGATTTCTTGCCGGATGTAACCTGGCCTCCGGAATAGACGTCAAAAATATCTACCTGTTCTACCAGGGGGAAACCCTGAATCAGGGTCTGAACCTGCTGATGGCTAGTCTCCGCTTCCAGAATCAAGGCCATGTCTCTAACGATAGCAGGGAACTTCGGTACTGGTTTATAATATTTATCCACTGTCGAGAAAGCTATCAAGGTTTTAAGGTCGATCTCCAGAAGATAAACCGCCTCAGCTATATCGAAAGCCAGCCCTACTTTAGGATGAATTTCACCCAGTACTCCGATGCGTGTACTGGCCAGATATATATCAGCTTGCTTATTGGCGTGCAAGCTCTTATCCTGGGACTTGATAAACACTGGATTGAGGCCTAATCTCTGCAGCAATCCTTCAGCAATACCCTTGATGTCGTAAAAATCTAATTTCTGGTCATTTTCCTGCCAGGATTCGGCGTAGCGCAATCCGCCCATCACAGCGCACAAGGTTTCTCTCTCATCAGGCAGGCTTTTTTCGCACTTCAAATAAATCTTGCCTGTTTCAAAAAGCCTTATACTGCCTGTTTCAAACCGACGGTTGGCGGCATAAGAACTTAAAAGATTAGCCCGAAAAGTGGTGCGCAGATATTCCATATCGGCGGTCATGGGATTGGCTACCCTGACTGGTATATCGGTAATTGGCGCTCTATCCGGATCTAATTTTTGCAGAGTCTCCAAACCCACCAGAGAAAAATTTTGAACCTCGTGGAATCCATTAACAGTAAAGCCCCGTCGAACATTCCTAATTAAATCAAAAATAGGATCAGGAGTCAGATGGGGCAAGGGTTCAGCAAGCAAAGTCATGGGGATTTGGTCATAGCCAATCACACGGGCTACTTCTTCTATTAGATCGGCTTCAATTTTAATATCGCTTCTCCAGTAAGGAGGAACAGCTTTAATCGTATCCTCAGAAACAGTTTGGCATTCTATTCCCAGCCCTTGCAGGGCAGCTATGATACCATCAAGGCTTATCGCGATGCCTAACATACTCTTGACCCTGGAACAGGATAGCTCGACAGATTTTATAGGTTGCTTGCCCGGGTAAACATCGATATAACCTTTAGCTGCTTGGCCCTCACCTAACTCAACAATTAATTGAGTAGCACGTCGAAGTGCAGGTAAAGTCATCTCAGATGATATCCCTCTCTCAAAACGATAGCGGGATTCACTGGCCAGACCTAGAGTATTGCCGGTAATATAAATACAAGCCGGTTTAAAACTGGCGGCTTCCAGCAGAATATTGACAGTTTGATCGGTGACCTCGCTGTTGGCCCCACCCATCACACCTGCCACCGCTACCGCCCTGGCTGCGTCAGCAATCACCAGCATCTTAGAATTCAGCTTGCGTTCCAATCCATCCAGAGAAGTGATGGTCTCGTTCTCACCAGCCCGGCGGACGATGATCTTCTGTCCGACTATTTTATCGTAGTCGAAAGTATGCAGAGGCTGCCCGTATTCCAGCATTACATAGTTACTTATGTCAACAATATTGTTAATAGGACGCATACCACAGGCAGTCAGTCTATCCTGCATCCATTTGGGTGAGGATTTTATCTTAATTCCTGAGATCAAACTTGCACTGTATCTGGGGCAGAGGTCAGGCGCTTGAATCTCAACCGTAATTTTCTTCTCAACCGTCAAAGCGCTTTCGGCATAGTTAACAGGACTGATATGCACTTTCTTACCAGTCAAAGCGGCAGTTTCCCTAGCAATACCAATCACAGATAAACAATCCGGGCGGTTAGGCGTAATTTCCAGGTCAATCACCGCATCACCCATATAATCGCTCAAGGACAGCCCTAAAGGTGCATCCTGGGGTAAAACCAGAATACCTTCATGATTCTTTGAAAGTCCAAGTTCCATCTCAGAGCAAACCATGCCTTTAGATTCGACACCGCGAATCTTAGCGGGTTTTAATTTCATCATCTGACCGGTATGACCGTCCAGAAGTTCAGCACCGAGTGTAGCAAAACAAATATTATCCCCAATAGTTAAATTAGGAGCGCCGCAGACCACAATATGCTGCTCCTGGCCTAAATCAACTGTAGCGAGTCGTAAACGGTCAGCGTTAGGATGGGGATTAACAGCAACCAAGTTGCCGACGAATATACTGCCCCAGTTTGCGCCCTGCTCTTTGACCGAGGCAACCTCATTCCCAGCCATAGTTAGTCTGTTAGCCAGGTCTACAGCTGGAATGGATATATCAACATAATCTTTAAGCCATTTAACTGATACTTTCATTTTTTACCTTAAAACTGCCTTAAGAATCGCAGATCGCCGCCGTAGAACAAGCGGATATCATCGATCCCGTAGCGTAGCATGGGCAAACGTTCTATCCCAATACCGAAGGCAAAACTCTGGTATTCTGTTGGATCCAGGCTCATACCGGCACCTCCAACCTCTATCCACCCTGAATTGTGACAGAGGCTGCAGCCGCTGCCCTTACAGACAGCACATTCGATCGCCAGTTCAACACCTGGCTCCACGAAGGGGAAGAAGTCACAGCGAAAACGAGCTTTACGATTTTCGCCGAAGAAGCGTTGAACAAACTCAAACAAAGTTCCCTTTAAATCGGCCATGGTTATATGTTTATCCACAGCAATACCATCAAATTGATGAAACATGGATGTATGAGTAGCATCACTGGCTTCGTACCGATAGACTTTGCCGGGGGTAAGTACCCGAACTGGAGGTTTCAATTTGGCAATGGCGCGAGCGCTGTTGCTGGTACAATGAGTACGAAGCAGCATTGGCCGTTTACCAGTCTCATCGGTATAATCTATCCAGGAGGACGACATATTATCACGGGAAGGATGACCTTCCGAAATATTCAAGGCGTCAAAATTATAAAACTCCAGTTCAACTTCAGGACCATCCATTATCTGGAAGCCCATGGAACTGAAAATATCACAAATTTCTTCAATAGTCTGGGTGATAGGATGAAGATGTCCGATAGGTGGACGTCGTCCTGGCAGAGTGATGTCTACAGATTCTTTAGAAGCGGAAGCAAGAATGCGGATTTCCTGAAGGACTTTTTCCCTCTCTTTGAATCTATCTTCCAGCAGTAACTTGAGCTGATTGGCAGCCATTCCCACTGACTTTTTCTCTTCTATCGAGAGGTCGGCCAGGCCGCGCAAGACCAGGGTTAGATCGCTTTTCTTGCCTAGATAACGTACGCGCCAGTTTTCCAATCCGGTAGTATCAGTTATCTGTCCAAGTTCAACCTGTGCCCTGGATTTTATCTCTTCAAGTTGATTTATCATCTTCGCCCTGTCCGGTCCTCCGGTAAAAGCCTTCCTTTTTACAAAGCATATCCCTCCCCCGCGACGGGAGAGGGAATATGTAAGGCCGAATTCTGATATAACTAAATATTTATTTTGCTTTGACGGCCGTTTCAACCATCTCTGCAAAAGCGCCCGGATCTTTAACAGCCATATCAGCTAATAACTTGCGATTCAGTTCGATACCGGCTGCATCCATAGAGCACACTAATTGGCTGTAGCTGATACCGTTAATTCTCGCAGCCGCGTTGATACGAGTAATCCACATACGGCGCATATCGCCCTTTCTCTCACGGCGATGAAAATATGCATAATTTAAGGAATGAACCATCGCCTCATGGGCACGGCGTACTAGTTTATGTTTCGAAGCCCGTTGGCCTTTAGTTAATGACAATAATTTATTATGTCGACGACGAGATACTACACCCCTTTTTACACGTGCCACAGAATTTTCCCCCTAAAATATTAAATCCTAATCACTAAATCCTAAATCCTAAACAAATCCAAAGCATCGCAAAACAAGGGTTCAAATCAGCTATTCTATTTGAAATTATATTTTGATAATGTTTAGTCCGCCAGAGGCGGTTTAGATATTAAAATTTAGAATTTGTTTCTACTACTAGCGGATATATTTTGCCCCATAGGGCAACAACGCTTTCAATCTATCTTTTTCCGCGTGATTCGCTGGGACCATACCATCCATAAGACCTTTGCTATCTTTCGGCTTGTTACGTCTTAAATGGCTTTTACCAACATGTGTCCTCATGACCTTGCCGGTCGCGGTAGCGTGGAAGCGATCTTTCGCTCCCTTGTGAGTTTTCATTTTGTACGATTTAAGCATTTGCAGATTCCTTTAATTTTTCTACCTTATCTTCTTTAACTTTCACCGGTTTATCCGTAGTCGCTTTCTCTGGTTGCGCAGCAACCGTCTTAGTTGTATGAGCTGCAGCAGGTTTAACTTGCTGAACTTGTACTTGTAAGGGAGCCAGGATCATGAACATTCTGGAACCTTCCATCATCGGCTGCTTCTCAATTGCGACGGTGCCTTTGAGAACTTCCATCATTCTTTCCAGTAACTTCCAGCCCAGATTTGCGTGACTAAGCTCCCTGCCTCGGAACATTATTGTAATTTTTACTTTATCTCCATCGTGTAAAAGCTTTTGAACAGAACGGGTTTTAGCCTCAAAATCATGATCACCAATTTTGGGTCTGAGGCGAATTTCCCTGACAACTGAGATCTTCTGGGTTTTACGCATCTCACGTTCTTTTTTAGCCTGTTCATACTTGAATTTGCCATAATCCAACAACCTGCATACCGGAGGAACTGCGGTCGGCGCAACTTCTACAAGATCAAACCCTTTCTTTTTAGCTAAATCCAGAGCCTGATATAACGGTAAGACACCTAACTGCTCGCCCTTATCTCCAACAACTCTGCATTCTCGAGTTTTGATTCCTTCGTTGACCCTAAGTTTCTTAATGATGGACTAAATTCCTCCTGTTGTTTACGTAAATTGGATCCCTTCCCAGTTTATGCCTGATCAATAGGCAAAAACCATTATACTATGTCCATAGGACACAGAATAAACATATTCTATCACAACTATAGGTTATAATTCAAAATCCCTAGATTTTTCAGCCACAACCTTAATCAGCTGCTCTCTAAACTGGGCTAAAGGTAGAGCTTGTAGCTGCTTCCCAGTGCGCAATCTGACTGATACCGTCGATTCGGCAACTTCTTTTTCGCCCACAATGATCATGCAGGGAATTTTTTCCAGTTGGGCTTGCCGAATTTTCTGATTCATCCTTTCAGAGCTGTCATCTACCTGCACTCTGATGCCTACCGTTTTCAATTCTCCTTCCACTTTGCGAGCGTATTCAGTGTATTGATCGGAAACAGGGATCACCATGACCTGAACAGGAGCCAGCCAAACTGGAAATGCTCCCGCGTAGTGTTCAATAAGAAAAGCAAAAGTCCGCTCAATAGCGCCAATGGAAGAACGATGAATTACGATCGGTTCTTTTTCTTTGCCGTCTTTATCAATATAGGTAAGTTTGAAGCGTTTGGGCATGACAAAATCATATTGAACCGTGAAAACAGTATCTTCTTTCCCGGCGAAATTCCTCATTTGAATATCTATCTTTGGCCCATAAAAAGCTGCTTCGTTTCCAGCTTCATAAAAATTAGCGTTTCGTCCGGTCAAAACGCTACGTAATATTCCTTCCGCGCTATCCCAGGCTTCATCATCTTTGTAATATTTCTTTTCCTCTTTTCGGTCTCCCAAAGACAGCCGATACCGATAGTTGTCCCCTGTATTCAAACCTAGAGTAACGGCCATGTATTCAATTAAGTCCAGTACAGTATTTAGTTCTGAGACTGCTTGCTCTTTCTGGCAAATGATGTGTGAATCTGCCAGACAAAAACTTCTGACGCGTATCAAACCAGTCAGTTCACCGGATTTTTCATATCTAAACTGCTTGGCCAATTCAGCGATACGGAAAGGCAAGTCCTTGTATGACCTGGGTTTACTGGCATAATACTGAAAGTGATGAGGACAGGTCATTGGCCGCAACATCAGTTCTTCATCATCCACCTTCATCAGCGGATACATGGTTTCCTTATAATAAGGATAGTGCCCTGAAGTTTTGTATAATTCAATATTAGCCAGATCCGGGGAATAAATATGCTTATAGCCCCTCCTGATTTCCTCATCTACCACAAAACGCTCAAGTACCCTGCGGATCACTGATCCTTTCTCTGTGATCGCGCTTCTTGATCTCTTCCTGTAGTTTGATGTATTCATCCAACTCTTTACGATTCCTGAATGCCAACCCATAGATCCTTTGCAGCATAGGATTCTTTTCCGACCCCCGCCAGTAAGCACCCGCGATCTTGTCTAACTTGAAACCGTCAAGACTGATCTTGCGGGTTGATTCCACGTGAGGGCCGGCACACAGGTCAAAGAAGTTGCCGTTTCTATAGATTGTAATTTCACCTTCCTGAAGATCTTCAATTAATTGTAGTTTATATGGCTGATTCTCAAAAAGCTGGCGGGCATTATCTTTTGAAATATTTTCTTTTACAAAAGGCAGGTCCTGCTTTATAATTTCCCTCATCTTATTTTCAATCTTGCCCAGGTCTTCGGAAGTTAAGTTCTGGATATCAAAATAATAATAAAAACCATTGTCGATAGCCGGACCAATACCGAATTTTAACTCGGGAAATAATGATTTCACAGCATCCGCCATTACGTGGCTGGCTGAATGGCGCATAATCTCTAGTTTTTGATCCGCTGAAGATTTTTCATTTGAATTCATTTTAAAAACCTCTTCTCAAAATGTATGTTAAAACTTACTGAATTATAACAACCACTATCTGTAAGTGCAATTTCATTCTATCTATGGCTCCATCCTGCACAGTTGTCAACAAATAATTGCTAAATTTTAAAAAATCGCGTTTCGTAAAATATTATTTCCATAAGTACCCCTCTCTTTAGTATTTTTTATTAATTTTATCAATTTCATATCATTTTTAAGCCCAAAATATTTTTCCGTTAGATAATTTTACACTTGACATCCCTAACATAAAATTCGAAACTGATATTGAAGATTTTAAATACGAGCCTAAAAAATCAATTGGCTGAGTTGATTACATCGATTTAACAAGATTAATTTTTCTGACACCCTATTTCAGAACCATCTAAAAGAAGTTCTGCGACTTTCAGAATCTCTTTTTAAATGAGTTTCTGTGCAAATTGGAATCACCGTTAGTGTATTAGATAGATTTAATCAAGCAAAATCCACCATGTAAATTTTTGATCAGTTACAGACTCAAAAGCAAATTAACTTATGAAATATTGCGACTACCTTTACTCTTCTATTCCCCAGCATCCTGCTAATACGGAGGCTGTAAAGTCATCTTCGAAAGGTTATAACATCTCTGATCCAGGATACATTGCTCCATTGATGTTAATGTCTGGCGAAATATATTCATGACCAAAGATAATGCCATGATCGATAATAAAAACAGAATCTTAATAGTGGATTATGATATCCATATCCTCCAGATGATGCAGTATATCCTGGAAATGGAAGGTTATGAAGTCAGTACTGCCCAATCTGGTGAAGCCGCCTTAAGCCTGGTTAAAAAAGTCAATCCTTCCCTGGTGCTTCTAGACTTCCTTCTGCCTGATATGGAAAGTATTGAAATCTGCCGCAATATCCGTCAGTTTTCCCAAATACCCATTCTAATGGTGAAGGATCAAGGTATTGAGGAAAAGGTTGAAGGAATAAATCTTGGAGCGGATGACTTTATTATCAAACCATTTTCCGCGCAAGAATTAGTAGCCCGGATATCTGCCATTATACGCGGGGACAACTCCCTCAAGAATCCGATTTCGGACATGATCATAAAATGCAGAGGCGGATTGAAAATAGATCTGGTTAAAAAATTAGTGACTATCCGTAACGAAATCGTCGATCTTTCCTCGACCGAATACCGTATCCTTGCATTATTGGCGATGAATGGTGACCGTGTTATATCAAGGGAGGAAATTATCGCTGAAGTATGGAGCGATATAGCTCAGAATAATGTACATCTCCTTCAGGTAAATATCGGCAGACTGCGTGATAAATTAAAAGATGATGTGAAAGGTAACCGGTTCATCGAAACCAAGCACGGTATTGGTTATTATTTAACCTGCAGAGGACTAAAACCAAAATCGTAAGGTCTTCTCTTCATGTATTCCTCTTGGCAATCGCTACTCACCTTTTGTTATTTATTTCCCTCGCAATTTAACTAAAAGTGCCATGGTTGCATATTCTGGACTCCCTGCGGATTATAGTATAATGGATACGAAGATATAAGGGGGTAAAGTCTATGCAGCATGTTTCAGGATCGAAAATCGCCGATGTTAAATTATATGGTTTGAGCACATGTCCCTGGTGCAAAAAAACTAAAACCCTTCTTGATGACATGGGCATTGAATATTTTTTTGAATATGTTGACCTTCTAACGGGGAATGACAGAGAGGGTGCTATGACAGAAGTGTCCAAATGGAATCCCAGCCGTTCGTTCCCCACTATCGTGATCAATAATAGCAAATGCATCGTAGGTTTTAAGGAACAGGAAATCCGGGATATGTTAAATAAATGAGCGATGAACTTCAGGTTACTGAGCAAGAAATCGAAGCTCGTTTTCAGAGCATTAATCAAGACGCCGAGGCCTACGGCTACCATCTTAACCCTGACATACCTTTCACCCGAGAGCTGGTCAAAGGATTGCTGGCCAATGAAAAAAGGTATG
>PDVJ01000500.1_pt1 | contig 13461 bp, 17 predicted proteins | sample 1369811 | NCBI WGS metagenome assembly PDVJ01 (sample SAMN07795376, study PRJNA414565) | Alkali sediment metagenome, whole genome shotgun sequencing project. | reverse complement strand
GATGAGGCACTCCATCAAACACATACACCGGGCGAATCTTCGCTGCTACGAGGTTTGCAGTCCGATACAACAGACCAGATAAATGTGAAGTGATCCTTCCTTGTGCATCCTTCAGTGGTGTTCCATCACGCTGCCGGATGCTTGAGAGAAACTGATGGAGTACGTTGTATGCATCGATAACAATAACTCGATTTCTGAAATCCTCAAACGCGCATCGTTCTTTGGGGAATAACTCTCCTAGATCAACACCCATTGCAAGACTACATATCTTCAAGGAATAAATGCCTTTCGAGGTACCCGATACGTTTAAAGAAAGAATATCTATTCCCTTCTTCGATGAAACGAGACCTTATTTCCATGCTAGATGTGAAGGATGACCTAGACGATATCATCAGGCTCAGTATAAAACTCAAACGACAATCAAAGAAAGGAAAACGTATAGAATATTTGAAAGGAAAAACACTTGGCATGATGTTTGAGAAACCAAGTACGAGGACACGGGTTTCTTTTGAGACGGGAATGACCTTACTTGGTGGCCATGCAATCTTTCTTTCCACCAATGATATCCAACTGGGGCGAGGAGAAAGCATCGAGGATACCGCTCTTGTGCTCTCCCGGTATGTTGATCTGATCATGTATCGTGCGAAGAGTAACGACGCGATGAAAGAACTCGCAAAACATGCGACCGTACCGGTCATCAACGGGTTAGACAATAAAGAACACCCGTGTCAGGTGATTACCGACCTCATGACCATTCAAGAACACAAAGAAAGACTCAAAGGATTGCAGTTCGTATATCTTGGCGATGGAAACAACAACATGGCGCATTCATATTTGCTCGGCTGCGGGATAGCAGGGATGAATATACGGATCGTTGCACCAAGACAATACTGGCCAGAGAAATATTATTTGGAAGAAACAAAAAAATTCGGAGTGAATGTAGAAGTCACTGATATATTACAGAATTGTACCACAGGTGCTGATGTTATTGCAACTGACACCTGGGTATCTATGGGTGACGAGGCAGAAAAAGAAAAACGCATCAAACAGTTCAAAGGATACACCGTTGATTCAACACTCATGGGAGCAGCAAAACCAGATGCGATCTTCCTCCACTGTCTCCCTGCGTACTACGGGTATGAGGTCACCAAGGATGTCGCGCACGGACCACAGTCAGTGATCTTTGATGAAGCGGAAAACAGGATGTGGGCACAGATTGGAATCATGGTTAAATTCTACCGAGACATGTTCCCATAATTGACCAATATTTCACTTGCCACGGTCCAGGCGGGAAGCATATCAGGATAGAGAGAGAAGACGTCGGTTGGGATTGTTTTAAGATCAGTATGAAACATGCCTGAGGGAAACCCACCGATGATACAAAGAACATGGCGTTTCTTCTGTTTTTTTAACTCTCTGAAATAATCAGGGAGAACAACCGATGTCCCATCCTTTGAAAACGTAATGACCACATCTGCTTGTACTTGTTCAATTACTTGCTTAAGAGGGATGTTTTGCCGTAAAGAAAGAAGCGGTTGTTTCTCATCGGGGACCACATGCGTTTCAAAGAGTTTTTCCATGAGCCCGAGGAATCGCTCGTAGTTGCGCATGATACGAGTCTCTGGGCTTACCGTGATAACAGTATCATCTCTAGTATGAACAATGACATTCAACTGACCTTGTTTATTCACGATTGACTCCAGAGCTGTGAGCAAAAAAAGATGGGTGATATCTGGTCGTCCTCGTCGTCGTCCCTCTGGGAGATTATTCATCGCTGCATGATGATAGTTCGAATCCAGAAGAATCTGTGTCGGTTGTTTCCTCCGTTGTCGGGCATGTGCGATCACGGCAGGATGACGGCTGAGTTCAACCGGCATGATCTCTACTTCAGCCTCTGCTAACACCAAGGTCAACATGTAAGGCCTCAGCTGAGGATTTCTTCAAGCTGGTTCTGTTTTATACCATACCGTATCTCTTGTGCAATCCTGCGGCCTGTGGAAAGATCAGTTTGAATCAGCTCAGAATACGGTGAGCCTGCGATATACGGGTTGGTTCCTGCGACAATGCGAGCAGATATCTCAAAGACTTTAAACTCCAGGTCTTCCGTCACCACCGTCTCCAGACAGAACGGTCCGATGATGCCGCCGAAGAGCTCAAGTGATTTTTCTACGACTGCTTCCCCCATTTTGAAGACTTGTGGCAAGAGTGATTCCCGCATCACAATCGGGATGTTTCCCGTGACGACGAACGTCGGGTGAATCCCAAGCTCCTCAAGCTCTGCGATAGAACCAAGTCGTTGCACCTCATCAATCGTGGTCTCATCACGGCGATCCATGGAGAGCAACTGGAGACTTCCTTTCTGCAGCTTGTACGCGTTATCCTGAATCGGGGAATAGAAATAGTGAAGATAGTACCTTGTCCCCATCACAAACTCCTGGATTGTATACGGTTTATCGTGCTTCACTCGTTTGGAGAACTCTGCGAATGTTTTTGCGATAAAGAACCCTTTCCCGCCTTTCGCACCATGATATTTTACTATCACTGGTTTCTCGATGTTCCGCGGATCTTTAATCTCCTTTGGCATCGTAATTCCAGCACCCTCAAGCCAGACCCGTTCTTTCTCACGGTCCGACTCCCACATCAACACATGCCGGTTTCCAAACGTAGGTACCTGAAGGTTCAGAAAATTCTTCGGACCAAGATATTCCACAAACGAACCATGAGGGATTACTATTACGTTTTTTTGCCGTAGTTCATCAGCGTATTTCGCGATATCCTTGTAGTTGTCAACGGTGAAGAATTCATCTGGTTTTCCCAGCGGAAAGGCGTCGTAGAATTTCTTTACTTCACCAACGGAGATCCCCAGGGTTTTGAATCCTTCTTTTTTTGCGCCGTTAAAAATCTGAAGACTGGAATGTGAGCATACTGTTGCAATCGTCAGGTTTTCTGTATCGTAGGTGGAGAGTAGTTCTTTGATGTTTACTTCAGCCATAACTTATCTGACTCCCAATGTTGGGATAACGCAGCGCCTTTTTTTATCAGTTTCGCTGTAAAAAAAATATATTGAGAAACAGGAATACGGTTAGAATCGTTTTCTGTTGTCCCGCAGTCCTTCAACAATTTCCTTGCCAAAATCTGTGAGCCGATACAACTTGATATCCCTATGTTTTCCGCCCGCTATCTGCTCCACAAGATTCAAACTCATCAGCGAATCATCATCACGATACCGAGAATTCATGCCACGAATAGCCCCGATAACGTTCGTTGGTGTGGTCTTCACATTGTACGCGATCTCAGAGGTATAACTGCCACCCGGGCTAATCTCAAACAGGTAATCTGCGATTTTCTTTCGCACGCTACTTCTCCGAAGCGACCTGATAATAAGAGGTTTTAACATCTCTGGAGAAATAACTGCGTTCTCTCCATCCAGCATCCCATTCCACTTAGTTAAAATAGAATTGCGTTTCCTATTAATAAACTAATCGGTTCGATTTCTTTGTACGAGTGATTAGGTGTTAACTGAAGCGAAACAGATAAATGCTTGTTTTTAGATACCGGGTGGTAGGATGGGATACTAATGTCGATCAAAAAAGAACTCTTAAATGAATTAACAGAAAAGCAGTTGAAGCAACTTGCGGAAAGCAAAGGCATTGCTTTTAGTCTTAACAAAGTACAAAAGAAATATTACGAGAATTGGGCTGAGAAAGATAAACTCGTGGACATGATGACAACGAACAAACAAATCACGGTTTCTGAAATAGAAAAATTTATTCAAACAAAGAAATTCTAAACAATCATCTACTACTTTTCACATTAACTTTCTTACAATATTGCTGAATTGGACAACGGCTACAGAACGGTGAGATAGGAACACAAATTGTTTGTCCGAACGTGACAAATAAATCATTGAAATCATCCCAATATTCTGAAGGGAGAATTTTTTTGAGGGCATGCTCTGTGTCTTCTGGTGTTTTGGTTTTAATCCAGCCAAGTCTGTTTGGGATCCGATGACAATGGGTGTCAATAGGGAGATACCCATGTTTCTTATGACCGTAAACCATGACGATGTTTGCGGTTTTTCTGCCGACTCCTTTCAGACTGAGTAATTCGTCAAATGTGTCTGGCACGTTTCCCTGGTACTTCTCAAGCAGTGTTTTTGAGATGTCCTTGATTCTTCGCGCTTTGGTTTTGTAGAACCCAACTGGGTAGATCATGGCTTCAATTTGTTTTTCTGTCAATTGAACGATTTTCTGAGGAGTATGATAGTGTGTTAGAAGACGTCGTGATGCTTGTGCGGTGACCTCATCTTTGGTCCGGAGGCTTAACAGACAAGAGATTAACGTCACAAATGGGGTGTCAGGGATGTCTTGTTTCTTTTGCGAGACAGTCGGTGATCCGTACTCAACCATCTGTTGTTTTAAGAGGCGAAAGATGGCATCGATATGAGGGATACTTGCGGTCATATGCTCCTGAATGAATCAGTCTTTTAAAAATACTCTTTCGAGAAAAAAAGAAAGAAAAGAAAGGGAGATGAAATGACTGTTTATCGTCGTTTTCTTAAGACGATGAAGACGACTGCGACTGCTGCAAGGACCACAACGAGTTCGAACCCAGGTGTTTTCTTGTCAGATCCTGAGTCTTTATCATCCAGTCCTCCATCGGTGCCATTAGTACCGTCGGTGCCGTCGGTCCCATCTGTACCATCGGTCCCGGTATCGAAGGGGAATTTTTCATTCGGAGCCCAGTCTCCCCACCATTCAGCAGTTTGATCCCCAATTGTGGTATATTCAACAGCATATCCCCAGAGTTCAACCTTTGATGTATCACCAAGAACATCAAGAACAACACTAAGAGTATCACCGGAAACAGTGACATTATCTTCTGAAGTAAAATTCATAACTCCTTTCATTCCGAAACCAACGCCACTTCCGTTCATATACGATAACCAATACTGTGTATCAGTGCTGTTGTACCACAGATAATATCCAACTTTATCAGATGTTTGAATATTTCCTGATACTTCTAATTTCAGTGTTATTTTGTTTTCGCTTACACTATAGGAGATTTCTGTGATATCGATGTTCGGTTTATTCCCGATGGTTCCCTGCCAGGACCAACTCGTCCCGGCTTGTGCCCAATGCCATACATCACTGGTTCCGTCATCAATACTTGTGGCCGCTACCGTGAAACACGAGCCCAAGAGTACCAACAAACTTATCAATACTATAACATAACTTCTTAGTTTTTTCATAATATGTCTCCGAAACCGGAAAAGAAAGTTGCTGTTTTAAAGGTATCGGAAAAAAAATACAGACAGATTCCTCTAATAATTTATTCAAAGTGGTTATCGCTAATGAAATTATTCACTACTAAGATACAATAAGATACTAAGCCCGATGCTTTCGAATATCGATACCACCACGAGAATCTGGCCTAATCCACCCCATTCAAAGCCAATGCTTTCACGGATGCCATGGCCAAACGGGATCGCTGGTGAAACAAATAAAGATCGTAAGGTGCTTACTGAAAAGATAGATTGAAAGAATAAAGGAACTAAAAAGAATAATAACCCGGCGATGTACTTTGATTTGGTTTTCGCGAAGATCTTGAAATACACAGCAATGAGACCGATTAAGAGGAACATACTGATGCAGACAACAATAACACCGAGCGTTGGTAGGAATATTTCAGAGGTAGTAAGGGGTGTAACTCTAAAGGGAAAATCTGGAGGTACATAAGTACCAAATTCGTCAGCAAAATGTTGTATTCTGTCATTTGCTTCAGAGACAAAAATATTTGATAATATCAATCCTAAAACAATACCACCGATAACCAACGTTATGACGAGGGGGATTGCTTTTTTGTTGTATGTTGGAATTTTTTCTTCCTTTATCGGATTTTCATTCATATTACTCTTCACCTTTTTCTATGTCGTCTATTCTTTATTTGGTTTTTTCCCAATTTTATCCCAAATCTCTGTAAAATGTTGTTTATTTGCATCAAATGTTTCGGTCGGAAAATAGGTTTTACCATATCCTCCTCCAACCGACGTAATAATACCATTTTCCTCTAGAACTTTGAGATGATAACGGATTGTTTTGTATTCGATTTCAAGATTTTTTGAAAGTTCATTTGCATTTTGCGGTTTGTTGCAAAGCTCTTCGATGATTCTCCCACGGTTGAATCCACCAAGGGAGTTGGCGATAAGCCAATACAGTACATTTTTTAGAGAATCCATCAGACAAACCTTTGACAGAGAATTCAAGACCTCATTTAATAGGTTTTTTAAAAAAATTTGGGTAGAATTTGGGAATAAATCGGAATCAATTTGTAAAAAATCAATATAAAATCACTTTGACATAGACGATTTGAGAAAAATAATGGAGAGCAAAAAAAATGAAAACAACAAATAAAAAATTAGTCGGAGGACTGCTCGTAGGTCTGCTCATCGCAACCGTTGGAGCAGCCTTTGCCACCGGACAGACCGATGACATAACCGACGACACAACCCCGCATATACCGTTTGAGGGGAGACATGGAATGCGCGAACTGGGACCATTCGCATCTGAGTTAACAGACGAGCAACAAACAGAACTCAAGGAGCTTATGACAACCCTCAGAGACCAAAATGCAACCCCTGAGGAAATCAGAACAGCAATTCAAGGGAAGTTTGATGAATTCGGTGTGCTCGATACACAGTTAGATAATGAAATCGCACAAACCGACCAACGACTCACCATCTTGAACAGACAGAAAGAACTGAGGAACGAGGGATACAGCTGGGATGAAATCAGGAACATCATTGAAGACGAATTTGATCTAGAAAATACCACTGGCGTCGGTCAGGACATGATGTTTGAACATGGATTCGAACGCGGACCATGCAGAGGTTCACGAGGTTTTATCACAAGTGAGGAATCAGATCAATAACGGTATCCCGCCCCCTATGAAATCTTTGAGAAGGGAAAAAATCATGTACCGTTTTTTCTCTTCTTCATTTCATGTTTATTTGAACGTTGTGCCAGCTTATAGCTATTTTTTCTTCCCCCTCGATATTACTTGGCACAACTCATTTTTTTAAAAAATTTGGGAGTAAATTGGGAAGAAATTGGGAGGAAAAAATATAAACAAAAATATTGTAATTGATTCGTACAAGAAAAAGACGGAGATAGTTGTTATGAACGAGAGCTTTGAAAAAAATAAGCAACCGGGAAATAAGAACATCGTCATCTAAAAATAAGAAACCGGGAAATAAGAACATCGTCATCTTTGTTTCCCTATGCATTGTTGCGATGTTTATCGCTGGTTATTTTATTGGTGGATCGCTTAGTTCTATAGCGATATCATCAAAAACTGATACACTACAACAAACAAGTAATATTCAATATGATAATAACCAAGAGGAAATTCGCAATATAACGTATTTCTATAATACAACGTCTCTAGCACAATTATATAAAAATATCAAGGACTCAGTCGTCGTTATAACAGGATATGTCTTACAATACTCATTTTTCGGTAGGCAATATTCCGAAGTCCAAGGCTCCGGTTTTGTCTACGAGTATAAAAACGACATGGTCGTGATAACCAACAAACACGTAGTGAATGATGCGGAAAATATCACGGTTACCTTCTCAAACGGAGATGGGTATCCTGCGGTCGTTATTGGTTCTGATGCTTATTCTGATTTAGCAATCTTATCTGTAGAAGCTCCCGTTGAGGAGTTCCAACCTCTTGATATTACCAGTTCCTCAACCTTACAAGTGGGTGATCCTGTTGTCGCTATCGGCAGTCCCTTCGGATTAGGAGGAACAATGACCACCGGAATTGTGAGTCAACTTGGGAGAACAATACAAGATTCAGTCGCAGGAAATTTTCCCATCGCAAATATCATTCAGACAAGTGCTGCGATTAACCCAGGGAATTCAGGGGGACCTCTCTTGAATTACGAAGGAGAAGTGATTGGGATTACTACCGCGATTATACAGAATTCAAACGGACTTGGTTTTGCTGTCCCATCAAATACAATACTACGGGAAATAGAATCACTTATCACGACCGGATCTTACGATCAGCACCCCTGGGTAGGGATATCAGGAACTGACATGACATATACAATTGCACAGTCCTTGGGAGTAAATGTAACCTATGGGTGGCTTATTACGCAAATTACAGACGGTGGAGCAGCTGCCCAGGCAGGCTTACAGAGTGGAAACCAGCAGGTGAGAGTCAACGATGTATGGGTGATGATCGGTGGTGACATCATCATCGCTGTTGACGGAACACGCATCATTAATGGTGATTCATTCATGTCCTATCTCGAAGAATATACGACGTCATATCAAACAATCAGTGTCACTATTGTTCGAAACCATCAGCTCCTTGACATTCCGGTCGTACTGAAACAACGACCAGCTGCGAGTTAATCAACACATGAGTTGTGCCAAACTTTCCTCTTTTCTTTCCTCCTCTTTGTGTTATCATCTTGGCACAACTCACTTTTTTTAACTTTGAAAAGAGATTCTAACTTTTTTCATTAAAAATAATAGTTTCTCTCATTAAATTGGGATGAATTTGGGAATGAATTGGGAGGAAAAAATATAATGAAAAAAACCTTGAATAGATAACGAGAAAGAAGAGGAATGACAGAACAGAAGAAAAGCGATATCAATTGGACCGATGCATCACTGCAGTATTATCATAAAAATACTCTAAAATATCTTTTTGAGTTAGAAATTGTAGAGTATAAAGAACAACCAAATGAGTGGATATGTACCGTTGAAACAACCTCCCACTTTAGAGAATTAATAAAAAATGCACAGAAAGAAAACGACAACCAGATGTTATCATTCGAAGACGTTTTTCAGAAGGCGACAAAAAATAAAGGGATAAAATTACGAAAGAATCTTATGTACGATATGATAAAATTAATCGGTTTTGATCTCGCACAAACGTCTTTGAAGTATTATCATAAGAGAACCTTAGATTGTTTGTTGAATCTGGGTATAGTGAGGTATTTTGAAGAGCCTGGTAACGTCTCATGCTCTGCAGAATATACTCCTTTGTACCAAAAATTAATGGGGGATACCGACGAAAAAAACACTAGCAAAATGGCATCCCTTGACGCCATGTTTAAGAATTTAACAAGAAAAAAACAGATGAAGGTGAGTAAGAAACTCCGGTATGACATGATAAAATTAATGAGTTATATAGATAAATTTGGAAGAATTGGAAAAATATGGATAAAAGAAAAATAATCTCCAACAATATTCGAACTGCGATCTGTTCGTCTAGATCATATGATAAAGAGAACAGGTCAATGATGTTTAGCCGAGAATTTATTGACACATTCACGAAAATTATTTTTTGTGAGAAGTAGTTGATTTTTTCCATAATTCGGAATGGAATTGGGAATGAATTGGGAAAAATCGATATATAGTTTTGAAACCTAATCGAGGATAATAAAAAACACTGAGACAGTAAATCAGATGAATGGAGAAAACCGCGTTGATAATAAAGGTGAAAAAATGAATGATGTAATAATTGAACTCCAAGACGTAAAGAAAATCTATAAAATGAATGGCGTAGAAACTCCGGCGCTTCGTGGTGTGGATTTAAAAATCAACAAAGGTGAGTTCGTCGCGGTTCAGGGAAATCAACATTGTTACACATGGTCGGTGCGCTTGATAGACCAACGTCAGGAAAGGTATTCCTAGATGGAGTAGACATTTCAACATTAAAAGAATCGGACCTTGCTCGTTTACGTGGGAAAAAAATTGGCATCGTCTTTCAATTCTTCAATCTCCATCCGACACTCACTGCATTGGAAAATATTGAACTGCCGATGATCGTCATTGAAAAAGAAAAAAAAGAACGACAACAACGAGCCTTAGAGCTGCTGAAAGCAGTCGGCTTGGAACATCGAGCACATCACCTTCCATCTCAGATGTCCGGCGGGGAACAACAACGCATCGCGATTGCTCGTGCATTGGCAAATGAACCTGAGATTATTCTTGCAGATGAACTCACCGGAAATTTAGATACGAAAACAAAAGCAGAGATTATGAATTTTTTATTACAGTTACAGAAGGAGAAAAAAATGACCGTGACGGTGATTACTCATGAGCTGGAGATAGCCCAATATGCTGAAACAATCGTTCATATCGTTGATGGAAAAATAAAGGTAGGTGGTTAAAAAAAATGAAGAAAACATATTATGTAATGACAGTCGTATTGAGTTGTTTGTTTCTATTCAATACAATAGGCAGTATCAACGTATCAGCAGCAGGACTGCAGGTCACCTTCACAACAAATCCCACTACTGTCGCACCAGGAACAAATGGGTACATCCAGGTGAACCTCAAGAGTATCGGGGGAGCAACAAGCTACATTGATATTACGGCAAGCTCCTGGGATCCAAATACAATTATCTCACAAGGTAATTGGGAGGTTGATGTCGGGAGTCTGGATAGCGGCGAGTCCTATTCAGTCATCTATGAATTTAAAGTACCGAGTACCGCATCTCCTGGGTTATACCAAGTACTTTTTGAAATCACTGGAGGAAACGCGATCAGACAGACTGCAATTATTCAGGTGCAAGACGCAACCGTTTTGGATCTAACTTCAGTGACGCCAACATCGATCACAATCGGAGTAGCAACAACCCTTCTTTTTAATATTACAAACAACGGTGGAGTTAACTTAGAAAATATCCTATTTACCTGGAAAGATCCAAATAGTCTTATTTTACCTGTTGGAGCTGATAATAGAATTACTATTTCTTCAATTGGTGCTGAAAATTATACGGAGGTCCCCCTTATTGTCATGGCAAGCTCTGGTATTTCACCGGGTATTTTCCCGCTTACAATAACCATGGAATATTATGATCAGACTGGAGTGAAACAAACGGTGAATTCAACAGTTGGTTTACAGATCAGTGGCACAACAACTTTTGATGTTGTCGTTCAACAATCAACGAGCGGATCAACAACGTTTTCTATCGTTAACACCGGAGCGAATGTTGCATCATCGGTGATTGTGTCTATTCCCCAGCAGCCAAATTATCAGACGAGTGGCGTATCCTCATCTAGTATCGGAAATCTCGATGCGGGTGATTACACCTTAGCGACATTCCAACTCACCTCGACAACCAGTAATACGACATCACAGTTCCCATCATTTAATAGAACAGGAACAGGCGCTCCACCAGATAGGAATTTTACTGGCCGGAACCAGTTTATGAATCAATCATTTACCGGGTTCCAGGGTAATGGACTCCTTGTTCAAATATCGTATACCGATGTCTTTGGCGTACGACAGACGATTCAAAAACAAGTGACCATATCCTCTGGTTCTTCGTTTGGTTCCTTCGGCAGCTCAACGTCATCTACGGGAACACAAAATAGTTTTAGCAGGAACTTCAATGGTCAATCACAATCATCCAGTGGTTCTAGCAACAGCTTTGTCTATATTGCTATTGGTGCAGTGGGAATTATCATTGTTATTGGCATCATTCAATTAGGGCGAAAGAAGAAACTACCTCATTTCTCAAAAAAATTTAAGGGAAGAAAAGAATGAAGCTTGCTGATATCTTCAAACTTTCATTAAATAGCCTTACCCATCGCGGGCTACGCAGCTGGCTTACAATTCTAGGAATTATTATCGGGGTTGCAGCGGTCATCGCGATGCTGTCAATAAGCGCAGGAATGTCTCAAACCATGCAGTCCCAGATGACCGGGTTTGGCGCAGATGTACTCACTGTGAGCACAGGCAATACGAGAGCATCTGGCCCCGCAGGAGGCTTTGAAGGGAGATTCCAACCTGGTGAGGGTTTTCCTGGATTTCCTGGAGCAACCGGGCAGACATCTGAGACAACCAGTCCAACGTTAACTGATAATGATATCCTTGTGATATCGACTGCTGATGGTGTCGAAACAGTAACTGGGGTTATCTCCGGTCAAGCAACGGTACAGTATTTGGCGCAGACAGTAAGAGTGACCGTCGAGGGTGTCGATCCAACTTCTTGGAATACAATGACGACGTCAGAGCTAGATTCTGGTAGATTCCTCGAAGCAGGAGATGGGATGGGTGTTCTGGTCGGAAATAGCATCGCGTACGGGATGTTTGATTATAATTTAACGACGGACACCCAGATCAGAATTGGGTCAAAAACATTCACGATCGTTGGAATATTAGCGGAATCTGGTACTGGTAGCTTCGGAGGGGACGACCGGACCATATTTATGACAATTCAAGCTGCACGAGAGATTGTTACAGATATCGACAGTAATGAATATTCTTCGATACAAGTGAAAGTCACAGATACGAATGCTGTTGACCAGATTATTGAAAATGTGGAACAGGTGTTGTATACCTCTCGAATGGTCACTTCAGATACCGCTGATTTTACGGTCACATCCCCTACATCAATGCTGGAGACCATTCAAAGCACCATGGCGACCTTGACATTTTTCCTCACCGGCATTGCTGCTATCTCCCTTCTAGTAGGAGCAATTGGGATCGCGAACACCATGTTTATGTCCGTGATGGAGCGAACCAGACTTATCGGTATTCTAAAATCCATTGGAACACGAAACTCTGAAATCATGAAACTCTTTCTTACCGAATCAGGAATCATCGGTCTTATGGGAGGACTCTTAGGAGTATTCCTTGGGTTCATTGTCGTTGGTGTTATTTCTAGCGTCGGAATCAACATCATGGGTATGGGAAGAATGGGTACCAGCACATCCGTTGCGATAGTTACCCCAGAACTTATTCTATTTGCGTTATTATTCTCAACCATCATCGGAATCATATCAGGGTTAATCCCTGCTAGGAAAGCTGCGAATTTGCAGATCGTCGAAGCCATGAGAAGTGAATAAATTATGAAACAAGAAAATTACACAAAAGCGCTAGTAATCGTATCTTCATTTATTTTCTTGATCGTTTGTTTCAGTGGATGTACATCGAATCAAAATACAAACGAAAATGAAAATACTTTCAGTGGAACATGGATCGGGAATGTCCAGATGCCACTGTTTGGTAGAGCAGGAAACGCAACCATTTCACAGCTAACGTTTTCTGGGAATACCGTGGAAATGACGTTAGATTCTGAACAAGGGACATTTACCACAACCTATACCTATTCCATGAATGGAACTACCTTGGTGTTAGAACCACAATTTAATGGCAGAGGTGGATTTCCTGGACAACAACCATATAATGGTACACGACCCGGGAATTGGACAATGCCTGAGAACGGGACATGGAATCCTGGGGGTGGACGACCATCGATGTCAATATCTTTTACGTATAGCGTCAATGAAGACTATACTGTTCTTCATCTCAACGGTGCTGAATTTAGGAAAATATAATTTCGTTCGGGATAAATGCCTAGTACTAAATTCCTGGTGAGAATCAAAACGTATCTCCTAATACAAACTGGGAGATAAGAACAATAAA